>Ga0209188_1000074_pt1 | contig 118178 bp, 76 predicted proteins | sample C_130625_EF_Meta_FD_187307 | JGI IMG/M metagenome (GOLD analysis project Ga0209188, IMG submission 187307) | Freshwater microbial communities from Lake Croche, Canada to study carbon cycling - C_130625_EF_MetaG (SPAdes) (version 2) | ecosystem: Environmental > Aquatic > Freshwater > Lake...
AGAATGTATAGAAGGGTTGGTAAAGTAAAGTCAAAGACCTGAAATTGAAAGCAAATCACAACCAATAATGAATGACGGTTATACTCAACCTGGTTGGTAAAGTAAAGTCAAAGACCTGAAATTGAAAGCAAATCACAACCTTGATTTACACCAATCCAATAAGTGCCGTTGTTGGTAAAGTAAAGTCAAAGACCTGAAATTGAAAGCAAATCACAACTTAAAGTATTGTTTGACGGGGTTACTTTGAGTTGGTAAAGTAAAGTCAAAGACCTGAAATTGAAAGCAAATCACAACCGTACTTATGCGGAATTGTTGCAAGAAAATGTTGGTAAAGTAAAGTCAAAGACCTGAAATTGAAAGCAAATCACAACTAAAGGCAATTACTTGGAATGATTAATTTGGTTGGTAAAGTAAAGTCAAAGACCTGAAATTGAAAGCAAATCACAACTGGAATGGGGTAAGGATGTTACTCATACTTGTTGGTAAAGTAAAGTCAAAGACCTGAAATTGAAAGCAAATCACAACATAATTTTGATTGTTTACTTCGCCATAATTGTTGGTAAAGTAAAGTCAAAGACCTGAAATTGAAAGCAAATCACAACGAAAGAGGTGAAACTCCCCCTTGGTTAAAGTTGGTAAAGTAAAGTCAAAGACCTGAAATTGAAAGCAAATCACAACTATAATAGGCTTTTAATTATAAATGATGAAGTTGGTAAAGTAAAGTCAAAGACCTGAAATTGAAAGCAAATCACAACTATAATAGGCTTTTAATTATAAATGATGAAGTTGGTAAAGTAAAGTCAAAGACCTGAAATTGAAAGCAAATCACAACTAAAGGCAATTACTTGGAATGATTAATTTGGTTGGTAAAGTAAAGTCAAAGACCTGAAATTGAAAGCAAATCACAACTAATGTGCTGTTCGTATTATTCCAAAACACGTTGGTAAAGTAAAGTCAAAGACCTGAAATTGAAAGCAAATCACAACACAAGGGCTGCACGTCTATCATAAAGTATCGTTGGTAAAGTAAAGTCAAAGACCTGAAATTGAAAGCAAATCACAACTGTACACGCTATTGTTGTTAGTTTTACTCAGTTGGTAAAGTAAAGTCAAAGACCTGAAATTGAAAGCAAATCACAACCTAATTGTTTCGCCGCTTTCTAGTGTTTCAGTTGGTAAAGTAAAGTCAAAGACCTGAAATTGAAAGCAAATCACAACAATAGAACGCTATTATAGCAAAGTAAAAGGGTTGGTAAAGTAAAGTCAAAGACCTGAAATTGAAAGCAAATCACAACTTACGAGAAGTTATAAAATTAAATTGATAAGTTGGTAAAGTAAAGTCAAAGACCTGAAATTGAAAGCAAATCACAACTCTATATAGGTAGCTGTTGTAGCAATCAATGTTGGTAAAGTAAAGTCAAAGACCTGAAATTGAAAGCAAATCACAACATAGATAGTAAGTTTCTTTGCAATGCTGATGTTGGTAAAGTAAAGTCAAAGACCTGAAATTGAAAGCAAATCACAACACAAGATTTGTTATCAATGTTAGCAGCAGTGTTGGTAAAGTAAAGTCAAAGACCTGAAATTGAAAGCAAATCACAACAAACAATAGAACGCAACGCAAAAAAACGTCGTTGGTAAAGTAAAGTCAAAGACCTGAAATTGAAAGCAAATCACAACTAGATGATGAAGATATATATATACAAGAGGGTTGGTAAAGTAAAGTCAAAGACCTGAAATTGAAAGCAAATCACAACTATGTCAGCAGTTAGTAAACTAGCTGATAAGTTGGTAAAGTAAAGTCAAAGACCTGAAATTGAAAGCAAATCACAACTGTAAGTTTATAGGTAACGCGAAGGACAATGTTGGTAAAGTAAAGTCAAAGACCTGAAATTGAAAGCAAATCACAACAAAGAAATAAAGCAAACAATACTAATAAAAGTTGGTAAAGTAAAGTCAAAGACCTGAAATTGAAAGCAAATCACAACTAGCAACTATAGGCGCAGGTGCAGCAGTATGTTGGTAAAGTAAAGTCAAAGACCTGAAATTGAAAGCAAATCACAACCAGTAGGAGTTGAATCTAAACCAACTCTGAGTTGGTAAAGTAAAGTCAAAGACCTGAAATTGAAAGCAAATCACAACTACAGGACTTTCCTGAGATGCTTAAAAAACGTTGGTAAAGTAAAGTCAAAGACCTGAAATTGAAAGCAAATCACAACCCAAAAAATACACTTAGTTATTTTGTTTCGGTTGGTAAAGTAAAGTCAAAGACCTGAAATTGAAAGCAAATCACAACACAAGATTTGTTATCAATGTTAGCAGCAGTGTTGGTAAAGTAAAGTCAAAGACCTGAAATTGAAAGCAAATCACAACTATTAGGTGGCGTAGTTATAGGCTTCTATAGTTGGTAAAGTAAAGTCAAAGACCTGAAATTGAAAGCAAATCACAACCCTAGTCATAGAATTAGCTTGCCAACAGCCGTTGGTAAAGTAAAGTCAAAGACCTGAAATTGAAAGCAAATCACAACCGGCAAAGCTAAGTGGCAAACAAGTAACAGGTTGGTAAAGTAAAGTCAAAGACCTGAAATTGAAAGCAAATCACAACCTATATTGCTACGTCGGGAAAACTTACTACAGTTGGTAAAGTAAAGTCAAAGACCTGAAATTGAAAGCAAATCACAACCCAATCAATCAGGCATCTACCCAAAAAAGCGTTGGTAAAGTAAAGTCAAAGACCTGAAATTGAAAGCAAATCACAACCTGCAAAATTAAGCGGCAAACAAGTAATAGGTTGGTAAAGTAAAGTCAAAGACCTGAAATTGAAAGCAAATCACAACATTAGGCTATTACAATATGTGTAATAAACCGTTGGTAAAGTAAAGTCAAAGACCTGAAATTGAAAGCAAATCACAACCGTGCATGCAATTGTCAAAACATTTGATTTGTTGGTAAAGTAAAGTCAAAGACCTGAAATTGAAAGCAAATCACAACTGAATGTTACTTATGGGGTAAGGAAATAATGTTGGTAAAGTAAAGTCAAAGACCTGAAATTGAAAGCAAATCACAACAATTGCTTACTATAATATGTGTAACAAACCGTTGGTAAAGTAAAGTCAAAGACCTGAAATTGAAAGCAAATCACAACTGTAGCCTTCTTTAAATAGCGATGGGATTAGTTGGTAAAGTAAAGTCAAAGACCTGAAATTGAAAGCAAATCACAACTAAAGAAGCGTAAAAAAAGAACTACAAAAAGTTGGTAAAGTAAAGTCAAAGACCTGAAATTGAAAGCAAATCACAACTCTGCATGATGTAGCAACATCTATGACCACGTTGGTAAAGTAAAGTCAAAGACCTGAAATTGAAAGCAAATCACAACTGGGCGAAGTTCATCAAGACAAGTTTGATGTTGGTAAAGTAAAGTCAAAGACCTGAAATTGAAAGCAAATCACAACTAATAATCCTACTTTGTAACGAATCATGTAGTTGGTAAAGTAAAGTCAAAGACCTGAAATTGAAAGCAAATCACAACCTTACTTTCAATATCTTTCTAGCAGCTTGTGTTGGTAAAGTAAAGTCAAAGACCTGAAATTGAAAGCAAATCACAACCCATATTGGTTAGTATAATTCCTAATACTGTTGGTAAAGTAAAGTCAAAGACCTGAAATTGAAAGCAAATCACAACTCGTTTGTCCTCCACTTCCAGTAATTAAATGTTGGTAAAGTGAAGTCAAAGACCTGAAATTGAAAGCAAATCACAACACGAACACCACATTTTATATCAATCTTACTGTTGGTAAAGTAAAGTCAAAGACCTGAAATTGAAAGCAAATCACAACCAAAATGTGGGTCTGCAATATCAATAATTAGTTGGTAAAGTAAAGTCAAAGACCTGAAATTGAAAGCAAATCACAACTGACTTTGTAAGCTCTGTGATGCGGTCTATGTTGGTAAAGTAAAGTCAAAGACCTGAAATTGAAAGCAAATCACAACTGCTAACAATATGAATAATGTGTCTAATATGTTGGTAAAGTAAAGTCAAAGACCTGAAATTGAAAGGAAATCACAAAAAATACCCATTGTTTTCATTAACCAATTAAGTTGGTAAAGTAAAGTCAAAGACCTGAAATTGAAAGCAAATCACAACTAATACCCATTGTTTTCATTAACCAATTAAGTTGGTAAAGTAATGTCAAAGACCTGAAATTGAAAGGGATTCACAACATGGGGGACTATAGGGACACTAAGGACTTTGTAGGTAAAGAAAAAGTCTGTTATCTAAGGGTAATTTAAACCTAGATTATTCAATAGAAATTTTATTTTAAACCTAAAATGCTGTATAGCTGAGCGTTTACAAAGGGATCTATTTATTTTATTTTATTTTGGTCTATGTGATTTTCAATTGAGAACATTTTTCGGCCTTATAGAATTCTAGTATTATTTCATCAAAAAATCAACTTGAAAAACTTATCTAAATCCTCTTAAAGTTCTTATAAAAATTTAAAATATTATCTGATTTAATTCAATATCCAATTTAATTCAATAAGATATTTTTAACCGGCATAAAATATCTTTATGCCGATTACTATTACATATAATCTTCTAATATTAGAAAAATAAAGTCATATAATTAATCTTATAAGCATATCATTTTTAATTTGTAAACTTATAATATTCTTTAATTAAAATAATGCAATTAATACTAAATGAAACCTTAACTAAATTCTTAAATTATTTAACCTTTAAAATGATTTAAACAACTGTCTCCAATTGATATTTATCGCCAAAAAAGCATTTTTTACCATCTAAAATAATTGAGCTTTCCTCAGATTAAATAATTAATAACAAAGAGTACTTCCACAACTTTTACGAAATATATAAATAATGGTATTTAGAATTGGTGCTATAATATTTTTAAGCTTTCTTACAAAATTTTCTTTTTCTCAAGAACCCCAAAAGCTTACGAGCGCAGATAGTTTATTTATTAGTTATCAACTTATCAAAAGCGATTCTAGTGATATAGAATATGATAATTATCTACTTGAAATTTTTTGTGAAAATAAATCTATCCACGACTTAGTATATTTTGTAGCACAACCAAGTGCCAATGATATTCAACATTTAACTACATCAAGTTTTGCTAAAATTGAAGTGGCAAATACCAATGCGCAGATTTTTGAATTATATGGGGATAAGATTAATTTGAAAACTGATGATGGAAAATTAATCTACTTAATTGCCAAAGAAAAAATTAAGCAAAATGTATTTAATGTAAGTACTAAAAAAGGCGTTAAACCAATTGTTATTGGTTCAATTAACAAAAAGCTTATCAGAATTGAAACGATTTATTAAATAATCAATATTGCTTTCATTTATAGATAAAATATAATTCATATGAAAAATATTGTACTAGTAGTTTTAATTTTTTTTACTGAATGCTCTTTCGCTCAGTTGAAATATAAGTTTAGTAATCACAAGGGGATTATTGTTTCATACAAACTAACTAAAATAGACTCTTCCAATAGAAAAAAGGATACATATTTAGCTGAGGTTTCTGCTGAAAACATTAATGATTATGATTTATTTTATTTAGTTGAACACAATACTTGTATAAGTATTGGGTCATTGCTTAGTGAAGATAATAAAGAATATTTTGTAATAATAGATGTAAAAAATGCTAGGAATCTTTTTGGCGGCATTGCAATGCTGGAGGGTAAAAAAAGCAGATTGGTGCACGAGAATGGTTGGTTGCTTTATAGAATTCCTTTGAAATCTGAGATTAAACAAAATTTTACTTTTAATATTTCAAAAGGGGCATTTCCTTTTATAACTGAAAGTTTCAATAAGCAATTGTATAAAATTTCAGATTTATATTAATACAACTCTTAAATTGAATAACATGTTTAAATATGAAATATCTAATTGGCTAATTATTGTTGGAGCTATTGGGCAAATGTTTACAGCAATTATTTATCCATATATAAGACATGTAGTTTTTGATTGGTATAACGATATAAAAAAGTTAAAACCTCTAAATCAAGAAATAGCAAAAACTTATGGCAGATATATACAAGGACTCAATTTTTCTTTTGGTTTGATATCTATTTTGTTTACCTCAGATTTAAAAAACAAATCAGGCTTGGCAGTTGCAATTACAGGACTTATTGCAGCATATTGGACTGGAAAAGTCGCTACTCAATTTTCATATTATCCCATGTACCAAATTCCCAAAAAAACAATTTTTAAGATTGGTGAAATATGTATGAATACTTTGTTTGTTTCATTTTCTCTCATTTTTATATGGTTGTTTATTATCAATCTTCATGGTTTTTTAGTTAAATAATGGAAAAAAAGAAAATAGTTTTAGCAGGGGGTACTGGTTTTATTGGTGTTTACTTAAAAGAAAAATTTATTGCTTCGGGATATGAAGTGCACGTTATTTCACGGCAAAAAAACAATATCACTTGGGATGATACCCAATCAATTATTGCTGCAATAAATGGAGCAGAAATGGTTATTAACCTAGCAGGCAAATCTGTAAACTGTAGGTATAATGAAATAAATAAGCATGAGATTTTATACTCTAGAATTCAAACAACAAAAATCCTAGGATTGGCAATCACTAGCTGCAATCAACCACCTAAAATTTGGATTAATTCTAGTACTGCAACTATTTATAGACATGCAGAAGATAGACCTATGACAGAAAAAAATGGAGAAGTAGGCACTGGATTTTCAGTAAATGTGGCTACTGAATGGGAAAAAAGTTTTTTTGATTTCAAATTGCCGTTTACAAGACAAATGGCCCTAAGGATTTCTATTGTATTGGGAAAAAATGGTGGTGTAATGATTCCTTATTTGAATCTTGTTCGTTTTGGCTTAGGTGGAAGACAAGGCAATGGAAAACAAATGTTTAGTTGGATTCATTTAGAGGATTTATATAGAATTATTTGTTTTTTACAGCAAAATGAACAGTTAAGTGGTGTTTTTAATTGTGCATCGCCAAATCCAATAACAAATGACATTTTGATGAAATCCTTTAGAAAAACAATGAATGTTTCTATTGGACTACCTTCTCCAAAACTATTACTAAAAATAGGCGCTTTTTTAATTAAAACTGAAACTGAATTGATACTTAAAAGCAGATGGGTATTACCTGAGAAGTTAGTAAAAGCTGGATTTTTTTTTCATTTCCCACTATTGATGAGACTTTGAAAGACATTATTTCAACTAAACAATAAATTAACTACTTTAATATAGAGTTTAATGTTTTTATATAAATAAATGAAAATTGTTTTTCCCACAAGTTTATCAATTTTAATGATCGTACTTATAACAGACTGTTATTGTAAATCATTAGTTGAGAAGAAAATGGCGCACTCAAATGATAGTATTCAACACTATGGTGATGTTCAAAGCATCCAAAAGGTTGCAAACAAACAGCTTCATGATACTATTCCAATTATTGGAGATAGGGATACGATAATTGGCGATTTTGATGGAGATGGAAAAAAAGAAAGACTTATTGAACATTTAGTGGACGGAAAAACCAAGAAAGAAACATTTAAGTTTTATGATACAGGAAACGAAACAGATGATTATTTCTATTCAATGATAAAAATTGTTCAGAATGATGCTTTTTCATTTTTCTTGTGTGACAATCCTGCTATAGATACTTTGAAGATTTCAAAAAATGGAGATGCTTTTGGCCCCTATTTCATTAAAAATGAAGGTGATTTAAATGGTGATGGAACTGATGAAATTGGCTATATACCTTATTATTTAGGATTATCAAATCATGCAAGTTATAACATCATGACTTATGTGAAAAATAAATGGATTAGTCTATACTCATTTCCCTGTAATAGAGATATGACAACAAATGAAAGCAAAAGTGATTCCCAAAATTTTACACCTTATGTTTTGAAACTTAAGCATCATTCAATTAGAATAAATCGAAATAAAAAGGATGAAGGCGGTATGACTGAGTTTAAAATTATAGATTTAGATAAGGAGATGAAGAAAGCTTTGAAAGCCAATTTTTGATTGTTACCTCCCAATTCATTCTTAAAAAGATCAAAATAATGAACGGCATTTGTAATTTTTGTTCAAGTAAAACAGAGGTAAAGCATTTAAACGTAGTTGAAGTAGTTGATTATAGAAAACCAAAATTAATTTATAAACAAATCTTTTTGGGAGCACTACTTTGTTGTTGGAACTGTAGATTCCGTAATAGTGGACTGTACAAATGGGCTTACATATTATTATTAGTTATAGGCATATTTTTATTGTGTTCAGATTTGCATCAACAACGATTTGTAGTTTGCTCATTTTATCTTTTCCTATGTGGGTTAGTAGGAATGCTTCAATACTTTAGGTTGAAAAAAGGCATGCCTAAATATAGTGAAAAATTGAAGTTATTGCTTCTAGAAAAGGGTTTGGTAAATGAAGATATTTTGAATAGAAACTGTAGATTAGATAATGATAAATTAATATACTTAAATCGTGGATTTTCTTTATTTAAAATGAACCTTCCATTGTTATTTGTTTTTATGATGATTTCGGTTTATTGGGGACAAGCGGAAGAATCATATAAATCTCACAAGCGATTGGGGATAATGCAAATAAATGAGGGTGCTACATTTTGTAAATCTTCCCAACGATCAGTTACTAATGCTTATAGTATTGTACTAACTCATTGTGTTAACTTAGAAAACAAACAAATTTGCAAGGACGAATTATATGGTGTACATGTAAAAAATGACATCTTGAATTACCCTTTTTCATCATATGAAGAAGAAAAAAAAGTAAAAGGGATAATAGAAAATTACTTAACCAATGAAGTGCGGAAAGTAAAAAATGTAATTGTAGCCTATGATAGTACTAATTTATCAGATACGGAATATTGGCATATAATATTAGAAAGGTCTGGTTTTGAGAATAGTGGCTTTTCACTACAGAATACCATACACGACTTAAAAATAGACTCTACCGCCACAGATTGGAAAGGGTATTTTAATTTGATGCATTTGATTTCCATTATGGAAAATGGTGGTATGGTTGCGCTGAATGACACATTGAAAAATAGACAACGTCATAAATAATTTAGAAAATAACTGAGCAATAAATAAATATTCACAAACGGCTATTGTAAAAGGCAGACTCCTTAAAAGTTCAATTAGAAGTATTTAAAAAAGAAAGTTGGCTTTTATTACTTGAATTTTAATTAAAATATTTGTTAGACGTTTATAAAACTTTATTTCAAGTAGCTAACAGTGAAAGTATTATACTACATGGTAAACAATTGAGATTTTAAAATTGTGACTTATGATTTTAGATGCTATTCCAAATGATATGCAATTTTTATTTTTATTAACTCCTTTTTTATAATTTATGCAAAGCAATAATAATTTAGTAAAAGTTGCACTGAAGTTTCAATTGAAAATGTTTCTGTTTATCGGAGTTCCTTTTTTAGTAATAATGTTTATCTACATGAATTATTTACAGCCCTATTTCAACAAAAATGAATTTCCCAACCCTAATTTTATATTCTGTGGGGGGGATATAAACAAAGAGGAAGATAAGAAGATCCATTTTGATGTTAAATCTAAAGAAATATGTCATCTCAATTTCTATATTATTCCTTTTTTTAAGAAAAATGATTCAACGAATTTTACTCCTCAAAAAATTAAAACTTCATGTTGCGAATACTATATGAGGCATTTAACTGGAAATGGGTATAATTATACCTCGGATAATTATGAATGTAATTTTGAAGATGTCCATCCTGAACTTGAAAACAAGGTTAAAAATTTGTTCAAAGGCATTCAATGTATTCCAATTTGTTACAATACAAAACCACCTTATACTGCATTTGCATTATTGTCTAATGCAGATTTTAAGAGAAACGGAATTTTAAATAGGGATAGCATTTTGAATATTATTAATCCTGATAAAAACAAATGGGGTACATATAATAAATTAACTACACTATTAGATAGTTTAGAATCAATGGATGTATGCGATTTTAAAAAATATTTAAGTGGGTTTGAGTAATTTGGAATTTTCATTTATACAAGAATATTTCAAAAATATTTTACAATTAACTAAACCTAAAGGAGACAATAATATTTCTAAAATGGTCTTCACGTACTTTCAAAATAAAATAGTTAATGTATAAGATGTTAATAAGAATTAATAGTAATTATTGGTTTTATTGTTTAGACTAATAAAAAATCTATTGGATTTAACACTGATGTAAATAATTAACTAAATAATATAGAATTAAGCTAAATAAAAATTATAAAAAATGGATAATACTTTAAAAAACGGAATTTCCTCAATTCAAGATAATATAGATAATGGAGCAGACTTAGATTTTAAGGATGCCTTCTTTGAAGTTAGTGATAATCCGAGGAAAAGAGTTGTTTATTTGTTCATTAGCTTTTTTTTTAGTTTCATGTTTGGGCTACCAATCATATACAGTTTTATAAATTCAATTGTAATTCAATTTGATATAAAAGGTGTATGGATTACTAATATTGTCTTTGGCTTGATAGGTATTTTAATTGGTTTTTTATTTATAGAGTGGTATAAAGATTCTAAGTTACCCCATTTAACACTTTCATTTAAAGGTATTAGAATAAAGCCAAAACGATTTTTTTCAGAACCCTTTAAAGTAGTATTTGATTCGCTATCAAAACGCTTACATAATGAGGTTTCCGATACTTTAGAAAGTAAATATTATCAAATAAGATGGGACGAAATAAGTGCTTATTGGTTTTCATTGCAAGAAATACCTCTAAAACGCAATATAAAAATTGTTTATTGGGTTAGCCTACAAATTAAAACATCAAAAGTTATTGAAACATTAGAATTGCAAATGGGATTGTCGGGTATTGGCTTTGAGGCTATTCAATCTGCATTTGCAAAAGCTGTAGAAAGTAAAGGAATAGCGTATTTGGGTACTAAAAAGATTGATGATAACAATTTAGAATTAAATGAAAATAATGATTTGATAAAAACTACTTCAGTCGATGAAGACGCTCATGGTATAAAAGGTTGTGATTTCTGTGGTATGAAGAGAGAGGGGCATGAACAATCAAACTCAAATAATAAAACACAACCGAATAATAATATAGCAGGACAAAATTATAAAAGTGGTTTTAGGTGTTCATCTTGTAAAGTTTGGTATTGGTTAATAGCAATACTGTCAATATCAATAGCTGCAAACTTGCCGTTTTGGATATTAAGTTTATATAGAACCCCAGATACAAATTTGGTTTTATGTTTAACTCTTTTTGTAATTCCTACTATTATTATAAAAATTGTTATTGAAAATTTATTTTATTATTTATCAAAACAATTGAATAAAAGGAAACTGGCCTTAGAAAATATAATAGACAAGAATGATTTTTCTTTATTATTAAAGGAAATAAAGATAGAATTGATTTCAACATTTAATGGGACAAATAAATTAAATAACAGATTGGCGTTTGTTCTTGGGGTCCTGATTCTGGTACATATAAATTTCCAAAATGCCCTTGAAGAAAGATATAAAGAAGAAAGCTTTCATAAAAATGCGAAAATTGGAATAAGGTATGTTGAAAATATTAATATCGGAACGACCTTTAATAAAGGTAGAACTACACATCATATTAAAATAAGCGCTGATTTGAGAAATAAAGAAAATGAAATAAATTCAATAAAAAAATTTGAGATAACTATTAGTCCAGAATTTTTTAGCAATGGAGAAGATAAAGAACGTTCCGATTATATATCATTATCTAAATACAATCTTGTAGACACAGCATTAAGTAATTTTACTAGACGGTTAAAACATATTCCAGTTGTATATGACTCAACAAATATTTCTTATTCAGAAATGCTATTAATTAAAGAAGATCTAAACAGTTTAGGCGTTGACAAAGTGGGTTTAAAAGAGAAATTTGGATTAGACTCAAATTCCTATCATGTTTACGACACCCTTTCTCATTTTTTAAGAATATATTATAAACAAGGGGGATGCGCTTTAATTGATACTTTAAAATCATATAATTTATTGATTAATAAATAGTAATTTATAAAATAGACTATTTCTTTATTTAAAGAAAACTAAAAATTGAATAGTTAATATAAGTCTAATATTAATGTTTGAAATTTACTTTAATTAAAAAAAGGCTCAGGAATTATAGAATTCTATAAAAAATATTTAACTGAAATTAAGATTAAAGGATAAGGGATAAATTAAATTGGGATAATTTAATAAACTATACAAATAACATAGTGATTATAAAAAAACAATAATTTTATATGACTAGTAGAGGTGGAAATAAATCTTTTAAACTTTATATAATTCTAGGATTAATTGTAACTTTTCCATTTTGGTTTTGGATTTTATACCTATTAATTTGTCTTTTATGTGCTATAGTAGTAATGCCATGCATATACTACGATGAAGGTGTTAGTAGGCATATTTCTACAAGTGTTGAGAAATCTAAAAAATATGGCGTTTTTGTTAAAGAACTTAATTATGAGATTGTAGGAAAAAATATAGACAGTAGAATAAAAATAAAACCATTTATAGAACAAGGTTATAATCTTCCTTTTTTTAACTCCGATAGATTTGTACATGTAATTAAAAAAGATTTCTTTCCTTATCAAATTTGTATTGAGCATAATTTTGATGTTTACAAGAAAGATTCTAATGAACATTACTTTGTTAATTACACAAAGTACAAATGTTCTTCTAATAGCAATCTAGGTGAAATATCAGAATCATTTATTAAATCTGCCAATCTTAAAGATACCTTTTATTTTCCGATATACAGTGAACGTGGTTTTGAAGAAATTTGTAATGTAAAATTGTGGGATTCCTTTAGAAAATAATATTACGATAACATAAACAAATATTCAATTATTAAATCGAATAAGTAATTATTCGCTGGTTTTATGTTTACCGCTTCGATTTTGCTTGTATGAGCAAATATTAAAAGAGGTGTTAAATATGTACAAAGAACAATGTTTTCAATTGATTAACTCTTATAATGTACACCAAATTCCCAAGCCAATTATTAATTGAAAATCCTGCGATGTTTTACTATTTATGAGCGATATGCCATCACCTATATTCTTTCAATTTTATACGTTTTATTGATAGATGCTTGAGATTTTAATTATAATTTCATCTATCTTTTGTAATTTTTATTTAACACCTCTCCTACCATTAAATAATTATTAAATTTGAAAGATAACAACCACGCATCACATAAATAATTACAAAAAAAAACCCCTTTTTAATAAATCTATCATTTCTCCAACTATACATTTTATAAAAAAAAGTGCGGCTAACACTTTATTAAAAAAAGCTACGGCAAGCAGAAAACGGAATAGAGTAAGCAACAAGTAAATGTAAAAAAATGAAAAAGCTATCAGTAGCAGTTGCGTCAATTATGTTGACGATGTTTGTGTTTAATGCCAATGCACAGTTGAAAAAAGTGGCAGTTATTTCTATTTATGGTAATAAGAAACTAGGAAATTCAGGAGGAAGTGCTTCCCTTGGTGGTGGCGCATCAATTGGGAATTTAAACAATTTAATGCTAAGCGATAGTGCATACAACCTTATAGGTATAGTAGAAAGGTTTGCTACCTTAATAACTAGTGATTTGCTTAAAGAATTTCCTTTTCCATTTGTTCCTAAGGATACTGTGATAAATAATCCTGGCTATAAAACCCTAATTGAGGAATCAAAGCATTTTTCAAAATCAAGTTATGAGGGTAAGAATCCAAGTGTTCAAGTGGCTAAAGGTTATATACCTCTTGCAGCAAATGGCTTTTTAGATGATGATACGAAAGCCATCAAGAAAGCATTTGAATTTTTACCTGCTGATGTAGATGGCGTATTGATTGCCTACCTAGACTTTGATTTACAAAATAGTGGAACATCGGCATTTGGTGTTTCTTCTAAGAAAGGATTTGCCTTAGCTAATATTAAGATATTTAATAAAGAAGGAAAAAGAATATTTAAGCTGAAAGAAACTGAAAAATCGAAAGGTAGTATTACTACTGTGATGGGCATGATGACTGAGCCGAAAAAAGTGATTCCACTAATTAATGAAGCAGCTGAGCGCTTATTTGAAACCTTATTGAAGGAAATGCCAAGGTCTATTAATAAATTGGCTAAAAAAATAGATGCACAAAAAGAGGATTAATATTTTAATAAAAATCAAAGTGCTTTAGAAACGGTTGTTCAAGTTTATTCATATAATTCAAATTGTAAATATTTTTAAGAATGAAATCTATCAAACAAATCAAAAAATCATATGCATTAATATGTATATCATTTCTTTTAATTTTATTTATTAACGAAACTAAGTCACAAGCACCCAATATTAGTTATCCACAGAATATTTACACCTTCCCAGTTGGCTCCGCCATCAGCCCATTAAATCCGATCAATGCAGGTGGTGCAACTTCTGGCACTATCGGTGTTGTCTCGACGCTTGCTGGAAACAGTAATAGAACCTATGCCGATGGCATGGGTACAGCAGCAAGTTTTATTGCACCCAGTGGCATTGCCGTGGACGGAAGTGGGAACGTATACGTTGCTGACCAGCTTAACAACCGTATCCGCAAGATAAGCCCTGCGGGATTGGTCACAACACTTGCGGGCGATACAGCAGGCTATGCCGACGGCACGGGCTCGGCGGCGAGGTTTAATGCTCCTGCAGGCTTAGCGGTTGACGCCAGTGGCAACGTGTACGTTGCCGACTATTATAACAGCAGAATCCGCAAAATCAGCCCTGCGGGGGTGGTCACGACACTTGCGGGCAGTGGCAACTTTTCTTATGCAGATGGCACAGGTTCAGCGGCGAAATTTCATGCTCCAACAGGCGTAGCGGTGGATGGCAGTGGTAATGTGTACGTTGCTGACAATGGTAATCACTGCATCAGGAAGATCAGTCCTGCGGGGGTGGTTACAACGCTTGCGGGTAGCGGCGGTAATGGAGGTTTTGCTGACGGCACGGGAGCTGCGGCGAAGTTTTCTTACCCCCGAGATGTAGCTATTGATGGCAGCGGTAACTTGTATGTTGCTGGTGGCACGCGCATCCGAAAGATTAGCCCTTCGGGGGTCGTTACTACTTTCGCAGGAAACGATAATAGCATATATCTTGACGGTACGGGCACGGGAGCGAGTTTAGGTTCCGCCTATGGAGTAGCGGTGGATGGTATCGGAAACGTGTACTTTACAGACGTTGACCATATCCGCAAAATCAACCCTGCGGGGGTGGTCACAACTCTTGCGGGTGACACAGCTGGCTATTCAGACGGCACAGGCTCTGCGGCGAAATTTTATTATCCAAAAGGCGTGTCGGTGGACGGCAATGGCAACGTGTACGTTGCAGACTATGGTAATTACCGCATCCGCAAGATAAGCCAATCGACTGGCGGAGGCTATTACATCAGTCCAGCCTTACCAGATGGCTTATCCATAAATACAACTACAGGGGTTATCAGCGGTACGCCAAGCGTTGCAACATCTCCAACTAGCTGGAGCTATAGAGTTACTGCGAGTAATCAAAGTGGTTGCAGCGTATTTTACCTAACTCTGTTATCAATCTCACGACCAATTATTTCTTCTTTTACCCCAACGATAGCAGGAACAGGTACAACAATAACCATCAAGGGTCAATCATTAAGAAGTACCAGTCACGTTAGTTTCGGCGGGACTTCCGCAACTAGCTTTACTGTAGTTAATGATAATACACTTACGGCGGTAGTGGGTTCTGGGGTAAGTGGAGATTTGACCGTAAATACAGTAGGTGGAACAAGTAGTTTAGCAGGGTTTGTTTATTTAACATTGAGACAAGCTGATTCATTGGTATTAATAGATTTGTATAATAGTACCAATGGCCAAAATTGGAATAACAATAGCAATTGGCTAACGTCTGCCCCAATTAATACTTGGTATGGCGTGTCAACAGACAATAATGATAGAGTTTCAGACTTAGACTTAAATAATAACAATCTAATTGGTAGCATACCTTCAAGTGTTGTCAATCTTAGTAATTTAAGTCTTTTAGTATTATATAATAATAAAATTAGTGGCTCAATACCTACAAGTTTTGGAAATTTATCTAACATAAATTTAATAGATTTAAGTAGTAACCAACTTAGTGGTACAATCCCTTCTAGTCTTGGCAATCTCACAAACCTAGCTACATTAAATTTGGCATACAACCAACTTAGCGGTAACATCCCAACGAGTTTGGGCAATCTGAATAATCTTTTGACGCTTGGGATATCAAAAAATTTGTTCAATTTCGATCTAGCCAATTTCTCAAGGAACATCCATACAACTTTCGATTATTATCCACAAGCTGACATAAAAGTTCATAACAGTATAATCAATCAATTAGCTGTAACCGCCGGTGGTACTTTATCAGAAAATACCTACAAATGGTATGATGCTAATAGAAATTTAGTAGCAAATAAGACCGGTGACAGTACGTATTCTCCAAAGGTTTCTGGTAGCTATTATGTAAAAGTTACCAATAGTAAATTGCCCTTACTAACATTGCAAAGCGATACTTTGAGTTTTAAATACACAATAGTTGACTCTTTTACGTATAAAATATCCAATACAAGTGCTTTTAGAGATATTGGGGCTAACTTATCTGGAGTTAATAGCAGTAGCATTAGTAGTCAAGTATTTTCATTTGATGCTTCGGGTTGGAAAACATTTAGTGGAATATTGGAACCTGGAAAAGGGTACCGAGCTCAGTTTGCCGCAAACAGTAATAAAACAGTTTTTGGAACTAAAGTTTCCAAAAATGTTACCCCTACATTGCTATCTTCATCTAATGAATTTAGCTTTGTAGCAAATCCATACAATTCAGTAGTAGACTTTAATTCGCTTACAAAAAACAACATCCAAAATGGGTTTTGGTATTTAGACCCCACCAATATTGTAAATGGATATTTGGGATATGCATTTTGGGGTAGTTTAACAGGTGCTTCAAATACATATAGTGGTGCATTGAATATAAATCGATATATACAACCTGGCCAAGGATTCTGGGTACAGAATACTTCTTTAGGCAATGGTAGTCTTACATTCTCTACTACTGATACTGTTTCAGGTAATCAATACCAAGTTTTTGGTACACAAAGCTATAATCGTATTTCAACAGGGCTTTTTGCAAATAGCAAAAACTTAGATGGTGCTGTGGTGGTGTTTAATAACTTGTTCTCAAACGGAAACGATAGTTATGACGCAGCTAAGTTTAGCAACCAAGGAGAGAATATTACTTTCTTAGTAAATGGAAAAGATTATTGTGCTAATGCTTGGAGCAAACCTACTAACAATGATGTTTTGCCTTTGCATCTATACAATTTAAAAGCAAACACCACTTATACCATAAAACTTGATATAAGTGAATTTAAAGGCAATGGCTTAAATGCATACCTTAAAGACAATATATTAAACACCAAGACTTTGTTAGTAGGTACAACCAATGAAATAAATTTCACTACTACATCTAATAATAGTGCTAGTTTCTCATCACGCTTTAGTATCGTATTTGGAGGAACTCCACTACCTGTAAATGATATAATTGTTTCAGCCAAGAAAATTGCAAATGGTAAAGTATCTATCGATTGGAATACTTTAAGTGAAATCAATATTAAAACTTATGCAGTAGAAAGTTCTGAAAATGGAACTAGTTTCAATGTACTTGCTTTGTTAACACCAAATACATATAGCAGATATAATTATGTAGATGCTTCTGAATCAAAATCTGTTACTCGTTATTATCGTATAAAAGCTATCAGCATTAATGGTGAAGTATATTATAGTAAAATCGTAGCCATCAACTTTACCGAACAAGATTTCAAAGTTTATCCAAACCCTATTTTAATTGGAGGAAGTTTGAAACTAATGCTACCTAAAAATGGTAAATACACAATTGAACTAATAAATAAATTAGGTCAAAAAGTATATGCTACTTCAATAACGCATATAGGTTCTGGTGTAGAAACAATTGCTATTAGTAAACAAATACCATCTGGTAGCTATCAAATAACTGCTACAGATGATCAAGAACATGTTTACAGCTCTAAATTATTGATAAAGTAAATAACAGTTCCAGCACTTAAAAAATTAGAATGGTTGCTGAACTAAGTAAAATAGTTTTTTTTATGAAAAATACATTGTTGAAAATGAGTAAATCAGTGGGGATATTTTTAGTGATTCTTATTATATCAGTTGGTGCTAAAGCACAAGTTTTTCCCGGTGGTCCTGGCACAAGTGGAAGTGGTATACAGGCAAATGGTCAATCTGCATCTAATGGACCCGTTGTTCCTTTCGATGGGGGCATGAGTTTAATGCTAATAGTAAGTGGTGTTGGCTATGCAAGTAAACAATTGAGGATGAAGAAATAGGACTTAAGAAATAAGTCTATTGATTTAGGGCATAGTGAATAACTATGCCCTTTTTTATTAATCTTGCTATATGTTTTGTTTAGTAAATAATCTATATCAAAAAATGTATCAAAAACCTTTAAAAGTCCATTTTATTAAATGGTAATTATGAGAAACCTAAGATCCTACAAAGCAAAAAATTGAGAAGCCCCTAATCCCTGAAGGGATTTTTTTTATATTTCAATATTATTTTATCCAAAAAAAACAAACTCTTACTTATATTTTCTTAAGATTCTTACTTCGAATGCTATTGCAGGATATTTGGCTAAAAATAACTTGAAATTGAAAGCTGTTTAGTTTAAAAAAGTCCTTCTGAGGTATTGGCTGTTTTTGAAGAATCTGTTGATGAATTTAATCTTTAACCCTTAATCGTCTTACCAATTTTCTAATGCTTCGTTGGCAATGTCTATTTTTTCTATTTCTTTCATTAATTCGCTATTTTTCTTCTTAATCCATTCAGCACCAAAACCATTACTTACTATAAATTCGAGTCTTTCATTTTTTTCACGCCAAGACCTACAATCAGACTCTAGAATGAACTTATAACATTTCCACCATTCAACATCCATATTAAAGAATTCTGGAAGTATTATTAATAAATCCGTTTGAAAAACTTCAATTACTTGTTTATTGAAGTTAGTAAGCCATGCTGCATGTTCTAACTTGCCTGTGTTTGACTCTTCAATTATCTTCTTCTTAAATTCCTCAGAAAAATGACTTTCACTTTCAGAAAAGTCATCCATTGTCATAAGTTTTACATGAGAAGGATCATAGGTTTTACTATTAAGTGCTAAATCATAGATTGAGGGCATTACTTCTTTTGGATGCAATCCTTTTCTGTTTGACATAGCTATTTCCCATGCGTATTCACAAAACCTAAACACCATCAGCATAATATTTCGCTCAATATCTTTTTGGAATCCTTCATCAGCTTTGCTCAAAATTGGAAATTGAAGCTCTAAGAGCTTATGAAACTTGGGCGTTACTATTTTCTCGTAATGCTTCCAAAAAAATAGAAATCCATAGGTTTCGACATTTTTGCTTAATTCCTTATTCAGTTCATTTGGAAGATATTGTTTGTTTTGTTCATGCCATTTTTCAAAATCGGGGAATGAGTTTTCATCATTAAATATATGATTCATTTTAGTAATATTTATATTTAAAATTGAAAGAATTATTTACAAAATCTATTTAAGGCTTTAACTTCCGTATGCACTGTTAATTTGAAATTTGTTGAATTAAACCATCTGATAATTAATCCAATTAAGTAAATAGATATACAATGAATGTAAATGATTAATACACATCAATTAAGCAGAAAAAATGAAATAAAAATCTTTAAGCAAGTAAGTATTGCATCTATTTTCTGTGTAAACCCTTGTTTTAAAAGCCCTATAAAATGCTCCCTGCAATCCCACAAAGCGCTTTCACCAACATAAGACCATCTATTATCACAAGATAATAAAAGATATCTCTACGCTTTTTCATAGAATTTGCTACTATAATCAATAGGACAAAAGGAATGGCATTCATCGCTATTCTACTATAATTAAAATGGTTTCTATAGGCTACAAACAAATAGCTCCCTAGTCCTACAATTGAAATTGGAAGCAATATGTGAGTAATGGTTTTCTTCAATCCAAAACTTACTACAAATGTTTTCAATTCAAAATTGGCATCACTAGCATAGTCTTTTATATCAAACATGATACATAGCATTGAGATAAATAACCAGTTTTTTACAAATAGCAATCCTTGAAAAATGGTTATATCTAGTGGCAATCTTTTAAATAATTTTCCAATAAAAATTGGGTAGATAGTCACAACACCTGCCCACACAAAGCCAATGATAAATGGTTTCAACCAGCCGGTATTTCTTAAATTAACTTTATTTTTTGAGGAATTCCCAATGCCATAATACAAGATAGCTACGGTAGGAATTGAAAAAAGTGCCAACCAAGTTCCTATTGAAACTGCTACTAAATACCTAAAAAACAATTGCATCAATACTGCTGTACTTGCTAAAAATATACTCCCTACGTAAAATCTTGCGGTTTTGATATTGGATTTATTGGCAGAATACCAATCGCTTCTTTCATTGGGTGTATTGGGTTGTTTATCCGACAAATAAGCATAGGTGTAGTACAATACAGTTCCACAAAATACTGCTACATAATAGTCTATGCTTGCCAATGGTGCTGCCAATTGAATTGCAGATTCAATTGATAACAACACCACACATAATCCATAGAAATAGTTTCCAAAAAATATTGAGTGGATTAACTTTTCCAAATCTTATTTAATTGCGCAAAAAAACAATTGCAGGAGATTGAAATGTATCGCTTAGGTTGCCTTGTTTATCTTTCAAACAAAATCTAAAATAAGAAGTATCATTCTTTGCAGCAGACGTAACCGAGTCAATACAAGTAGACAGACTCAAAACATTGCTATCTATTGTATTATAACCAAACAAAACCTTCAATTCGCCACTTTGAAATTTGGTATAAGTAAACGGTGGAATGCGATAAAAAAAGCTTGTTTTTGCTAAACGGTATCTAGTATCAGCTGTATCAGAACAAACTTTGCTTACCCTACTAATTAACAAGCTATCAATATCCCCTTCTTTATCTGTAAAATTGAATGTAAATGCCAATTGATCTCCCGAAAAAGACAACTTGGTCGAGTTCAAATCCTTTAGGGAAAGCTGTGGCTTGGTACTATATTTTCCTTTATTACAAGAAGTACAAATACTTATTAAGCCCAACAGTATTGCTATTTTTGCGTTCATATCTTTTTATTTAGCAATCAAACTTAGTTAATCTCTTCCAATTATTTATTTTGGCAAATACAATTATTCAAAATGTTCTTTCAACTACACCTCAAAGCTTCTCAAATACTGCTTGGGAAGTGTTTCATTTTCAGCACCAAAATAACATTGTTTACCAAGAATGGTGCATCCATTTAGGCATCAATCTCCAATCTTCATCGGCTAATCTCTTCCCTCCCTTTCTTCCAATAGCTTTTTTCAAGTCGCACCAGGTAATCACAACCCATTTCCAGCCTGAAGCAATTTTTGAAAGCAGTGGTACCACTCAAACCATCAATAGCAAGCATTTCATAAAAGATTTATCTATTTATGAAGACAGTTTTTACAAAACTTTCCAGCAATTTTATGGCAATACCCAAGATTGGTGCATCATCGGACTCCTACCCTCCTATCTCGAAAGAAACAATTCTTCTCTAGTGAAAATGGTAGATGCACTCATTAAATCTTCACAAAATAGCAATAGCGGTTTCTACCTAAACAATTATGATTCACTCGCCCAAATATTAAAACAGCAAGAGGCCAATCAGCAGCCAACTTTAGTAATAGGTGTTACATTTGCTTTGCTCGATTTTGCGGAGCAATTCCCCATACACTTAAAGCACACAACCCTCATGGAAACGGGCGGCATGAAGGGGAGAAGAAAAGAACTTACCCGAGCCGAAACACACCAAATTTTAATGGATAGTTTTGGCATCACCAAAATCCATTCAGAGTACGGCATGACAGAATTATTAAGCCAAGCCTATTCCAAAGGCGATGGCATATTCATTTGTCCCCCTTGGATGAAAGTAGTCGTTCGTTCTGAAGACGATCCTTTGAATATCAAAACCGAAGGACGTGGCATCCTAAATATAATCGACCTAGCCAATATCTATAGTTGTTCATTCATTGCTACTGACGATGTAGGCATTGTTCATCCCGACGGCTCCTTCGAAGTATGGGGAAGGCTAGACAATAGCGATATCAGAGGTTGTAGTCTATTGGTAGTGTAAATATGTATTTAAATTCCAATCAATTATACTCAATTCCCGATTAAATTATTTGCGATGTCTAAAATAAAAATTGCATACCACCCCATTTATGCCCATCCTTTACCAGAAGGCCATCGCTTTCCCATGTTGAAGTATGAGTTAATTCCCGCTCAATTACTTCATGAAGGAAGTATTACCGAGCAACAACTTATTGCACCTACATTATGCCCATTACCAATTGTACTCCAAACACATACCGAAGAATATGTAAATAAACTAATCCACCAACAACTAACGCCTGCGGAACAAAGAAAAATAGGTTTCCCTCAATCACCAGAACTTATTGAGCGGGAATTAGTCATTACCCAAGGTACAATCAATTGTTGTCATTATGCAATTGAGGATGGAGTCGCATTAAATGTTGCCGGAGGCACACATCATGCTTTTGCTGACAGAGGCGAGGGTTTTTGTCTTTTAAACGATATGGCAGTTGCGGCAAATTATTTACTCAACAATCATTTAGCAAGCAAAATCATCATTATAGATTTAGATGTTCATCAAGGAAATGGAACAGCAAAACTCTTTGAAGACAATCCCAATGTGTTTACTCTAAGTATGCATGGAGCAACAAACTATCCTTTTCACAAAGAAAAAAGCAAACTAGATATTCCTTTAGCAGATGGCTGTGATTCGGAAACTTATTTATCATTAATGAAACTACATATTAGTGAAGTTTTGGCAAAAGAACAACCAGATTTTGCTTTCTATTTAAGTGGTGTTGATATCTTAGATACTGACAAATTCGGCAAACTAAAAGTAACAATTGAAGGCTGCAAGGAAAGAGATAAATGGGTTTTCACTCAATTAAAATCTTTAAACATTCCAGTTGTTGTCGCTATGGGCGGAGGCTATAGTGCTGATATTAAAATTATTGTAGAAGCACACTGCAATACATTCAGATTAGCAGAAACAATCTTTGGATAATGAATTGAATACTATGTTTGGTATAAGATATAAATAAAGTATTGTCTTCTAATTGTATTGCAATCCAGGCAAACGATAATGCTGGCTATCATAAACAAACAATTCTTCAATAGTAAATTCCCAATATTTATATAAAGGCGATTTAGCAAGTATGGTAGAAGCTTCTGTTTTACTTTCACAATTCAGCGTAATCCAACTAGTTTGCGATTCCATACTCACAGCATAGCTATCAATAATTCCTTTATTCATTAGATAATTAATATAGGTACGATGTGGAGGCACAAGCGTCATAAACTCATCATCCAATGTAAACTTTATAATTGCTTGAAACTTTTGCATATCTATTCTTTAAATAAGTATCAGCGAATATAAATGGAAAACAATCTATCTTCAATAGATTCAATTGTTTAATAAATAAAAAAGGTAAGCTTTGATTAATCAAAACTTACCTTTTTCAATATCATAATTAAAAACCATTACTTCTTATCAGCTACAATAAATTTAGCTTTTACTTTCATAACAACACGCCTGTTTTTAGCCCTACCTGCAGGGTTATCCTTGTTGTTAATTGTTTCGGGAGCAACATGTTCTTTTTTACCCTTAGATTTTAATGACAACCTTGATTGACTTATTCCCTTAGAAATTAAATAATCCAAACAAGAGATAGCTCTTTGTCTTCCAATTCTTAAATTAACTTCATCCGTTCCTTTAGAATCGGTATGTCCACTTATATCAAGAGACAACTCAATTGTAGGATAGGTTTTTAAATCCAATAACAAATTATCCAAAATCGCGGCTGCTTCAGGTTTAATATCCGTTTTGTTAAAATCAAAATGAATTACAGTAGAATCTCTTCTATTGATAACATTAATTTTATCATTTACTTTATTAATATCAGTTATTTCTGGAACAATCTGATTAGGATCTTCAGGATGCCATTTTTCTAAACAATATGTTTTAGTATAAACAGTATCATTTTCTAAACTATCAGACATATTTGGAAGATTAATTTCTTTATCGAAGTAATCTTTCCTTTCAAACCATATTGCAGAAGTACCTTCTTTTAAATCAGCAGAAAACTTTCCCAAAGCATTTGTACTAACTACAAAATTCTTGGTCGTATCTTTTCCATTAACAACTGTAACATAAGCCTTAGTAATTGGCTTTTTGGTATCGCAATCAATTACAACCGCATTAAGCGTTTGCTTATAGAATACTTTTTTGCCTTTATCTAACTGGAATTCTAATGCATATATTGTATCAGCATATAACTCACTATCGTAATTAAAAGGTTGAGTCAATTCGTTGTAACCTTTCTTTTTAAAAGTAAATCCTGTTATAGAATCATCAATGGTTACTAAAAATAAACCTTCTGAGTTTGCAGTCAACTCTTTAGTAGAACTATCTTTGAGGTTAATAATAACTTTTGCATTAGGTATCCCTTTATTTGTTTTCTTATCAGAAATTAATCCATCTACTTTTTGGGTAAATGATTTTTTAGGTAGTACTTTAACTGCAAAAATTTCTAAACAACAAGCAGATTTTCTATCAGAACTTACGTAGGCCTTTTTTAGCATACTATCTTTAGAAGTACTAAAAAAGTAATTATCATCTTTAAATGAATTTATCTGAGGTCCCATGTTTACTGGAGTTTTCAAATCATTCAAATCTCCCTGAGCACTAAATAAATCAAATCCTCCCATTCCTACTCTACCATTGGTAGAGAAAACCAAAGTTTTATTAGCTGAATGATAGAAAGGTGCTTTGTCATCATCTTTTGTATTAGCTATTGTTAGGTTAAATGCATCTCCCAATTTACCAGAATCTAGTGGGGACGCCCAAAGGTCATATTTCCCTAACCCATCAGGTCTGTCAGAAGCAAATAATAAATAATTACCATCTTGGGTTAAAAAGGGTTGATTAGAATTATATCCAACTTTATTAATTTTTTCATCTAGTTTTTCAGGCTCAGTCCAAGTTGAATCAGTCCCTTTTTTACTATAATAAATTGCTGAGGTCGTTTTACCATCTTTTGTATCCCATCTAGAAAAATACATGACATTACCTTCAGAATTGAAAGAGGGAGTTCCCTCATTAGCAGCGGTACGGGATGGGAATTTAATAATCTTTGATTTTCCAAATACTGAATCAGTTTCAGTGCTTATACCAGCTACGAAAAGATGATTAACATGAGAATTGGTTTTGCTAAACTTATTTACTGTATCTACAATTCTAGAAGAAGTAAATACCAAAGTATCATTCATTATAACAGGTGCAAATGCACCTTCTATTTGATTTACATCACCCCTTAATTTATTTAAAGTAAAAGAAGCAGGTTTTCTTGATTTCAATTGTTTCCTAATAAAAGCAATATTGTTTAATTCATTGTTTGCAACAGGTACCATATCAAGATTTACATCTTTGTTTTCTTGCAAAAACTTATTCAAATCTTTTTCTGCTGCATCATACTTTCCTAATGCTCTAAGTGATACCCCATGCCATAATCTTGTTAAAGGAAATTTAGTATTTCTAGAAAGCAATAATTTGTTGTACCACTTTTCTGCTTTTTCATAATCATTTAACAGCCGATAGCTTTGTGCCAAATTATAAAAAACACGAACAGCATTTGGCTTTTTGGTATCTACTTCGCTTATATCCAATAGCTTCTTTTTCTTGTTATTAGAATAAGGAGCAAAAGATACTGGAGCTTCTCTTAAACCCAAATAAATTTCATAGTTTAAGGTTGCATTGTAATAGGAACCTTTTTCAAAATAAATATCTCCCTGTTTTAAAGCTGCAGATTGAGCATTTAAATTCAAATAAGAAATAATAATTAAAGTAGATATAAAAAGTCGTTTCAACATTAGCTATTTCGTTTGGTAATTATAATCCAGTAATCTTTTTAAAATTTAGAACCTAGGGCATCTAAAGAAACCTTTATCTGTTCCTTTTCTATTTGTAAACATTAAAGAAAACTCATAACTACTTGCTCCCTTTGCAGCTTTACCAAGTTGTGACGCATTTACATCATAACTAAGTCCAACTATGATATTATTAAAATTCAAACCTACATAAGGATAAAATGCATCTTTAACCCTGTAGTTTAAACCTCCCATAATATCTATTTCGTCAGTGACACCCATTTGTAAATACCCCCCAAGCATAAATTCAGTAGAAGAAGCTTGTTTTATGAAAACTGCATTCGGTACAATACTAGCTTTTTCAGACAGTACCACTCTAGCTCCTCCATGAGCAGTATATCTTATTGGCAATTTAGCATCCGATGAAGTAGCATAAAATGGATCTTTTGGTTGAGTAATGTGTGATGCAGCAAAACCTGCAAAAATGTTTACCTTTTTATCTGGATCTGTATCAAAATAAGCTACCCCTGTACCCATATCAAATATGGTAGAAGATTGCTTTGCAAAGGATTCATTAAGTGGTATTGTTGGATCAAACCCAAAAAAATCTTTATATTGATTACCTCCTTTTAACTTGGAAAAATCAAATCGCCTATCTAATACACCTGCTTGAAGTGCAAAAGAAATCACTTTCAATCCTTCTTTTCCAAAACGTATTCCAGAATAGGAAATAGATGCTTGACCATTAAAGTACTTATATCCTGCATCACCAGCTGATTGTTGTAATAAGTCAGCACCAAAATTGATATTTTTGGATGTAGCGACATCGCCTGACAATCCAATTGTTGAGAATGCGTTAGTGATACTATTCCACTGATTTCTGTGAATCAATCCTACTCTATAGTCTCCATTAATTGCACCAGTTAAGGCAGGATTTAACCACAATGGATGCATATAATATTGGGAAAAATGTGGTTCTATCTGTGCAGAAGCTCCACAAGTGAACCCTATTAAAATTACTACTAATAAATGCCTAATATTCTTCATTGTAAATACTATCTAATTAAATTAACTGAACCTTTTTTCACTTCTACAGTGCCATTTTCCAATGTAAGTGTTGCTACATACACATATACGCCACTTGGTTGTTTAGTTCCTTTAAAAGTACCATCCCAACCTTTTTCAATCTTGTAATCTTTATATGTAGATTGATACATCAATTCTCCCCACTGACTAAATACTTTCAATTCAACACTAGTTACAAATCTGCTGAAGACTTTAAATGTTTGGTTAGAAGTATTTGTACTACTAGGAGCTAAGAAGTTTGGTATAAATACATCGTATTTTTTAGGAAGAACAGTTACCAATGCAGTTGCAAATGCATCACAAAGTGTTATTGGATCTATTACTTGGTATTTTACTGTATCTATCCCTGCATTTAATCCTTGAACAACATTACTACTTATACTAAAGAATTTATTACCAGGGTTTATTGACCATGTACCACCAGGTGTTGCATCTTGCAAAGAAATTGTCAACCCAATATTTACTTTAAAGTCATCAACTGACGTAATTGGAGCTGCACTAGGAGCTTGCTTCACAAAAACAACAGAGGCTACTGAAGTATCACACCCATTTTGAACTACTGTATATCGAATAGAATCAACACCTTGTGTTTTACCAGTCACTACACCTGTGGTTGCATCAATAATTGCAATATTTAATGAATCACTTGTCCAAACACCACCTGATAAACTATTATTAAAAATGGTATTTTTATTAGGGCATACTGTATTTTGTGGTGAAGTAATTGTTCCAATACTTGGAATTGGATTCACAACTACTTTAAAAGTATCTGACTTGGAACAACCCTTTTGAGTTACAGTATAAGTAATATTTGAATTACCTAACGTAGCACTATACCCTCTTAAAATTATCTGACTAGCACCTCCAACTGCTGTAACAGTCTTGATAGAATCTGTAACTGATTTATTGGAACTTGACCAAATACCACCAGGGGTGATAACACTTAATGTATCATATCTTCCATAACAGAAACTATTATTACCAGTAATTGAACTAACGATTGGATAAGCATTGACTGTAAACGATTTTGATACAGAAGCTGAACAATTATTGGAATTTACAACGGTATAGGTAATAATAGCTACACCTACAGAAACACTTTGAACTTTTCCAGAAGGATCAACTGTAGCAACTGCTGGATTACTACTACTCCAAGTACCGCCAGAGGTAAGGCTTGAATAAACCAAACTACCTCCCAAACAAACAACACTATCAATAGAAGTAATAATATCAACAACAGGTAAAGCTTTAATTACTAAACTACTATCTACTATTGATACACCACTAAATGGCGGTTTGGCACATTTATTAAATACTTGGTAAAGAATTTGTGCTCTTCCTGCTCCAACGCCTACTATTGATGTATTAAGTGTAGAAGCGCTTGAAAAAGTACAAATTGCTGGATTAAATGTGTACCATAAGTATTGAGTTCCTCCTCTTGAGGTATTAGTTACTTTAGTTATGTCACCTACACATATAGGATTCTTTTCATATACAAAAGATCCAACAATTGGTTTTCCAACAATTACTTCATATTTTGCAATATTGGTTCCACAACCATTGTAAAATACTGTATAAACTATTGTATCAGTTCCATTATCTAAACCTGTAACCACACCAGTTACAGAATCAACAGAAGCAATTGAAGTTGATTGGCTTGTCCATTTACCACCAGAGATTGGATGCAGAAGAGGTAAAGTTTGTTGGATACATACTATTGTATCGCTAGAAGTAATTGGAGGGAAAACTGTACGTGGATTTGTTACATATACTTTAAAAGTAGCACTTGAAGTTCCACAAGTATTGGTTACTGAATAAGTGATAGTTGCATTTCCAATTGCTATACCAGTCACCAAACCACTATTTGGATCAACTGTTGCAAAAGAGGTATTACTACTTATCCAAGTGCCACCTTTAGTAATATTTGATAAAGAAAGTGTTGAGCTTACACAAATAGTGTCTCTACCACCAGAAATATTTCCTACAACTGGTTTTCCGACTGTTACTAAAAATCCTGTGGAAGTATCATTGCCACATCTATTAGTTGCAACAAAATAAATGATATCTACTCCAAAGCCTTTTGCAGTATCTATTCCTAATAAAGAATCTATTCTTGAAATGGTAGTATCCTTGTTAAACCAATATCCAGTTTGGCTAGTATTAGAAAGTTTAATGGTATTATTTAATGTACATATTGAGGTAGATCCAGAAATTGAACCAACTTTTGGACGTCCTACTAGTATTGTATCTTTTAAAACGGTAGTACCACAATCATTTACAATTGTATCATAAATAACAGCAGTACCATTATCTATACCAGTAACATTACCATTATTATCAACTATTGCAATTAACTTGTCACTTGTACCCCAACCTCTATAAAAATAATTAGTACCAATTGAATTGGTAATTGAAATTTGTTCTCCAATGCAAATATTATTTTGGAAAACATCTGGAGGAATATTAGTTGGTAAAACAGTTAATGGGAATTGAGCCGTTGCAGTACATTTTGTTGTTTGATCTGTAAGACTGTAAGATATAGTAACATTTCCATCGCTTATACCTGTTACAGTACCAAAATTATTTACTGTTGCAATAGGATTACTATTTGGAGACCAAGTACCACCGGGCAATCCAACAGCGAGTTGGTTAGTTGCGCCTACACATACAGTTGGGCTACCACTTATATTTCCAATAGCAGGTGGTAGATTAATTGTTAAACGCATTGTATCACTATTGGCAGTACCCGGACTAACAACACATTGAGCTTTACTATTGATTACACAATAAATGAAATCCCCTGTTTGAAATTGAGTTAGATCAGGACAATAGGGAGAAGGAATATTTATGGCTAAAGGGATATTTCCTGGAAGTTTATACCAATCAAAAGTTGGATTTGTACCACCCCCAGTATAAACAGGTGTAATACAAACAGATGTACCTAAACAAGCAGTGATAGCAGTATCTATTTTTACTGTCGGGATTACATTAGGTTTTATATCTATTACAATTACATCAGAGGTATCTTTTGGTGTAGCGCAAGCTACAGAACTTGTTAGCTTAAAAGTTATAGTATCTTTATCTTTAATCTGTAGATATGTAAAATGAAGACTATCATTATATTTAGTAGTATCAATTCCATTTAAAAACCACTGACATGATGGGTTAGCGCCGTAATTACCTGTTAATTGAGCAGTATATTTTACTGGACCAACTACCCCTTCACAAAATGGAGGTGGCGGCAATGAACTAACTTTAAAAGAAGGATTAAAAGTTCCATAATTCATTACCTTAAATGCTCTTGCTGTATCTGGGTCTCTACATTTATCAGAGGTGTCTCTAACATAAACATAAACAGTATCACCTTCTTTCAGAGGGTAACCAGCATTTGTAAAAGTTATTTGATTAGCCCCTGGTATATCTACACTATTAATTCCCCATTGAATAATTGGATTGATACCAACACTTGCAGTATCTGCAGTAAATACAATAATATCGACAATTGGAGGTGGACAAATACCATCTTGAGAGGCTGTAATTTTTACAGACGGATTTACCGTAGTAGTAACATGCATGTACAATGTATTACTTATGGTAACTGTATCAATTGGACAACTATTCAATTTATGAGTATATAAAACTACTCTAAGGGAATCTCCATCTTTTAAATTTTTTGTAGTAAAGCTTACGCAACTATCTACATAAACGCTATCACCAAGATATGTACTTTGACCTCCTTTGTTAGTCGAGTCCCAATATTTCATTGGAGGCTGAATGGTATCTTGATTAATCATCCAATTGAATGTGTAAAATGCAGTTGAATCACCAATAGAAACTGGAGTTAGCTTTGCGCAATAACTTACAGGGAATCCTGAGCAAAGTGCTGTGTCGCCAGTAACAACTACCCCAGGAGGATTTAAACTATCAAGAATGGTTATTACAATCCGCGTGGTATCATAAGGAGCAACACAAGCAAAACTGGTAGTTTGAATACAAAGTAACGTGTCTTTATTTGTAGAGTTAGTTGTTTTATCAATAAATAAACTATCTATTTTGAGCGTTGAATCTGAAGAAACAACTTTACCGTGGTAAACCCATTTGTATTTGTCAGATGGTCCTACATAATTTGGGAAAGCGGTAAACTTAGTTTTGGCACCTCGACAAAAAGTTTTGTAACTCCAAGTAGTATCCATATTTCTTACCCCAGCGGTATCCACACCAAGAGAATCAACTAAGGCTTTAGAACTATCTACTTTTACAAATACTTTAATAGCACCTACATCAGGCAAGACATTAAAAGCTATATACGTTTTATAAACAGTATCCACACCACCTGTTACACATTTTAATCCAGTTGTAACTCTTACCGTAACGGTATCATTGTGATGCAATGTTTTAACTGTACTATCAGTAGTATTTGGAATGGTATCATTTTGTGGAATTCTTATTATTGAATCAGGAATACTATTTACATACCATTGAAAATGAGAAGAATCTTTTGGAGTCAAAGAAGAGGTAGCAGCAAAATAAATATTGGTATATGGACATATAATTACACTTGTATCAGGAGAGAATGTAAGCCCTACATTAAAATTCTGGACGGCTGTTTGTGTAAAACCTCTATACCAACTTACCAAAGAACTTGTCATTGACCCGGGAGTTTCATTAGAAGGAGTTGGAGGAATAGGAACCGGTTTGGTTACCCAATTGTTAGGGTCATTTGTATAAGTAGGTGGAAGGTTACTATTAATTGGATAAATTGGTTTAACTAAATATACCTCATTATCATTTTGCAAATTTAGTTGCGACGGTGATGGCAATATTGAATCTGGAGGCGGTATCGAACCATCGAAATTACTATCTAACCAATTAACAGGAACTACATAAGTAACTCTTCCTAATGTATCATCTTTTATTGTTATACTACTATTTTTATTATTGTTATTGTAAATAAGAATGATTGCGCCAAAAGGAACTGAATCCCATGTAGCATTTTTAGGAAACCGATATTTACCAGAAGCAATACCTGGTGCAATGCTATCACCCGTATTAGGATCAGAATAATATTTTAAGCCATTGGGATCATAAACAACGTAATTGCCTAAATGGGCTATACTATCACCACCTGCACTCTCAGAACAAGTTTTGGTACCAGCAACAACCATTTCTATGAACTCCCTTCCAGCAACATTGCCTCTAGACAGTTCTGTAACAATTACTTTAAATTTAGGTGGCGGAGTCTGTGATTGGGCGATAAATCCAGTAATCACGAACAACAATAGTAGTAGTAGTTTCTTTATCATATTTTAAACAATGCTTATGGGAGTAGACAAAAGTATAAGTAAAATAGTTTGATTCGTATCTAAATTGTGCATAATCGGTGATAATCCCCAAAATAAGGGATATTTTTTTATTTTTTACGTTTGTAGTAAGAACTTTGCAATAAAATAAGGAATTTGTAAGTTTTTATTAACAATGGGACATTATTGCTTCTTTTCTATTATTAAGAATAAAAGTTGGGTAATTATCCACAACCCAATTAAAATATAAAAGATAATAGTTAATGGATTATTGATTCTTTTAAACAAAACCCACTTTTCCATTTTGTCTTCTTTCATACGAAATCTGTCATAATAAGTAAAGAACTTTTTAAATGCATAGCTAGGCTTTTGTGGTCTAAACCAAAACAGAACTGAGAACTTTAACACAACGAGCAAAAGAATCAAATAGATGCCATCTTCGTAAATAAACACAATAAAATGATCTATCATTTTTAAACGGGGGGGGTATAAAGGTCGGCAATATAAAGTTGAATCATAATACCTTATTGACTTAAACGTAATTTTACAGTTTTCTTACAATTTCTGCCGAATAATCTTTACTAATTACAACAAAAAATACAACAATAGTATTGCAGCTAATGACATGACTAATAACGTAATAAAACCAAGAATATTTGAAAGTTTGGAATTGGTATTATCGTACATTATCAATTTATTGTTTCCAATGTGTAAAATTATTGCAATTAAAATTGGAGCAGTTAATCCATATAAAATAGCAGTATAAAGCAATGCTTTTATGGGACTTATTCCTAAATAATTTAATGATAGCCCTACTAAAAGCGAAATAATAATGGCAACATAAAATGGTTTGGCTTGAGAGAACTTTTTATCTAAACCTGCTTCCCAACCAAAAGTTTCTGCTAACATATAAGATTGGGAACCTGCTAACACAGGAATTGCCAAAAGACCCGTTCCTAAAACGCCTAGAGAAAAAATTAAATAGGTTAGTCTTCCTGCAATGGGTTCTAATGCTTTTGCTGCTTGATCGATGGTTTCTATTTTGGTGAAGCCTGCTGGAAACAATACACTGCCTGCTGTAAGTATGATAAAAAACATGACAACATTTGAGAGAAACATCCCAATATTTACATCTGCACGCATATTGTTTAACACCTGTTTGTTTACAATTATTTTTTTCTTACTATGGGATATATCTTCTGCTTCCATTGTTGCCTGCCAAAAAAATAAGTAGGGTGAAATGGTAGTGCCTAATAAAGCCACTATAATTGAAATATATTCTTTATTAAATTTTAAGGTAGGTATAAAAGTGCTTTTTACCACTAATCCCCAATCTTGTTTTACCATAAAGGGCACAAAAACATAAAGCAATAAAGACAAGCAAAGCCATTTTAATATTTTGGCAATTTGCTGATAAGGATATTTGATAATGACTATCATTAGGATTGCAGTAAATCCAATACAAAAAACTGAAATGGGGATTGAAGGAAATAGCAGATTGGCAACAGCGCCCATTCCTTGAATATCGGCTCCAATATTTAAGGTTATTGCTGGGAAACTAAAAAGCAACATGATGTATAAAATCGGCTTAGAATAATGTTTTCTTAATGTAACTGTTAGCCCCTGAGAAGTGACTAATCCTATTCTTGCACACATTCCTTGAATGGCAGCCATTAGTGGAAAAGTAATGATTGCAGTCCATAATGTTGCTAGTCCGAATTGAGCACCGGCTTGAGTGTATGTTGCAATACCAGATGGATCGTCATCGCTTGCACCTGTTATGAGGCCTGGGCCCATTATCATTAATACTTTATTACACTTAGAGAAGAATTTTGAAGACATATTTTTTTTTGAGGCAAAGAGGCAAAGAGGTATGGAGGTAAAGAGAAAAAGAGGCAAAGAGGCAAGGAGATAAAGAGGTAAGGAGGCAAAGAGATAAAGAGGCAAGGAGGCAAAGAGGTAAAGAGGTATGGAGGCAAGGAGACAAAGAGACAAAGAGGCAAGGAGGCAAAGAGGCAAAGAGGTATGGGGGCAAGGAGGCAAGGAGACAAAGAGACAAGGAGGTATGGAGGTAAGGAGGTAAGGAGGCAAAGAGGCAAAGAGGTATGGAGGTAAAGAGGCAAGGAGACAAAGAGGCAAGGAGGCAAAGAGGTATGGAGGTAATGATATTAATGTTTTAAATGTGATTTATTTAATTTGTGTGATAGAAATGATTTATTTATTTTTTTAAATTAATTTATGAAATAAAAAAGCTTTCTGAAATATTGTAAATATATGTATCTAAAAAAAGGAAGGAGTTTCCTAATGAAAATATTATTAATATAATTATGATATATAAAATAATTTGGGACATCTTTATAATATCTATTCAATTTCTACAATACAATTTGCTTGTATCAAAGTGTTCATTGCCCTTTGAATCATGGCTAAAGCCTTAACCACTTTCTTTTTTTATCCCCATGCTGAAGCATGGAGTTAATACTTAAAGCACTATTTGCTTAAACCCTAATACTTCCAATCAAGTTTGTTAAATTAGATATAAGGAAGTAGCTCTTTAATTGTGCATATAAATCTCCCCCCCCTCTCCGATGGCGAGGGGGAGCAAACTGTTAACTAAATTCAATTGGGTGTATAAGGAACTGAAAAAATGGTTACTACTGACCACATAGGCAGATAGACACATAGTTATCTGTTCTCTTATGTAATAACCTTAATTATATGTTTTATTTAAAAACAATATAGAATTAATTTCTAAAGGTGTATTTCTATGTATTCTATCTTACTTTTTTATAATACATAATCTCTGATTTTCTATGTGTCTATGTGACTATGTGGTCAATAATTTATGTGGTGAGTAGTAACAAAAAATGAAAGCTCTAGAGTTCTTTGAAACCTGTCCGAAGTTCTTTGAAACCGTTCCGAAGTTCTTTGAAACCGTTATGAAGTCCTGCTAAACTGTTCCAAAGTCCTGCTAAACTGTTCCGAAGTGCTGCTAAACCGTTCCGAAGTCCTGCTAAACCGTTCTGAAGTGCTGCTAAACCGTTCCGAAGTGCTGCTAAACTGTTCCGAAGTCCTGCTAAACCGTTCCGAAGTGCTGCTAAACTGTTCCGAAGTGCTGCTAAACCGTTCCGAAGTGCTGCTAAACCGTTCCGAAGTGCTGCTAAACCGTTCTAAAGTGCTGCTAGATCGTTCTAAAGTGCTGCTAAATTGTTCCGAAGTGCTGCTAAACTGTTTTAAAGTATTTTGAAACCGTTCCGAAGTATTTTGAAATCGTTCTAGAGTATTTTGAAATTGCTGCTACTAAATATCTTTAAACAAAACATCCCGAAGGTTTTGAACCTTCGGGATGTTTTGATTTATCAATAAAAATACTTTTTATCTTTTTTACTTTATTGCACTACTTCCACCCATTTACCTGTGACACCTCCACTAATGGTATGGTCGTACATGGCTTCGCAATAAACACCAGGCCAAAAGAATCTTCCGATGTAGGCTGCATTTAATTGTACATAATAGGTAAGCGTTTCGCCTTGTTTTATATCGAAATAATGAAATACTCTATCATCTCTTATATCCATATAATCTGTTGGAGATGATTTGAATTGTCCTTCGGAATTAAATAATCTGGTATTTAATATCTCCCAACCACTTGGGAATACTTGGGTTAATGCCATTTTACTATACATACCTCTTTGTCCAGGATTCTTTACAACCACTTTTGCTACAAAATCGGTTCCTTGCTTGAGATTGTTGATGTCTAAAGCTGCACCGCCTGTTGTGAAGTAATTTACATTCACTTGCAAAATAATTGGATTGTTTACTATTGGTGTAGGATTGTTGGTAACAGGACGGCCTTCATTTATCACACTTATATATATTATATTAGTTCCTTTATTGGTGAATTGCAATTTAGCTGATGGTGCATCCCATTGCAAATTGTTTTGCCAAAGCGGACTAGCAGAATTAATGTTAATAGATTTTCCCGAAATACTTCCTCCTACTACAATCTTCGTATTTGCTGTATTGTCACCTGCATATTTTGCGATAGCTAATAAAGCATAAGCAGTAGTTTGTGTACTGTACCATTCTTCTTGTGCTAATTGATTGGCAACTGTTTTTACTAATTCCACAGCTTCTTCTCTCCTATTCATGATTGTTAAAGCATTTAATACCATTGCTTCATCGCGGAGATTGCTACCAAAAGTGTATCCCGGAGTAAGACGAGGTGGGAAAGTTTTAGGTAACCCACTAATTAGATTGAGAGCAATTTGCGATTGACCAATTAAATAATATGCCGCTGCCAATTGCCATTTTCCTTCAGGAGTAAGGAATTTGTATTCTTTCAATCTGTTCATTGCGCCGAGTTCAGGAGATTTTGCAAGGGCAAGCAAGAATAAACGATAAGCCTGATTGAGGTCGGTACCATAATAAGGTGCAGTAGTTACATTCCATGCTACAGCTTTATTGTGTTGAAAGGTTTTCCATTGAACCAACATATTTGAAGAAACGGAATATCCTTTTGCGGAAGCTTCTAATAAGAAATGACCCGCATAGTTTGTGCCCCATTCATCACTTGAAGTAGCTTCATAGCCCGGCCAATAGCTAAAACCACCATCTGTTTGTTGGAAATTTTGTAATTTATCTATCGCTGCGCGTATGTTTCTATCAATGGTTTTCTTTTTATCATCAGACAATTCTAACATATTTGATAAAACCAATTGTGGGAAAACCGCTGAAGTAGTTTGCTCAATACAACCATGCGGATATTGAATTAAATAACCTAGTCGCTTTTGCAAATTGATTGCAGGAAGAGAAGATATTTCAATAGTAGCCTTGCTATCTTTATCCATACCAATTTTAGCAATGGTGTTTTGATAGCTTTGACCCGGCATTATGGTAGCTTCGTTTACTTGGGTAATTAAGCTATTGGCATTGCGAATATCTAATTCCGTTTCATAAACTGCTTTTTCATTGCCACAAGAAGCAATTAGTTTCACTTTTCCAATACCCACTGCATTTTTTACCTTAGCATTGATGTAAACAGTTTGTTCACCAACTTTAGAAAAGGAAATATTCTCATTGGCACCAACTTCTATGAAAGGATTGCTTTGTACCGATAGCTTTACATTGCGCATACTATTTTCCGTTGCAAAAACAGTAACAGGAATTTTAAAGGTTTCTTCTGGCCCTAAAACTCGAGGCAGTGTAGCCAACATCATTAAAGGACTTTTCACTTTCACTGTCTTTTCTGCCATACCATAAGCTCCATTTGCAGCAGCAATAACCATTACACGCACACTACCCATGTATTGAGGCAATGAAAAATGCTGCACCTGACTACCACCATTAGATTTAAATGGCCCAAGAAAACGAACAACAGGTTTAAAACGATTTGCCTTTCTTGTTTTACCTGCGGCAGCATCAGCATCACCACCAATTGTAAGAATCCTATCTAATTGACCACCAAAAACACCAATTACTTGGTCATATACATCCCAACTTTTTACCCCTAAAGCTTCTTTAGCATAAAAATATTCATGTGGATCGGGGGTTTTAAAATGGGTTAAGTCAAGCAAACCATCATCAACAATGGCTATAACATAACTCATGGGCTTGCTATTGGCTTCACCTATGGTAATATTTACATTTTGCAAAGGCCTAATGGATTCTTCTATTTTAATAATAGGTTTTAAAACCGTGTTTTTGTCTTCTACAATTATAGGTATGGCACCATACATGCGAATTGGCAAATCATTGAAGGTTTGCGAATGGGGCTGAATAAGGCTAATGTTAATATATACATTCGGACTCATTTCTTTTTCTGCATCAAAAGAAAACTTGGTTTGTCCTTCGGTAGTATTTACCCAAAAAGTTTTTAACACTTTTGCTCCTGTTTCTATACTTATTAATGCACGACCTGCTTTACCAGAAGGAATGGTGAGATTCACCTTCTCCCCAACATTGTATTTGGTTTTATCAGCGGTAAATGACAACATAGTAGCGGCTGTAGCATCATCATTATTGCCACGGCTGCGCCAATTATCATCATCTATATAAAAGGTTTTTCCAGTAACATGTCCACTCCTAGTATCTTTTACCAATAATAAATACCTGCCCCAATCATTTTCACCAAAGAAATTATTAAAAGTTGCCTTACCATTTAAGGTAGTAAGGGTTTCATTCTTAATCAATTTATTCACATTGCTTTGGGTAAAATTGCTTAAACCTTCGTCATTATTATCCCACCACCAACGCCATTGAATTTTATATAAAGTAACTTCTAATGTATTGTTACCTGAAAGCAATTGCCCTTGCGTATTTACATTCACAATATCAAAAGACTGTTGTTTATTAGACTGTAAATAGCCCCAATTGTCTTTTGCTTCAGGTACATTCAACCCTACATAGGCACTATAAGGATGAAACGGCATGGAAATATTATCAATACTAAAACCGCCACCGGGTTCAAAAACTTTTACCAATAAATTGGCTTTAAGCATTCCAGGTGCATCTGTTCCAGCATCAAAAGCAGGATTGATAGAAGCAGTACCTTCTGCACTTAAGGTACCATCGAAAATGGTTTTGCTTTGAGGATTATAATTAGCAGTTGGATTGTCAAACTCATAATTACCAAAATGCTCGAAACTTGTTTTGGTTTTATACAATTGTGCATCAACCCTTGCTTTTAGTTGTTGGGCTTTTGCACCAAACAACCAATTGGCAGATAATAATCCTGTAGTGGTTACATTTTTTCCCAATGCTTTAGCTCCGCCAAAATCGAGGTTTATTTTTAAACGATTGGGCATTACGGTTTCTATTTTCACCTTCTTTTCAAAAGTGGCACCACCAATTTTCACTTTACAAAGCCAATTACCTGTAGGTGCTTCTGCATTGGTAGGCACTTGAAATACATTAAACCCATCAACCGCATTTGTTTTTACTAACTTTTTATACAATTGACCTCTTGGAGAAATTAGTTCCAATTCAATAGGATGTCCTTTGGGCAATTTGTTGTTTTTATCTTCTACAATACATCCTAAAAACAAGGTATCACCCGGACGCCAAACCCCTCTTTCTCCAAATACAAATGCTTTAATACCATTTTTAATTTCCGCTCCGCCAATATCAAATTTTGCTAATGGCAAAGAGCTGCCATCATCTATTTTCAAATAACTTTTTTCCCTACCATTCTTAGCTATAAGCAAATAAGGTTTGTGTTTAATATCAATAAAAGCAAGCCCCTCACTATTGCTTTTTCCTTTACCAACAATCTGTTGCTGGTAATCTAGCACTTGCAATTCCACATCTTTCATGGGGTCGGTAGAAATAATATTATTCACCGCCACAAAAAGTTTATCGTCCATACCTCTTTTAGCCGTTAGACCAATATTGGTAGAGAGTATGTTTCTACCATCAAATCTTTGAGAATTGTAATATCCTTTTTTGCATGGATTGTCTCTATCTTCCCAATTGTATCCATAGGGATAACTATCGTTATATCTGCGCCAAAACTCATCATCATCATCTACTTTATCACTCTCATTTTGGTAATAATCTTCTCTATCTGCATTAGATAAACTCTCCTCTTTTTCATTTGAAGCTTCACAAGTGTATAAGGAATATTCAGGACGAAATGCCAACGTGATTCTATAAATAGCACCGGGTTCAGTTTGAATGTATTTATCTAAACTTAAAGAAAACCGATTGGTAGCATGGAGGTTTAAGCCTTTGTCTTCATCTAATTTTAAAGTAGCCTGAACAATTGGTTTGGCTACCCTGCGCAATTCATAGTTATTTAAACCATCTAAATTGCTGGTTTGCAAAAACTGAGGAATATTGTTTTCATAAATTTTAATGATAGATACATCTACTGCTTTCAGGTTCACAGCATCAAATGGAAGAATAATCTTGCCGCCGCTATTGGGTAATATCACGCCTTTACCAGCAATCTTTACTGAGGGCAATCTATTTTCAAAAAAAACATTGGCACTAAAACCTTTGGGTAATTTATTGCCCCATTGGTTTTCAATGCCTTCATTAATGCTTACTGTTATATTTCCATCAATTTTTGCAGGGGCATACACGCGCACTTCACTACCCAAAATGGTAAAACTTAATCCTTCTTGATTGCTTAATACAATCAATCCTTGCAAGGATTGGGAAATGGAAATGGCATCGCTAAACTGAACTGAAACATATTGTTCCCCATCTTGAACAGCTTGCACATTCAGCACTTTATAATCTCCTATGGCTGGCACTTCTATTTGTTTGGTATCATGAATGGAGCTTTGCAAAGGCGCTCCATCCCAACTAAGTTGTAGCGATTGTGCCGCTTGGGTTCTTACAATGTTTTGAATAAAAAACTCATGCGTTTTGTTGGCTTCATTGTGCTGCCAACTAATGGTAAGTGCTTTTGCATCTAAATTAGCAGAAAGCAATTTTTCTATTGCGGCACTTTCCTCAATATCTGCTGTAAATATTTTACCCGATAAACTCATATTGGTTTTATCGGTAGCACGCAAACCATTTTGTATTATTTGGAAGGATGGCTGGATAATTTGCACATTGAAAATGAAATTCTTATACTTACTTGGCACTTCTATAACAGCACCTAACTTAAAACTCACTTCATATAAAGTGGCTTTTTCTAAGTCTTTATCAGGCCTAAACTCAATGGTTCTTGCATCTATCCAATATGCTTTTCCTGCAACAGATGGCGAAAAGGAAAAGAGTTCTTTATTTATAGGTTCATTTAAAGTATGCGCAGTAGTGGCTTCGGAAGCTAGTTGAATACGGATATAAGATTTCTTAGAAACTGTGCCCGAAGTATAGGCATCAATGTATTGGCTAAAAGCAGGATCAATCTTTGCCAATTTGTGCCGATGACTACAAGACCAAAACAAACAGGTAATAAAAAACAACGTAGCTACTACCCTAAAACCAACAAGCATTTTCTTATTTGAAAACATATAGTTCACATTTAGAGAACAATGTTAACAGTTTTGATACTAATCTGAAGAATTAACTATACAATCAATAAATCATTGATTCAAAAAGGATGGTAAGTGATGATTATATAATAGTTTTTTTTCTTTTAATGATTATTGAAAATACAAAACGATTATCTTTTTGTATTTTAAGTATATCAGAAAATTGACTTAAAAAGATCAAAGTAAGAACCAGCATTAAGAGTTATGTACTTATAATTTTAAATTGCTCACAAAAGCTTGATTACTCTAATATTGCATCCCCTAATATTAAAAACAATTTCAATAAACATAAAAACTTACGACCTACTATGTTGAGTAAAATAGAAGTAACGAAAGATGATAATGTAAACTTTCAGTTTGTTTTGTTCTTAGGTTTTTGGGTTGCACTTTTTATAGAATGCTATGCATTACACAAACATTTTAGTGAGTTGTATGCTTTTTCTAGGGTTTTTATTGTACCCATCTTGTTTATCAGGGTTTTTTGGGATAAGCGAGGAATGCTTATTCATCCTATATTCTACATTGGTTTGATAGTATCTTTTGCAGGAGATATTATTACCTATATCGATAAATATTATTTGGTAAATATTGGTTTGAATTTATATACAGCTAGCTATATTGCCTTTGCTTGTTTTGCACTCCAATTAAGACGGGTATATGATTATACCTATTATTTGTTTTTTGCTTTTCTAGGTGCAATTGCTGTGTTTGCTTATTTGTGGTTTGTATTTTATAGTTTGAGAGATTTTTTATTTTATGTGCAAATAGGATTGCATGTTTTAGTTTTAATTTTCTTACTATCATCAGCAATTAAAATGGTTGCTCGGGTAAAAAGCAACTCTGTTTCTAGTCTCTTTTTAACAGCAGTAATACTGATAATTATAGCTAATGTAATTTATGGCATAGACCTAATAATTGATCAAAACCACAGATTCAGCATTTGGCTTGACCCTGCAGTTGGTTTTGGAAATGGTATTTATTTGTACGTTATTAGCAAATCTGCGTTAGCGAGTATTAAATAGAAATTGTTAGTTTCTAACGAGACTCAATAAATTGACATATTGTTTTATGTTATTTGTGATTTAGTTCCTCACGGTTGTAATTTATAACTATTACAAAAACAAACTCTTTAGAATATTTATAAAAAGGGGGTTAGGAGTCAACTTAAAATCTATTATAAAAAAGTGATTTAACACGGTTGGATTTTCCCAAGGACACAAAAACTAGAGTTTTAATACAATTGCCAGTTGGCAAGCATTTCAAATGGACTAAACTTGGCGATATGCTCCGAAGGCATGTTGCCTGAATAAATAAAAATGGGTTTTAAATCCAAACTAAATAAAACATGTAATTTTTAAATATTGATTAATTCGCTTTAGTTCAATAGTTATAAACTTGGCTTTTGAATAAACATCAACATTCCTGCAATAATAAACCTTTAGTTAAAGGCTAAATTAACCTTTTCAAAAAGACTAATTTATTTGCAATCAATTTTTTAGCGGATGTTTGGAAAAATTTCTACTGCCATGCGATTGCTGCTTTTCTCAATTATTAGTTTATTAACCATTAGTTCTTTTGCTCAAAATAAAAACCCCTACCTAATTGTTGGCACTTATACAAGTGGAAAAAGCGAAGGAATATATGTGTATAAATTCAATACAGAAACTGGCATTGCTGAACCTGTTAGTTCTGTAAAAACTGATAATCCATCATACCTTACAATTAGCAACAATGGCAATTATGTGTATGCAGTAAAAGAACATGCAGCCAAAAAACTGAATGAAGTTTCCGCATTTTCTTTTGATAAGAAACAAGGCGTTTTACAGTTAATCAATACTAGAAGTATTATTGGTAGTGGCCCTTGTTATATAACAGTAGATAGCAAAAACAAATGGGTATTTACGGCTAACTATAAAGGTGGAAGCCTTTCGGGCATTCCAATAAATAAGGATGGAAGTTTGGATAGTATTCAGGTTTTTAATCAACATATTGGTTCAAGCATTAATAAGAAAAGGCAACAAGAACCTCATGTGCATTGTGCCGTATTTTCTCCCGATGAACAATATTTATTTACGACTGATTTGGGTACCGATAAAATAAATCGCTACCATTTTAATGCTTCTTCTAAAAACAATCCTTTATCTAATGATGCGGATTCTGTTTTGATAAGCAAGGCAGGTAATGGACCAAGGCACCTCACTTTTACACCGAATGGCAAATATTTTTATGTGATAAATGAATTGAGCGGCACCATAGATTTGTTTCATTACAAGAAAAACCAAGTAGATTTTATCTCTACTATAAGCACTGATAGCACTAATAATACAGATAAAGGAAGTGCAGATATACATGTATCTAACGATGGCAAATTCTTATATGCTACCAATAGGGGCAATTACAATACAATAAGTACTTATGCAATAAATGCAAGCGATGGTAAGCTTACTTTGCTAAATACCCAACCAACTGGTGGATTAACTCCCAGAAATTTTGCAATTGACCCATCGGATAATTTTTTATTAATTGGTCATCAGAGATCAGATAATATCAACATTTTCAAAAGGAATAAAACAACGGGATTGTTAACTCCAACAGGTCAAACCATTTCAGTAGGAAGTCCGGTGTGTTTGAAGTTTTTGAAATAGTATTTTCAAGCTTTGTTATTTACTTTTCAACCCTTCATTAAAGAACAATTGGAAAAATAATAAGTGGTAATAAACTGCGTTTGCCCAATAAGCACGTTTGTGTTCTCCTGGTCTTTCTGTGTAATCGTGATCTATTTTTAATGCAGTCATTTTAGCATTAAACGCTCTATTCCCTTCTAAGAAAAAATCGCCAACACCACAGTCAAAAGCTATTTTTAGTTCTCCATTCTTTAAAGAGTCGAGCATATTGATTACGGTGTATTTTTCCCAGTTTTCAGGATTGCTTTTTTTAGTACCAATTCGTTTCTTTATTTCCCAATTATCAGGAAATGCCCTAAAATCTACTCCCCCACTCATACTATTTACTGCTCCAAATAGGTTCTTGTGTTTTAAAGCCAAATAGAATGCCCCATGTCCGCCCATACTCAAACCTGAAATGCCTCTATGTGCTTTATCAGCTATTGTGGGATAATGGAAGTCAACATAGGTAATTAATTCATCTGCTACAAAGGTTTCATATCTAAAACTGCTATCTATTGGGCTATCAAAATACCAACTACCATATCCACCATCTGGGCAAACGATGATCATTTTATACAAATCAACACTTTCTTTCACCCCAGGAAAATCTTTTACCCAATTTCTATAGTTGCCACTATATCCATGCAATAGATATACAACAGAATATTGCTTTCCATTTTCTGTGGCTTCATTTGGTTTTACTACTACACAAGGGATGTATTTTTTCATTGCATTGCTATATACCATCACAGTATCTACAATAGCGGCATTTACAAATACAATAACCCAAATAAAACTGAAAAGAAGAATCCATTTTTTCATGATAAAATCAATTAGTGGTTAGTGTTTAATTGTTATTTGTTAGTTGAATTTTTGTAGTATATGAAATTAATTCAAAACCATTACTTGTGAGGATGTATTTGAACCGTTACAAATAGAAACTAAATAACTCCCAGCAGGTGTATTTTCAGGTAATGAAATAGGAATTATCTTATTTGCGTTTTTCTCAATTCTTTTTGTATAGATTAATTTACCTGAAACATCATGTACTTCTATTTTTACATTAGTTAGCATGTCAATTCCCACATTCAAATTAAATGTATTGGTATTACTTGGGTTGGGGTTAATATTAAATGATTGATTATTCTGCACATTAGGCATTACCATTCTTACACCTAGATTGGTTGATTTGCCATCTTTATCGTACTGAATCAATTGATAATACGCATTTACATTAAGTGGTTTTTCATCTACAAATTGATAAGGAATTGTACCAATTATTTCATTATTTGCATTTACAGCTCCTATTTCTTGATATTCAATACCATTCAGTGAACGTTGGATACTAAAATGATGGTTATTCCATTCATTTGAAGTAGACCAATTGAGTAGCACTTTTCTTTCTTTATTGGTAGCTATGAAACTATTTAACTTAACTGGCAATGTAGCAGAAGGTATAAAAACATCATTGTATGCAAAATAATGTGCATAATGTTCGCTATCGTCATTACTACTTATTAGAAGAATATGTCCGTATGCAGGAATGGTTGTACCACAAATTGCAAAGCTTGCAGATGAATTTAATTTGAAAACAGAATCATTCCAACTGCATTTCATTGTTGCTAAACGGAAAGGAGCATACATGGTATCATTATACACTATGGGCTGTGAAGTAATATTATGCACCATTCTAATTTTCCTTCCCTTTTGCTCTTGAAATTGAAAAGCAGTAAGCCCAGTATCTTTCAAGGGATAAACTGTTGCAGTAGAATAAGTTTTAGTGGTATTTGTCACCTCAATTAAAGCATAACGTTTAGTTCCTGCGGCATAGGTAATCAATTTATCTTTTGCACTATCTAACTTGTCATGTAATTCTATCTCAGCTGAATAGTCATCATCAGTAGTAAAATTGATAATATTTACATATTGCGTATCTATAATCCCTTTAAAATTCTCACTGTGTATTTTGGTTTTTATCATTCCATATTCATAAGCGTATGGATTGATAATGGTTAAAGATTTACGTGTACCCATTACCCCTTTTCTTCCAGATACTAATAAAATCCTGGTTTTTAATCCGTAAACAGATTGCTTTTGCATGGCCTGAAGCTCAATCATACCTACAATTCTATCCTCTGTTACCACCCATTGTTGCATTCCTTCCCAAGGAATGGTGGCCATTCTTCCCCCTGCTTTATTAAATTGGTATCTTGTACTAATCCCATATACATTTCTACTTTTAGAAAGTGCATTGTGTTCATTTACTGTTAACCAGCTATGTGTATTACCTCTCCCCCATTCCGACTCATTTCCTTTTCTAATTTTTACTGCTGGAGCTACTGCATGAAAAGCCGCATTCAAAGGATTTCCTTTTTGCCATTTAGTTGACAAACTGTCCAACATATAAGCACCAACGAATGTGGCTTTTCCTTCACACAATGTTGTAAATGGAAGCCCCACTTCTTGTGGATGTGCAGGTAATGGACTAGAAGGATCTCTTGTAGTTCCCACAACCGACCAATTACCATACTTGCCCCTTGGCCCAAATGTATTGGCATCATACACCATATAATTATCAGGCAATGGTTTGGCAATAACACCTGGCTGGTAAATAAATCCTAATTCAAGCGCAATATTGTTTTTCCCGATTGTATAATTGTATCCATCATTAGAAATAAAAGCACTAACAGCTGCTGGATAGGTTTGGCCTAGACCATTGTAATAGCATTTGTTTGATGGCCCGGTTGTGTATTCACTATAACCATTACTTGTTTTGTAAACATGGTGACTAAGTGGTGCAAAGTGTACCAACCCCTTTAGTAAAGCATACACTTTTGTAGATTGTGTAGCAAGCCAATAATCTAAAAAACATTTTACAACAATTGGGTGATAAGTTGAAGCTTCATTATGATAACTTAGATAATGTGTGCCGCCATCTTCTAGCAAACATTGTGTAAAGATTTCTTCAGTTGCATATCTTCCATATTCTTGGTAAATTGAATCACCAAGTGCATTACCTCCAAAAAACATAGCCATTGCAGTGCGTTGATGCCCATTTAACCAAACATCACGTACTAAATGCTTCACATAAACATTTGGGGCGCTTTTATAGCAAGAGTCTATTTGTTTACGAATTCCAGCCTCCCAAATTGCTTTTCTATTGCTAGGAATTTTCGTAGGATACAAGGTTTTGAGCATATCATAAGCAAAACAACCTTGAAATGAATTGGTAATATCAGCCAATTTATTTCCATTATACCAATCTGTTAATGTACTATCTAGCAATGTAATCAAACGGGTGTAAGTAGTTGCCCCCATGAAATAGGGACTTTGTGGGTGCATGTAGGCTAGAGCTGCAAGTTGCAATTCATCTGCATCACCAAAATCAAGAACAACAGTCGGGTTGGTTAATTGCAAACCCTTCCACATAGATGTTTTGTAAGGATTGGTACTATAATAAGGAATAGGAGGAAGAAACTGTAATTGTTGTGATTTTACTTCTACAATGCTTTGAAAACACAATAGTAAAACAACAAATAGCTTTAAGCTACAATGAGTTTTTTTCATAATCGGCAAACTTCAAACTTTGGTTGCAAATTATTGGTATTTTATGGAAATTGATAAAAAAAGTAATTAATTGCTACAAACCAACCATATTGTAAAACTTGGGGAGTAGTTTTTGAGGCAAAGAGGCAAAGAGATATAGAAAATTAAAAAAAAAGTTATAAGTTTTTAGTTTATTAAACAGTAAATTCTATGGTCATTAAACTTAGCTTTGATTATAATCTATCCTTTCAGAAGCAAATAATAATAACTATTTAAATTTTAGAATGTAAGTGTTGAAATCAAGCTTACAATTAAATCAACTAATAGAATTGCCTCATTTAAACTAAAATCTTAAAACTCTTTGCTTCCTTGCCTCTTTGCCTCTTTCTTATCCCTTATTCGCCAATTGTCCACAAGCAGCATCTATATCTTTACCTCTACTTTTTCTTAAACGAGCATTTACACGGTTTCTATCTAGAATATTCATGAAATCTTGAACGACTCTTTCATCGGGTTTGTAAAACTTAAAGGCATCAATGGTATTGTATTCAATAATGTTTACCAAGTCTGCTGGAACTTGTCTGAATATTTTTACCAAGTCTTCCGCATCTTTAGGGCTATCATTAAATCCTTTGAAAAGAATGTATTCAAATGTGATTTCATTTCCCGTTTGTTTATAGAAATAATTCAATGCCTCAATCAATACTTCAATATTATTCGATTCATTGATGGGCATAATTTCATTGCGCTTTTTATCTGTTGGTGCATGAAGCGATAAGGCCAATTTGAATCTTACTTTATCATCACCCAAATGCTTTATTTGCTTAGCAACCCCTGCTGTAGAAACCGTAATTCTTCTTGGGCTCATAAACATACCATCTTCAGAAGTAATGCGCTCAATGGCTTTTATTACATTCTGATAGTTTAACAAGGGCTCACCCATACCCATAAAAACAATATTGGTTAATTTCTGCTGAAATTGGGCTTCACTTTGTTGGTTAATCATGGCTACTTGGTCATAGATTTCATCGAAATTCAAGTTACGCTTTCTTTCCATATAGCCAGTTGCACAAAACTTACAACTCAAACTACAACCTATTTGAGACGAAACACAAGCCGTTTTTCTTTCTTCAGTAGGAATTAAAACGCCTTCTATAAAATGATTATCAAATGTCTTAAATCTACTTTTTACAGTTCCATCTTCACTATACTGTGCCGTTTCCAATGCAAGTGCTGGCAAAACAAAATCTTCTGACAATTTGGTACGCAATGCCTTGCTCAAATTGGTCATTTCTTCAATTGATCTTGCATTCTTTTGCCAAATCCATTCGTGTATTTGTTGTGAACGAAACTTTTTCTCACCAATAGATACAATGTACTGCTCAATAGCCTGTGGAGATAAGTGACGCAAATTTTGTAAATCGCTCATGAAGCGAAAGTAATTGAACTTCCACTTCAAGAAAGAAATAATTTTTTACAGTGAATACTATTTTTCAGTAATGTAAGAATTATAAAGATTTAAAGAACTGCATTGTATCTACACCATCGGCATAGTCGTAAAGTGTTGGGGCTTGTGCTTTTCCGAAATCAATAAACCCATTGCCTACAATACATTGTATAGAATCCGTTTTTTGAATTTGGCTGATCAATACATCTTTATCATCATAAAATTCATAGTTCAATTGGCTAATTGGTGAAAAGATATTTGCATCTTCTACTAGCAATAAAGAACCATCAGTCATGTAATATTTTTCACTCATTAAAAGAATGGCAAGTTGGTAATCATAATTGTTTTTATACTTATGAAAATCCATATAATTTCCAAATTGCTTCAACGAATCTAATAGTGGTACAAAGTCATTGTCTTTTGGCACATAAATCTTAGTAACATTTCTACAGCCTAACCCAAAATATAGTTGAATATCATTAGATAAGTTGTTTAGTTCTGATTCTGTTTCAGTACCATCAAGAATTGCTACAGATGTTCTATTCTTTCTAATGATTGAAGGATACTTGTTAAAATAATATTCAAAATACCTGCTACTGTTGTTACTTCCTGTAGCAATATAGGCATCACATCCTTTTAGATTCTCTTCAAATGAAATATATTCTTGAATAGAACTTTCCCATTCAATTAATTTAGAAACCAAATGTTTGATTAGAATATTATCCTTTGAGGAAGCTTTTATTACTTGCTTGTAACCAGAAATAAAAGCACATAAAAAATCATGAAAGCCTACTAATGGAATATTCCCAGCCATTACAATTCCTACTTTCTTATTTGAGAATTGATTGTTATCTGAATTGTAATGTTCTGTCCATTCTATTAATTTTTCTTTTTGAAGAAAGTTTTCAGCTATGTTTTTAATAGCAGTATCAACAAAGGAATCAATAAACCAACTGTTCTGATTCACAGCACGCAGCTTTGTTTCAATCCATTTCGTTTCATTACTTTGGATATAATTTCCAAGTTTAATCAACAATTCTATTCTTTTTTGTAAATCCATGTTTTTTAAATCAACTTAGTCTTTTACTTTTGCCGTCAATTAATTCAAAAATACAGATATGGCGATTAAGATAACTGATGAATGTATAAACTGTGGTGCTTGCGAACCAGAATGTCCTAACAATGCAATCTATGAAGGTGGTGTAGAATGGGCTATTAGTGATGGAACAACTATCCTTGGAGATTTTACTTTAATGGATGGTACTATTGTAGATGCAAAAAATAGATTCTCTCCAATTAGTGTTGATACTTACTACATTACTCCAAATAAATGTACAGAATGCCAAGGATTTCATGAAGAACCACAATGTGCAGCAGTTTGTCCTGTTGATTGTTGCGTACCAGATGAAATGTATGAAGAAACTGTTGCAGAACTTTTAGCTAAAAAAGACAAAATGCACATCTAATCTTGATAAGAAAAGATTATAATTCTTAAAATTACACCAATAGTTATTCATTCAATTAAGTATAGCCTAATTGATTATCAAACTATTTAGATAATATCTCAAAATTCCTAGAAATAGAATTTCCAAATTCATCAGTAATTGATAGAATGTGTTTACCAATGGAAGGATTTATTTCAATTTGGTGAAATTGTGTTGTAGTAGCAATATAAGTTTGGTCTAAATGCCAAAACAATCTTGTACCGTTTTCACGGTGTGTTGCTTTGAAAACAGTTTTCCCTTTTTGTCCATTTCCTTCCATTGGAATAAATATAATACTCCCTTCTTCAGGATAAATTATATCCAACATTTTTGTAGTAAATACTTCACAACCTACTTTGTATGGTGGAAGTAATTTGTAACTCGGTTGCTTTTGTTTATAATAATATTCTATAGTTGGTGGGAGTATAAACCAAGAAAGTTGTTTCATATTTGAAGGACTTTCACATTTATCCGTAACCCGATAATTTAAGCTTGCATCAACATTTATCTTTCTACAATAAGGACAAATAGGTGCATTCTTGGCAGATTCTGAAACCATTATAGTATCAGACTTTTCACAATCTCTAGAAGCTTTGAATCCAGATTTTGAGCATGTGGCGATATAATTAACTTTATCAATTGGTTGTTTAAACCATTCCGAATAAGGTAACAAACTAAATATATCAAATAGAATGGGCGCTGCTGTATTAATTCCTGTAAGTGAAGGACGACCAACTCCTGTAGTATTTCCAACCCAAACAACTACTGCATATTTTGGAGTAAGTCCAATAGCCCAACCATCTCTAAAACCAAAACTAGTTCCTGTTTTCCACGCAATTTTATGTGAAGAAGTAAATAATCCCCACAAACCTTCATCACCGGGTCGCATTACTTCATTCATTGCATTCAAAGTATGCCATATAGAAGGATAATCAAATAAAGCAATATCTGTCTTTTTTGTATCAACTATTGTTGAAGTATTCAAAGTGTACTTTGGCATAAACCAATCTTTTCTATTCCATTCAGAATGATTTATTTTTTGGTGATTGTACATTCTCGCCATACTTGAATACACACCCGCAAGTTCGAATGGTGTTACTTCACATCCACCTAAAATCATACTCATTCCATAATGATCGGCAGATTGCGTAAGCGTAGAAAAACCACATTGATGCAATACTTCATAAAAACGTTGGTATTTAAACTGTTGTAAAAGTTTTACAGCAGGAATATTCAAACTGCGACTCAATGCTTGATTTGCAGGAACTGCACCATCATATCCTAAATCGAAATTTTGTGGAGCATATCCTCCTATTTGTGTTGGTACATCAGGAATCAATTGTTTGGGCAATAACTGTCCTTCAGTAAGCATACTAGCATAAAGCAAAGGCTTTAATGTACTTCCTGGACTTCTATTGGCACTCAATACATCTACATGACTTTCTAAATCTGCACTTTGAGGTAAATACACATTTCCAATATATACTTTAATAGCTCCTGTTTCTATTTCAGTTACCATTGCACATGCATTGTTTATTTGATTCCCTTTCAAAGTAGCATGATGTTGTAGCAATATGTTATTTACAGCAAGCTGCAAATTCACATCTACAGTTGTTTGAATACTAGTGCTTCTTATTCCAGATGCAGGATTGTTATAATCTCTTATCACTCTATCCAATAAATGCGGCGCAATCTGAGGAAGTATTTTTGGTTCACTAGGAATGGGTTCTAGTTTGGCTAACTCTGCTTCAGATTGACTAATGGTTTTATTAGCAAATAACTTATCAATTAAACTATTACGTTTAGCTATTAATGTTTCTTTATTTCTATTTGGATGAACCATTGCTGGGGCATTTGGCAATACAGCTAACACAGCCATTTCTCCCCAACTAAGTTGTGTTGGTGGTCTACCAAAATATCTCCATGAAGCAGCATCAAGACCAATAATGTTTCCACCAAAAGGTGCATTACTAGCATAGAGAGAAAGAATAGATTTTTTCTTATAACTACATTCTAATCTAACAGCTAAAACACTTTCAACAATTTTATTCCACCAAGTTCGGGATTTATGGTTCTTGTATAACCGAATAACTTGCATGGAAATGGTACTTCCACCACTAATTGTTTTCTTATGACGCAAGTTTTGCCAAGAAGCTCTTCCAATAGCAATAATATCTACTCCAAAATGATAATAAAATCTTTTGTCCTCGAAAGTGGTGATACATTTTTCAAATTTCTCTGGAATTGGTTCAATCAAAGGAAATCGCCATTGACCATCTTTTGCTATTCTAGCACTTAATAATGTGCCATTGCAATCAGTTAAAACAAAAGAAGTTGGTGCATTAAATAGTTTATTTGGTAAAGCAAAAAAAAAACAAGATAAAAACACTACTAAGATGTAGGTAATTATCTTGGTCTTTCTAGAAGTATTTTTTATGAATTGAAATTGGATAAAATTCATTTTGCAATAGCATCATTAAAATAAAAAACTATAATTAATGAGCAAGATTACTTTATAATAATTTCAATTTTATAGATTAATAGAGTCCTCTGAAAGCTTGTCTTGCTATACCTTCCATTCTAAAAGGCCAAGGGGCTGCAGCTATTATAATTATAAAAGCAATACTAAAAAGTGTATAAATAATGGTTCTTTTTTTACGAGTTACAATATCTTTTTTACTGAAGATATGACCAATTGTAATCAAAATAATGGTCAACAACATCATTGTAGGGTGTTCAATAATCCAATAACGTAGCCAACTTGTTTTCATTACATCTTTCATAGTATATTTTTGTGCTTCTAATATCTTTATTCCATTTTCACCAAAGAAATACAAATAAATGGCTGCCAATAAATTGGTATGAGTAGCAATTATTAACAATACACTCCACTTTTTGTCTGATCCATCAAAAGCCATGTTTTTCCTAACAACATGTCTAACAATGTTTATCAACAATAAAATAATTAATACCCATCTTAACAAACTGTGTAATCCTAAAATTCCTAAATACATGATTCTTTTTAATTAGTGTTATATATAAATAAAATGATAAACGTTATTCTTTCCCCTTCAAGAATTGCAATAATATATCACAATTGTCAATTTCTTCTATTATTAGGTATAAACAATTAAAATCTAATAAGTTTAGATGAATTTTCTTGAAAAGTATATCATTTAATGCATGATTGATGTACTATTTTTGCCAAATGAATAGAAAATTGATGTACTGTTTCCTTTTGTTTTGTATTAGTTGTAAAAACGAACCAAAAACAACAGATGTACAAACAAAACAACTAGAAATTGCCAAAGCAGCAGCAAATGATTTAAAAGAAAAAGTTTCCAAAAATCCAGATAGTGTAGGTCTTCGGTTTAAATATATTAGCGTTCTTGATAGCATAAAAGAATACAAAACCGCTTTATCTGAATTGGATTCGTTGATTTTGCACGACAAAGCCAATTATGCGCTTTGGTTTAAGAAAGCACAAATATCAGAACATGCGAGTGATACAGTTTCTGCCATAAGATATTATACAACAGCTACATCTATTTATCCTGCGCCCGATGGTTTATTGGCACTTGCCAATTTATATGCTGAGAAAAAAGATAGCAAAACGCTTATCATTTGCCAACAATTAGATGAAATGAGACTTGGTAGAGAAATGGATGCGTATGTAGCGTTTTTTGCAGGCGTTTATTATGCACGTACTGGAAATGCTCAAAAAGCAATGAATTTATTTGATCAAAGTATTGCTAGCAATTATACTTTTATGGATGCCTATTTGGAGAAAGGATATGTATTCTACGATAGCAAAAAATACAAAGAAGCCTTAGATGTTTTCACCACAGCTACAACCGTTAAAACCCGATTTGCACAAGGATATTATTGGCAAGGCAAATGTTTAGAAGCACAGAAAGATAAAGCGGCTGCTATTGCAAAGTATCAACAAGCTATTTTGTTTGACAATAGCTTGGAACAAGCCAATGAAGCAATAAAAAGATTACAATAGTTTATCTTAATTAACCACATATTTTAATAACTACCACATAGGCACATAGACACATAGTTTTTTATAAAAGAGAAATAAAATAAACATAGAAGCGAAAAAGGAAATATTATCTTATAACCACATTGGCACATAGACACATAGTTTTTTAAAGATAGAAATAAAATAAACATAGAAGCGAAAAAGGAAGTATTACTTTAACTACCACATAGGCATAAAGACACATAATTTTTTAAAGAGAGATAAAGTAAACATGGAAGTGAGAAATGTTTTTAAAAAGAAGTTTGATTACCACTTAGGCACATAGACACATAGTTTTTTATAAAAGAAAAATAAAGTGTACCTAGAAGTTAAACAAGCTTTTTAAAATAGATTGGTTAATTTAATTGAAACATTAATTTACTACATATTACCTATGTGTATATGTGACTATGTGGTAAAATATAAAAAAAGTTATATGCCCATAATAGCCCCTTCCCTACTTGCAGCAGATTTCTTGCATCTTGCTGATGAATGCCAAATGATTAATGATAGCCAAGCAGAATGGTTGCATTTAGATGTGATGGATGGTCGTTTTGTTCCGAATATCAGCTTTGGAATGTCTATCATTGAACAAATAAATAGCATTACCAAAAAAACATTAGATGTTCATTTAATGATTGAAGAACCTGAAAAGTATGCAAATGCGTTTGCAAAAGCAGGTGCCAACATTCTTACTGTGCATTTGGAAGCATGCAAACATTTACACAGAAATATTCAACAAATAAAAGATTTGGGAATGAAGGCTGGAGTGGCTTTAAACCCGCATTCACCCATTCATTTATTGCAAGATGTGCTTTCAGAGGTAGATTTGGTATTGATAATGAGTGTAAACCCTGGTTTTGGTGGACAACATTTTATTCCATACTCTTTACAGAAAATACAAGCGTTGAATAAGTTGAAACAACAAAACAATTATCAATTTTTGATTGAAGTAGATGGTGGAGTAACGCTTGAAAATGCAAAAGCATTGATTGATGCAGGCACAGATGTGTTGGTTGCAGGCAGTAGTGTATTTAAATCTGCTAATCCATTGGAGACCATACAATTATTTAAACAAATTAAGTAAGATTTATTGACCACATATTTTCTTTAACCACATAGTCACATAGACACATAGGAAATTAGAAAAATAGAACAAAGAGTTGGTGCATAAAGTTTCTCGCTTTTCTCGTTAACCTTTATAGGGTTTAAAACCCTATAAAGTTTAAAACAAAGCTTCAAAGCGAAAACATTTTATTCAATCCACTGAGAAACGATTACTATCATTATTAAAAACATTCTTATAAATGAATCTTCCATTTAGTAATAGAGCTATTATTCAAAACAACCTTATTTATATAATAAACTATATACCTATGTGTCTATGTGCCTATGTGGTAAAACAAACCTTCTTTTCAAAAATAAATTCAAATAATTAGTTTGTATTATTACTCCATAGAAAAAAGTGCCATAGCGGAATACAAGGATAAAGGAAGCCGTTTTATTGCGTATTCTTATCCGTTTAAAGATAAAGAAGCACTTAAAAAGATGTTGGGCTTGCTGAAAAAAGAACATCCTAAAGCTTCGCATTTTTGTTTTGCCTATAAAATTGGCAACGATGGCAATAATTTCCGTGCAAATGATGATGGCGAACCTAGTGGCTCTGCTGGAAAACCCATTTTAAACGCAATAGAAAGCAAACAACTCACCAATGTGTTGGTAGTGGTGGTAAGATACTTCGGAGGAACCTTATTGGGCGTTCCGGGGTTGATACATGCTTATAGAACTGCCGCAATCATGTCGCTTCAATTGGTGCCAACCGTTCAATACCAGATGGAAGAGCCATACCAATTGCAATTTGACCATACCATATTAAATGATGTAATGCAATTAATAAAACAATTTAATTGTACCATACTTAAACAAGAAAACCAACTATTTTACCTAGTTCAAATAGGTATTCCAAAAGCAAGACTAGAAGAGTTATTGCATAAGTTTAAAGAGTTGTATACATTGGATGTGGTGAAAATGTAAATTAACTATTAGAAATACTTAATTAGCTCACAGAAATGCTCAATAAGCTCCCTGAAATGCTTAATAAGCTCGTAGAAACGTTCAATTAAATCCTAGAAACGCTCAATCATCTCTCAGAAATGCTCAATCAACTTGCAGAAATGCTTAATTAACTTGTAGAAATTATCAATCAGCTAGCAGAAATACTCAATCAACTCGTAGAAATGCTAATTCAACTCATAGAAATACTCAATTAGCTCGTAGAAATGCTCAATTAATTTGCAAAAAACTTTAATCTGTTTGCAGAAAGACTTAATCAATACATTTTATTACTAAATCAATTCTAAAAAAGAGTCAATCTGTTCCATAAATAAATTAATTAGTTATCTAAAAAGCATAAAGAAGTGTTAGTGAAATTGCATTTTTTTTATATATGAAAAAAAAATTGTTTAAGTATGCAAAAATTAACATCTGCTTAATATATTTGTGCCTTAACAATAATTTTAAATGAAATAAAACCGTAAAAGATGACAATTAGACAATCAGCCGAATCGAACATGCTTGAAATAGTAGGATTGTATTTAGAAGAAAAACAATCTGTTTTAGACGAACTAAAAATGATTCAAAAAGGCAAGACGAAGTTAGCCAACCAAAAAAAGGAAATTGACGATTTAGAAAAGCTTCAAGTAGGCTCAACAAAAGGAGTAACGGCAGTAAAAAACACTACGCTTGCAGAAATAAAAACGGCAGGAGTAACTCATTGCTCTAACCTATGCAGTATAGCCAAAGAAAGAAAAAATGTAGATATTTTAGCTGATTTTAATATGACACGCACGGCTTTTAAAGCGGGCGGGGAAGAGAAAGTGCTTACTAGATGTGCTGACATGCTTAAAGCAGCGCGCACAATGGAAACTGATACAGAAGCCGAAATTTATAAAGTTTCGAAAGCAGATAATGATGCATTTGAGACGCTATTAAATAGTTATAAATCGAAAAAAAGCAACCAATCAACCACAAAAAATACGCAGAAGCAAATTACTTTAGACCTTAAACAAGCGTTTGTACATGTGCATGAAATTCTTAAACAATTGGATGAAGATGTAAGAAACAATGCTACTAAAAAATTTCCTGATTTTGTGGAAGGATATTTTATTTCAAGAAAAGTAATTATTCATAGAGGAGGCGGTGGATCTTCTACACCACCAAATACTCCGCCTACAACGCCTGTTGTACCGCCTGCGGGGAGTTAGGTGGGGGGAAGTTGTCACTGAAAATAATAGTTAAATGATTGAATTATAAACCGAAAATAACGTACTTACTAGAATAGATTTTGAAGTTTAAGTAAATGAAAAGAAAACAATTATTTATTCTTATGTTCATAAATAAACTAATTATTTGAAAATAGATAAAGCAAGCAAAAAAGAAGCTTCTAGAAAAAAATCACTTGGAGAACTAGGAGAATTATTTGCATTAAAAGCACTTATAGATAATAAATTTGATAAAATCAGGAATTTAAATGATGATATATTGAACGAAACATTTGCTGATATATCATGTGAAAAAGACGGAGAAAAATTTATTATTAGTGTAAAAGCTAGAAACAAATATCAAAAAAATGGCAAACTAAATTCAAGGTACAACCTAGGAAAAGATGTTTACAAAAAAGCTGAGGCTGCCGAGAAAAAATATTCAGCTAAGGCACATTGGTTAGCAATACAATTTGACCACAAAAGCTTTTCAATTTACTTTGGGGATTTAGATATTTTAAATGGAAGTAAAGCGATTCCAGTAGATAAATGTGAAAAAGGGTTAATTGGTGAGATTTGGGTAAATAACAAACGACACTATTTTGATTTTGATTATTATACAAATAAAGATGTTTAATTAAATCAGGCGCATGGTCTTTGACTTGTGTCTAATCTTTACTTAATCACGTTTGCATAAAGTATTTATAAGGGGAATTAAATAACAAATGCGAACAGTTATGAGATTTGATTTAGGAGTTATTATATAATAATAGAGTTATGATAAGAATAATAACACTTTTAATCCTTTTCGCTATCGCTGAGAAGAATTTCGCTCAGAAAGCATCTAACGATTTCACTAAAAATTGCGAACAATATCATTCAATTTTAGAGTTTGTTATAAAAGACACAGCTTCTTTTAAAACTTATAATGTTAAAGAATTTTGTTTTCGACCAAAATATGAACATATGCTAATTCGAATGGGTATTGTTCATTCTTTTAAAAGGTGGTGTGAGCAAACAAGAAAAGTTGTTGAGAAAATTGATTTGAAAAAAAATAGTAAAGCAGATGCTAAAAAATATTCTACTGATTTTAAAAAATGTTTTATACCTGATTCAATTTCTGTAGCAAACTTTGATTTAATCTTTGACCGATATGATAATAAAACAGTTTTTGTTTTCGCACTATTTAACAGAAGCAATTACATAAATGGAGAAAGTTATTTATTCTTATTTGACCAAAAACAAAAGTTTACTGTCACTCAAATGGGAATGACTGAATAATTAATAATTATCAATGACGCATTGTCTTTGACTTATGCCTTTCGTTAATTAATTATGTTCTGCATAAAGTATTTATTAGGGGGATTAGATAACAAATGCGAAAAGATTTGAGATTTGTAAGAGAGAGTTATTATATAAATTTTGTATGAAAATTAATAAACGACTTTCAGTTTTTGCCATTTTATATAATTTGGTTTCGCTATATGTTATATATCAAATAGCCGTAATTGACGAACCAGCTACTACTCTCGGTTATATTATAAATGTTCCAATATTTTGGATTGTAGCAGGAATAATTTTAGGTGTTCTAATTTCTAAAAAGCTAATTAAGGTAAATACTAAAACAGAAATTTGGTTATTTATATTTTCAACACCTCTACCATTGATTGTACTATTATTTCTAATGTATTTGCTTAATCCATCTTTTTAAACAAACATTCATCATGACAAAAAAGAAAGTTTTCATAACACTAACTCTTTTAATTGCTTTAACTTGTTTGACAATATATTATTGTAACAAACTGATTGTAGATAGTGCGAGTGAGAAATTGTATACGGAAACTGCATCAATACCATATAATAAAGTTGGGCTGCTATTGGGCACATCAAAATATATAGGAGATGGATATATTAATGCGTATTACTCTTATAGAATAGATGCAACTATAAAATTGGTAAAAGATGCTAAAATTAAGTACGTAATTATCAGTGGCGATAATTGTAAGAAAGAATACAATGAACCCGAAATGATGCGAGCCGATTTAATAAAAGCAGGAATGGATTCATCGCATATTTATTTGGATTATGCAGGTTTCAGAACATTTGATTCGATGGTGAGATTGAAAGAAATATTCGGGCAACAATCAGTCACCATTATTTCACAGCAATTTCACAATGAAAGGGCAATTTATATTGCTTCGAAACTTGGCATCAATGCAATAGGTTTTAATGCGAAAGATGTTTTATTAGCGTATGGTTTTAAAACACAATTAAGAGAGAAATTTGCAAGAGTGAAAGTAATCCTCGATTTTCTTTTAGGAAAGAAACCAAGGTTTTTAGGAGAGAAAATAATGATACCTGCGTAGAAAAGATTGATTGATGGGTTTGAAAAGGCTACGGTAGATGTATTTTGCTAAATAATAATTTGTAAAAATGTATCTAAGCTAGTTAATAATGAAATATTCATTTAATTTGTCAATGGTTTATCAATAAAGTTTTTGAAGCTTGAAAAGAAAAAGGCAAAATCAAATTAGTTGATACATTCATATTAATAGATATTCAAAAAAGAATTTATGTCAAAGCAAGATTTAATAGTAGAAATAGATAAAGTACTAGATAGTTTTCCCGATAAAGCTTTGGCAGAACTATTAGATTTCTTAAAAACATTAGATTATAGCCAAAAGACCACAATTCTAAATAAAAGCGTCATTTCGAGAATTCTCTCTGAAGATAAAGTGCTGTTAGAAAGACTTGCACAATGATTATAAGCAGCAAAATAATACATTATTATCCTCACGAAAATCTTCACTATATGTCAAATGTTTTTTACTCAGCAACAATGCTTTCAACGTTTATTTACTACTAATCATTAATAATAAATAAAACTTCAATGGAATCAACTACTCCGATAACAAACATTTCAAAGCAAGAGATTTATAATCAAGCCATAGTGATGTTGATTCAAAATAATCAATACGAAGAAGAAGTAAAGTATGAGTTGATTAAAAAAGGCTATGATGAAGGACTGGTTGAGGAAATAGTTAATTCAATTATAGAAAAGAGAAACAAAGAAAAAAGAGCGAGGGCTAATAAAGATATGTTGTTTGGTGCATTGTGGTGTATTGGCGGCACAGTAGCAACAATGGCAAATGTTGGTTACATCTTTTGGGGCGCAATTATATTTGGAGGGATTCAGTTTTTTAGAGGAGTAATGCAAGCAGTAGATTGATGCTATTTTATTAATACCAATTTTATTTAAGACACAAATTCACAAAGAAATTCTGGAAAAAATATTCAATACAATATAAAAACCACTCTCCTATTCTGCTTTGCAATTGGTAATTCATTCGTTGAAGTAATATCAAAACTACCTTTCTTCATTAACAAGATTAATTATTAAACTTTTTTTTAATATCCTGCAATGAAACGAATTGTAATTCAGTCTATATTGCTGTGTATATGGTAACAAGTGAAAAACAATTGATAGCAGATTGCCTTGATGGCAATCATACAGCGCAAAAAACGCTGTATCAATTGTATGCCAATAAGATGTTGGGCATTTGTTATCGCTATACCAAAACGCTAGAAGATGCAGAAGATGTTTTACAAGAAGGATTTATAAAAGTATTTACCCGCATTCATCAATTTTCTGGAGAAGGAAATTTTACATCGTGGATTACTACCATAATGGTAAATACTGCAATAGATTATTTACACAAAAGAAAAAAGTATCGCAAAGATTTGAATTTAGATGATTTACCCATTTATATGGTAAGCGACGACAATCCTGATATAAACATGGATACAAAAGATTTGGTAGAACATATTAGAAATCTGCCATTATCGTATCAATTGGTATTTAATCTAGTGGCAATTGAAGGGTATTCACAAATGGAAGTTGCTGACATACTTAAAACAAATATTAACACCATAAGAAGCAGGTATAGCAGGGCAAGGGCTATGCTGATTGTAGAAATTAAAAAAAATGAATTGACTCAACTGAATGCTTATGCAAAATAAGTTTGAAGATATAATTAAGCAACAAGTAGGTGAGTTTCAATTGACACCAAATGCAGCAGTTTGGGAAGGAATTGAAGCTAAAATAAACAAAAAGAAAAAGAGAAGAATTGCTTTTTGGCTTTGGAGTGGATTGGTAGGTGTATCATTATTGGGAATTGGATATGTTGGAATGAATACCAAAAGTGATATTAATTCAAATAATGTCAAAGCAAAAGAAATTGTAAAAGGAAATACTAATCCATCTGATTCAAAGAAAATATCTAATGAATTAAGTGAAAAATTTAGATTAAGCACGCAAAAAGAAACTATTGAAAAAGCGTTATTGAGTAAAAAAGATTTGTCAGTAATAACAAATGATAAACGTATAAATCATCATTCAAAAATTAGCATTACCGTTAAAGAAAAGGTTGGGGGTAATAAACAATCATTAGTATTAAATAAAGAAAATAAAATAGACAAAGAAGCAATTGTAGATAGTGTAAAGAAGGAAAATATTACTAGTTCCTCTAGTGAAGAAATGACATCAGAAAGTAAAACTGATTCTGTAAGTAAAAAAGATACACAACAATTAGTTGTATTGAATAATAAGCAAGCCGAAGAAACTATATCAACAAAAGATACCATAAAAACTGAAAAAAAGAAAGTGAAAATCTTTTTTGAATTAGGTGTAGGAACATTTCATACAAAAGCTACATTGAATGTAAATCAAAATTCTACATTGGATTTAAGTAATGCAACTACTAGTGGATCTATTGCTTCAAATAATGAAGAAAAATTAACAGCTAATTCCAAAACAGGATTTGCGTTTAATGGAGGGGTTCTTTTACAAAAGCAGCTATCAAGTAAATGGCAATTACTAGGTGGAATACGATATGTATATTATCAAGATAAACAAACAATTGGCAATAGATATATTTCAACGAATTATACAGATGATGGATATATCTATTCATTGGGAAATAAAGAAACCAAAAGCAATTATACACATAGTTTGCAAGTGCCAATTCGATTCAATTATTTAGTAGGCAGATATTTAAAGCAAGATTTTCATTTAGCTTTCGGTGGAAACATTGGATATCAATTAAAATCTGATTGGCTGGTAAATGAAAGCAACAATAATTACTTGTATTACAAAAATTCATTGAATAGAAATCTTTTTGGGTCATTTATAATTGGCATTAATACTACTTTGAAAAATGATTTTATTGTAAGTATAGAAGCAGAACAAGCAATAACCAAACTACAGAAAAACGATAAGATAAATGGCAAATACAAGGCATTGTTTTTAAAAGTGGGCATCCCATTAAGGAAATAAAAAAGAGTTCCTACTCACCACATAGGCACATAGACACATAGTTATATGTTCTTTTATAAAATAACTACCTATAATAATCTGTTTTGCTAATAAACAATATAAAATAATTATTTAAAGTTCTATTTCTATTTGTTCTATCTTACTTTTTTTATGATAGATTATTTATGGTTTTCTATGTGTCTATGTTCCTATGTGGTCAATAATTTATATGGTGAGTATTAATAAAACAAATTAAGTAGAAATTAAATTAAAAAAAATAAAAAATAGTAAAAATGAAAAATGTACAAAAAGTAGCTGCATTGGGATTGGTTTGTTTATTAGTAATTGCGTCATTTATTGGATGTATGAAAGATAACGCAACAAAAACCTATAAAGTGTATAGACCTAAAGTGGAGAAGTTAAGTGAAATTCATGCCCGAATAAAAAATGATGCACCACAAAGTATTGGCACATTAGGAAAAATATGTTTGTATAATAATTACATATTTGCCATTTCGCCCAACAAAGGAATCCATGTAATTAATAATAAAAACACTAGTTCCCCAATAAATGAATCATTTATCAATTTGCCTGGATGTGGAGATATAGCAATTGTAGGTGATGTGCTTTATGCTGATTGTTATAGCGATTTGGTAACAATCAACATCAGAAAAATGCCACAAGTATCAGTAGTAAAAATAATTTCCAATCATTTTCCTGATAAATTATACGCTTACAACTTTTCTGTTGATAGTACTGAAGCGATTGTGGGTTGGGATATTAAAGATACAGTTGTGAGTCAAAGTATTAATATTGAAAATGATTACTTATTTGTTGGTGGGGTTCTATTATCATCTAATACAGCAAGTAGCATAGATAGTAAATCAGCAAGCGTAAATGGTTCAATGTCTCGCTTTGCCATTCAGAATAATTTTTTATATACAGTGAGCAGTTATATGCTTTCGGCTTTAAATATTTCCAATTTAGAGAATCCCAAAGTGGAATCAAAAAAATATATTGGTTGGAATATCGAAACAATCTATCCGTTTAAAGACAAATTATTTATTGGGTCTCAAACAGGTATGTTTATTTATGACATAAGTACTCCATCAAACCCCAATTATGTTACTGGGTTTAGTCATGCACGAGTTTGTGATCCTGTAATTGCTGATAATAACTACGCTTATGTTACACTACATACTGAAAATGAAGACAATAATGCTAACAATTCTTTGTTAAGATGTACTGGAGGAACAGTAAATGAATTAGACGTATTAGATGTTAGTAATTTGAATAATGTACAATTAGTTAAACAATATAATATGTCTCAACCAAAAGGTTTGGGTAAAGAAGGAAACACGTTGGTTATTTGCGATGGCAAGGATGGAGTTAAATTTTATGATGCAACTGATCCAGCAAACCTGATTTTAAAGAAGACAATTGAAGTAAATAATGCTTACGATGTAATTTGTTTGAATGGAATTGCATTAGTAACCACTAAAAATGCACTGTACCAATATCAGTATAGCGATATAAACAATATTAAATTATTAAGCACGATAGCCTACTAATAACATACTGATGAAATATGTATTTCTGTATTTATTGCCGCTTATAGCTTTCTCCACATTAAATGCACAAAAGAAAAAAGATAAGATTCATTTTACAAGTATCAACTCTTTAGGCATGTTGAATGGTGAGATTGCTTCAACTTTTACCATGCAAAGCATTAATGGAATACAATATAAAAAACTAAATGCAGGGATAGGTATTGGGATAGATAATTATGGTTATCGCACATTACCAATTACTTTCTATTTAAAACAATCTTTTTTAAAAGGCAAAACCCATCCATTTCTTTATTCAGATATTGGTGTAGGCAAGTATTTAAAAACAAATGACAACTCTGAAAAATGGCCATACGGATTAAAACCCACTTCGGTAAAGAACAGTTTTTGCGGAGAATGGGGTGTAGGAATTGAAAAATCAATTGGAGATGGTTGTATGTTTTTTGTGTCAGCAGGATATAGTTTAAAAAAGTTTGCTTATACCCAGAATATATATTGGTTGAATAGTCCTACTAGCAATGATTTTCACTATGATTACAGTTATAATAGGTTTGTAATTAGAATGGGGGTGCAGTTATAAGAAACATTGAGTTGAGCAATTGATTTCTAGTAAGAAAATAGACTCAATTATATTTCAAATTGATTATTAACTTTCATTACAAATAGGATGTTTCCATCAATTGAATGATTTCAAAAAAAGTAGGTCTGTTGCCAATATTATTGTCTAAGCAATTATTTTTTAAGGTAATTAATTGGTCAAGCTTTTCTACTTCAAATTGGTTTTCTGTATTGGTTAAGTTTATTAAGTCATCCATTAAATATCCAAAAGCTTTTACTTCTATTTTTTCAAACAAAGCTTTCTGTTCTTCTGTAAAACTTTCAAGTATTGTGGCAGCACCAAAATCTCCCATTAAGGTTTCAAACTCATTATTCACAAGAATATTATGTGCATACAAGTCACCATGTACTATTCCTTTTTGGTGGAGATGATAAGCAAGCTGTGCAATACTTGTAAGTATCTTAATACATGCACTTAAAGTAATGCCTAATTGCTTATTGAAAACATCTCTAGTGCAAGTTTCAAAACTTGGTGAAAGTCCTAAATTGAAATAGTCTTTTGGAATTAATTCAAAAACAAGTCCATTTTTCCCTTGAGGGTGTTCTGTTATTTTACCCAATAAGTTAACCAAACAAGGATGTTTATCAGCAAGCATACATGCTTTTATCTCATCCTCAGGCAAACCATCACTAGTAATTTCTCCTTTAAATATTTTAACTGCAATTAGTTCATTTTTAAGTTTTGCTTGGTAAATATTTCCTGAGGCACCTTCACCAAGTTGGTGTTGAATAACAAGTGAATCCCAATGAATTAGTGAGATTGGTGGTTCTGAATTTGAATTTTTATTTAAACAAAATGGATTTCCAGATAATGCAATCCAAGCTAAATTGGGCATTTGAAGTAACCAATTTGGTAGTTCAGTTAGTTTATTGGCAGCTATACGAAGTAATCGTAAATTTTCGCATTTTGCGAGTGATAATGGTAAAGTAGAAAGTAGATTGCCAGCAAGCATTAGCTTTTCTAGTCGAAAACAATTGCCAATAGAATCAGGAAGTTGTTTTATGCAATTATTTGTTAGGATTAGCCATCTTGTTGATGGTGGCAACGCTTTTTCACTGATATAGGCAATTTGATTTGATTTAAATCCAATCATGCTCAATGAGCTACATTCTCCCAATACTTCAGGAAAAACAGTGAAAGCATTGTTTGAAAGAAATAATATTTTGAGATGTTTGAATCTTCCAAAATCATTTGGCAAACTATTCAACTGATTGTCAGATAAATCAAGTATTTTTAATGTTTCAGCTAAATCAAAAAGTTGTATTGGAAAAGAAGTTAACCCACAAGCAAGTTTTACTCGTTTAGCTCCTATTAATTCACCTGAAAACAATTGTGCTATTGTATTCATCTACAAATTATTTAGAAAACACAATAGCACAATAAACAAAGTTGTTAATTATTTTATTTTAAATAGCCTAAAATCTTGAGCATACTTTGAGCTGATTGTTCTTTAGCATATAGCCAATCTTCCAATTCGCCATTTTTATCATACTCAATAATCACATGTTTTGGAGAAGGTATTAAACAGTGTTTTATACCACCATATCCACTAATTTGATCTTGATAAGCCCCTGTATGGAAGAACCCTACATACAATGGCTCCTTGTTACTTTCTTCTTCTCCCTTGTAATTATTGGTTAATTTGGGTAAGAATACCTCATTAATATGTTCTTCACTATCATAATAGTCATGGCTATCACAAGTGATGCCTCCTAATACGACTCGATGGTATTCATTATCCCATTTATTCACAGGAAGCATTAAAAATTTTTCACCAATACCCCAAGTATCAGGTAAAGTAGTGATAAAAGAAGAGTCAATCATATACCAACACTCTCTATCATTTTGTACTTTTTGGCCAATTACGCTATATACATGCGCCATACTTTCTCCAACAGTATAACTGCCAAATTCAGTAAAAATATGTGGCATAGCAACTTTGGCTTTTTTACAAGCACGCTTAATATTTCCTACTATTTCATTTATCATGAATTGATAGTCATATTCAAAGCCAAGAGAATGTTTAATAGGAAAACCACCACCTATATTAATGGAATCTAATTCTGGACAAATCTTCTTTAGTTGACAATAAAGGTTTATTACTTTATTCAATTCACTCCAATAATAGATATCGTCTTTTATCCCTTTGTTTAGGAAAATGTGTAGCATTTTCAATTGGAACTTATCTTCAAATCCTTCAATTTCATCAACATAAAATTCAAGAATATCTTTAGCTCTAATACCCAAACGTGATGTGTAAAAAGGAAAAGAAGGTTCCTCTTCTGCTGCTACCCGAATACCTAGTTTGAAAGGCACTTTAACCGTTTTTCTATAAGCATCTAATTCTTCTTTATTATCTAAAATAGGAATTACATTCTTAAAGCCAGAGTTCATTAATTTGGCTATCCTATTTGTGTAAGGTTTTTGTTTATACCCATTACAAATAATGAAAGTTTCTTTAGAAATCTTCTTCTTTAGAAAAAGTTGGTTAATTATTTCAATATCGTAAGCATACGACGTCTCTAAATGAATTTGGTGCTTTAAAGTTTCCTCTACAATAAAAGAGAAGTGAGAACTTTTGGTACAATAACAGTAATTGTAGGTCCCCTCATATTTGTGTTTCTTGAATGCATTGGCAAACATCAACTTTGCCTTATTTATTTGCATTCCAATTTTTGGCAAATAGGTTATTTTTAAAGGAGTACCATATTTATCAATAAGTTTTTTAACATCTACATTATTAAACATCAAGTACCCATCATCATTCAATTTATATCCTTCTTGTGGAAAATGAAAGGTTTGATTCACCAAAGAGGTGTAAGTATTGTTCATCTAAGAACTTAATTTAATTAGGTGAAATATTATTTTAACAATCATCTTTATTGGCAAGACGCCTACAAAAATATAGGTTTGATGCAGATAGGAAATAAAAAAAGCTGAAGTATGATAGCTCCAGCTTTTTTTAGTATTTCTTCACTCTTTTAAAAAGAGCTATTTTACAGATTGAACCAATGCTTTGAAACTTTCAGGATTGTTCATAGCTAAATCAGCTAATACCTTACGGTTCAATTCAATTCCTTTTACAGAAAGTTTGTGTATAAATTGACTGTAAGTTAATCCTTCTTCACGAACACCCGCATTGATACGAGCAATCCACAATTGACGATATTCTCTTTTTTTCAATTTACGACCTACATAGCTATAGGTCATCCCTTTCTCTACAATGTTTTTGGCAACGGTATATACGTTTTTACGTTTACCATAAAAACCTTTAGCTTGATCGAGAATTCTCTTTCTTCTTGCCCTTGATGCTACTGCATTTACTGAACGTGGCATAATTAATCTTTTTTTCTAGCGGACTTAGCCACTAATGTTTTTAAATAAAATTTTCTTTCTTAGTAGATGAATTGTTCAAATACTATTTTAAACGCAATAACCTCATCACAAAATCTTTGTTAGCAGGTCCTACACTACCCTTAATTCTTAAGGCGCGTTTGCGTTTAGTAGATTTCTTAGTTAAAATGTGGCGCTTAAACGCTTTTTGAAAAGTAATTTCTCCTGTGCCAGTTACTTTGAATCTTTTTTTAGCACTAGAGTTTGTTTTTACCTTTGGCATAAAATAATCTTATTAAAGATTATACCCTTCAGGTGTCTCGAACAGACGAGCACTTGTTGAACCTTATGGGAAATGGGCGGCGAAAGTAAGGGAAAATTTAAAGCCTTCCTCAACTATCTTAAAGTGTGGAAAGCTTTTCTAAAAAAAGGCTCAATCCTTTTCTTTTATTAACAGACAATTCATAACTAATATTTTCGGAATAGTACTTCAATAAATCATAATGCGGATATTTATTTTCAGAAATTACTTTATCAATATTTTGTAATCCCTCATTATTTGCATTATTAAAAGCATCTATGAAATCTTTTGGCAAAGGGTTTCTAGCAATCCAAGCTGCAAATACAAATGGCAAGCCTGTAAAATCTTTCCAGCAAGCAGCTAAATCATAAGAATAAGTTGAAATATTTTTTTGAATAAATGCCCTATCGCCAATAACAACGGCAGCGGTAGTTCCCATTATATCTCGTTGATAATCGTCACTATTTGCATAAACTATTTTTGGATTTAATTGCCAATATTCTTTCAATAAAACCAATAGAAGATTAACTGAAGTTTTACTTTGATAATCTAGTACAATAGTTTCTATAGCCTCAATTGGCACTTCACTAAAAAGACATACAGAAGCAACTTCCCCTTCTGCACCTATACAATAATCAGTATAGATATAGGATTCTTTCATCTTAGGAAGTATTGCTATTGGTACTAGCCCCATATCTATTTCATCATTTAAAAGCATAGAAGCCAATAGGGATGGGTAAGCTTCAATCAATTCTATTTCATTAATAATTGGATTGTTCTTTATACCATATAATAAAGGCTTTGTATTTAAATAGCTTACAGCCCCTACCCTAATTTTATTTGTTGTATTTATATCCATCGGGTCAAAGAAAACACATAATTAATTGTGCTTATAATTTTATGATTTTGAATTTGTATCAATCAGCATTCCTTTTCAAATTATTTTAACTAAATAAATTTAGGATTTAATGAATAGGTGCATACACTTATTAATACATTCGCACCCTTTAATTCGCTCAAAAACAAATAGTCTAAATATTTCACAATGGAATTATCAAATTTAACTGCTATTTCTCCTATTGATGGTCGCTATCGCAAACAAGTATTACACATGGCTGAATACTTTTCCGAGTTTGCATTAATTAAATACCGTGTTTATGTGGAAATAGAGTATTTCATTTTCTTATCGGAAAAGAAATTCTTTAAACTTTCTTCCAAAGCAAAGGCGGCACTTAGACAAATGGTAGTAGATTTTAATCTAGATGATGCAGAAAAGATAAAATCAATTGAAGCTATTACCAATCATGACGTAAAAGCTGTTGAATATTTTATAAAAGATTGTTTTGATTCAATCAAAATTACACCATTAAAAGAATGGGTTCATTTTGGATTAACTTCTCAGGACATCAATAATACATCTATCCCTTTAAGTTGGAAAAACTGCTTAGAAATAGAATATTTACCAGCCATTATCAATCTTCAATCGCAGTTACATCAATTAGCCATCAATTGGAAAGCAATACCTATGTTGGCTAAAACCCACGGACAGCCTGCATCTCCAACTATCTTAGGAAAAGAACTAATGGTGTTTGTAGAAAGACTCACCAATCAGGTTACTTTATTCTCACACATTCCTTATAGTGCAAAATTTGGAGGTGCTACAGGTAATTTCAATGCACATTTCATTGCCTTTCCTAGTAATGACTGGGTTGCAATAGCCGATGATTTTGTTGAAAATAGTCTGGGACTTCAACGAATGAAATTTACAACTCAAATTGAACATTATGATTCATTAGCTGCACATTGCGATGCGATTAGTAGGATAAATACCATTCTAATTGATTTTTGTAGGGATATTTGGACATACATAAGCATGGAATATTTCAAACAAAAAACCAAAGAAGGAGAAGTGGGTTCTTCTGCAATGCCGCATAAAGTAAATCCGATTGATTTTGAAAATGCAGAGGGGAATCTTGGATTGGCAAATGCACTTTTAGGATATTTTTCCTCAAAACTTCCAATTAGTCGTCTACAAAGAGATTTAACTGATAGTACCGTGTTGCGAAATTTAGGCGTTCCGATGGCACATACTATTCTGGCAATTAAAAGTATTGAAAAGGGGTTAAGTAAATTATTGCTAAATGAAGATAAATTAAAATCAGATTTGGAGCAGAATTGGGCTGTGGTAGCAGAAGCAATTCAAACAATTTTACGCAGAGAACAATATCCGAATCCTTATGAAGCTTTGAAAGGGCTAACTAGAGGTAATAATGCTATAAATAAAGAAGCAATTCACAGTTTTATTGATAGCCTTGATATAAATAACAATCTCAAAACAGAATTAAAAGCAATTACGCCACATAATTATACTGGAGTTCTAGCAGATTATTAAATTAAAAGCTAGTCAATAATTGCATAATCCTATCATGGTCTCTATCGCTAAACTTGTGCGCTATTGTAGCACCATTCATTAAGAAATAAGTGGTATTTACTCTAGCTGCGGTTTTAATTAGTGTAGCATCACATTTTAAAACGGTAAAGTTTTTCTTAGTTAGTAATTTAATCTCTTCATCAGATTGTGAGCTAACATAGAAAAATGGAATCTTATGATTGTCGCAATAAAATTTTGTTTTTGATAGTTCTTGAGAAAACTTTTTAAAATCTGGTGGAAATGCATTGCCCATTACCATCACATATTTGGGTAATTCAAAAAGAAACTTAGAAGTGTCTACTCCATTTGCATTAATCAAAGAGAAATCTGTAATTTTTGATTCACCAGTCCCTTTTTGAATTAGCTTATCATTTCTACCTACATATTCATAAGTAGAATCGAAATCATCTGGAAAATGATTTTGGTCAAACTCTACTAAAACACCTTTTCTTTTGTATTTATAATTTATTACAATACTATCTGGCTTGTAATTGCTTGGTTTTTGCATTTGAGTGAGAATATTATTACCCACTTTATATGGCAAACAATCTACAAAAGGCAAATAGTTTAATGCAGCGTCTTCTACAATTAAGCTGATGAAAATAAAACCAGTAAGTAAAAACCCTGTTATAAAACGATTAAAAATAGGTGTTATGAACTTTGTATTAAATGCAATAAATACAATCATACCTAATAAAACCACGTCTTTTACAAAGCTCATTATGGGCGTTAATGGTAAGCAATCACCCAAACAACCACAAGTTTTTACTTTGCCACTTAATGCAGCATATCCAGTGAGGAAAGTAAAAAAAACGATGGTTGCTAAGAGTAATTTAATTGTAAGTTGTATTCTATAACCAATGATTAAAGCGATTCCACAACCTACTTCAAATACGTTCATTATTATTGATAGAGGCAAGGAAAAACTATTTAGAAAATCACATCCCCATATTTCAAAAAACTCTTGCATTTTATAGCTTAGCCCCATAGGATCGTTTATCTTAACTAAGCCAGAAAATAAAAAAAGTAAGCCTACTATCCAACGTATTACAAATACTGCATTTTTCATTTTTTAATATTCTATTTATTGAAAATTAATGCAAACATTTAGTTTTACACCGATGCAAAGTAATATAAACGATTGTAAACTCACTATTAAATGCCAAAAAAAGCTAGTAGTTATTGATGAACCAATTATTATGGGGATTGTGAATACAACTCCAGACTCCTTCTTTTCAGATAGCAGAAAAGCCAATGTAATTGATGCTATTAATACTATAAAAACTATGATAGATGATGGGGCAACCATTATTGATATTGGAGGCCAATCTACCAAACCAGGTGCAAATACTGTTTCTGTTGAGGAGGAAATAGATAGAGTAATCCCATTAATTGAATTAGCTACCAAACAATTTCCCAATACAATATTATCAATTGACACCTACTATGCAGAGGTAGCAAAAGCGGCTGTGGCAGCAGGAGCTTCTATTGTTAATGATGTGAGTGGAGGCACTATGGACGAGGCTATGATTGAAACTGTTGGTAATCTAGGCGTTCCATACATCTGCACACACATTCAAGGCACACCTAAAACTATGCAGCAAAGCCCAACCTATAAACATGTGGTAAACGATTTGCTTGACTTTTTCTTTAGTAAAATAGATTCATGTAAAAAAGCTGGAATAACTGACATTATATTAGATGTTGGCTTTGGCTTTGGAAAAACAATTGAGCAAAATTACCAGCTTTTACGTTCTTTATCGGCTTTTAAGATGCTTGAAAAGCCTTTATTAGTAGGGGTTTCCCGAAAAGGAATGGTTTACAAACCACTTGAAATTACACCAGAAGAAGCATTGAACGGAACTACTGTACTTCACACACTTGCCATATTAAATGGGGCTAATATTCTTCGAGTGCATGATGTGAAAGAAGCAAAACAAGTAGTTAAGCTTCTGTCTTTATATCAATAATTTTTTATCTTTTTTAAACTTATTCCCTTTTTTTATGGCAGAATTATCATTTAAATTAAATCATACTTGTAAAGACACCAAATCGCGAGCAGGCACCATAACCACCGATCACGGCATTATTGAAACACCCATTTTTATGCCTGTTGGAACAGTAGGAAGTGTAAAAGCAGTTAACCAAAATCAACTGAAAGAAGAAGTAAATGCGCAGATAATATTGGGTAATACTTACCACTTGTATTTAAGACCCGGCACAGCTATATTAGAAGCTGCTGGTGGCCTACATAAATTTAATGGTTGGGACAGACCTATTCTTACAGATAGTGGTGGTTATCAAGTGTTTTCATTGGCTGCTAATAGAAAAATAAAAGAGGAAGGCGCTGTTTTTCAAAGCCATACTGATGGTAGCAAACACTTGTTTTCTCCAGAATATGTAATGGATATTCAAAGAAGTATTGGTGGCGATATTATTATGGCTTTTGATGAATGCCCCCCCTACCCTAGTGAATATATCTATGCTAAAAAAAGTATGGAACTTACGCATCGTTGGTTGGATAGATGCTTTCAACAATTTAATAATACGCCTGATAAATATGGCTATACACAAAACCTTTTTCCCATAGTGCAAGGAGGTACTTATGAAGATTTAAGAAAGGCTTCCTCAGAATATATTTCTAGTAAAAATGCAACTGGGAATGCTATTGGAGGATTGAGTGTGGGTGAACCCGAGCAAATGATGTACGATTTTACTGAATTGTGTTGTGATATTCTTCCTAAACAAAAGCCAAGATATTTAATGGGGGTAGGAACTCCTTGGAATATCCTTGAAAACATATCATTAGGGGTGGATATGTTTGACTGTGTAATGCCTACTAGAAATGGGCGCAATGGCATGTTGTTTACTTCTAATGGAATTATAAATATTCGGAATAAGAAATGGGCTACTGATTTCTCTTGTATTGATGATGGTATTCCTTGTGCTACTAGCCAATTTTATAGTAAAGCTTATTTAAGGCATTTATTTGTGGCAAATGAAATTCTTGCTTTGCAAATAGCAAGTATTCACAATTTATCCTTTTATCTATGGCTAGTAAAAGAAGCTAGAAAACACATTTTGAATGATACGTTTGCTAGTTGGAAAAATGAAATGATGGTTAGATTAAAGCAACGATTATAGAAAAATAGGGAATTGTGAATAGTAAAAATATTTCTGAATTATAGAATTCCCATCTAGTCTTCGTCACTTGCTTAAATCTCCAATAGCTAAAGCACGCGTTTCGCGTGTGGCTTCGCTTAGTTCCATATACAGGCTTAAACAATAATGAATAGGTAATTATTTAGATTAAAAATTCCTTTTATTTGTTCAGACACAACCATTCGGAACGTGGTCGACATTAAAGGAATGAATCTTAGCAATGCCACGCGACACAGACGGCACTTTAACCGCGAAGTTGACGTGGACTAGCGGAGGGATACTATAGACCTGAAATTAATTTGGCTCATAAAAAATAAAGTCAATTTTATTTACAACCTTAAAAGCTGCATCACTACTTATAAATGGGATTTTTAACACTACTGCGGTTGCTGCTATAATTGAATCTGCTAATTTAAGATTGGTTTCTTGCCTCAATTTTATGTATAAATTTCTTATTTCATTGTTTAAAGGAATAACAAAACAATCGTTAAGCAATAACCTTCTTTGCTCAATGTATTCGGGACTTGGCTTCTTTAGGCCATGCATTTACAGATCTGTAATAAACGAGATGAAAAGAAATTGACCTTGTAAAAAATCTGCCAATGTATCGTCGCCAGAAAGCAGTTTTATCAATATATTGGTATCAACCAATATTTCTTTCCCATTCATTTCTTAATTGTTTTTGAATAGTTAGGGCATCATCATCAAACTTTACAGTACCGTTATATTTTTTAGCATTAAACCCAACATTAGATGTTGTATTTCGATGTATCTTTTTTTCTATTTCCTTAAGTTCTTCCAGCGATGCCCCTTTTTTAATTGTTAAAATCATAAATATTCATTTAATGAAAGCGAAGTTAAGTTTCCAGCCTATTCTTTTTCATGCACGTGCTATTGAAACTAAATTAACTTCTTAAAAACCTATCTTAAAATTATGGCAAGTAAGGAATAAGTTAGCAAATACTACCTGTTTTTTATTGACTAAGACCTAATCGAATGGCACGCACAACATGCTCGCACCAACTGGGAAAAAGAAAACGCTAATCTTAGCGAAGCCACGCGACACAGACGGCGCGGTAGCAGCGAAACTGACGTGGACTAGCTGGGGAGTTTTAAAAAGTAAGAATAGATTTAGATTCTATACTTTTCTTCCATTAACCTTAACCAATCTTTGTCTTTGGGTTCTGAAACAATTGTATGTAGTTTATCAAGTATTGATTCAAGGTAAACTTTTTTAAAATGTATATTTCCTTGTTCAGTTAAAATATTTCAGAACTCTTTTTCAGTTTCTCCTTTCTTCCACAAATATTCATCATTTTCAATTGAAGAAAATACCCAAAAACCAAATTCATCACATTGTCTTGCTGATGCTACTTGTTCTGCAAGAAGCATATTTCGCCAAAGTTGATTTAAACCAAAACTGAAAGGACAAGATGATAAAGATTTTATTTTTATGCCGTCAATTACTTTTGATGTCTCTGTTAATTGCCAATTTAAATATTGGTTGTAACCACAAAGTTTATTTCTTGTTTCAACAAATTCTTTATAAAAATTCTCAGAACTGCATGTATGTCTGATGTCTTGTTTATTTTTATATGAAGTACATACAGAAAATTCAGCTTCAATGAATTTAAACTCAATTAACAATATCCCTTTTTTGCTGTTTTCATATGTATAAAAAACAGCAATATCTGCATCAGTTCCAATTTTTGAGTTAGGACCTAGTTTTTCAATACTTTCGTCTTTTAATCGTTCAAAGCCATTTATATTATTACATTTATTTGGAGTAAATTCTGGCTCAAGATGACTAATGTTTACTTCTTTACCTAGTAAGCTTGAGAATAATTTATTAGCTAATAGTTGATTACTTTGAAGATGAATTATCAAATTGAAACAATAAGGTTGAGATGCAGCCGTATTTGTCAAAGCACGATGTAAATCTCCAGCTTTGTGTTGGTCAAACCTATTTTTTGTTGCTTCATATATTTCTGTTGTGATAAAATTAAATTCTGATTGTTCTTCAGTTATAAGATGTTTGTAAGTGTTTCCATGTGAAGACTGTCCAAATAATTTTATTTCAGGAATAGAATCTAGAAATTGAGACATTTTTTGATATACCTTTTTCTGCCATTGATTTCCAGTTTGATATACTGTAGCATTTTGTTTATTTTCCATACTTATTTTCTTTTTTTCACTTATTTTGATATACAATATTAAGAACACAGAGTAATTTATAAAAATTATATTTCATATTGATTCTCAGAAGAGTTATATGTTAATGGATTTAATTTTAGTTACTAAATAAAAGCTAGTCACTTTATACAATAAATTCCAATTCCAACATTCAAATTGTCCTCAAACAGCACTAAGAATCCCATTCCAATAGCTACTTAGTGCTCAAGTAGCACTAAGAATCCCATTCCAATAGCTACTTAGTGCTCGAGTAGCACTAAGAATTCAATTCTTATAGCTACTTAGTGCTCGAGTAGCACTAAGAATTCAATTCCCATAGCTACTTAGTGCTCGAGTAGCACTGAGAATTGAAATTTTATGACAACTTAGCGACTTAGCAGTATATAGAATTGTATTTTTATGACATATAGACATATATATAATTGTTGATTTTCCTTTTTAAAAGTGAATTAGATAAAAAAGTATTAATGGGATTGATTTTAAATTAGCTGTTTTTTATAATTCAAAACCAGTTTTGCTATTATTTTATTTTTCTTAATAATGATTAATAACCGTTTTTTCTATACCTAAAGTTTCTTTAAAACAAATATTCACAATTGTAGATAATTTTAACATTTCGTTGAATTGAAAATTCAAAAAAAAGTTTTTTCTTCGCTGAAACATTTATTAATAATTATTAAAACATTTAATTATGATTACTTTTAGAAATTGGTTTTATTCGCCAGACTCAGTTGCTTCTAGTGGTTCAGCATCTAATGAAAAAATTACTAGTACCACTACACCATCATCTACCACTACTACAATACCTACCAAAACAGTTAAAACTCCCGGTGTTCCCAAAGGTGATATTAATTTTGGTAATACCATTACTTTAGTATCTAATTCTTGGATTGAAAATCCTACAATTACAATAGCGTATACTACTCCTGCAGAATTTGCTCAGATGGCAAAAGATTATAACGCAGAGTTAACAGAAAGAATTGAAATTGGATCTACACGCAGTCAACAAACCAAAATTTTAGTAGGATTAGATAGAAAGATTAAAACGGGTTTAAAAGAAGTGAAATCTTATATCGCCACTAAATATGGTACTGATAATGCAGAAAGTTATTTTAATCAGTTTGGCATTGTGCATGAAAAAAATGGTTGGATACTTCCTTATGATAGACAAAAAAGAACTTTGGCTTTAAATCAAATGGCAAAAGCTATTGATGCCAATGGTTTTGGTGCAAATGCTTATGGCAAAACTTTTTGGGGAGATATCATTAAGCTGTATGGTCCTACTGTGGAAATTGTTCAAGGCATTGAACAAAAAGTGGCTGACAAGGTGAAAAATAAAAATACTGGAAAGAAAGATTTAAATAAAATCCTCACATCGCTTCGCTTTATTTTAAGAGGTAATTTTCCTGAAACGTATAAACAAGTATATCGTACTTGGGGCTTTTTAAAAGAAAATTATTAAGCTTAATTCTATAATAAAAAAAGGCTGTATCAATTACTTGGTACAGCCTTTTTTATGTTACAATTATCTCAAAACATATAAAGTTTTTGTTACTACTCACCACATAGGCACATAGACACATAGTTATCTGTTCTTTTTATAAATAACTACCTATAATTATCTATTTTATTCAATGACAATATAGAATTAATATTAAAAGTTGCATTTCTATGTGTTCTATTTAGCCTTTTTATAATACATTATTTCTGATATCCTATGTGTCTATGTTCCTATGTGGTCAATAATATATGTGGTGAGTAGTAACAAGTTTTTGAATCCTTATATGTTTAAATGTGATGCTATTTCGCAAAACTCTCCTCCACTACCTTTCCAATACAACCACTAGGCATTTGTACATGTAAAAGTGCAGTAATGGTTGCAGCAATATCCGTCATATAGGTTTCTCTATTGGTATGCCCATGTTTTATTCCCCAACCATATAGTAAAAAAGGGATGTGCGCATCATAAGCAGCCCACAAACCATGGGTAGTACCTGTTTTACCATCACCATAAGCTTCAATGAATCCAGGTTTTAATACTATTTGAATATCGCCACTCCTTGTAGGATAATAGCCATTCGTCATCATATCTTTCATTTTAGCATTAAGTGGCGTAGATACAATGTCTTTCAATGCAAAAACCTGCGAAACACCTGGGTTATTTTGAATGGTTTTAATTATTTGGTGGGTAATGGCTTGCTCATCTAAAGAAAGTGAATCTATCAATTGATGATTAAGATGCAACTGATAATTCATAATTCCAGAAACTATTTTCTCAGCACCAAATTTCTTGGTTAGTTCAGCATTAAGGTCTTTTACAATATCTCCTTCTAAGAAACTGCCTCCGGGCAATTTGTTTTCTTTCATAAAACCGGGCACATGCGCCACGCCATGGTCGGCAGATAAGAAAACAGTGTATTGATTTTTGCCAACTTTATCATCTAAATAGTTTAACAGCGAGGCAATATCTTGGTCTAATCGCAAATAAGTATCTTCTGTTTCTATAGAATTAGGACCATATTTATGTCCTACATAATCAGTGCTTGAAAAACTAATACATAGCATGTCGGTTTCCAATCCTTTTCCCAATTGTTCTTTATCAATTGCCGCTTTTGCCATTTCTAATGTAAGGCTATTGCCAAATGGAGTACTCGCTATTTGTTGATAGTTTTTAGATATATATTGAGATAATTTATACGAAAATTTAGTTTGATCAGCACCAAATCCTTTGGTTTCATATTCTTTGTCATCGGCAGTACTTTGGGTGTATGTATTTATAGGGTACAAAGTGTTCCAGCCTTTTTCATAGTAAGTATCCACCATTTTTTTTGCGTTGAAATCAGTAACCCATGTAGGCAGATTATTCATATAATAAGTACTTGTAATCCAGTTTCCAGTTGATACATCATACCAATAAGCAGCAGTGGCACTATGTCCTGCGGGCAAAATAGAACCTCTGTCTTTTAAAGCAACACCAATTACTTTGCTTCTAAAATTGGTTGCCAATCTTATTTCATCGCCAATAGTAGTTGTAAGCATGTTTCTTGGGCTTTGTTTGCCATTATCGCCACCATTGCCCACTGTTGTTACAGTATTATCTTCACTACAATAGCGCTTTTTATGAGCTACTTTATCATACCAATCATTTCCTACAATCCCATGAATGGCAGGAACTGAGCCTGTATAAATACAAGTATGTCCAGCAGCAGTAACCGTTGGTGTATAAGGGATAAATGTATTTTCGCAACTGAATCCTTCACCTAATAATCGTTTGAAACCATTGGCAACATAGCGGTTATTGTATCTATATAAGAAATCCCACCTCATTTGATCTACTACAATACCCACAACCAATTTAGGTCTAGGGATATTTTGAGTTGTTGGGGAAGTTGGTAATTTAGATTTGGTTTGTGCTAGTACAGAAAAAGAAGTTGTGATTAATAGAAATGCCCAAAAGGAATGCTTCACGCTTAATATTATTTATGAACCGCAAATGTAATAGGGTATTAAGTTGACTATTGATTAAAATAGTAAAGGAACTCAACAAGTTTTATTACAGAAACTATTTCTTTATAAATTAATTGAAATAACAACTGTACACAGAAATTAGATTAAAAGCAATTGAATAAAGAGCTCCAACTCAATTAACCCTTTCTTATTAATTTAACCAAGACTTATTTTTTAGTTATTCTCTTTTGCAATAGCTCTTCAGAATTGGTTCCTACCATTATATCGTATTCTCCTTTTTCTACTATAAAATTCCCTTCATTGTTATAGTAGCCAAGTTCCCTATTGGTTAATCCAAACTGAATTGTTTTGCTTTCATGTGCTTTTAAATAGAACTTTTTAAAGCCTTTTAATTCTTTTACTGGTCTTACAATACTACCCACGCATTGATGAATGTATAGTTGTGCCACTTCCTCCCCTCCTACTTCGCTATTATTTTTAATAGTAACAGAGACTTTTATTGCTGATGGTTTACTTGCATCTACTTTTAAATCGCTGTATTCAAAAGTTGAATAGCTTAATCCAAAACCAAAAGGATATAAAGGCTTATTGCTCTCATCTGAATAGTGGGACCAAAACACAACATCTTTTGGACTAGGACGACCTGTATTGTAATGGTTGTAATAAATAGGCACTTGCCCTACAGACCTTGGGAATGTCATAGTTAGTTTACCACTAGGATTGTAATCACCAAAAAGTACTTGTGCTACTGCATTGCCTGTTTGTGTTCCTAATTGCCATGCTTCAACAATAGCAGGAATATGTAATTGTGCCCATGTAATAGCAAGTGGACGACCATTCATCATTACCAAAACGATATTAGGATTCACTTGATAAATAGCTTCTAACAATTGTTGTTGCACACCTGGCAGGTCTAGTTTGGTACGGCTTCTCCCCTCTCCTGTTTGAAAACCATGTTCACCGAGAACCATTACCACCACTTTTGCAGCTTTAGCCGCTTCTCTTGCAGCTTCAAACCCGCTAGTATCTGTTTCGTTTATTTTTACTTCATTAATAAAATCTGTTTTACCAATCACTACATCTGCACCTTTTGAATAAACAAAATCAGTGGTATATTTTTTAATTCCTTCAATTACCGTTACGGCACTATTATCATCTGAACCTATTCTCCAACTACCAAGCGGACCATTATTGTCATTTGCCAATGCACCAATTACTGCAATATTTTGTTGGTCTTTAGCCAAAGGAAGTAGGTTATGATTGTTTTTTAATAATACAATCGACTTCTTTGCCATGTCTAATGCCGCAGCCAAATGATCGGGATGATAAATCATTTTCCTTTCCTTAGCTGTATCACAATATTTATATGGATTGTCGAATAAACCCAATTCGAATTTTACACGCAATATTCTTTTTACGGCATCATCAACCAATTTAATAGGCACTTTGCCCTCTTCTACCAAGCTTTTAAGATGCGTTAAATAGGCATAAGATTCCATGTCCATATCACTTCCAGCTTTTACAGAAATTTCAGCAACTTGCTTTAAGTCTTTTGCAAAACCGTGGTCAATCATTTCATATCCAGAACCCCAATCAGAAACTACAAATCCATTGAAATTCCATTTTCCTTTGAGAATATTTCTTTGTAAGAATGCATTTCCTGTTGAAGGAACTCCATTTATTACATTGAATGAATTCATTACAGTACTTACGCCTCCATCTACAACAGCTTTGAATGGAGGTAAAATAGTATTGTATAGTGAAGAAGATCCTATATCCACTGTATTATAATCACGACCAGATTCAGCAAAACCATATCCTGCAAAATGCTTGGCTGTAGCAATAATAGAAGTACTGTCTTTTAAATTTTTGCCTTGAAACCCTTTTACTCTTGCTACACCAATTGCAGCTCCTAAGTATGGATCTTCTCCTGCACCTTCCATTACTCTCCCCCATCTAGCATCTCTAGTAATATCAACCATTGGGGCGAATGTCCAGTTAATACCTACAGCAGAGGCTTCAATTGCTGCTACTCTTTCCGATTTTTCGATTGCCTCCAAATCCCAACTTGCAGCTTGACCTAAAGGAATAGGAAATAAAGTTTTATGACCATGAATTACATCAAAACCAAAAAGCAGTGGGATACCTAAACGAGATTGCTTTACTACAATTTCTTGTAATTTTCTTACGTTCTCTGCTCCTTTTACATTAAGAACCGATCCCACAAGCCCATTTTTCAAATGCTCATATTTTAATTTAGCATTCCCTTCTTTTGGTACCGGACCAGTTACTTCCCAAAATCCATTGTATTGGTTCATTTGCCCTACTTTCTCTGAAATGGTCATTTTACTAAGAAGGGCATTGACTTTTACATCAATTGGGTCTTGTTTCTGTTGGTTTTGCGCCATTGCTTTACAAGAGATAATAAGTAGAAACAGGAAAAATATTCTAAAAGCATTAAATCCTATAAAGCGTTTCATTAATCAAAAAATTATTTAGTGATGAAAAAGGCGGCGGTAAACATACTTTTTATGTTTACGAGCCGCCTATAATATTTTATACAAAAAAAGTGGGTTTTAATACTATTTGTACAACCTTACATAATCAACCAACATGGCATCCGTAGTAAAATTAGCATCCACATTTCCACCGAAAGTTCCGCCCATTGCCAAGTTCAAGATAAAAAAAAAGTCATGGTTAAATGGAACTGAAGTAGAATTAGCAAATGAAAAATACAATTGATTGTCCACATAAATTTTAATGAATGCTGGTGACCAATCCAATGAATAAATATGAAAATCAGTTGTTGCATTTGCAATTACTGTTGTAGTTCCAACTGCATTACCACCAGAATGTCCAGGATAATGAATAGTTCCATAAATCTTATTTAGTTCAGATGCTTTTTGTTCCATAATATCTATTTCCCCACATGCAGGCCAAGGCGTTACATCAAGGTTGCTTCCAAGCATCCATATTGCAGGCCAAGTTCCAGCAGAAGATGGAAGCTTAGCCCTTACATCTACTTTTCCATAAGTTGTTGCAAATTTATTTTTACTAATTAAACGTGCCGAAGTATAAGCATTACCGCTAATTGACTGTTTTAAGGCTGTTATTTTTAGATATCCATTCTGAACGGATGAATTGCTTCTACTATTGGTATAATACTCAAGTTCCCCATTACCCCAGCCGCCGCCGCCAATATCATATCCCCATTTAGAAGAATCTGGCGCACCATCTACATTAAATTCATCTGACCACACCAGACTCTTAGAACTGCTTTTTACTGTAACGGCTACTTGAACCGTTTTTTGAACTGTCAATCCTGTACTTCCAATTGCAGAAACGACAACATTGTATACATTGGTTCCAGTGGTAGCATATTGATAATTTACTGCACCATTACGGACATTGGCAGTGTCACCATTTCCAAAATTGTATTGATAATTCACGGCATTATCTGCACTCGCAGTAAAACTTACTATTCCTGTACTATCCAACACTACATTGGCATACACCATTAAATTAGAAGGTAATGGGTTGGTTGTAGTATTCGCATCATCTTTTTTACAACTAGTAAGAAATAAAAAGATAGACAATATTAACATCATTGTTTTGCTATTTAAAGTTTTCATTTTTTTATTTTTTTATAAGTTTTTGATACCAAGCTAACCCATCTGCAGCAATATTGCGCAAGTGAATAGTAGAATCAGTTAATGAAAGAATTTCATAAGTATCGCCTCCAGAGCCAAAGTTGATAATTCCATTTCCAGGAACCCTAAATTGAACTCTTGTAGAAAAAGAACTATCAGAAGCAGAAGTAGCATTCATAAAAGACAATTTCTTTTTACCTCCCGTATTTAATGAATAACAATCATCGCCTCCACTAAACCCATAATAGGATGTGGCAGCAGCTATTAAAAAAGATTGACCTTTGTTATCAACAGTCATATAAACATTGTTGATAGCATCTTTTTCAAACTTTATTTCATCATCATATAAACAAGCTGAACGGGTATTTGGTGAAGCTGCGTAATAGTCTGGATAGAATAAGTTAGTAGGGCCTACTCCAACATGTCCTGAAACATTTTTATTGGTAATCCATGTACTAGAACCATTGTTTGTAAGTCTTCTTACAATTGAGGTATCGAGTTGATAAATTACACTCATTCTTATTTGTTTTGTAATAATTGACACGGCACCACCTGTACCAACAGCTTTAATTGTAACATTATACAAATATTCTCCTGGGCTAGTGTAGGTGTAAGTACTCTTTCCAGAAGGAATGCTTGTGATAGATTTATTGGTACTATCTCCATAATCAATTATGTAAGTTATAGCACCACTGCTTGAAGCTGTTACATTAATTTGTCCTTTTCCATTGCCTCCTGGATTTAAACTATCTGCACCTACAACTTCAACAGATAAAGAAAGATTGGTGGGTGTTTTAATATCTCCAAAGGTGAATTCTTCCTTTTTACAACTCTGAAATATTAACAGAGAGAAGAATAAAATAAATAAATATGACTTAATATGTGTTAACATAAAAAACAGGTTTTATAATTAGTTAAGAGAAATATCATCGAATAAGAAAGTGTAATTTGCTGAACCATCGCCCATGGTTCCATTATCAAAAATCAACACTACTTTTTGGTAAGTTTTAGAAGTAGGAATAGCACTATAGTCAAAAGTCAATTGCTCCCAATCATTTGCTTTTGTAGTTAATACTTCTTTTTCAAAAAATACATTGCCATCAGTAAGGTTTTCAACTTTTAATAACACTTTAGCGCCTACTCTAGGTGAAAACACTTTCATTTTCATTGTTTTCTTCGTAGAAAAATCAATAGGGCTTGGAAGTGATATTAAACTTCCACCGTAAACAAAACCATTGCTTTTAACCATTTTGCCCACTTTAGCACTTGTATTTATTCCAGCTATTTGAGTATTAGCAATAGCCGATGCTGAACCGCCACCAAAATCTGTGAAACTATAAATAATAGTACTAGACTCAAAATCAATTGGGAGGGCAAGAACTGATGATCCATTACCGCCTGAGCCAGAAACGAATTTCACGTCGTCCCATCTGAAAACTTTACCACTACCTACTGTTCCAAAGTCGAAGAAAATAGATATTTTGTCATAAGCATAACTAAGATTTAATGCAGGGGTTCCAGAAGATTGGTTATTGAAATCGAAAGTTAGGGTTTCCCAAGCATTTGCAGTTGTAGTTATAGCCTCGGTTTCAACAGATTTACTACTATTACTAGCTAATTCTGTCTTTAACCTTACTGGAATTCCGGCGGCAGTAGAATATACCCTTACACTCATTTTAGTAGCAGTACTTGTAAAAGGAATAGGGGTGCCTAAACTAGCACCACTTGACCCTAAAGTAGTTCCTGCCCAAGTTTGTGCTCCTGTGGCTTTAGTAGTTACTTTTATTTTATTAGCACTATTAGTTGGGTCAACACCATCAACAGTTGAATCACCACCGAAATCAGTTACACCATAGTTAAATGCAAGGTCATCAAATGTTATTGGCAAACTTAATTTACTAGCGGGTAATACATTGGTTTGGCGAATATCATCTATTAAGAATGTATAGTTTGAAGTACCATCTCCCATTGTGCCATTATCGAAAATTAAAACAATGTGGTTATATGTTTTGCTCGTATTTATAGCACTATAATCAAATGCCAAATCTTCCCAAGCATTTGCAAGAGTTGTAGTTACTTCTTTTTCATAATTGATAGAAACATCAGCAGCATTTTCTACTTTTAAAAGCACTTTAGCACCTACTCTTGGTGAGTAAACTTTCATTCTAAAGATTTTATTAGTAGTAAAATCAATTGGATTTCCAATACCAATAAAACTACCACCCCAAGTTTGTCCTGCATTTTTCACCATTTTGGCTACTTTACTACTAGTGTTGATACCATTTGCTTGTGGATTAGCAATAATCGTTGTATTTCCTCCATCAAAATTGGTAAATGTGTAATCTATTGTTGGCGATTCAAATGTGATAGGTAGTAAGACAGGATTGATAATTGAAACACTTTTGGTTATTATTGTAGAATCCTTGCCACCACTATATGCAACTACTTTAATGGTATAATTACCTACAACTGAATAGGTATGACTTAGTGTATCTCCTTCTAAAAATGATTGAGGAATTTCATTAGCAACATCTCCGAAAGTTACTTTAAAGTAGGTTTCATACAAAGCAGTTGCGGAAAGATTCACTTTAAAATTATTTACAACATCTGTAATAGCAGTTACTACTACATTCTCTGGTTTGCGATAAGACACAGTAAGTGTTTGTGTGGCTTCTGTAGTTTTTCCGCTAATGTTATACCCAACAATTTTTACTTGATACACCCCTTCTTGATAAATATGTTGGGTACTATTTCCTACAATTACTTTTACAGGTGCTGTAGTAGCATCTCCAAAATAAATATCAAAACTTGTTACGCCTTCCCCATTAGGAGTAATGGTAACCAACCCCGTATTGTTTTGAGTAATTGTAAACAATGCTCCCAATTTAGAAGGATTTGAAGCTGTGTTTATAAATGAGGTATTATCGATATCTTTTTTGCAACCGGAAAAAAGCATTGTGAAGAAAGCTATTCCAAAGCAAAACTTTAAAATATTCATAAATTGTATTTTTAAGAATTAATTCAATTAGTAATTAGGATTTTGAGCCAATCCTGAAGCATCAATCTCTTGTTGTGGTATAGGAAAAAGTTCATTCTTGCCTACTACAAAACCTGGAATTTTTGCTGATGCTTGCCCTGTTCTCACTAAATCAAAAAAGCGATCTCCTTCCATAGCAAGTTCAAGCCTACGTTCATCCCAAATAAGTTGTTTCAATGCACTACCTGTTAAGGCCACATCATGTAACATATCACCAAAAGCACGACGACGAACTAGGTTTAAATAACTAATTGCTTTTGCATCGTTTGTTGCGCTAGCACGATTATTTGCCTCAGCAGCTAGTAGCAATATATCTGCATAGCGAAGTGTACGTTGATTGGTAAGATAATTTAATGCAACTACACCGGCACTATTTGACTCTCCTTTTCTCGGTTGATACTTATTATTATACAACCCAGTATTTTTATAAGGGGCTACTGTATAGGCAATATTAAAACTAGGATTTGCTTTTTTATATGCTTCAATATCTAAAATAGTAGCACTTTTTCTAGTATCGCCAGTAGTGAATTGTTTACTAAGTTCTACTGTTGGAAGATTACAGCTATACCCTTCTGCGTAAGGACTACTACCTGAAATACTTCTTACCCCTGAAAATTGCACTGCAAGGTTGCCTTGACTTCTTGTAAAATTAACAGTACCATAATCATGTTGGTTGCTTAAGTTGGTGTATTGTACTTCAAAAACAGATTCACTTCCGTTTTCACCAGATTGAAGAAAAATATCTTGAAAATTTGGAACCAAACTATAAACTCCACTATTAATAACACTATCTAAAATAGCTGCAGCTGCATCAAATTTGTTTTCATAGATATACACTTTGCCTAACAATGCTTGTGCACTTGTTTTTATTGCACGCCCTTTTTCTGAGGTTGTTTTTGGCAAAGTAGCAATTGCAGTAGTAAGATCAGCTTCAATTTGTTGATACACTGCTGCTTTTGTGGCTCTTTGATAAGCTTTAGAATCAGAAACAGTTAGGCGATGGTCTGTAAAAAGTGGAACTCCACCAAAGAACTTAACTAATTCAAAATAATAAAGTGCTCGAAGAAAATAAACTTCTCCATAAAGAGCTTCCTTACCTGTAAAGTTGAGTAATGATTTATTCTCATGTAAATAATTGGCTCTATTAATTCCTTCGAAGCAACTCGACCAAGCTTCAGTTAAATAGCTATTATTTGTAACTATAGTATAATCGTCTATTTGTTGCATCCCTTTTACATCAGTAGCATTTTCACCACCTGTTACAGAATTGTCGGAAGCAATATCACCTATCATTGGGTTTGCCCATATCCATTGAAGCGGAGTATAACAACCTACTACTAAAGATTGGTAGTCACTTGGTGTTTTAAAATAATCAGCTGTTGTAGTAATAAAATCTTCATGTGCATTATAATCAACAAACTTTTTGCATGAAGTTGAGATTATCATTAGCAATAATGTGCTATAAAATATTTTTTTCATTTCTATTCGTTTTTTAGTAGGATTAAAATTTACAATCTATACCCAAAGAATAAATTCTTGCTACAGGATATGCTCCCCTATCAATGCCAGTATCAAAAATGCCCCCACTAACTTCTGGGTCAAATCCATCATATTTGGTTATTGCAAAAGCATTTTTTACTTGAGCGTATACCCTTATTTTATTAAATACATTTCTATACAAATTCGTTGGAATGGTATATCCTAATTGTACATTTTTGGCTTTTACAAATGACCCATCTTGTATATACCTGTCAGAAGCTCTTGTATTATTATTCGGATCTTTAAAAGTTACTCTTGGATTTTTAGGATCATTTGTACTTCCTGCACCTGTCCATCTAGCCAATACACCTCTGTATTTATTTGTTTCAGCAAGGTTTCTTTCATAAGCTCTGTAAATATCATTTCCAAATGAACCATAGAAAAACACATTAAAATCTATTCCTTTGAATTCTAGAGAAATATTCCATCCCACCGTCAACTTTGGAAAAGGATTGCCTATTTGCGTTCTATCAGAATCATCTATTCTTCCATTTCCGTTTACATCAGCAAATTTTATATCCCCAGGCATTGCTCCTGGCTGACTTGGACTTTTAGCGATTTCTTCAGCAGTTTGAAAAATTCCTAGTGTTTTATAACCATAGAAATATCCAGGAGTAAACCCTTCTTGGTATCTGGTAACACTTTGAGAAGGTATTCCATAATATCCGCCATTAATAATTCCATTATTTGTACTTGTTACCAAATTCTTTACTGTGGTTATATTAGCATTAGTGTTGAATCTAAGGTTTTTGCCAATTGTAGTATTGTATCCAATATTCATATCAATACCAGATGTTTTAGAAGTGCCCACATTGGCAAAAGGAGCTGCAGCAGTACCCAAATACAAGGAAAGTGTTGGTGTAAATAGTAGACCACTTATCTTCTTCTCATAATAATCAAAACTTACAGTCAATTTGTTTTTTAGGAATCTAGCATCAAAACCTAGATTCAATTGCTTTTGCTGTTCCCATTTCAATGCATTATTAGCATAAGTAGATAATGTAGAACCATTTACAGGTAAGCCGTTAAATACATAACCTGTATTATTTCCATTACCGTATTCATATATGCCAGTATATATTTTTAAATACTGAGGATTATTTATGTTGTCACTACCTGTTACTCCATAGCTACCTCTAAATTTCAAGTAGTTAATAGGATTAAAATGATAAAAACTTTCAGAAGATGTTACCCAACCCAAAGAAAAAGCTGGAAAATTTCCAAACTTATTTTCTGTGCCGAATTTATATGACCCGTCTCTTCTTAAAGAAACTGATGCTAAATATTTTTCTTTGTAATCATAATTGATTCTTCCAAATAAAGAAGCATTTCTAGCTTCATACTTGTATGCACTAGCCCCAATTTGACCAGTGGCTCCATTACCTGTAGCTGCAGTAAAATCAGCAAATTCCCAAGAATTATTAGGAACATCTTGTCTTGATGCGCTTACAGAACTACCAGTAGTTTTTGCCATAGAGAACCCTATTACCACTTCAAAATTATGTGCCTGATTTAATTTAAAATTCAAATTAGCAAAGTTTTCAAAAGTGTAATTGTAGTAATTGTTTTTATAATGAGATACCCCATTGTGACTAGAATCTTTTGCAGTTCCATCAGCTTTTAAAGTAGAGCCATTGTGGTTATCTCCATAATAAACTAACGGGTTAAACGATTTTCCTGAAACATCAGAATTGGTATAGCCGTATCTTGAAGTAAGTTTTATATTCTTGTGCACTTGGTATTGCAGCTCCACTTTACCATACAGTTTATTGGTATTAGATTGATTGTAAGTATTATCTATTTGGGTAAGTGGATTGAATATTTCTCTCAAAATATTGTTACTCACGCTGTATTTACCATAAGAACCAGGTACATTGTTATAAATTGGGGCTGTAGGATCGAAGTTGAGTGCATTAGAAATAACACTATTAATGGCATTTTCAGATACACCTGCTCCCCTAATGTTAACAAAACTGGTGTTGGTAGTTAATTTTAGTTTGGAACTTAAATCAATTGTTAGATTGGAAGTAGCATTGTATCTATTAAAAAAGGATTTATCTCCTCCAGCAACAATTCCTTCTTGCCCTGTATATGCACCAGAAACAAAATAAGCTACATTTTGTCCACCACCCCTTGCTGTAATGCTATGAGATTGTAATGGTGCATCTTTAAAAATTTGGTCTTGCCAATTAGTTCCAACACCGAATTTAGATAGGTTGGTAAATACTGCTGCATTACCATCAGCCACTTGCCCTTCATTAATAATGGCTGCATATTCAGTTGCATTTAATACCCCTACTTTTCTTGGAACTTGCTGAATGCCATAGTTTGAACTATAATTAAACTCTGCAACTTGGTTTTTTCTACCACCTTTAGTAGTAACTAAAATTACTCCATTACCCCCTTTAACACCATAGATAGCAGATGTTGCAGCATCCTTTAAAACAGTGATAGACTCTATATCAGCAGAATTTATAGAATTCAAATCGTCTAAAGATTGAATAGCGCCATCAACTACTACTACTGGATCACTACCTTTATAAGATGGAATACCTCTCACATAAACTGTAGGTTTTGAACCAGGTGAACCTGAACTAACTACAGTTACCCCTGAGGCCCTACCTTGTAAAGCATCCTCAGCCCTCACAGGTTTTAGCTTTTCAATATCAGCGGCTTTAATAGTAGATAATGCACCAGATACTTTGGTTACTTTTTGAGTGCCATAGCCTATTACTACTACTTCATCTTGTTTTCTTATTTCTTCTTCAAGAACAACAGATATTACACCCTCACCAGATGCACTTACTTTATAAGGCACCATACCTATATAAGTAAAAAGCAAGGTTGATCCTTTTTCAGCAGTAATTGAAAACTTACCGTTTTCATCGCTTACGGTTGACTTATTGGTTTTGGTGTTAAGAACAGTAACTCCGCTTAATGGATTGCCAGAGGTTTGTGCTTTGGTGATACCAGATACTTTAAAACCTTGTGCAAAAGTTTTAGAGAGGATACCACACAGCAGCATACCAATGCAAAGCAATTTAATCTTTAATTTCATATTGCAATCGTTTAAAAAATGGAAAAAATCGTTAGAAATAAATCTTTGGCAAAACTAGGTGTAAGCAACTACTACAAAGAGAATCATGCTACTTCAATACTACATCACTTTAATAAGTTTTACGATAATACCGCTTCATTTTGATACATCAGTGTCACTTCAACTAGTTTTATGGATAATAGAACCTTTTTAGAATGATTTGTAGCTAGAAAAATTTATAATTGAATGTAAATATGTTACTAGTTGTTTTTAACATAATGACAAAATGGTTGATGTAAAAGAGATCGTTTAATTTGTAATAATTAAACCAGCTATTTTTTACATCTAAATATTCAACATAATGATTACTACAACTAATTTATTAAAAAATAGACTCATATAATGACGTAGTAAGTTTTTAGAAATTCAATCCACTTGTTACGTTTTATAAAGTAGGTGTAAAGAAATTCCAAGCAGATGTTGAGAAATGTGCGCCAGGTGCTCGGAAATACCCTCCACTTGTAACGCTTTGCGCGGCAGGTATAAAGAAATGCCCTCCACTTATGAAGCTTTGTACGGTAGGTATAAAGAAATGCGCGGCAGGTGTTCGGAAAAGCCATCAACTTGTAACGCTTTACGTGGCAGGTGTAAAGAAATATGCAGCAGTTGTAAAGAAATGCGCGGCACTTATGACGCTTTGTCAATGAACTTATGACGCTATGTTGTCAGATGTTTCGCTTTGTGCAATCATTTTTGTTAAAATAGGTTATATAATTGAACAAAATTGGGTTTTGAGGGAAGGAGGCAAGTAGGCAAAGAGAATGTCTGAATCAAGATTAAAGTAATTCTAGGATTAAGATGATTTTTTGAGGGTAGTAACAAACTTTCTGACCTAAATGTCACATTCGGTTGGTAGTGAAGCGATTTGTTTTGTCTCTTTGACAACAACTTTGCTTTTGAAAAAATGTGGTGCTAAGGATCTTGGTTTTGTAGTACTATTTAATGGATTATGAGAGAGCGATTACGAAAAAGATGCAACAGAATGAGTAAATTGATTTTTTGAAAGCGGTGTTTTTTGTAAAGAAAAACAAAAAAATGCCAAAAACTACGCATGATTTTTAACGTAGTTTTACGGTATTTTGTTGCGGAAACCTACGTAACGGCTTGTAGTAGTTTCTAATGTAATACTGTAGTCTATTACCAAAAAAAGGATTGAATTGGACAAATACAAGTTTATATTAGGCATTTTAGGGCTTATATTATAATTTTATTGCATTAGCAAATTTGTTGAATTTCTGGAAGGTTAAAAAAAAATATTTTTCTATTACATAAGACCTATTTATGTTGCAACTGTTATTGTAGCAGCTACTACTTGTAAGAAAAGCTGCATTTTGGAAAATAAAATTGAAAAATATTTAAAAAAAATTAAATCGAGGGAAAGACATGTACTCAAAAAAGGGTGTCTAGACTAACTGTTGGAAAAGCATAGGAAATTGTATTGAAGAGGCATTTTATATTGAGAAGGTGCTTCTTTATGTGACACCTATACCTTAATACTACTGGCGTTATGGTATTTTTGTACTGTTAATTAACGGTATTAAAATTGGGTATTTTAACGGTATAAGAATAATACTTTTTCCCTATATTTTTACAAGGGAAATGCCCCGGGTAAAAGAAAGAAAGAGGATGTCTGAACCACTGATTAATGGATTACTAGGATTTCTTGAAGGGTAAGAAAGAGAAGACCCAGACTTAAAGGTAACTGTTTGGGAGAGGGGAATTGGAGGAAGAGCCAAGGAGAAAATCTGAACCTCTGATTAAACTGATTTAGGGATTAACAGGATTTCTTGAAGCGTATGTTAGAAACACCCCGACCTAAAGGTCACCCCTCTGGGAGAGGGGAATTGATTAAAGAGGCAAGGAGGTGGTAGGCAAGGAGGCAAAGAGAATGTCTGAACCACTGATTAAACTGATTTAGGGATTAACAGGATTTCTTGAAGCGTATGTTAGAAACTCCCCGACCTAAAGTTTACCCCTCTGGGAGAAGGGAATTGATTAAGGAGGCAAGGAGGGTTTAGGCAAGGAGGTGGTAGGTGATAAGTAGTAGGTGGTAGGTTATTGGGGTTAAAGGAGTTTTTAGAAGATTTTTTTTAAAGAGTTTATCATAATTAGTCAATAAATTAAGACGCATGAAAAGGTTGAATGGATTGTACAGAATGGCATTTGTGGTGGTATTTTTAGGATTTATGACGAGTTTACAAGCACAAAATGCTATTTCATTGGGTACTTTTGAAGAAGGAAGGCAAGTGAGTGGGCCCCTGATGCTCTCACAAGGAGAAGGATGGAAACGTTCCTTGTATATCTATCCAAAAGAAGCAATAATAAGTGGACTTGCATCAAGTTATGAGAATGCGCATAATTCTGAAGAATTTGAATCTAAGTTGGAGAGAACCTATAATGGAGAGGCAGCTTTCTATTTTAATTCCTTAGCAATGCTGCGCGTATCTGATGAATATAATATAGTACCCAATACAAGCAAATTGAGGATTTATGTGAAAAATACAGAAGCTAGCGGCTTTGGTGGTGCTGCCATTTGGAAAGAAGAAGTGCATGATGCTGTATTGGTTTTTGATGGCGACCCATCGGATTTAATTGGTTATTCCAATGGATTTACCAATTTCTATTTTTCAAAAGCTGTACCATGGACTGGCAATAATTTGGAAGTAATATTTGAGTTTTATACTAGTCTTGGTAATGAATCTGCCGAGCCATTGCAATTGGCATCTACAGATAGAATAGCCGCAACATTTAGAAATTCAGAAATAATATTTGATAAAAGCCAAGGATTGATAGCTACAGGAAGCAACCATCCCCCTGCAAATAATCAATTTAATACTACAGTAAGTGAACACCCTGATTTGAAATTGGGCTTCACCACCAATATTGGGTTAAGTTATTTGCCAGTAGGTAGCGGTAAAATAGAAGAAGAACAAACCTCACCCATAAGAAATGGTGCAACTGGTTGGAATAGAAATATGTACATCTATCCTTGGACAATGCTTTCGGGAATAAAATCGGGTAGTTTTATCAATTCATTGGAATTGTATCGCTTGAATGAGACCAAAGAATTGGCAAATGGAAATGAGTTGCGCATATTTGTAAAGAACTGTGTGGATTATACTTTTGACCAAAATGCTTCCACCGATTGGTATAATTTGGTGAATGATGCGACGCTAGTTTATGATGGCGATCCAAAAGATATTGTTGGAAATACAAGTGGATATAAACTGTTTCCTTTTACCAATCCATTCCAATATGCAGGTGATAATTTGCAGGTATTTTTTGAATACATCAAAACCAATGACAATAGAGGCAATGATAACATGCAATGGGCAGGATCTAACCCAGAAACAGACAATGACCTAGACTTTAACCAAGGCATGTATTATATGAAGGCAGATGGCAGCGTGCCTAATGGGAATACCAATTTGTCTGATTTTTCAGGTACCATTCCTACTCTAAGATTGGGCAATACTAGTGCTGGAGTTGCCAAGCAAGCCATTACAGATGTATCTGCTTCTAATGGAGCGGTTATAAATAATGGAAAAAGAACCTATGTCATTAACCAATTATTGTACAAACCCAATAAAGGAGAAGCCATAACTGATGACCAACCTTTTACTGCTAGTAATGGCAAGGTTTTTAATTTTAACTATGTATTGCTACATAAGTTGGCACAAACCGGCAACAGCAACGAACAATATTTACAAGGAAAGTTGACGGCAAGAATGGGATCGAATGTGGTGGAGAACCATAAAATAGACCTAGATATTAATACCTCTGCGGGCAATTTGCAAAATGCAGGCAGCATGGTTAGCTATGGCGACCCTGCTAGCTTGGTAAGTTTGAAATACAATAATGAAAATTACATGGCAGTAGCCATACCCATTTATACTGAAATACAAAGCTCCTTAACTGATTTTTCTTTTACAGGCTATGCCCAAAATAGCATATTACAATTGATAGCAGGCAGTGATTTGAATAATGTGGATACTGCAAGTATTAAGGCATTCGGTAATAGATTTGATTCAGCAACCAATATTAGTTCTACAGCTAATAGAATGGTGGTTTCGGGGGGATTGGTAGTGAACAAGCCATCTGCAAATGCAACGGTGCTTGCAAGCAATTCAGGTACAAATAGTACTGAAAGCAGCTATTATATTCAACACCCCATTAATGGAACAGGTATGCTTGATGGATATGATTATATCCCGAATAGAGAAGAAACTGGATACGATTATAATTATATATTGTTACACGAAGCATATGATAATTCTAATAATAGAATTTATCCAGACCCATTAGATCAAGATCATTACGTGATGGGAAAAATTACTGCTTTTAGTGGTAGTCATGATGAGGAAAATGCAAAATTGTCCTTAGAAGTAAATACCGCTTCTGCAAATACATCCAATTTAGGTAATTTATTGACATATAACGGGAATGGATATGAGCTTGTAAAATTAATTTATAGAGGAAAACTATTTTTAGCTATTAAAATCCCAGCTACTTTTCGCTTATATGATGCATCTTTTACAGGAAACTTAAAAAATGCATATTTATATGTTGCATGTTGTAAAGATGATATATTAGAAGTACAGTTTCTTACTACTGAATATGAAGACAATACCTTTTCGGGGGATGTGGGAATTGGTACAAGCAGGCCTGTTCATAGATTAGATGTAGTAACTGATAAACAAACCGAAAACAATGAAATATATTCCAGTGCTCAAGAAGGAAGTGCTACTATAGGTTTAAAAAATAATATGAAGACTTGGGAAATTTCTACATTGGGTGCAAATTTTTCAGAAAATGAAGGTGATTTTTCGATTACTGATTCTGTAAAATCACCTTTTCAACCAAGACTTCTCATTAAAAAGGAAACCGGAAAAGTAGGCTTAGGTACGAATGATCCAAAAGCTGCATTTCATTTACAAGACAATGATAATTCTGATGCCAATTTATTGATAGGCTCAACAAGCAATTTGAATAGCAACAATGACGAGGGTATTTCTATATATTCCAAGGATCAAACCAATACAAGCACAAAGCCTTTAAGATTAGAGGGTTCTTTTATTGGAATAAATCAACAAGGTAATGGACAAGTTTATATTGGAAAAGTATCAGGGCGTACTATTTCACCCAATTATTTAATGGATGTTGCAGGGAAAGTTCGAGCAGATAAAGTGACTATTAATTCATCAGGGGCAGATTTTGTATTTGATAGTAGCTATCATTTGCCAACATTAAAAGCGGTAGAAAAATTTGTGAAAAAAGAACATCATTTACCAGGAATTGAAACTGCTAAGAACATGCAAATCAATGGTATAGATATAGGTGAGAACCAAACAAAGCTTTTGCAAAAAATAGAAGAATTAACGCTTTATATGATTGAGCAAAATAAGAAAATTGAAAAGCTAGAAAAAGAGGTTAAAAAGTATAGAAAAAAGTAAACTAGCTGCATGAATAGCATGAGATTTATAAAAATGACAATCACCAGATTTATTGTTTTAATAAGTTTCTCTATGCTATTTAATACAATTAAGGGGCAATCAATGGAAGCATTAAAAGAGCTTACTACAGACACTTCTCAAACTGAAATTTTTAAACAAATGGCTTCTGTTATTAATAATCGTATTCATGTTTTATCGATAGTAAAGCAACGTAATGGGGCATTAACTATTTATGAAAAGTTTGGTTGGAAATCATTTAGGGTTTTACAAATAACCCAACCCATTAATCATTATTCAGTTGCAGATTTTTCTAATACTAATTATTCTCCTCAATTACCCTATTTAACAGTTCATGGCAATTTGTCATATCAACTAGATTATCGTTCAACTATAGATACTCCTTATAAGGAGAATGATATTTACCAGCATTCAGTACAGGGTTATATTGATATTGGTATAAAAAATAAATTTCCAATGAGGATCTATCTAACAAATAGATGGAGTAATTCTAATTTTTTTAACAACCTATCTTTTTTAAATTTTCAATTTAATCAACATGAATACAGCAGTTTATTAAAACAAAGGTTGCAAAATGAGCTTGATAATCGTAGAAGTAAAGTAGATACTGGTCATCTTTTGAAAACCAAACTAAATACGTATTTATCTAGTTTGAATTCTTTAAAATCTTGGGTAAATAGCTCAAAGACTAAGCAAAGGCTTGTTGAAATTGAAGAAAAGAAGTTTAGGAATAAACAATCAATTACAAATGTTCAAAGGCAACAAATCATTCAAAAGGAAATACTTGATACTTTAAAAAGCGATTCAAGTATAGAAAAGTTGTTGAAAAAAGATTCAACTATTACTACACTTGATTATAGAGGGAAGGATTCTCTAATTAACAAAAAATTGGATAGTCTCAAAAAGAAGGTTTCTAATAAAGATACTTTTTCTAAAAAAGGATTAGAAAGCAAGCTTTTGAGTAAGCTACAATTAAACAAAAAAATAAATGACAGTTTGGTACATCATGATACAAATGATTCAAGCAAGTCAGGTAAAAATCACCTTAAAGGCATAGGAAAACCCCATGTAAAAGATTCAACAAATGATGAAAATTTTTTAAAAGAATACCATGATAAGCAACTTTTAATTGATTCCTTACAGAAAAGAGTAGATAGTATTCAATTAGTAATAAAGAAATTGGATAAAAAAAACCAAACGCAAGGAAAGAATGAGGCAAGACTAATTGATAAATTAATGCGAAGTGGCAATCTTAAACACAGTTTAAAGCAGAACAATATTTCTGATACATGTTTGCCAAAAGGATATGAACACTTGTATGCCATACGAAGCTTTGGCATTGGGAAAACAATTGTAAACTATTCTGAACTTACTGCAAAAAATTTGAGCATTAATGGTATTCAAGTAGCCTATAATCCTTCATACTATACCGCTTTTGCTATTGGAAATGTACAAGATCAATACAATAATTTCAAATTGGCTACAAATGTTTCAAAACAGCAATTTAGCATCATCAGAGTGGGATATGGGTTTAAAGAAAACAATTATGCCTACCTATCTTACTTTGCCGGAACAAAGCAGGGGTACTATCAAAATACTAGTGGTGAAAACGGATATTCTATTAATAAAATTATTGGTTATTCTATTCAGGTTTCTAAAAAGTTACATGAATATGTGCGATTTAATGGAGAATTTGCAAAGTCTTCATTACCCTACAATAGCCAACAATTACTGGACAAAAGTAAATTGAGTACTGGATTATTTCAATATGGCAATCATACCAATCAAGCATTTTATGGTCAATTAGTTTCTCAATTTGATAAAACACAAACTAGTGTGATAGTTACTTTTAAACAAAGTGGACAGAACTATCAATCATTTAGCACATTTTATACAGGTGCCATTCAAAACAGTTGGAGCATTAAGGCTGGCCAATATTTATGGAAACGACAGTTAAACATTGTAGCATCTGTATTTTCTACCAACCAAATAAATGCTTATCCTGCATCAGGGAATACCTTAACTAGTAACACTGTTTTTAAAAGTATATTGGTTAATCTGAAGATAAAAAAATGGCCATTTATAAGTGCAAGTTATTATCCTAGTTCACAGGTAATGAAAGTAGATAATGATAAAATAACTGAAAATAAGTTTTATGTTTTCAACTTGAGTATGACACATAGCTATCAGTATCACCAATTATTAATGAGTAGTACTTACTTATATACTCATTCTTATAATCATTCACAAGATTCTGGTTTTCATTTATCCAATTCAAAATACTTGTTATACAGCCATAGTTTTTTTTTAGAAAAATGGCAGCTTCAAAGCAATTGGTCAATGAATGCGAATCAAGATTACCATTTTTATGTTTTGGAGAATTGTGCTGAATATAAACTGCTTTCTTACTTAACCATAGGCTGCGGATTGAAGTACAATCGGGTTGCAGAAGAAAAGCGGTCATTACTTGGGTATTCATTCACAAGTACGGTTTCATTAAAGAAGATAGGTGATTTTCAATTCTTGTTTGATAAGGGCTATATAATTGGAAATAATAACCGCTTAATTGACAATAACATTGGTAGGTTTTCATTTAATAGAATTTTTTAAAGCAATAGGTATGTTGAAGCATCGATTTTTAATTCTCCTTTTTTTGTGTAATGCTGCTGCTGCACAGGTAACTATTTCATTGCAAGTGCCACCCAATGGAATATTGCAAAAGAATCAGTTGTGGAATTTCATTTTAATTTCCAATACAGCATCAAGTCATCGTATTTTAGTAAGACTCAACTTTTATACAGATAAAGAAAGGATATTGGTTTTTTCTGCAAATTCTAGATTGATAGAATTAGGAAAAGGTGTAAAGCATGTTGGTTTTTCTGAGGCATCTCCTATTACTTATGATTACACTTCTTCTCAGTATTCAATAGAAAAAAGTGTACAAGGTTTGTTGCCATTGGGAAAGTTTCAAGCATGTTATTCCTTAATAGAATATGATGGTGATAAGGTAACTGAAATTGTAAGTGAGGATTGTGCTTTGGTAGAAGTAGATGCTTTATCTCCACCTATTTTGAATCTTCCAAACAATAACGATACTATTACTACTATTTATCCAAATTTTCATTGGCTGCCACCTGCTCCTTTGAATTTATTTAAAAATTTAAGTTTCGATTTGCTATTGGTAGAAGTAAATGCCAATCAAAGTGATGGGGAGGCTCTTCAGGAAAATATTCCCATTATACAAGGAAGAGATTTAAAGAACCTAGTTTTTAACTATCCTGCTTCCAATACAGGATTGGTAAATGGGAAAAAATATGCTTGGCGGGTAGTAGCCAAAAACAATCGTGATTTTGTAGCACAAAGTGAAGTGTCTTCGTTTTATATAAACCAACAAAAGAGTTCAATTGCCGCTTCTGCTGATTATGGCAACTATTTAGAACTTAAAGAAATGCATACTCCTAGCAGTCCCTATTTTATTGACAATGGTGTGATTGGTGTTAAGTTTTATTCTTATGACAAAGCATATAAAACAAACCTCATTATTACTTCTGATGATGGCAAACAGATTAAAGCATTTCAACAAGAGGTGATTTATGGTAATAATTATTTCACCTATCCCATTGACTACCATTTTAAAAATTCAAAGACCTACCAAGTAAGTCTTACTAGTGAGAAAAAAGTAAATTATATAGCCACATTTAGGATAAAATAGTTGATTTTAAAAACTTCGTTATGATTCAGTTATTAGCAAATAAGTATCAAAAAACAATTGCATTTGCATTTTTTATTGTTTTCTATTGTTCTACCGTTTTTTTGTCTTACGGTAGTTACCATTATTCAAACTATAGAAGTAAAAGTGCTGTTTATTCAACGCATTATTTTAAACAAAAACTTAGTGCATTAGACAACTACCATCCTGTAGTAGCAGTTGCAGAAAAAGGGGTTGTTTCTCCAGAAATAGTACATCATTCTACTAATTTAAAACGACTACTCATTGGCGGACCTAGCCAACCTGAAATGACTTCTTTCAAACCGATTGGTGCAGATAATATGGTAAATCTTTTTTCTGGAGATTTTAGTTATAATATTCCATTGATGGATGTAGGTGGGTATCCTATAAATATTTACTATGATGCTTCTATTACACCAGACCAAGACGCGAGTTGGGTTGGACTTGGATGGAATATTAACCCAGGAAATATTAACAGAAATATGCGTGGTGTGCCTGATGATTTTAATGGCGAAGACTCGATGGTGCAAATGCAAAATATGAAACCCAACAAAACATGGGGTGCGAAAGTTGGGGGGGACCTTGAGGTTGTTGGTATTAAAAACTTACTCAATTTTAATTTGGGTGCTAATCTTGGAATGTCTTTTAATAATTATTTAGGCCCAGCAATTGAAGTAGGGGTTAAAGGAAGTGCAGCTTTGAAATTATCTAAAAAAGTTATTCTTGAAAAATCAGCTGGTACAGTTACTGATTCTGGTTTACTAAGTTTAAATATTGGTGCTGGTATTAATGCTAATTTAAGTTCTCGGGGTGGATTGACTGTATCCCCATCTGTTTCTTTGGGTGCAAGTATGTTTAACAAAAACGTAACTTCTTCTTTTGGTATTTCAGCTTCTACTAGTTACAATTCTCGTTATGGAGTTAGAGAATTGCAAATAAGCGAACAAATGAGTTTTCACAAAGAAGTTGAGAAAAAAGCAAACTCTAAATCAGATGATGCAAAGAAAGCAAAACCAGCGCCAGAGCCAAACACAACCAAACCAAGAAATTGCATTGTTAATATAGATGAACAAGTTCATAGCTCCGTAATGAGTTTTTCCAGACCTAGTTATACTCCTGCACTAAGGATGCCTATTACAAATGAAGCTTATTCAGGCCATTTTCAATTTGGGCTTGCTTTATATGGAATTCATGGTTCTTTAGAAGCAGAAGGTTATTCTCAAAAAGCATATATCAGTTCTGAACATATCATTCAGAATAAAAAATTGGTTGGCTATATCTATGCCGAAAAAGCAATGAATAACCCAGATATGGTAATGGATTTTACTAGATTTAATGACAAAGAGGTTTCTCCAAAAACCCCTATTATCTCTGTTCCACAATATACTTTCGATGTTTTTTCCATTCAAGGAGAAGGAACAGGTGGTAGTATTCGGGCATATAGAAACGAACTTGGATATGTACGTGACATTAAAACAGAATCGAAAGACAAAAGTTTTGGTTTAGGAGCAGACGTTTCTTTGCCTGGACACTTTGGAGCTAATGTAAATATTGTACATACCCCTACTTCTATCGGAAATTGGGAAGCAGGAAATAATATTGCACAAGTTTTACAATTTCAACCATCAAAAGGTATTTCCGAAAATGTGTATTTCAGGAATCCTGGAGAATGTTCTGTAATTAATGATACTCAATTTTTGAAGTATGGTGGAATCGATTTGGTAAGATTTAATTTGGGTCGTAATCCAATAAACCCAACTGTTGAGCCTATACTCACCAGCTTTACAAAAGATATTACCCCAAAATCGACAATCGATTTACGAAATGTTATTACAACCGATACTAGAAAAAAAAGAACACAAGTAATTGACTTTTTAACTGCTCTAGAAGCTAGTAGAATTGGATTGGATAAAATAATTAAAAGCTTTGATTGCCAAACAATATTGGATGGGAATAACCAATTAAAGTATGATGCTTTCAATAGGGTAAGTAATTATAGAAAATCACACCATATTTCTCAAATAAATGTAACAGAAGCAAATGGGAAGAGATATGTATATGGAGTGCCCGTATATAATATTCGCCAAAAAGACTTTACGTTTACAGTAGCTGGTACTAGTATTAATAATTCAAATGACGATTTAACTTCCTTTACTAGTGATGAAACTAGTCCCTTTGATAATAGAAGCATCAATAGTCATAGTGGTGGAAAAGATGGGTATGTTCAAACCGTTGAAACACCTGCTTATGCGCATTCTTTTTTGTTATCTGGTTTACTCTCTAATAATTATGTGGATGTAACAGGCGATGGCATAACAGATGATGATTTGGGAGATGCTGTAAAATTTAATTATACTAGAATAAAAAATGGCAATGATTGGGCTGTGCAGAAATGGAGAACTCCCATGACTGCTTCGGCATTTACAGCCAATTTTAATGCAGGCAACCGCTCTGAAGGCAAAGACGACAAAGGGATTATTTCTTATGGAGAACGAGAATCTTGGTACACCCATTCAATAGAATCTAAAACCATGATTGCGCTATTTAGAATTGGAAATAGGAATGATGGCAAAGGCACTAGTAATGAATTTGGTGGCATTAATGCAAGTGATAATACCGTAAAAAAGCTTGAGCGTATAGATTTGTATAGCAAGGCAGACTTAAAAGCATATGGGTTTGCAAAAGCTAAGCCTATTAAAACCGTTCACTTCTCTTATAGCTATACCCTTTGTTCAGGTATGCCTAATAGTACTAATGGAGTAGGTAAATTAACTTTAGATAGTATCTATTTTACTTTTAACGGACAAAATAGAGGTAAGAAAAATAAGTATGTTTTCTCTTATATTAATTCGGCTAATAACAATCCCAATTATGCTATTAATTCTTCAGATAGATGGGGAAATTATAAGGCGAAAACTCAAAACCCTCAATCTTTGAAAAATGGTGTTTACCCTTATTCTATACAAGATAAAACAATTGCAGATGCCAACGCATCGGTATGGTCGTTAAAAAAAATACTGTTGCCTTCTGGAGGGCAAATTGAAGTGCAATATGAAAGCGACGATTATGCTTATGTGCAGAATAAACGAGCAACGAATATGATGCAAATAGTTGGTTTAGGCTCAAATTCAAACTATTCAGAGAAGGGTAATGATTTATATGATTACAATATTTTAGCCTTAAAGAAAGCACCTCTTAAAAATTATCTATTTATACGTGTTCCCAATTCTTGTAACAACAATAGAGAAGTTTTCACCAAATACATTGAAGGAAATACACAATTGGCTGTAAAACTTGCAGTATATGTGCCAAAGGGTAAGGAATACCTAACTGTTTACCCAACTATTTCCATCAATATGACAGATAGCAATTCTTCAGATCCAAAATATGGTATCACATCAGATCCTACTGTGATTTGGATAAAAATGAACGAAGTAGATGGCTACAGTCCATTGGCACTTACTGCTTTGGAATATTTAAGAGAACAATTGCCCGGGCAAGCATTTGCTGGATATGATGTAAGCGAAAATGGCAGTTTAGAAAAGATAGTAAATATGTTGTTTGGATGGCTTGATGGGCTTAAAAATGCTTTTAAAAATCCGTTAAAGGCGTTGATGAGTGATAGTAAAGCACGGTTTATAGAACTTCCTGAATCTTTTGTTAGATTGAACTGCCCCAATGGAGTGAAATATGGGGGTGGGCAACGTGTAAAATCGGTGGTATTGAAAGACAATTGGAAGGCTATGACCAAACAATATACGTCTGTTTATGGACAACAATATGACTATACTACTGATGAGAATTTTGATGGAAAACCTAGAAGGATTAGTAGTGGAGTAGCTACTTATGAACCAAGTATTGGTGGGGAAGAAAACCCTTTTGTACAGATGGTGCAAGTAGGGAATCAATTGCCACTAGGACCTGCATCTTATAGTGCTACAGAAACCCCCGTGCTAGATGCATTTTTTCCCGCACCTTCTGTAGGGTATAGTAAGGTAACAGTTCGTTCTATTCGTAATGTACCTACAAATTTCAAATCTCGCTCAGGTATTGGGAAACAAGAGACAGAATATTATACAGCCAAAGATTATCCCGTTTTGGCATTAAATACCCAATTAGACCATCAGAGTGATAAAAAATACCACAATAATGAAACTGGAAACTTTTTTTACAAATATGCTTATGATTCTAGAGCCATTTCACAAGGATTTTTAGTAGCGCTTAATGATATGCATGGTAAAATGAAATCGCAAACATCTTTTGCAGAAAACGATAGTATTTTGAAAATAAATTATACCAAAAACTATTATAGGAATACAGGAGAAAAAGGAACAGAGGAACAGTTTGGTTTTATAACCCCAAATCGGGATAAAATCAAAAGCATCATTAGGGGAAATATGGGAATTGATGTGGAACTCATGACCGATACTCGAGAGTTTTTGGTTAGTAGTAATAGTGTAGAAGTACAAGCACAATTAGATTATTTTCCTGTTTGGCCAGGTTTAGTTTGGTTGCCATTTATATGGCCTGTAACAATGAATGTTGAAAATAACTATCGTGCTGTCACCACAACCAAAGTGGTGAATTATCATGCAGTGTTAGATAGTATTGTAGTGATGGACAAGGGTAGCCAAGTATCTACTAAGAATATGTTTTTTGATGCTGAAACCGGACAAGTGGTGGTAAGCAAAACAAACAATGAGTTTGAAACGCCTATTTATCATGTATCCTATCCAGCTTATTGGGCATACCCTCAAATGGGGCTTGCTTATAAAAATATTGGATTGCACTATGAAAATGTGCCTATTAGGAATGGGGTAATAGATGATAATTCTTTCAACCAAAGCTTATTTAGTAGCGGGGATGAAATTTATATAGACACCTTGGCAACTCCCGAAATATTAGATGAATTTGCCTGTATTAGAATGAGAGGGCAAACAAGCAATTTTAATTTACCCGTAAATTATACACACAAAATTTGGGCGTTGGATATTAATAAAGATGAAAAAAACATCAAAAATGGGTTGAATCAGATTGTGTTTATAGACAAAGATGGGCAACCTTATAATGGTATGGTAGCCAATATGCGCGTGGTACGTTCAGGTAATCGAAATTTATTAGAGGAAACAGTATGTTCATTAACCTCTTTAGATTCATTGCCTTTTTTTGCAGTGGAAGGTTCTGGCTGGAACGCAAACTATAGTAATAATATACTTAATGCACAAGCTAATGAATTCAAAGAAAAATGGCGTGTAGAGGACGCTTTTGCTAGTACCAACAATTGTACAAGTGTATTTGATGTGAACAAAGCATTTATGAATCCTTATAGCCAAGGAATTTTAGGTAATTGGAGAGCACATAAAAGTTATGCTTATTTAGGAGATAGAGATCAAAAAGATCCTCTAACAAAAACGAATATTAGAAAAGATGGAGCAATTGTAGGTTTTACACCCTTATGGCTTTTTACTAATAAAGGATTGGTTAAAAGCCTCAATAACCTTAGCCAAACTTGGGTATGGACTAGCCAAATAAGTAGGGTGAATAGGAAGGGTCAAGAAATTGAGAATTATGATGCCCTTATGCGCTACAATGCAGGACAATATGGGTATGGGGGGAATTTGCCTACAGCCATAGCCAATAATGCACGCTACAGAGAGATGGGCTATGATGGATTTGAAGATTATAGCTATGGAAGCAGTTTGGCTCCAACAAGCTGTATGGCACAAATAGACCAAGAAAGCCGCCATATGAGAATGGGGGTTACTGTTTCAGACATTTCAACAACTGAAAGCCATACAGGCAATAGTAGTTTGCAATTAGCACCAGGAAAAAATAAACTATTTGCTGCTGAAATAGGAGAAGCAGACCTTAAAATGATTGATGAAGAAAACAATCCTGATTTAACTATCAAGTTTACAAAGGATGCTTATAATCATTTAATGGTGACGCCGAGAGGGCATGGGTTGACTCGACATGGAGGAGATCCAAGTTTGCTACATAATGATTCCAATTTAAACCATGATGGTGGTGGAGGTCATTTTAGTATAATTTGGACAGGCTATTTGCAAATTGAACATGAAGGGAATTATACTTTATATTGTCCAGGAATTGATGATCATGCTTGGATAACAATTTTCAAAAGTCCAAACAAGGGACAAACAGCTGAATTTCAATATGGAAATGGGGGGCCGATTAATGGACGAAGTACAAATATATTTAACCTCCAAAAAGGGACTTATAATATTGAAGTAAAATATGAAGAATATGGTGGTGATGATGCTCATTTTCATTTAAGATGGCAATATAACATTTATGATTACCCTTATACTTTCACAAGTAAAGATCAGGGTCAAGAATCAATTCCAGCAAAAAACTTATATGATGAAGATTCACTGCCACCTGCTTCTACTGAAGTAACTACCCGTTTTTATTGCATGCATTTAGATAAGGTTCAAGCACCAACTAGAGGGAGAATCAACCAGTTTTCTTTAGTTGCAAATAGCAAAATGCTTTTGAGCGCTTGGGTGAAGGAAAGTGTGGCAAGTGGCAATTATACCCAAAACTCTATCCATATCATTAATAAAAATGCAAATAGTAATTCTGTAGCAGATTCAACTGTATTACATCCTACAGGAGCTATTATAGATGGTTGGCAACGCTATGAAGCGGTCTTTGATGTACCTAAGGTTACAGATACAGATAGTCTTTATTTTAGATTGTGTAATAATAGTACGAATAGCACCAATGTGTATTTTGATGATATCCGCATTCATCCTTACCATTCGAATATGAAAAGCTATGTGTTTGACCCAATTAGTCTTCGATTAGTGGCTGAGTTGGATGCAAATAACTATGCTTCTTTTTATGAATATGATGAGGAAGGTACTTTGATACGTACTAAGGCGGAAACGAGAGAGGGTATTAAAACAATTAAAGAAACAAGGAGTGCGCAGCAGAAGGCGATAAGGGAGGTGGTACAGTAGAGGCAAGGAGACAAGGAGGTAAGGAGGTGAGGAGGCAAAGAGGTAAGGAGGCAAAGAGGTAAGTAGAACCACCCCGGCTTTTAGCCACCCCTCCTTTAGGGGAATTGAGAAACCTCACCCCAACCCCTTTTGCCCCCGTCCCCTGAAGAGGTGGAAAGAGATTTGGAATTGATTTATAGATTGTAAATAGATTGTTAATTGTAGATTTTTTATTATGGTTTTTAGAATAATTGTTTTTACTTGTTGTTTATTTTTGGGATTGGATTCTTGGGGGAGAGGTATGGAGGAGGCGCCCCCATCCCCTAAAGGGGTGAAATTAGGCTGGGAGGCAATGAGGCAAAGAGGTAAAGAGGCAAAGAGAACCACCCCGGCTTTCAGCCACCCCTCCATGAGGGGAATTTTGAGACCTCACCCCAACCCCTCTCCGAAGGAAAAGGGGCAAGAAGAATGGCGTTGCCACGAATGCTCGAATGCGTGTTTTTTTGCCTTACCACAAGTACTATTGTCCCCGTCCTGTAAAGAGGTAGAAACCTCACCCCTACCCTTCTACCAAGGTGAAGGGCAAGAAAATACCCAATTTGTAAATAGGCAATCTTCCTTTTCAATGGGGGATGACTCTATCGCTATTATGAAAGCTTTTGTGGCTGTTTGTACAGGGTATAAAAAACTGCCTGTTCAGGTGGTTATGCAAATTGTTTCGTATACCAATTGGATGGAATCTCCGGAGGATAGCTCTTCTGTAACTGTGATTTGTCAAATGCAAAAAGGAGGTAGCTATGTCCAATATGGTCCTTTTGAGCAATTGATAGAAGATTCTATGGTGTTGCTTTTGAATAATCAGGAACAAAGAATATTGTATAGCAAACCTAGCCCTCAACAACTGGAGATGAGCAATACAATGTTGGGTTTTGCATTGCCAGATTCTTCCATTATGAAGTTATTTAAAAAATTTACAATAGCCATTTCTGGCGATAAATCAAATAAACAACAGGAAATCAACTTGTCTAGTAGAGCGAGATTGGTTAGCACCCAACAACCTAAGCAAACTGTTTTGTTGCATTTTCAACGGGATACTAATGAAATAATTGATGTGGCGCAGGTAGAACGTAGCTTGGTACTGATAGATTCTTCTAACTATGAAGTAATGGTGAATAACCCGCTTTATAAGAACCAATTGCTTAAAATAGAAGGGGAATATTATATAATTAAGGAACAGGAAACTGTTTTTAAATATACTTCTTTAAAGCATGAGGAGGGGAAGGCTTTGCCTGTACATATTTCTAATTGGATTACTAAAAATGAGCAGGGATTTTGGCAACCTGTTAAGGGATATGAGGGGTTTAGGTTAGTGAAAATGTGATTTGAGGCAAGGAGGCAAAGAGGCAATGAGGCAATGAGGCAAGGAGACAAAGAGACAAAGAGGCAAGGAGGCAAAGAGGCAATGAGGCAAGGAGGCAAGGAGGCAAAGAGGCAATGAGGCAAGGAGGCAAAGAGGCAATGAGGCAAGGAGACAATGAGGCAAGGAGACAATGAGGCAAGGAGGCAAGGAGGCAAGGAGACAAGGAGACAAAGAGGCAAGGAGGCAAAGAGACCTCACCCCAACCCCTCTCCGAAGGAAGAGGGGCAAGAAGTGGGGAGATTGTGGGAAGGGTTTCGGGAACTGGAATTGGGTTTGGGTTTTGGTTTGGGTTTTGGTTTGGGTTTTGGGTTTTGGTTTGGGTTTTGGGTTTGATGTTTTGGGTTTGCGTTAGACAATTGGGGATGGTTGGTTAGACCTGACAGGTTTTAAAAACCTGTCAGGTCTGGTGGAAACGGTTGATTTAATTGAATTGTTAATTGTAAATGGTTAATGTTGAATAGCTTTTAATAGTAAATAGAATTTGTATAAATGAAATAACAACTTGGCATATTGGTTTTAATTTATTTGATATGTGCTGGGTGGTGATTTTTAAGATAATTATTAATGATAAAACATACCGTTTATGAAGCGATTTTTTTGGGGTAATCGTATTGTTGTAAGCATTTGCTTTTTATTGGTTTTGGTGCAATCTGTTTTAACGTTGCCTGTTTCTTTTGGACAAAAGGCGGGGGGCATTGCTACTACTTTGCAAACCAAACTTAGTGGTACTGCTGCTACTAACACAAGTGCTGCATTTAATACGACTGCGGTGGCACCATCACCAATACAATCTTATGTTAGAGATGCTTCGGAAATTGGTAGGCATATAGATAATATCATTCGATTGAGTTTGATAGAAGAAAGCACTAGTTTGTTGCAGAACAATTTTTCTGTAAAAGTGGGCATTCATAACACTTTTAGCGATTCATTGCAAGCAGATACTGTTGGGGAGAATACTTTTTTAGAGATAAACTATGATAAAAATACAGGTGTGAAATATGGCGCTCAAAACAGCTTGCTTCTGCAAAACCGTATTTATTGTGCGGTAAAAATTACAAGTATTTCTACTATTGGCATTGATACACAAACAGTAAAAAAGTATTTGCTATTGGAAAACCAAGAAATTGTAACCCGTTATTTTAATTTGGTTACAGGAGCTTCTCCTACCCTATCCACTTCTCAAACAAGCGATTTTACGCAAGATGGATTGAAAGTACATTGGAATATGGCAAGTGGGTTGGGGCAAAATAGGGTGCAGCTAGAATGGAGTTGGTTGGAAAAAGAATTGGTTGGGAATTATGTAGTTAATGGCACATCAACCATTGATTTTGACCAATTGTTTCGGCACAATGCTACTCGCGTAGATTTGAGCCATAATGCCACTACTTATGAAATACCCTTGTTTTATGATGGTGTAGGAAAATTGTATTACCGTGTGCGGTTGTGCAATTTGGCTGCTGACGGCTCGCGGACAGATGGAGATTGGAGCAGCATAGATAGTTTTGGTTTTCAAGGGCATAATAATAGCTTGAATTGGCAGGTAACCACGGCTTATGCAGAAGAAGGAAAGCGCAAAACGGTGATACAATATTTTGATGGAAGCTTACGTGGCAGGCAAACCGTAACCAAAGACAATAGCACCAATACCACTGTTGTAGCAGAAACCATGTATGATGGTGCAGGGCGGCCAAGCATTCAGATATTGCCTGCACCTGGTGTGAGCAATATAGTGGCATATACCAAAAACCTCAACCTTTTTAATGGGCAAATACCTAATCAAGACCCTGCTGAATTGTTTGATTTAGCACCTGTAAATTCTGCCAATGGTATTTCGCGCAATGCCATACCACCGCTTGATAGTAGTAGTGGAACTGCCAAATATTATAGCGCGAATAATGAGGATTTATTATATGATAGTATTGCTAAAAACCTACCGAAGGCAGGGGGCTATGCTTATACTGCCACTCGCTATACACCCGACGGCACTGGCAGGGTGCAATACCAAAGTGGGTTGGGCAAAACCTTGGCAATGGGGGGAAGCCATGTAATGAAATACTATTATAACAATGCCGCACAAGAAGAATTAGATGGTTTGTTTGGTACAGAAGTAGGCAATAGCTCGCATTATTTTAAAAATATGGTAATTGACCCGAATGGGCAGGCGAGCATTAGCTATGTGGACATGCACGGACGCACAATTGCTACTTCTCTGGCAGGGGATACAACAGTAGGCATTCGCCAATTGAACTTAAACGACTACCCCAACCAACAGGGTAGGTATCTTGAAAGAAACTTACTGAATGCCAATACCAATACTATTAAGAACAATAGTTTGGAAAGCATTCAATCTATTTCAGTGCCTGCAACAACGAATTTTGCATTTACTTACCGACTAAGCCCTACTACTTTTTTGATAGATAGTTGTGGCAATACGGGCGATCAAATCCTATTTGATTGTATGTATGATCTTGAAATAGCTATTACAGATGAAAGTGGGGACAATCCACCCATAATTCACAGGTTTAACAATGTGAACCTAAATGCAGATAATTTTCCCAATACCAATGTAGCACCGATGGTGCAAAGTGATACAATGGGACTTTTGCGACCAATAAATAATGATACCATCAATTTTAATGTCACCTTATTACAAGGGTCTTACAGCATTCGCAAAACCCTTACGCCTAGCGAGCCGGCTATAAAAGCCATGCAAGCAGTCTATATTAAAAAAGCCTTGTGTACCACCCTAGATAATTTAATAGATTCTGTATTTATTTCTATGAAAGATAGTACAAGATGTGGATTGCCGGATACAGGTGCTAAAAGCACTAGTGCATTGTACCCACCATGTACTATTTGCGATACAGTGCATTCGCATAGTATTGAAATATTGCGTAAGCAGATGTTATCAGATATGCAACCCTTTACTGGGCAATATGCGAGAGCAACTGATACAAGTACCCAGATGTACAACAAGTATGATATTTTCTATAAAAAAACAAAAGGGACATGGAATTTTAAAAGAGATTATTATACCTACCGAAGCCCATTAGATAGTGGTTCTATATTAGATAGAAACTTCTACCGCAATTATTTAGGCAATATTGATTCTCGGATACATCCCGATTCTGTGAATATACCTTATTCTAGATTGGATACCATGAGCAGAGAGGTATTTGCAAGTTTGTTTCAGCCATCTTGGAGTGAGCAATTATTGCCGTATCACCCGGAGTATAACCGATTGGTATTTGCAGAAAAAAACTTGAAAGCGGTGTTTGATTTTAAAGATGCGGCGATGAAGGTGAATAGTTATGCTGCTGCGGATGCACTACATTATACCATTAATGGTACTAACAATCCTACTACCCTAGCAAACGAAGACCCTTATTTTAAAACTACCAACACTGCTGATTTAAACAGTATGAATGATTTTGTAAAAGGAACAAAATTTTATGGTAGAACGAATATGTGGAAAATGGCTTATGGCAATATTGTTTGTAAAAACATTGCTGATGCCAATACCCGAGCTGGCTGCTATACCAATGCACCTGTGCCGCCTTATACTGGGGTTACCTTATCTACTGGGCAGAAAGATTCTATTTGGAATAATTTCCGGAGCTTATATATGAGTATTAGAGATTCATTTGTAACGGCATATATTATAGCTCAACAGCCCATGACTGATGCGGATAGTTTAATAAATCAAGGCTATCAATTGCGATTTGTGACAACGAATGCACAGTCTGCAGCACAATATAATTGGACATGGATGCCCACTGTGGCTGGTAATGCACCAAGCAACTTGCAACAATTGCCTACCCAAGCATCGGTATATGCAACAAGGTGTTTGGCACATGTGCCTACTTGGCGTAATGAATTGTTGCAATGCAGTGCCATTGCGGGTATTGATGACTTTACACAAAGAGAAGCATTGTTGAAAGAGATTACCGATAGTCTAGTAGCAGTATGCCAAAAAGGAACTGATGCAGCTAACCCTTATGGAGCTTCGGATGTGAATCCAAACACACCTGATGATGGTAGCCCACGCAGTTTTAAAGAGGCGATAGAATTGATTTATAGTAAAAAGGGTATATCACGAAACACTTATTGCAATCCTTTTGTGATAGAAACACCTAAGCCATATAGCAAAAACCCTGTTTATACCAGAGAAAGTACCGCTCTATTAGATACTTGCGCTTGTAAACAATGGGAGGCTATAAAGGTAGCGGTAGCCCAATCTGGAACAGACTCTTCCACCTTGAGAGGTATCAATGTTTTTCTGATAACCAGAAATTATTCTGATACCATTTCTAGCTATATGTATCGATCCTTGCAAGCAAATTGTAAAGGAGTATTGCAAACAAAGGCCATGTTTGTGCTAGATAGTACCACCAACTATCCTATTATGTTGCATTGTGGGTATTTAATGGATACGGATCATAGACCCAAATGCTTGACATGTGGAGATATGAAAAATGAAATAAATGCGTTTAAAACCTATTTCAGTGGACAGCCAGATACTGTTGCCCTTTTGTTTAATAAAACCAATTTAGATACCAACCAAGTGCGCTACAATGCCAATTTTGCTCGCTACTTGAATTATAAAACGGGGTTCGCTTATAATTGGATAGATTATGCAAGTGGGATGAACAAAGCCAAATGCTCAGGTACTCAATTAGCTTTTGCCAGTACTGATAGCACGGATAGTGATAGCACAACATTTTTAAGTAGAAGCAGTGGTAGTGAATCTACAGTAAACAATAACAATGGTGGTCAATTACCTGGGAATGTTAATTATAATACCGTTATCTGCCCAGACAACACCCCATTAAATGATGCTACAAACATGTTTGTGGAAGAAGATCCTTGTCAGCAGACGCACAATCAGGCGGTGGCATTGGCTACGAGCATTTATGAATATCGGAAGGCGAATTTGTTGGCAAAGTTCGATTCGCTGTATCGGCAAACGAGCCTTACTGCACCAGAACAGTTTAGTGTGGGGTATAACAATAAAGAGTATCACTATACCTTGTATTATTATGATCAAGCGGGTAATAAGGTGAAAACGGTGCCGCCAAAGGGTGTGTTTCCCGTATTTAGAAAAGGGTTTTTGGATAGTGTGAAAGCTGCAAAAGATGCCAATGTATTGCTTACACCGCAGCATACGTTGGCAAGCAATTACCGCTACAATAGTTTGAATGCATTAGTAGCTAAACACAGCCCCGATGAAGGCCTTACGGAATATGAATATGATGTTTTGGGAAGATTGGTTACGAGTATTAACGCAAAACAAAGGGCATTAACCACTTCAAACCTTGTAGATGTTCGCGTAAGTAGTTATACGGAATATGATGATTTGGGTAGAATAAGTGAGGTTGGGCAATTTCAGAAATACTATTGGAATGGGAGTGCTTGGATATATAGAGGCAAAAGCCAAATAACACATACGGTGTATGATGAGCCATATACGCCAATTGGATTGTATTTAACACAGACGAACCTACGGAATCGGGTAAGTTATAGCTATACCAAGCGGAGCGAGAAAGATGATAACAACCAATCTGCCACCTATTATTCTTATGATATTCATGGCAATGTAGATACGTTATTGCAGGATTATGCGGGCATTGCGGCGATGGTAAACTCGGGCAATCGGTTTAAAAAAGTGGGTTATGCGTATGATTTGGTGAGTGGAAAAGTGAACCAAGTAAGCTATCAACCTAGTGAGGGAGATGCGTTTTATCATCGCTATGAGTATGATGCGGAAAACCGATTGACGGAAGTGCATACGAGCCGAGATGGGTATTTGTGGCAGCGAGATGCCGCCTATTATTACTACAAACATGGGCCATTGGCAAGAACGGTATTGGGTCAATTGCAGGTGCAGGGTTTGGACTATAGCTATACCTTGCAAGGGTGGATAAAGGGCGTGAATGGCTTGCTTGCGGGCATGAATGTGACGGGCAATGAGAATGGTGGTTGTGCTGTGGGCAGCTCGCCGTGGGATTTGGTGGTGAACCATAGAGACAGCTTGCCACCGGTGCTAACAGCAAGAAATAGCATTACGCTAGCGGAAGGGTTTAATAGTCCTGATGGAGATGTGTGCGAAACCAATCTTGCACCAAACGACCCCGCTTGTGTGCCGATGAACTTGGGAACAGATGGGCATCCGCTGCCGTTTAGTGCAGAAAGCTATCCCGTAACGCGCGATGCATTTGGGTATAGTCTGCATTATTATGAGGGGGATTATGAGGCAATTGGTAGTAAGATTGGTACATCGTTGTTGGGGCCAATTCGGAATCTCAACAACTCCCCTTCAGGGGGCGGGGGCTTCGGTCTTTACAATGGCAATATTGCTGCGATGGGAATGAACATTCCCAAATTGGGCGACCCATTGGTGTATAGTTACCAATACGACCAACTGAACCGTTTGGTTGGGATGAATGCCTACAGTGGACTAAACAATACGGGAGAAACCACTACATTTAGCCCTGTGAGATTGGATGATTATATGGAACGGATAAGTTATGACCCGAATGGGAATATACTAGGGTATTTGAGGAATGGCGATGCGAAACGTTTGGCAATGGATAGTCTTACGTATCATTACCAAACACAAAACAATAGATTGGATTATGTAACAGATGCAGCTACAGATGCAAATACTGCAACTTATAAAGATTACAACGACATACAAAAAGGACAAGTAAAAGGCAATTATTTGTATGATTCTTTAGGTAATTTGGTGAAAGACCGCCAAGAAGGAATTGACACTATTTTGTGGAATGTTTATGGAAAAATAGACAGTATAAAAAAGGCAAACGGTACAGGAATTAAATATGTGTATGATGCTACGGGAAATAGAATAAGCAAAGAAGTAACCGCTAAAGGGGTTGTTACTGGTACTTATTATGTAAGAGATGCAACAGGAAATGTAATGAGTGTATATACCAATGATGCCCAAAAAGGCTTTGTGCAAGCAGAAGTGCATGTGTATGGAAGTAGCCGATTGGGGATTTTAGGATTAAGAACACAAAAACCAGACACTACACTATTGCCTAATGGTAAAATAGCTATTAAAACTACATTTAATAGAAATGAAATGGTGTACGAATTGCCGAATTATTTGGGAAATACCCTTGCCACCATAAATGATAGCAGAATACCTATAGATAGTAACCTTGATGGTAAGATAGATTATTACCTGCCTTCAATGGTTACAGCGCAAGATTATTACCCTTTTGGAATGCCAATGCCTAATAGAACATTAAATAGTAGTGGATATAGGTACGGGTTTGGTGGAAAGGAGCTTGATAAAGATATTAGTGAGGGTAAGCTAGATTTTGGTGCAAGAATTTATGATAGTAGATTAGGAAGATGGTTGAGTTTGGATCCTCTTTCTAGTAAATTAGCATCCCAGAATCCTTTTAATTTTTGTTTAAATAATCCTATTTTATTCATAGACCCTGATGGTGCATATCCCATTGTTACTATTACAAAGCAACAAACAGGAAAAACAACTTTACAAAGAGTTATAGGTTACCTAGGAACTAGTAAAACTCAATTTACGAAAGTACCACTGTTTAAAGTCACTGTAACAGATACAGAAGATAAAAATTTCAAAATGGAGTTTTATGTTACAAGAGATGCTTTTGCTGTAAAAAATGGGGATGCTACAAATGGACAGATGAAAATGACGAATGTAGCATTTGAACCCAAAGATGCGAAAATCAATCATTTTACTGGTAAACCAATTGAATATCCAGCAGGTGATGGAACAAAGGCTTTAAAATTGTACCAAAATGGTTCAGAAGTTGTACATGCAGAATCAAATCAAGCATCAGTTGATTTAAAATATAGAAATCAACCTGATGTTGCTTATGGAGTTATGTTACATGTTGCTGGGGTTTACAAACATTCAAATGGTACCACTTCTTGTGCAGCTTCGGAAGGATGCTTTGGTATAACCGATGGTAATAGTTCTGCTTCAAATCCATCAAATGAATATTCTAATAATGTTTTGAATAAATTAATTTCACGAGCAGATAAAAGCAAGACCAATAAAGGAAAAATTGAAATTATTATTGAAAAAAGAAATAAGTCAGATAGAACCGAAACGAAAACTGAAAAACAAAATTGATTTATGAAATTTGTTATAATATTAGCTATTGCAATGATTTCAAGTTGTTCAATGAATAAATTTTTAAAAACATTTAGTGTAATAAGTTATAAAGAAGTAGCTGATGGGTATCAATATTCTGATATTATAATTACTTTTAAATCAAAATTGTACAAACCAATAATTTGTGCTGAATATAGTATGGATACATTGTATTCTATAAAACTTTATAAGTCTGAAGGATCAATTTTGTATAGTAAAAGTGAATTGGAAAATGACCAGCTTTTAAAAAAAAATTTACATATAAATGATGTAAGCTCATTAATTATTTATAAGAATTATATTTTGGATAGAGGCAAAAAAATTGAAATAACTGAACAATCTGATAGCACACTTTATTGTATTTTAAAGAATGAGCTTTTTATTTATAAATTTCAATCTAACTCAGTTCCATAACAACCTCTCTTAAAGGTTTATTACCTTTTCGTTGCTGTTAATAAATTCTCTACAAGTAAAAGTGCTAATCCTTTTTTTGTCAAATTTCAATTACTTATTTGTCTATTCAATATATCCGCTGCCGTTTAGTGCAGAAAGCTATCCCGTAACGCGAGATGCATTTGGGTATAGTCTGCATTATTTTGAAGGAGATTATGAGGCAATTGGAAGTAAGATGGGTACATCGTTGTTGGGGCCAATTCGTTCTCTTAACTACTCCCCTTCAGGGGACGGGGGCAGAGACGGTGGCTTCGGCTTCGGTCTCTACAATGGCAATATAGCTGCAATGGGGATGAACATACCCAAATTGGGCGACCCATTGGTATATAGTTACCAATACGACCA
>Ga0209188_1000075_pt1 | contig 117824 bp, 103 predicted proteins | sample C_130625_EF_Meta_FD_187307 | JGI IMG/M metagenome (GOLD analysis project Ga0209188, IMG submission 187307) | Freshwater microbial communities from Lake Croche, Canada to study carbon cycling - C_130625_EF_MetaG (SPAdes) (version 2) | ecosystem: Environmental > Aquatic > Freshwater > Lake...
CATTTTACTTGAATAGTTATTTCGCACATAACTACTCTATAACGGATGATTACCCACTGTAATTTTGTAAATCTAATGCAGCATACATTTTAGACCACTACCAAAAAATTAAACCATAGTCTTCATTAAAATCACATCAATCAATTAAACGGCTTAGGCAGTGGTTCAGATAATATCCATTAAAAAATATTTTACCGTTCTTTCCAACCTTTTCTTCATCTTGTACTCTTACTAGTATTAATTGCATTTTTGGAAACACATTTATTAAAATATACAGAGGAATTGGTACGCAAAGCCCAAAAGGGCGATAAGGCTGCAATACATACTTTGTACAATGAATATGCGAAAGCAATGTTTTCAATATGCACAAGAATGGTTGGGGCAGGTTCAGGTGCCGAAGATGTGTTGCAAGAAGCATTTATCATAGCTTTTAGTCAAATTCATCAATTGAAAAATGGGGCTCAATTTGGTGGATGGTTAAAGCGAATAGTGATAAATGAATGTATAAAGTTTGGCAAAAAAACGTTTCGTTGGGAAGATGTTGATGGAGAACAAACTGAGCAATTGATAGATGAAATAGAAGAAAATGTGTGGGCTGGTATTGAAATGGCACAGATTCATGCACAAATTAAAACATTGCCCGATGGATGTAGGCAGGTATTCACCTTATATGCGGTGGAAGATATTAGCCATAAGGAAATAGCAACATCATTGGGTATTTCGGAAAGTACCAGCAAAAGCCAATATCATAGAGCAAAGCAATTACTAAAAAAAAGATTGATGAATGTTTAATGAGGCAAAGAGGTTTTATTGAGGCAAAGAGGCAAAGAGTAAGAGGAGGCTAAGAGTTTTAAGGCAAGGAGTTAAAGAGGTTAGAGAATTAATGCCTTGTTAATCAATTAACAATTAATAAAGTGGATAATTTAAAAAAACATATTCAAGATAAAAGAAATGAATTAGAAATAGAAATGCCATCGGAATTGGTATGGGCAAATATTGAGAAATCATTACCTGCCAACAAAAAACCAAAGAGTACAGTAATTCAGTTGCCATTGAAATGGGCTGTTGCAGCAAGTGTAATTTTTCTTATTGCTTTAGGGTGGATGGTGTATGAAAAAATGAATAGTTCATTGGTAAATACGCCTGTTGCCAAACAAGTTATTAATAATACAACACCTGCTCCAACTACTGAAAAGAACAATCAATTGCAGGATACTATAGTGAAAATGCCAACTGAAGATATTGTGGCAACTAAAAGAAATAGCCCTATTGAGAAACGGAATAAAACAAACCACAAGCATGCAATGCCTACTAATCAGGGGCAAGAGGACATGGCTAGTTTGGCTTCAATTGAAAATAGTTTTAACCAAATAATTATTTTACAAAGGGCAAGGATTAATACAACTCCTCTAAAAGCAGAAAGTCCAGCATATTTCGAAGATTTTAGTGTGGAAATAGTTCAAATGGAAAAAGAGGAAAATACCATAAAAAGAGAAATAAAAAAGCATGGTCTTACCAATGAATTGCTCAATCAGTTTATAAATATTTTTCAGCAAAAAATAAATGTGCTGAAAAAACTACAAAAAGAAATGCAAAAAACCAACAACAGATACCAACAAGGAAGAACACCCATTGAAGCAAGTAAAGTATATTTTTTAAGTATTTAAATAGTAATCTCATGATGAAAGTAAACAGTAAAATCCTCCTTATAGTAGTAGGAATGTATTTATCAACCAATCAATTTGTCTTAGCCCAAGAATTTAGCCAATTGCCCTCTTTGCCCCCACTTCCACCATTAAGTGGCAAGCTATTCATTAAGAAAAATGAGCAGCGGTTTCAAGATTTAAAAAGCAAAGAGGTATCAGTAGAAACCAATATAAACAAAGGGGCAGATGTGTATATTGACAATACAAGTAGGGTGTTGGATATTAAAACTTGGGATCAACCAAAAGTAAAAGTAGTAACTACCGTTTTCTATGAAGGCGATGCCAATAAACTAAGCGACGAGGAATGGTTTGAAAAACTAAACCTAAGTGTAAAATCTTTGGGCAATTCGGTTCGCATAAAATCGGGAACGGTAAGCAGTGGTGGTTCTTATCAAATAATGGGCAATAGCTATAGTTGGAGTAGTGGCCCTGCCAATGGAGTAGCTATATTTAATAGCAATGGCGAAACGGTTGGCACTAAAAACAACACCAAAAGATATGTAACCATTTATCTTCCAAAAGACAATAAATTGGCTATTGAAAGTAAATATGCCGATATTACCATCAGCACCAATCTTGCAAAGCTTGCAGCAGATATTACCAATGGCAATTTAGAAATGCAGGATGTAAATGTGCTTTCGCTTCGCTCAAAATATGCCAATGTATTTACTGGAAATATTAAAAATGGAGAAGTAGAATTTATCAATGGAAGGTTTAGTGCCAAGGAAGTGGACGACCTTGAAATTGATACAAAATATAGCACCATAGAAATTGGTTCGGTTGATAAACTTAGCTTTATAAGTACCAATGATGAGTATGAAATAGAAGAAGCAGGTAGTGTTCAAGCTAGAAAAAGCTATGGCAATTTGCGGATTAACAAGCTAAACAAAAGCATTGAATTGGACGGAACGAATGCAGATATTAAAATTAGAAACCTATCTGCCAATGTATCTACCATAAAATTTGATAACAAATACGCTGATATGCGCATTCCATTGCGCAACATAAAAAGTTACACAGTTAATTATGTGGGCCCTTACAGTACCGTTTATTGCAACTTTGAAAAAAAACCATTTACTGGTAAAGAATTAAAAAGCTCTAAAGTAAAAGATGCTTTGGCAGATCAATTGAGAGATATTAATCAATCAATTGAACGTTCTAAAGGAAATGATGGTTTGGATGATAAGTTTTCTGCATCAGTAGGCGATGGAAAAGGCGCTGCTATTGACATTCGATGCCAAAACTGTACGGTAGATTTTAAATAAATTAGCGGCAAAGAGGGGATAGGCAAAGAGGCAAAAAGAGTTAGAGGTAATTAGGTTTGATATGCCTTGGCAGACGGTCGGCAAGAAACAAAATGGTTGATCTCATTTTATCGAAGCGTTTTCCTTTTCAAAAATTGCATGTTCATTTTTAGTTTTCTAAAATGCTTGGTTTCTACCGAGCATTTTTTATTTGCATTATTTAAAAAATTGCTTTAATTGCAGTATATATTTGTGATTTAGTATGACTGTAAGCACATTAGTAATCATTGGTATTTTCATTTCTTTATTGTTTATTGCCTTTTTTGCAGGCTATGAAATTGCATTTATCAATGCCAATAGACTGAATATTGAACTAAAAAAGAAGCAGGGCAAAAAAAGTGGACTCATTATTTCTAAATTCTTAGAACACCAAGATCAGTTTGTAGGCTCATGCCTTATTGGATTGGTTATTTTTTTGGTAGGATATGGTTTTTTGTTTGATGAATTGCTTCGCATGACTCTTTGGAATCCTTTACAGATAAAGAATAAATACCCACAATTAATATTCAATACCCTCATTTCAGCCATAATCGTTTTTATATTGGGAATGTTTTTGCCAAGAGCAATTTTCAGGGCAAAGTCTGACCAAGCGTTGCATTTTTTTGCACCATTGGCCAACTTTTTTTATCAATTAATTAATCCCATCACCCTTCTTTTTGTTGGCATAGCCCAATGGGTATTAAAATACCTTTTGAATGTAAAAATCCATGAAAAAAACAATGCTTTTAGCAAGATAGATGTAGAACATTTTTTTCAACAAAACAAGGAGATGAACGATGAGTCGCAAGAACTAAATACAGAACTCTTTGAAAATGCCCTAAGTCTACCTAATATCAAAATTCGCCAATGTCTTATTCCAAGAACTGAAATAGAAGCTTTAGATATATCCTCAGATATTGCCACTGCCACTGCTTTGTTTGTTAGCACTAGATTAAGCAAACTCATTATTTATAAAGACAATGTAGACAATATTGTTGGGTATATACACCAGTTAGATTTGTTTAAAAAACCAGCTAGCCTTCAAGAAATGATACATCCCATTCCTGTTGTACCAGAAACCATGAGTGCCACAGATTTAATAAGCAAGTTTAATAAAGAACACAAAAGTATTGCTTGGGTGGTGGATGAATTTGGTGGCACAGCGGGTATTATTACCATGGAAGATGTGCTTGAAGAAATTTTTGGCGACATTCAAGATGAATACGATACAGAAGAGTTTGTTGAAAAACAAATAGCAGAAGATGAGTTTCTATTCAGTGGTCGTATTGAACTAGATGTAATTATGGAAAAATATGGGCTTCATTTTCAAACCCAAGAATCTGAAACACTTAGTGGCTATATCATCAATCAATTTGAAACCATTCCCAAACAAGGAGAGATAATTATTATTGATAATTATCAATTTACTATTGTTACAGTAAGCTTTACAAGGATAGATATGGTGAAACTAAAAGTGCTTTTGTAATTACTTATAAATGTCTAAAGCATTCTTTCACATTACATTTGTCGCTTTACTATACTAGAATTTCATGGCATTACCCGCATTCAATCGAGGCAGCAGAAACAACGAAATGAGTTTTATTGACCATTTAGAAGAGCTGAGAATGCACATCATTCGCAGTATTCTAGCAATCCTCATTTTTGGTATTATCATTTTCGTTTACCGCGATTGGGTTTTTGATAATATTGTTACAGGACCAATTAATCCAGATTTTGTTACCTATAAGTGGCTTTGTATTTTTAGCCATAAACTACATTTAGGTGATGCGTTATGTATGCCAGCTGTGCAAGTATCCATGCAAAGCAACACCTTTGGGGGGCAGTTTCTTAATAGCATTTCCATGTCGCTCATTGGTGGTTTAATGGTAGCGTTTCCTTATATATTCTGGGAGTTTTGGCGATTTATTAAGCCGGCTTTAAAGGACAAAGAATTAAAAAACACCCGCTTCATCATATTTTGGGTTTCCTTCTTTTTCTTTTTAGGCAGTGCATTTGGTTATTTTTTATTAGGGCCTTATACTTTTAATTTTTTAGTTGGATTTCAATTAGGTACTAAGGGGCTATTGGTTACCAAGCCTACCATTACAGATTATTTTGATAATTTAAGCAATATCATTTTGGGATGTGGTTTAGCATTTGAGCTGCCAGTTTTGTCATTTGTATTAACTAAAATTGGTCTTATTACCCCTGCCTTTTTAAGAAAGAGTAGGAAATATGCAATAGTAATTATACTAATAGTTGCTGCCTTTATTACACCAAGCCCAGATTGGATGAGCCAAACAATTGTATTTCTTCCCTTATGGTCATTATATGAACTGAGTGTATATATATCAGCGTGGGTAGCAAAAGAAGAAGAGAAGAAAGAGGCAGAAGAGTGGAGCTAAGTAAATAGTGTAAAATATGTCTATCGAAAATATATTACTTAGTCTAAAAAAGAAAGAATTTAAACCAGTTTATTGGCTTGAAGGTGAGGAATCATACTTTATAGATGAGATAGTAAATTATGTAGAACACCAAATACTTTCCCCTGCTGAAGCTTCATTTAATCTTACTGTTTTCTATGGAAGAGATGCCGTATGGTCAGATGTGGTGAATGCTTGCAAGCGTTATCCAATGAATGCTGAAAAGCAAATTGTTTTGCTAAAAGAAGCGCAAACAATGAAAGATATTGAGCGGTTGGAAACATACATTACCAAACCTTCCGATAAAACAATCTTTGTTGTAAGCTATAAAGAAAAGAAATTAGATGGCAAAACAAAGTTTGCAAAAAAGGTTAAAGACAATGCGGTAGTATTAACAACTAAGAAGCTTTATGAAAACCAAGTAGGCGAATGGATTACAAGTATTGTAAAATCATTTAATGTTTCTATTACACCAAAAGCGAGTGTGCTTTTAGTACATCAAATAGGCAATGACCTAAGTAGATTAAAAAATGAAATAGAGAAAATTGTAGTAAACCTAGATAGTAAAAGGAATATTTCGGAAGATGAAATAGAAAAATTTATTGGTATTAGTAAAGAATACAATGTATTTGAGTTACAAGATGCATTGGCACAAAAGAATCTAATTAAAGCCATAAGAATAAGCCAATACTTTGCTGCTAATCCCAAAGCAGCGCCAATACAAATGATTCTTCCTGCTTTATATGGCTTTTTTAGTAAAGTATATATGGTATTTGGTGCTGGAAGTAATGATGAAAGAGCAATAACAAGCGCCATTGGTGTTGCCCCCTTTCAGGTGAGAAATTTTATTCAAGCAGCAAGTAATTACGGCTTAAATGGAATAGAAGGCATTATGCTACTGTTGCATGAATACAATCTAAGAAGCATTGGGGTGGATGACAGTGTTACTAGTGATGCAAATTTGCTTAAAGAGATGATTGTAAGAATTATTGGATAAATGTTTATCACGTAAACAATTGAAAAGAATTTCAAACTAACAAAACATTTCATAACCACCATTTAACATTCTCTATTCTCAATTCCACATAAATGAATTTAAGAACGCAGTTTTTACAGCATATAGCTCAAACTTCAGAAGCTCCTATTGGTTTAGAAATGTCTAGTGCTTCGGGTTGTTATATCTATAATACAAACGGAAAGGAATATTTAGATATGATAAGCGGCTTTAGCGTAGCCAATATTGGTCATAGTCATCCCAAAGTGGTGGCTGCCGTGCAAGAACAAGCAGCGAAGTATATGCACTTGATAGTTTATGGAGAATATATTCAACAGCCACAAGTAGCTTATGCAAGTTTGTTGGTATCGCTATTGCCACCAAGTTTAAACTGTGTTTATTTCACCAATAGCGGTGCTGAAGCTACAGAAGGTGCCATGAAATTAGCAAAACGCATTACCAATCGAAGTCAAATTATTTGTTTTAAACATGCCTATCATGGCAGTACACAAGGTGCATTAAGCGTAATGGGTGATGAATATTTCAAACAATCTTTCCGTCCCTTATTACCAGATATTTTACAGCTTGAATACAATAATTTTTCTTCAATAGAAGCCATTTCTAGTAAAACAGCTTGTGTTATTATGGAAACAGTGCAAGCTGAATCAGGAATAGTAAAACCAGCTAAAGAATGGATGCAAGCTGTAAGAACCAAATGTGACAATCATTGTGTATTACTTATTTTAGATGAAATACAAGCGGGTTTTGGAAGAACAGGCAGTCTTTGGGCTTTTGAACAGTTTGGAATTGTTCCAGATATTTTATTGTTTGGGAAAGCTTTAGGAGGCGGAATGCCTTTAGGAGCATTCATTGCAGATAAAAAATTAATGCACTGCCTGGCAAGTAAACCAGTTTTAGGTCACATTACCACTTTTGGTGGTCATCCAGTTAGTTGTGCAGCGGGAAAAGCAGCATTAGAGGTTTTGCTTGATGGTAACTATATTGATGAAATAGCCCAAAAAGAAACTTTCATGTTAGAATATATAAACCACCCTGCTATTGTAGCAAAAAGGTCTGCTGGTCTTTGGATGGCTATTGAGTTTGATAGTTTTGCTACCAATCATGCTGTAATAAAAAGTTGTATCAACAAAGGGCTAATTAGTGATTGGTTTTTATTTAACGATAGAAGTATGCGAATAGCACCGCCATTGATTATAACTATAGAACAGTTAAAATCAATGTGTAAAATAATTGTAGATAGTATTGAAGAAAATTGTTCTAACTAAATTCAATTATAAAACATTCAATACTTGTTCCTTAGCCTTCTCCAATTCATCTTTCATTAGTACCACACACTTTTGAATATCCGCATCATAAGCTTTAGATCCTGTAGTATTTATTTCTCTACCAAATTCTTGTAAAAGGAAAGAGAGTTTTTTTCCTTTGCTTTTATCTTTTTCTTCAAGAATGGTTTTAAAATAATTGATGTGGTTTTTTAATCGAACTTGTTCTTCACTAATATCAATCTTTTCGATATAGTAAATCAACTCTTGCTCCAAACGATTTGGATCATAATTTTCTTTACCCACTCTTTCTTCTAGCAATTTCACTAGATTTTCTTTCACCTTTTGTCTCCTGTTTGGCTCAAGGGTTACAATAGTGGTACTGTGCATTTCAATATTTGCAAGTCGCAAAAGCATGTCTTGCTCAATTGAGTTTCCTTCATCTAATCTATGTAAGTAAAGATCTGCAATAGCAGCTATCAATATCTCTTTGAACTTTTCCCAATCTTCTGGAACTATTACTTCTGTGGAGCTTACCACTATTTCTGGCAAACGCAATAGAGATGCTAATAATTGTTGCTTATCTGCATTCAATTCATCTGCAATTTGAACAAGAGAATGATAGTATACTTTTAATAATTCGGTATTAATACCTACTGGTTTTGTAACTCCATTTTGTTTTATAGTAATAAAACATTCCACACTGCCACGTTCAAGCGCATTACCCAAGATAGTGCGAATATCAAATTCGTAGGGCTTCAACAAGGCGGGCAACTGCATTCTTATATCAAACTGTTTTCCATTTAGAGAACGTAGTTCTATAAGAAATACTTTGTCGCCAATTGTTTGTTCTGCGCGACCATAACCTGTCATTGAATAAAGCATAAAACTTAATTTGAACAAGTATGATAAATTTTCTGAATTCAATAGAATGAAGCTATTCATCAAAACTTGCATTAAAAGATTGGGTGAAAATAACTGAAATTTCGATTGTCATAAAATTTATAAGTGATTTAATGAAATACAATAACAGCAAACAATAATTTTAATTGAATAACTTTAGTTAAGATATACCAAAAAGGATAAACAACATTTAACTCATATAAACCGTTCATAAATAATTTAAACATTCTTATGATAGTTTCAAATGAGATTGAGTTAAAGATTTAATTAAACTGGAAGTTGAGTTTAATTAACTTGAAATAAGGGGGGTTAAAAAGAGCCCTTTTTTCCTTCACAGCAATTACTGGCTAACCGTCGAGGTTTTTTTCAGGGGGGATTTGAATGAATTAATAATAAAATGGGCTATATATAAGTGGGCGATACAATTCAACATAGAAAAACGATGTAAAAACTATTGTTGACGGTTAATAATAAATTAACTTCAAGCTATGTGGTTTTAAATTTATTTTATTTCAATTCGCTATTTAAACCTATACCCTTACTTTTGCCGCCAATTAAAAAAAGGTACTATTCTTATTGATTGTACCGTAAAATTAAAATAAAACACTTACTATTTATGGCTTCTGTAGGTAAGATTAAGCAGGTTATTGGTGCAGTTGTAGATGTTTATTTCCCGAGTGGAAATGTATTACCAGACATTTATAATGCGTTGGAAATTACAAAAGAAAATGGTGATAAGTTAATACTTGAAGTGCAACAGCACTTAGGTGAAGACAGTGTTCGTACCATATCAATGGAAGGAACTGAAGGTCTAGTAAGAGGAACTGCCGTAGTAGATACAGGTATTCCTATTGCAATGCCTGTTGGCCCAGGAATTAATGGAAGATTATTTAATGTAACTGGTGATGCAATTGATGGTTTGCCACAATTAAGTAAAGTAGGTGCAAAACCTATTCACAATAAGCCACCATTATTTGAAAATTTGAGTACCGCTACTGAAATTTTATTTACTGGTATTAAGGTAATTGATTTGATTGAGCCTTATGCAAAGGGTGGTAAAATTGGATTATTTGGTGGTGCTGGAGTAGGTAAAACAGTATTGATACAAGAGTTAATAAACAATATTGCCAAAGGGCATGGTGGTTTATCTGTATTTGCTGGTGTGGGAGAGCGTACTCGTGAAGGAAATGATTTATTACGTGAAATGATTGAAGCAGACATCATGAAATATGGTGACAACTTTAAGCATAGCATGGAAGAAGGTGGATGGGATTTAAGTAAAGTAGATTTAGAGGGATTAAAAGAAAGCAAAGCAACCTTCGTTTTCGGACAAATGAATGAACCTCCTGGTGCAAGAGCTAGAGTTGCTTTGAGTGGATTAACAGTTGCTGAATATTTCCGTGATGGTGACGGTACTGGAAAAGGAAAAGATATCTTGTTTTTTGTTGATAACATTTTTAGGTTTACACAAGCTGGTTCTGAAGTATCTGCGTTGTTAGGTCGTATGCCTTCTGCGGTGGGTTATCAACCAACGTTGGCTACTGAAATGGGATTGATGCAAGAGCGTATCACTTCAACCAAAAATGGTTCTATTACTTCTGTACAAGCGGTTTATGTTCCTGCGGATGATTTAACGGATCCAGCTCCTGCTACAACATTTGCTCACTTAGATGCAACTACTGTATTAAGTAGAAAGATTGCAGATTTAGGTATTTATCCTGCGGTAGACCCATTAGATTCTACTTCTAGAATTCTTACACCTGCAATTGTTGGAGATCAACATTACGATTGTGCTAACCGTGTAAAATTAATTTTACAGCGCTATAAAGAATTACAAGATATTATTGCTATTCTTGGTATGGACGAGCTTAGTGATGAAGATAAAATGACGGTTGCTCGTGCTAGAAAAGTTCAAAGATTCTTATCACAACCATTCCATGTAGCAGAACAGTTTACAGGTTTAAAAGGGGTGTTTGTAAGTATTGAAGATACTATCAGGGCTTTCAATTCAATAATGGATGGTGAAGTAGATGAATATCCTGAGGCAGCATTTAATCTTGTAGGTACTTTAGAAGATGCTATTGAGAAAGGTAAAAAGATGATAGCACAAGCTAAGTAATACAATTAGCGAGGGTATTCAAATACATTATTTATAAATTATTACGAATGACTTTAGAAATATTAACACCAGAAAAAAAGATTTTCACTGGAACTGTTTATGGTGTTCAATTGCCTGGTATTAATGGTTCTTTTGAGGTTTTAGAAAAACATGCTCCTTTGGTAAGTGCACTTAATGATGGCAAACTAAAAGTATTGAAAGATAAAAACACTTTTGAGCATTATACAATTCATGCTGGCTTTGTAGAAGTACTAAATAATAAAGTAACAATTTTGGTAGAAGGTGCTTCATTAGCATAAAATTGCTATTTACTTACTTTATAATAAAAAAGGTCTCAAATTAATTTGAGACCTTTTTTTATTGTAATCAATGATTAGTATCGCTTCTTAAAATTTTTATTATTTGAAGGGGAATTATTGCGGGAATTTAAATTATTGTTTTTAGAACTCTTATTGCTATTGCTATTGTTGCTATTAGGTTTGCCATTGTTATTAGAACGATTTTTTCCATTACCAGTGTTTAGTAAAGAAGTATCGCCACCAGCTCTATTGCCAAAATTTTGTTTTTTTCCTTTAGAAATATCATCAAAATCAAACAGTTCAGGTACAGCTTGACGAATATTAGGTGATTGTACAAAAGCTAATTTACCCCTTGTAATTTGATTCATTTCCTTTTGTATCGACTCGTCTGAAACAATTTCATTATGCCAATTGATATAAGCCAATTTCATATAATAAGCAATGTAATCAGCATAAACAGTCTTTAATACCTCATCAGGCTCTTGCAAAGCCCTTTCAATCATTAACTCTACATTTTTACCAAGGTGGGCATATTTTAGTTTGTTTTTTGGATATTTCATTTTATCCCCCCTTAGTTTATAGGTTTCTTTTTGAGGGATAGGATATGGGCTATCTACATCCAATTTAAAATCACTCATTGCAAATAAGTGATCCCATAACATGTGTCTATAATCTTCCACATTTTTTAAATGTGGATTTAAAAGACCCATTAAATCAATTACAGATTTTGCTTGTTCGTTTCGTTTATCCCTATCTTCTATAGTCATTAAATAATCTACCATATTTTGAATACACCTACCATATTCTTTCAAGGCTAGATTTTCTCTACTAGTATTGTAATGTAATAATCTCATTATTATCGTTTGAAGAGCTTTATAATTTGTAGAAAACAAATATCCATTAAAAATGATGATGATGTTGTTTAGAAGCAAATGTTGCTGCATCAATACTTTCAAAAGTAGTATGTACTTTAGAAGCTAAAGAAGTGAATATTTTATTAATAGTTACAGTGTTATATGCTTCATCTAAAAACTTCTTATCTTTTAACATTTTCTCAGTGAATTCATTTAGAAAACTTGAATCGTTCATTAATCCTTGCATTTCATATCCTAAATAATTCATCATCTTTTTCTTAGCCACTTCCTTAATATCTTCTGGAAATACTTGAACATTTTCTTTTTTCATAAAATAGCTTAATATTATTTGCCATTTTATTTGCATTGAATAATTGGGATATTTTGCCAAAGCCTCTTCGTGAGTAGTTTTTTTCTCGCCAAACAGTTCCAATGTTTTAATTAGAAAGCCATCAGGTAATTCTACATTAACTTCATCTAAAAGGAAATGATAAATTTGATCTTGAACTTGAGCCTTTGATTCGCCTTCATAATAAAAGGCAATATTTTCTTTTAATCTAGTTCTAAAAGCCTCTTCTGTTTTGATATCACTTTTTGGAAATGCTTTTTCAAAAAAAGCTTCATCAAGTGGGGCATTCTCCACAAATGCAATACGAATGATATTCAATTCTAATCTTAAAGCTTTATTTTCTGGGTTTTCCTTATCAAGGCCAAGATCGTTTAAAACAACCTTTATTTCTTCATCATCAAATGCGTCTGATAATTGAAAATATACTTTGTCACCTACTTTTTTTCCAACTAATTCACTTTTAAATTCAGCCTTAAAATATTTTATAAGTAAGGAGGTTTCTCTATAAACACCTGATTCAATAAGCTCATTATTATTATCAACTTCAGATAATTCAATGTTTATAATAGTATCATCATTTGCAACTTCTGAAATATCCTTTAATTCTCCTAACTCAGATTGAAGACGCGTTACTTCGTTTTCAATCATTTCATCTGTAATTTCTACATTGTACTTTATTACATTGATTGATTCTGGATTGATATCTAAATTAGGTTTTAAGCCTATCTCAAATGTGAAGGTATAATCCTTTAAGTGAACAGAATCAATATCTGAAAAACCAAAATCGCCAGTTGGAATTGGGTAAGGATAAATTAAATCTAGATTTTCCGATTTAGTAAATTTATTAACTTCATTAAATGCAAGAGTTCTTAATTCTTCGGATAATACTTTAGTACCATACATTTTATTTAATACACCTAATGGAATCATCCCTTTTCTAAAACCAGGAACATTTGCGTTTTTACCATATTTCTTAAGACTATCTTCAAAAGTTTTTTTGTAATCATTTGTTGGGATAGTTACTACTAATTTTTCATGAAGTAAACCAATGTTTTCTCTAACTATAAATGCCATAAATATTTTGCCCTCAAAATGGGCTCTTTAGATTAATAAAAAAAGCTCCACACATAAAATGATGGAGCTTTATCAAGTGCGGATGATAGGGGTCGAACCTACATGCCTCGCGGCGCTAGATCCTAAGTCTAGTGCGTCTGCCAATTTCGCCACATCCGCATGTGAGGGCTGCAAATGTATGGGAATGAATTTGAATTTGAGTTCTTGATTACTAATAAAAAAGAAATATTTTACTAATCATTAACTTACCTCCCCACCATTAACTACTTTTTGTAAAGCATCATGTATTAAACCATTAGTTGCAATTATTCCTGGCTGATATGGATTGTATTCTTTACCAGTAAGATCAGATACTTTTCCACCAGCTTCTAGTACCATTAAATATCCTGCAGCACTATCCCAAGCTTGCAATTTATGCTCATAAAATCCATCAAATCTTCCAGCAGCAACCCAGCATAAATCGATAGCAGCGCTGCCTAATCTTCTCACAGGTATTCCTTTTCTCACCAACTTTTCAAACACTTGTAAAGGGCCATTAGGACTATCTAAATAGGTATACGGAAATCCAGTTACCAAACAACTTTGAGTGAGTGCATCTTTATCGCTTACATGTATCCTTTTATCATTTAATGTAGCACCGAAACCTTTTTGAGCAAAGAAAAATTCACCTAAAAATGGGTTATATACTGCCCCCATTTCCATAACTCCATCTCTTTCCAAGCCAATACTTACACAACAAATAGGAATTCCGTTGGCATAATTAATGGTTCCATCTATGGGGTCTATAATCCATTTATATTGACTTTCTTGTACAACCGAACCCATTTCTTCGCTTAAAATATAGTGGTCTGGGAAGTGTGCCTTTATAATATTTAAAATGGCTTCTTCACTTTTATGATCTACTTCAGTAACCAAATCATTTAGGCTTGACTTACTTGAAACGGTATATTGTTTTTCAAAATAGGCTTTCATTATGGCAGCTCCAGCCATAGTTGCTTCAATTAAAGTTTGCTTATGTAACATGTTGCAAATATAGGTTTCCCATTAAGGTGAAAAAATGATTTAAATAAGGATTATGAACAAAACGTTTTCTCTATTTCTTTTTATAGGAATAGATGCTACCAATCTTTTTCATTGCTAGAAGATGGGTTGTACTTTTTAAGCTGAAGTTCTTTTTGCAAGTTTTTCTCTTGCTCTCTAAGCATATTTAGCTGAGCATCACTTTGCTTGGTATTATGTTGCTGTTTATTATTTGGATTTTGTTGTGAGGTTGAATCTGGTATCTTCCGAGAAGATTTTGAATTATTTGCTAATTGATCATATACCCTCTGCAAATTTTCTCTAGCATCATTATCATTTTGATTGAGTAAAAGAGATTTTTTAAAGCAACTTTCTGCTTCATTCCATTTCTTTTCCTTGATGGCAGCCATTCCTAGATTATATAAAAACGTTGCTTTTAATTGCGGGTTTTTGGTTTTGTTTATTAAATCTGCCAATTGTTTTGATGATTCGTTGTATTGCTTGTTTTTATAAAGGCTATTTGCCAAATTATAAATGGCTACATAATCATTTTTATTTTTTTTAATCAGCATTAAGTACGTTTCTGCTGCTTTTTTATACTCGCCCTTTTTGTATAACTCATTGGCTTTTGAAATGGAAGGAACCTCTGCCTTTTGACCAAATACCATTGAAGGAAATAAAAGAATTAAATAAACAAATATTGTAGAATTAGCTAGTGCTTTCTTTTTATTTGAAATGAATATTTCAAATACTAAAATGATAATGGCAAGTGCTAGAAACAAATAATAAAAACTATGATAATTTTTAAATAGAGAATTGCTTTTAATTTCCTTTTGTTCTGTAGATAAAATATTACTTAATATTTGATTACTTGCGTTTTTGTCTTTAAGTAAATGATAAGTTCCTCCAGTAATTGTTGAAATTTGTTGCAATAGAGATTCATTGAGTTTGCTAATTACAGTTTGCCCATTAATATCTCTTTTATAATTATTGTTTTCTGACTCTGAAAATGGAACTCCTCCTATTGAACCAACCCCAATAGTATGAACAATTACACCATCATCTGCTAATTCCTTTGCTGCTTCTATTGAACTAGATTCATGGTCTTCACCATCAGTAATAAGAATAACCGCTTTATACTTTTTTTCTTTAGTATCCAAACTTCTATTGCATAGTGATAACGCTTCTCCTATTGATGTGCCTTGGAAGTTTACCCAATTGGGGTTGGCATTACTTATGAACATATTTGCAGCCTGCCAATCGCTGGAAATGGGCATTTGTAAATAAGCTTTTCCTGCAAAAACTACCAATCCTATTCGGTTATTATGTAGCTTGTTCAATAATTGGTAAAGAAATTCTTTTGAAGCTAGAAGTCTAGTAGGTGGTTCATCTTTTGCGAGCATGCTTTTACTTACATCCAATGCAATCATAATATCAATACCCGTTGACTTTGCATTATTTGATAAAGCAGGTTTTCTCAAATTTGCCGCTCCAACAATCAAAAGAATGATAGCTAATAAAATAAAAACAGCTTTGAGAATTGATTTTTGGGGACTGTATTCTGCTAAGCTGTTTTTTAATATTTGAACATTGCCTATTAGCTTTATTTTGCGATTTCTTTTATTTATTCTCCATAAATATAGAATAGCTAAAGGGATAATAACTATTAATCCAATAAGAAAAAACTGATTTTGAAACTCTAAATCATTCTGCATATTCTAAATGATTAGAAGGCAATTATTCATAACAAAATCAATTTCACCTTTATTTCTTTCCTTCAAAAAAGCCTGATTTCTTTAAGATACCATTTAATATGTTGGTTCTGATATTAGGCATGTCAACTTCATGGGCTCCTTCGAGGTTTAGAACGAAGAAATATGGGTGGTGATTTTCTTCAATCCATCCTACAGCCCAACCAATGCTCTTACCATTTTCTTTAAAACCCCAACCAGTTTTATAGCTTAATTTATAATTGGCATTGTCTTCTTGTAGCATTACTTTTTTTACAATGTCTTGAGTCCTTTTTTGAAATCCAAGTTGACTGAAATACAATTTTTTCACCATTCCAAGTTGTTCATCAGGGGTAATTTTTAAAGTATTGTTTAGCCAAAAGCTATCAACTGCCTTTCCAATTTTTCTATTTCCATACTTTAAACTATCCAACCAAACCTGCATGGTATCTTTTCCTATTCTCCTAGCTATTTCTTGATAATATGGAACTGCAGATACTTTAAAGGCTTCTTGCATTGATAAATCTTTGTTCCATTCAGTTGCTGTATCACCACCAGGATATTTGCGAAACACACCATCCCATTTGAGAATCATTTTTTCATTAACAATTCTTCCTGTTTCTATTCCTACTAAAGAAGTAATTATTTTAAAAGTTGATGCAGGCAAATAAGCACTGTCTTTATATCTCGATACATTGTATATAGTAAACTGACCAGAACCATTGTCGTACAACCCAAAGCAACCATCTACTTTGCTACTGTCGAAAAATGGTTTAAGGTCGTTATCGATTGTTACATTATTTGGAGAACAAGATTGTAAAACACTTATGATTAATAAGCATCCTACTAATTTGCAAATACAGTTAGTCATTTTTTTCATTTTATTAGTTAGCTGCATATTTCCACCAATCAGAAAGGGTGCTACAGCCTTTGTAATCATTATCTATACTAATAAAATAAGTAGGTAAATGTTCTTTAAACCATTTTTCGAGAGCAGATTGTTTCTTTTCTTCTAAAGCTCTAGCCGCAACTCTATTATAGTCTTCTTTTAAATTTTCTCTGTGAGGTTGGGTTCTGTTTTTTAAATAAACCATTCTCACCATTTTTCTACCTCTTTCATCTGTAAATAATGATGGTTTAGACAGTTCGCCTACTTTTAATTTTTTAAGTTCAACTACTAATTCTTTATCTAGCTGATCGATATTTAAGAACGAAGAACCATCTCTTGCAGTGATTGCCCCACCACTAAATTTACTTCCTTCATCATCACTAAACTTATCTACAGCAAGACCAAATGGCAATTTTCCTTCTACAACCAAGTTTCTTACACTATCTAGTTTTGCTACTGCTATCTTAATTTCATCTTCGGTTACAGGTGGTATTTTAAGGATATGTCTTACAATAGCATCGTCTCCTGCCCTACTTACCATTTGCAAAATGTGGTAGCCAAATTTTGATTTAAATACATTAGAAATTTGTCCATCTTTCAATCTAAAAGCGGTTGATGTAAAAGTGGGATCAAACTCTTTGTTGGTTCTATTAATATTATACTGTCCTCCATTGTCTTTACTACCTGGATCTTCAGAATACAATTTGCACAATTGGTCAAACTTTTTAAACCCAGACTCTGCTTGACGCTTGTATTCGTATAATTGCTTTATACAATATTCTTCAATTTCTTTACTTGCTTTAGGTTGTGCCAGAATCTGACTTAATTCTATTTCGCTTTCATAGAAAGACAAGCTATCCTTTGGTATTTTGTTATAATACTGTTTTACTTCTGTTGGAGAAATTTTAATAGGCTCTAATATCTTACTTCTCATTTGATCGGCAAGCTTTCTTTCCTTAAATACTTGCCTAAAATCTTCTTTAATCTGATAAACAGTTCTTCCTGCTACTTCTTCTAATACTTCTTTTGAGCCGTAAGCATTTATAAAGCCTCTTATTTGATTATCAAGTCCGGCTTCTATTTCTTCTTCTGAAACAACTAAAGAATCTTTCTCTGCTTGCAGTACCAAGGCTTTTTGAATAAGCTGTCCTTCTAAAAAAGAACATTCTGGGTTTAATGGCAATTGGGCTTCTTGACCTTGGCGTTTATAATCTGCAATTGCATTCATAATATCAGAGCGAAGCACAATCTTATCGCCTACTTGACCTACAATTTTATCTGCAATTACTTTTTTTGTTTGTGCAAATGTGCCAACACAAATATTGACTATTGCAATAGCTAACAGAATTTTTTTCATCATTAAATTTATCTTTTGCCTTTCTAGAATTACGCTTCTAATAACTAAGAATGAAACGAAATTAAGGTAATAGAGGTAGGCGGCGAAAATAGCGTCTTGTTTTTTAACATTTTACTTTATTATAAAATTAAAACGCCTAGGTATGAACGCACAAAAGCCATCCCATAAAGAGATAGCAATTGCCGCTTTTTTAACCAAAATTTGTTTTTCTACTTCTGTACTATTGCACCTCGCAAAGTATTTACTAGTGGTGCAATATGATTGTTTACCATGTCGTCTGATACGCCATTCTTTTTAGCACCAACAGCTAAATCACCTAGAAATTTATCAAAGTCTGCTGCTGCTGCTTTTGTTCCCATTCGGGAGTTTTTTGCTGGGTCGTGAGCTGATACCATGTCCATTCCTTTGTATTTAATTGTTTTACTTCCCGTTGCATAAGAAAAGAAGTCAGTAAGATTGCTGCTTAATTCTGAAAATCCTGTTGTGTTTCCTACAGTAACTTCTGCTAAAAGCACACTGAAAAACTTGGCGTTTAAAGAATTGTCAGCAGCTATTATGAAAATAGTACTATCAACTACTGACCTTAAATTCAATTTCCCCGTTTCAATCATCGTTCCTGAATTATTTGGGTCAGCCTTTAAAGTTGTTCCGCCCAAGGAATCATACAGCGAAAGTTTTGCACTCGCTGCGGGCGCATCATCATTTTTCTTACAAGAAGTTAATAACGATGTAATACCAATAAACCCAATAATTGCCATGCAGGCAAATACAATTTGTAATCTTGTTTTTTTCATGTTTCAATTTTTAAAATGTTAAAATAAATGGTTAAAAAAACGATACGCGTTATAGCTAAATGAGGTAGATGAAACAGGTCAACCGCTTTGCATTTGAGATGCAGATGGCATAAACCGCTCTGCTTGATAAGGCAATTCTTTTTTAAAAGATGCAACTATGAAATCGGCAGAGGTCATAGCGGGGAAATAGGTGAATACGGTAATTCTACTAGTAGGATTGCACAACACATGGTTCACACCCTTTTTCCCATAAAGCCAAGAAGTGATTTTTATAGAATCTGATGCAGAAATATTGTTTTTTACATCAATTCTTGCAAGGGCTAATAGGTTTTGATTGATAGGTTTTGGTCTTGTAACTATATATATGTGTACAACCAAGGTTGCAATTAATAGGGCACTTATTCCAGCAATACTTACCCAAACTTTTTTCCAAACACGCTTATTTACTTTATTTTCCATTATCCAACTTTTAAATGTTTCATACACTTACGAGCGGACAAGAAGATTGGATTTTTATTTTTTAATTAGCTTGAAAAAACTGTACTACACACCACATGTTTTTAATGACCACATAGTCACATAGAAAAAACTAGTTTTAGTATTTAGAAAAGGCAACAAAAAATATATTAAATCGCACAAACAAATTATTAAAAACACTTGAACTAATAATACCTCATCAATAAGAAATAAATTGGATTCTATAGTTGAACTAGATATAAAAATATGAAAATGCTTTCATGCCTATGAGGTTAGTAAAAAAAACTTTCTGAAGGATTCTTGACCACAAAATATTGTATTAGTATTAACCTTGGAAATGCGCATTTATAGCTACAATGGCAGTTCGCAATCTTTCTTCATAATTGCCACTGATGTTTACCCACGGCACAGATTGGTTTTCGAGGATTGTTTTATATATATGGTACAATTCTATTCGGGGTGCTTCATCAGGATATTCTCTTAGTTCATCCGCCACCCAAGGCAGGTCGATATTACAAAGCAGATACAAATCATATTTTCTGGAAGCAATTTGCTGGTTTATCCAAGGGTGGCATTGCTCAAAAACATATTCGCACCACACTTTCATCACTTGCATATCTGTATCTATAAAATAAAGATTGCGCCCACTTTCTTTAGCATTCATAGCTAATTGCGCAGCACCATTATCTTCAAACATTATTTGCCCTTGGGCAATGGTAAGCAAATCATCAAACTGGTAATTGGTGCCATTTTTTAATAAGTAATGTCTTGCATATTCTTCACACCAATTGGTATTATAATGTGCTGCTAATAATTTAGAAAGGGTGCTTTTACCCGTTGACTCAGGCCCAATTATTACAATTCTTTTTATTTCGTTTGCAGCTATCATATTTCTCTTTCTATTGAAGAAGTATTAAAGCGCAATGATAACGGTTTGTTTAAAAAAACCATAACAGACAGTATTGGTATTGATTATTTAGGAAACAAATAGTTATTGGGAAGAATGTGTTAGTTGTGGGATTTTTTATAATCATTGTTAGTCAATGAAATCAAATGAATCAGCGGTTCAGACAATACACAAATGAATCAATGGGGTTAGATAATATTATATATGTATGAAAAGCAAATGGGTTGGTTTCGGCTATGCTATTGTTGTTCTTTTGCCGCTACTATTTGCAACTGCACATTTAAATTGTCCGAAAGGATAAGGCTTGCGCTCCCAATTTTAAAATCTCTTCTGTTAATTTGAAAAGAACCTTTTAATAGCAAACTGCCGTCTGACTGATTGGTAACTGTGTAAGGGAAACTTATTTTTTTGCTTACGCCTTTTATTATTAATAGTCCTTCTACGGTGGTTTCACCGGAAGCAGAAACTGTTATTTTACTTGAAACAAAACGCAAGGTGCTAAACTGAGTAACATTAAAATATTCCTCTTTTCTCAAGTGATTGTCTCTTTTATTATTAGAGGTATTTATGGAGTTGGCATCCACATTTACATCAAAGTAGCTTGCTTTTGGGTTGTCTTGTTTATAAAAAACAGTTCCCTTTAGTCCACTAAGACTACCGGTTACATTCATACCGAAATTTTTAATACCAAACTTTACCGAAGAACCGTTATCTATGGGAATAAATTTTTGGGAAAAGCTAGAATATCCCATTAACAAAAAACCAATTGCGATGATTATTTTATTTTTCATGATAGCAAATACGTTTAATAATTGAATAAACTTACACTTATAATGGTGTTTGGGTATTTTTAATTTTCGGCAAGTAGAATTTACTTGCATTCATGCCAAATCCAAGGGAGAGAATGCTTCGTATTTGTTACGGGTAATTAAATATTTTAGGGTTTTTCAAATGGGAAAAGGGGGGCTATTTCTAGTCTCCCTTATTTTTGTGCAAAAGCTTCTTTTGAGAAATAAATTAATTGTTCAATTAATACCCGCTATCATTTTTTTCTTTATTACTTTTTATTTGTTTACCCTTCCTGGCAAAAGCATTCCAAAAGTGGGATGGATGGAAGAGATAAAAATGGATAAGCTGGTGCATGTTGGTTTATTTTTTACTTGCATTGTTTTGTGGTGCTTCCCGTTGAAGAAAACTGCTTTGGACAATCCGTCTAAAATGTTTTGGACGCTTTTTATTTCTTTCATAGGGATTTGCTATGGTATAGCAATAGAGTATATTCAAAAATATTATGTAGTTGGAAGGTCGTTTGACCTTTTTGATATATCAGCTGACAGCATAGGTTGCATAATTGGCTATATTGTAACAATAAAATATTTTAAAGTGCCATTTGTTAAAACTTAAAACGCTACCTTGCTCGCCTTAATTTTTTAAACAGTTTATATGTTGGTTATTCTCGCTTTTTTCTTTTCACATTGGTTTCTTTCGTTGTTCTTTCATTCGTTTTTCTTACATCGGTTTGCGTCTCATAAAATGTATACCATGAGTAAAAATTGGGAAAGAACATTTTATGTGCTTACATGGATTACACAGGGTTCTTCTTTTTTAGTACCTAGGGCTTATGGAGTAATGCACAGAATGCACCACACTTATAGTGATACCGAAAAAGACCCACATTCTCCACATTTCTTTAAAGATATTTATCAAATGATGAGAAGCACCATTCTCATTTTTAGAAGTTTTCTTACAGGAAAGAATACACCCGAGCCTCAATTTCTTGAAGGGTATTTGCCTATTTGGGATAGACTAGATAAGTTTGGTCATCATATTCTTACACGTTTAGGTTTTATGATGTTATATACAAGTGTATATGTAATGTTTGCGCCAAGTTCTTGGTGGTATTTATTGTTGCCAATACATTTTTTAATGGGCCCTATACAAGGCGCTATTGTAAATTGGTGTGGACATAAATATGGTTATTCTAATTTTAATAATGGAGATTGTAGTAAAAACAGTACTCCATGGGGCGTTTTTTTAATGGGCGAATTGTTTCAAAACAATCACCATTTTGACAAAGCAGATGCCAATTTTGCACGCAAATGGTTTGAATTTGATCTTACGTTTCAAGTAATGCGTGTGCTAAATGCCGCTAAAATAATTGCAATCATTCCTCAGGAAGCTGCTATTGAAACTCAAATAGAAGAACAAATAGCTGCATAATCTTAGTTAAGCTAATAAATAAAAAAGGGAGAAACGTATTAAGATTACGTTCTCCCTTTTTTTATTTTATTTCTAGTAAAATATTACTGGTTAGTCGGTTCAAGTTTTGCTGTTTATGCTTCTTCTCTTATCCTTTTAACCTAGATTGATTTTATTAAATGCAATTTACTATCTGCCCATTCCTTTTTTAATTAACGGATAATGGTCTATGGTTTCAAAAACATTGCGAGGGTCTTTCTTTAGAATTTCAATAAATCTATTCAAAGAATCTGTGTATTGAGGTTTTGCAAACATTCTATCGTGTGCTAGAATCACAATTGCATTGGGGGCAACCGTAAGTGCATCTTCAAACTTTTCATTTACTTCTTTTGCTAATTGTTCAGCACCTTGAACGGGAATATTGCCGCCTTTGAATTGCCATTCTACATCCCAACCAATTACACTATAGCCAAGGGTATCTAGCGCATTGTAAACACTGGAAGTTGATTTTGGCCCTTTCTTTTCACCATCTAGTACCCAAGAATTGTTGCCTGGAAGGCGGATGATTTTTACGGGTATTTTCAACTCGGCTTCAGCATGTTTAAAGTCTTTCACTGCGCTATCAGCATGAGTATAAAACTCTTTGTATTTATTGCTAAACCCATGTGTGAAACTATGATTTGCTAATAAAAACTCAGGATAGCTGTTTCTAATTTCATCTACCAAACGCTTTCTGCGAATATCAAATGCGTGCATTCCTACTGCGAAAAAGGTGGCTTTTACCCCTTGTTTATGGAATACATCTTTACAAACAATTGTTCCGGGAGGTTGAGGAGAATCGTCCCAAGTAAGAAAGATATAGCGCTTGCTACTGTCGAATTTAATAGGGTCGCCGGGTTTGGGTTTTGGTGCTTCTTGCTTTTCGGCAGTTTTTTCTGTGTTTTTTGTAGAGTCGTTTTTACAGCTATTTAGTGTAAATAAAAGAGCAATACTTGCGGTAAATGGTAATAATCTCATGATGTAAATAATTAATGATTAACCAAATATAGCTATCGAATAAGGCTATGAATTAAAAGAAAGATGATGGTGCATAAGTTTTTCTTTTTAATAACATATCAACAATTGATGGTTACAATTCACAACATAGGTGTTTAAGAATTGCATTTTCTACAGATATGTGCTAGATAGTTATCTAAGCGAATTCCATTTACAAATTGGTTTATTTGTTTGGCACTAGTCATCCTTCGGAAGACTAGTGCAAGAGTGGCATTTCTTTTTTTGCGAGAGCATTTATTGACGTTGCGTGGGCATTTATTTTTTTTGCGTGGGCATTTACCGACTTTGCGTGGACGTTTCCTAGATTAGCGTGGGCATTTCCGTAAATGGTTTACGCATTTCTGTAATTGGCTTCCGCATTTCTACGTTTGCGAACGCGTTTCCGTATAAGGTTTATGCGTTTCTGTAAATGGTTTCCGCATTTCTGTAATTGGTTTCCGCGTTTCTACGTTTGCGAACGCGTTTCCGTATAAGGTTTATGCGTTTCTGTAAATGGTTTCCGCATTTCTGTAAAAGATTTCCGCGTTTCCGTAAATGGTTTATGCGTTTCCGTAAATGGTTTCCGCATTTCTAACTTGGCGAACGTGTTTCTGTAAATAGTTTCGTTTATTAAAGAAAGGTTTACATATGTATTGCCTTTAGCAAGTATTAGTTTTTGATTTCCTCAATGTTTTTGTTGTAAAAGTGCTTGGTAGCTACTGAGTTTTTATTGGCATTGCGCACTTTTAAAAGTGATAATACTTGGTAAAAGATAAACTTTGGAATTGCTGAAAGGGCTTCATAAATACGTTTATCAGTTTTAGAAAGGAGAAGTGATAGGAAGAAGCCTATAACAAAACAGATAAAACCTATTAACCAAATGCCTGCAATAAATGGACTTATGAATACATTGATGGTCATTAAGAAAAAGGATAGGATAAGGAATATGAATAATGGTGGGCGGAGGAGGATTAACCCGAATAAAAATTGATTCCAATTGAATGTGCTGATGCCTTGACCTAAAATCTTAAAACCAAATACAAAATATTTAAACCAAGTATTTATCCAACGGGCACGTTGATTGACTAATTGCTCTGAATGGGCTGTTTTTTCATCGTAAACAATGGCTTTATCGGTAAAGGCTATTCGATAATTTCTTACAAGTATTTCTTTTTGTAGCACCTTATCAAAGCCTGCACCTGTAATGTCTAATTTTTCTAAACAGTCTTTATATAACTGAACAGTAAATGCCATTCCTGAACCTGCAAGGGTAGCAGAGGAGCCTACTTCGAATAATATTTTGCCATCATAAAAATGATAATACACATCTCTCGCAGCATCTATACAGGCATAAGTAGTATCGAGGTTTTTGGCTTTTCTTTCGCCTTGAACAGCTGAAAAGCCTGCGTCGAAATAGTTGTTTAATTCATGTAGGTAGTTAGAATCAACTAGATTGTCACTATCAATAATGGTTAGTCTATCATGGTTTCTTTTAAAATGATTAATAGCATAAAAATGCGATCGCGTGTTGCTTCCTAAAGTTTCTGGTGGGCGCAACACAATTACTCTTTCATCTTGAAAATGGAGATTGCTTACATCGCATTTATCGGCAACGATATAAATGAGGTAGTTTTCATAATTAAGACGAATCAAAGAATCTATAACAGGCGGTAGGGTGTGGGTTTGTTCATAAGCCGTTACAATAATTGCATAATCGGCATTTGGGTTTATAGCGGTGGGTGCAAAGCTTAAAGCCTTTTTATCCTTAAAGCTATGAATAAAAAAAAGAATGATTGGAAGAACTAAGTTGTAGCCAATTACTATTTGAAACAATAACCAGATTGTATAAGCAAGTTGATTAATCATCTGTTTTTTTCCTTTTCTTTTTTATATTCTTTCCCTTGCTTTTTAATTTGGAAATAAACTTTGAAAGCCTCGTTTTTTTGTTAGCAACTTTATTTAAAATCCAACCTATATATACTTCATTGAGGCTGGTGAGATAATTTATTTGTAATTGTTTGGTATTTGTAATTGTTTGATTTGCTTCAAAAACAGATAAAACTTTATCCGCAACAACTATCCATTCTTTCGATTTATTTAAATTGTCTAATGAAGTGGCATCTATAATTGTGATATCGAATTTATCCTTTAGTTGATGCAGCTTTTCTCTTATAACAGACTCGTGGTTCAACTCGAATAAGGAAGTTCCTAAAGATTTATTAGCTAAGACACTTATTCCGTCATTAGAAATTATGTCATTTAATGCAAGTGTGTTATCAAGATATTCTTCAAAATATTGTGTTGATTTGGTAATCTCGCTAGTAGTATTTATTTCAAAATCAGCATCAATTAATAATACTTGTTTATTGGCCATTTTATATGCATAAGCCAAACTTAATGCTATAAAAGATTTGCCTTCTCCATCTGCAACACTGGTGATGGTTAATATTTTTCCATCACCCATTTCTTGGGCAATCTCAAACCGTGCAGAACGTAATAAATCTTTATAAACCTGAAGGGGTGTAGCACTTTCGCTTTCTTTCCAAATACTTTCTAGGTTAAGGGTAAGTTTTGAAAGCAAGGGCAAATACCCTAATACAGGAATATTGGTTTTGTTGGCTAGCTCTTTTCCATTTTTAATAGAATCATCTAAGTAAAAAACAACGAATAATACTACTATATACAGTACTATTGGCACTATGCCGCTTACTGCAATTAATATTGTTTTTTTCGATGGGGCCGGTGGGCCTGGCATTGCCAATTCAATCAATTTTAATCGAGGCATAATGCTCGACTCCATAGAAGATTGATTGAATTTTTGAAGAATTTCAATGTATTCTTTGCTAGAAATATCTACTTCTGTTTCTAAAGATTGAATTACAGCTTCATGGGGCACTAGCTTGTCGTACCTTTCAGATAACATTTTTTTCTGCTTTTCCAACGATGCAATACTGTTTTTGGCAATGTCTAATTGTACTTGCAACGTTAGCTTTTGGTTTACAAGATTTTCTTTTGCAGAAAGTGGGTTAAGAATGTATTTATCTGTAACCTGATTTATTTGAGCTGAAAGTATTGTTTGAAGTGAATCTATTTTAATTTTTACCTTGGGGTCGTAATTGCTTTTTATATATACCTCGCTGTATTTCTTAAGGATGTCTTTTGTACGCATCAATGACTGGTTTGCCGGTATAAGCAAACTTTCAATGTACATTCTATCATTAGGGTCAAACTTGGCATCAATACTTTTAATTGCTCCTGAATAAGCTAAAATGTCTTTTTCGGTTAGTTCTTTTCGCGAATCAAAATCGGCTATTTGAGCATAAATGCTCTTGGCTTGTTCATTCAAATTCAAAACCCTATTATCAATTTTATATTGTTTTAGGTTTTGCATTTTGAAATTCATGGAATCTCTTTTTTGGTGCAAAAGTGCTTCTAAGAAATTTACCCCTTTTATATGATTTTCTCTAACGAGTAAGTTGTAATAGGTAATAAATTCCTTACAAAGCGTATTAATTACAAAAGCACAGAAATTGGGATTTTCACTTTCAAACTCAACATCTACAAAGTCGCTATTACTTAAGCGGTAAATAGTCATTTTTTTCTTTAGAGATTCTATATCATATCCCATAGAAACAATCAGGCTATTCATGCCTTTTTCATCCTCATTATATAAATAGAGGGGTTCTCTTGCTTCATATTTTTTGGTGTAAACTTCTATAGCATGTTTTGTAGCGTCGTTATTAAGTTCATTAAAAAGCTTGCTTCTTTTTCTAAACGCTGTGGTGTCTTTATTGGCCTTTAGATCGTGCAGTATTAATTGATAAGATACTTGATCGAATATCTTTTTCAATTGAATAGACTGTATAAGATTGGCAAACTGTAAATTGATTTTTGATTCTTGTGTTTCTTCTTTATTGTCTAAAACTTGTGCTTCTGTTTGATCTACAATTCCTGTAGCTAGTCTAGCTTTAGAACTATAGCTTTCAGCCATCTTTTTGGTTAGAGAAAAAGTAATGGCAATGGCAATTAGTGAAGAAATAAGCATTAAATATTTATGCTTGTATATTAAAAACAAATAATTGCGTAATTCCATTAACGAACGTCTTCTAATTTCTTACAAATGATTTCTTCTAAACTGCTTTTGGCTATTAAAAGATTGCCTTCGGATGCAATGATATTCTGTTTTTGCTCTGTATAAGTAATTAAGGCTTTATTGTAATTATCAAAAGTTTCTTCTGCCTTCTCAAACTTATATTTTGTTTGTTTATAATTTGCTTCTACATCTACAGCAGATTTAGATTGCATTTTCAATAAAGTAAGTTGTTGAATATATTTATAGTACCTGTTTTTTACTTCAGTTTCTATACTTAGATCGTATTCTTCTTTATTATATTTGGCAATCAATAGCTCGTCTTTTGTTTGTTTAATGTTGTAAGGCTTTTGTAGAATGCTTGCCAAATTTAAAAAAACACCTATTTGATAACCAGAAAGTACAGGGCTAGAAAGCGAAGTGGTATTTGTTGGGCTATAGGCTAATGAGAAGGTAAAAAAATCGTACCATGTTTTTTTAGCTTTTGTAATATTGTCTTGCGCCATGATTACCCTACGTTCATAGCTTTTCATTCTAGGATAATTGTTTTTTGCAGCATCGATCAACTTTTGTAAAAAGGGATAGCTAATTTCGGAATACATAGATTCCTGTGCTTGAAGGGAATGATTATTTAAAAAAATCATCATAAATCCAATAAAGAAAATTGCAAAAATTCTCATCATTCTATTTTGTTATCATGGTATTTAATGATTTCAATAATCAAATACCGAATATTAATAACCTGCCTAAAATTGCCGGATTGCTATTTTGTTTGCTTATTTAAATAAGTAGCAAAGAAAGCGAATGTAACCACATGCTACTTATTTTCCACCACTTATATACATGTTAGGATCGTTTAGTGAATAAAAAGAATAAAACCTCGTTCTTTTCTAACATTATTTTCATAAAATCAATATTCATATTCAATAATCCAAGAGTAGAGAATTATAATTTCTAAGCTTTGTTTTCCCGTTTTTTTAATGTTTTGTTAAACAACTAAAATGGCAAGAAAAGATGTTTTTTTTAAAAAGAAGGTTTTGTATTTATAAAAAGGTTTTTTTAGCCGCAATATTTGATGCGTTTTTTGAGCTTTTTTTGCTTGATAACAATCAGATTTAAGTAGGGATGTAATGCTTAAATTAAAAATATTTATTTGCTACCAAATTGTTTCAACCTTTAAAAGGCAACATGTTGTTAAAAGAATCTATAAAAAGCAACCCACTTCTTAAAAAAATAGTTCATAGATTACTTATTCCTAAAAATCAGGCAAAACCACGGTTATGGGTAAAGCTTTTTGTAAATCCTTTTATTCACAAAAAAGGAAAAAAAGCGTCTATCAAATGGCGAACAAGAATTGATGTATTGCCATTTAACCAATTCAAACTAGGTGACTATTCTACAATTGAAGATTTCTGCACTATTAATAATGGCGTAGGCGATGTAGTTATTGGCAATCATTCTCTAGTGGGCATAAGTAATACGATTATTGGGCCTGTAAAAATTGGGAATCATGTAATTTTTGCACAAAATGTTGTAGCTAGTGGTTTGAATCATACTTATACCGATGTAAATAAACCCATCCATGAGCAACCCATAATTACCTCGCCAATAGTTGTAGAAGATGAATGTTGGATTGCCGCAAATGTGGTAATTACTTCAGGAGTAACCATTGGAAAGCATAGTGTGATTGCAGCAGGATCGATTGTAACGAAAAACATTCCTCCTTACTCGCTTGCGGTTGGCAACCCTGCTAGGGTAATAAAGCGCTTCGACTTTATTAAAAAAGAATGGGTAAGGGTATAATTTGTACCTATTAGGTAGGTAGAAACAAAAGGCTAATATTCGTTTTTTGTAAACAAGGCTTTTAATTCATGAGCTTCTTCTGCTTTCATTTTTCCCGCAAGTACCAACCTTAGCTGTCTTCTGCGAAGTGCTCCATCGTAAATATGTTTTTCTTCTTCATTTTCTGTAATTAATGCAGGTACTTCTATGGGGCGATTTTGTTGGTCTAATGCTACGAAAGTAAAATATGCTTCATTGGTAAGGTAGGTGTATTGATCTAGAATATCTTCTCCCCAAACCCTTAAATGAATTTCCATAGAAGTATGGAAAGCCCTAGAAACCCTGGCTTCTATATGCACCAAATTGCCCAACTTAATAGGCTTTTTAAAACTTAAATTATCAACAGAAGCTGTCATGCAGAGTTTGTTGCAGTGCTTCATTGCTGCCATTGCGCCAGCCAAATCCATCCAATACATTAGTCGTCCACCCAATAAATTTCCAAAATGATTGGTATCGTTTGGTTGCACCAATTCGTTCATTACAATAAAACTTTCGCTAGTTTTTTTTGATTCCATTTTCTATTTATCGTTATTTTAAAATTATTTCTTAGAGCCAATCATTGCGAATATAAATGGAAAGTGTATTTTTATGTTTTCAGTACTATTTTGTAAAACCAGTTATTCCATTAAAATTGACATATTTCACAAATAAAGATTCGGGTTTAAATTTTGGGAAGAGTATAGTACCCAATTCCCCTCTCTTAAATAGATTATAAGAAAAAGGGAATTGTAAATTATTCGAAGCGCTATAATAATTTACTTGTTAAACAAAGAAAGCCATTCTTGGATTGATATAAAAGAACCTTCTGAAGCTATTTCTTTAATCAATTTTTCTAGTTTTTCAACAAGGATTTCTCCCGCATCTTTTTTCATAAAGTTGGGTAATGAAAACGCATTAATAGCATTTGTAAATTCCCAAGGATGAAAATATAGACATACGTATCCATCTTTTTTAAGGGTGTTTATTACAAGCTTTTTAAAAAAGAAATAAGGAAAGTTTTTAAATGAAAGCCAAAATAAAGGAATGCGCAAATTGGGACTTACTGATGCGGGAATACGCGTAACTCCTTCTTGTGTATACTTTGTTCTGGGTAGATGTGTATTATTATACCTTCCTGGTAGCCAAGTGGGGTTTATAGATGAATCATATCCATAACCTGCCTTCAATATTTCGCTCATTTCTACATGCCTCATTCTTGGCATTCTAAGTCCTGTAACCTTTTTTCCAGTTATTGCTTCTAGGGCTTCTTTAGATTGTAAAAGATGAACATTATCAAAAGAAGAATGATAATAAGCATGAGAAGCTATTTCGTGTTGTTGAGCTAATTGCCGAATAGTTTCTGGAAAATTAATTGCATATGTTGCAGTTGTAAATAGCGTGCTTCGTATATCTTGGTTATTGAGAATTGTAGTAAGGGCTTGAACACCGAAATTCCCAATATGTAATTGTTCATTTAAAGGAATTGATTGCTGATACTCTAGGGGTAAATCAAATTCTTCTACATCAAAACTTAGTAAAATATATTGGTTCATATTAGATTACTATTTCTAATGATGTAGTGAGGTCTTTGTTTGCTTTGCATAAATAATTTACCCAAATAGATTCCAATAATACCAAGAATCATTAATTGCAAGCCACCAAAAAAAGCAATAGTTGCAATAATTGAAGCCCAACCTGAAACAGGATGCTCCCAAATAATACTGATAACTATATAAGGTATATAAAAAAGCGATAATGCTGAGAAGGAAAAGCCTAAGTAAGTAGCAATATATAAAGGCTTTGTAGAAAAAGAAGTAATGCCTTTTAGGGCAAGTTTGACCAGTGCAGTTTTGCTATATTTTGTTTCTCCAAAAGCTCTTTTATTAGGGGTATATGGAATACTTTTTTGCTGAAATCCCACCCATTTTATTAATCCCCTAAAAAACAAGTCTTGCTCTTGCAATGAGTTTAAAACATTTACTACGCTTTTATCTAAAAGTCTGAAATCTGAAATGCCATCTTCAAGTTCAATGTCTGAAAGTTTGTTTACCAAACTATAAAATAAATTAGAGCTTATTCTATTTACTAAACCTGCATGTTCATTGGCTGTTTCTCTATAAGCATATACAATTTCTTGACCAAGTTCCCATTGTTTAATCATTTCGGGGATTAGCTGTGGCGGATGTTGCAAATCTGCATCTATTGTAATTGCCGCATCAGCTGTTGAAGCATTAAGACCAGCACATAGCGCATTGTCTTTACCAAAATTTCTAGAGAAATTAATAAATCTTATGTGATTATCAAGACTAGAAAGTGATTTAATTTCTATTTCCGTATCATCTACGCTACCGTCATTTATGAAAATAAGTGCATAATTGTAGTTTAGTTTTCCAAAAACATCTTTAATAGCCTCACTAAATGGCAATATGTTTTTGGCTTCATTAAAAGCAGGAACTATTATATCAATCGTTTTCAATAAACTGAGCTGTTGAAAAATGGTTATAAACTAGAAATTGCAAAGAAAGAAGATTGAAGCCAGATTTTTGGAATAGGTGTAAAATTGAAAATTTCCACAATTGAATACTTTGAGGTTTTTAAATGGTATAATTTTTAGTTAAGGGTTTAAAATAAAAGTAAGAAAAGAGCATCACTCTTTTATTTTAAACCCTTAATTTTTTTAATTGAAGTATTTATCACTTGTTCAATTGAAAAACAACATTTCCCAATTTCACGTTATTGGGCATTCCTAGTTTGTAAAGTTCAACACCATTTAGGACATATTTATAAAACGTCAATCCGCCGGCAATTTCGCTTATTTCTAAGCCACTTTGAATGATTGATTCGCTACACCGGATTAAATAACCACTAAAAAGTGCGTAGTAAACATCGGCTTGATCCGCATCAGAAAAAATAAAATTGCCATTCTCATCGCCCACTTGGGTAATAAAACCATTTTTTATTGCTTCATTTACAGATAGCCCTACCAACTTGGTACTTAGGCTAGAAGGCATAAATTCAAAACTATTCGCCATAATTTTATTTTATAAGTTTTTATAAACTTTTTTCAAAAGTAAGGGGTAGCGTAATAGATTACTTACTTTAATGTTGCAAAACCCAAATTGGATTAAATCACTAATTTATACTTGCTTTAATTATTCAAAAAGTTTCACAATCTTAATTAATTCACAATCAAGCAATAATTGTATAATCACTCTTACTAGCTCTCAACGGCTCTATTAATAAAGGCTATTAGTGGTTGAATAGCATGGCAAGAAGTAACAATTTTGTCTACTAAGCCTTTACTAGTTAGTTCTTTATCCGAAATTTTAGTAGAAGCGATATAACTTTTAAACTTCAAATATGCAATTGCTGGATTGGTATCTTCATATCCTTTTGGAGGCCTTTGCAATTGCATTTCTGGTGAACGCTCCAACTGAATCACATTATTCTTATATGAATTTTCATTCACTATTTTATCAAATTCATCGAAGCAATAATCTATTTCTTGCCTTATTTTTTTTAGTTCAGGTGCAGGTGGCATCCACATTCCACCGGCAATAAAACTCTCACCAGGTTCGCAATGCAGGTAATATCCCGCTAAAAACATTTTCTTGCCCCCTTTTCCAAAGCCTGCGCCCATATTAGTTTTATACGGGCTCTTGTCTTTACTAAAACGAACATCTCTATTAATTCTAAAAATGCAATCCTTAGCCTGAAGCTCAGAAAAAGAATTATCGTGCACACTTACACGTTTTAATACAGATGCAACTAACTGAATATAATCGGCTTTAGCGAACTCATATTTCTTTCTATTTGCTTCAAACCATTCTCTATGATTGTTTTCTTTTAAATCTTTTAAAAACTGTAATGTGGATGTATCTAACATGTTTCCTAAGTTTTATAATTATCTTGTAAAAATAAGTGTGAACTTTGAAATTGTTACTATTGTGATAGTGAGTTATGTTTTAAGAGCGGTTCTAATTATTAATTAAACTAAAGTTTTTTTATTAAAACCCAATTTAATAACAAGATTGATTTGCTTAGTGAATATAAAGAAACCGTTTTTTACTATTAAAATATTAAAATACAATCCTGTCGGAACTCCCGACAGCCAACTTTAAGGTCTGGGAAGCTTTCGGATTTCCCGACAAGCTGCCAGTAATTAAAAACAGGGTATCGGGAAGTCCGACGGGCTCCCTGCAATCAAAATCATAGTGTCGGATTTCCCGACATGCTGCCGGCGATTGAAAACAAGCTGTCGGATTTCCCGAAACCTTCCCAGAAGCTGCAGGCAGCCCGTCGGACTTCCCGATACCTTTCAAAAAGTTGCAGGCCGAAAATCGGAAAAATTAATAAGTAATACTTGAATTGAACTAATAAATTCCATGTAATAGATTCTTTTTCTACGAAATTCATTTGGAAGATAAAAATGTTTTACTATTTAGTCGCTTTAATTGTGTTGCAACTTTTTAAGTAAAAACCTATTTATTCATCGTCAGTATATCTATTAATTATGTTATTGCAAGCAGCATCAATCATTTTAAAAACAGACCTAAAGTCCTCAATGCCACCATACCAAGGATCTGGCACAGATTGGTTTTCTAATGGGTACAATTCGTTTAATAGTAAATCAATTTTTTCTTCATCCCAATTTATACCTGCCATTCTTTTTACATCTTGATAGTTACTACTATCCATCACATAAATCTTATCAAAAACCAGTAAATCTGCTTTTTTAAACTGCCTACATTTTTGTCCACTTATATCTATCCCATTTTCTTTGGCAACCTTTTGCGATAAATTGTGAGGAGCTTCACCAATATGGTAGTCGCCCGTTCCAGCACTATCTATAAACCAATCAAGCCCTGCCATTTTTGCTTTATGTTGTAAAATACCTTCTGCAAGAGGGCTTCTACATATATTACCTAAGCAAACCATTAATATTTTCATTTTGTAGAACTAATTAAATTATTAAACCAGATTGTGATAGGCAAATTTATAGAGGTAAAAAAATAATAATTGTATAGAATTTAGTTAATTCAATATAAAACCATTTGTTTTTTAATCTTTTTTCGATAATGCGCTATCAAAACGCTATTATTTGGTATTCAGTATTATTTAGTTATTAATATTTGCAATGAAAAGGTGATTGTAGAAAATAGATATTTCTGTTTGTTTTTTAAGTATTTGCGTTTTATACTTTCTTTTCAATCTTTTTTAGTAATTAAAAATTGTTATTCATCTTATAAAAAATTAAAAAATGAACATTGGGGTACCTAAAGAAATTAAAAACAATGAGAACAGAATAGCAATAACTCCTTCCGGTGTGTTGTTGCTTATAAAATCTGGTCACCAAGTTTTCATCGAAACAGGAGCAGGTTTAGGATCTGGGTTTTCAGATGAAGAATTTGTTAACGCTGGTGCAACCATTTTGCCAAATGCTGCTGCAATTTGGGAAAAAGAAATGGTGATGAAAGTAAAAGAACCGATACCTCAAGAATATGGTTATTTTAGAGAAGGGCTGATTTTGTTTACTTATCTGCACCTTGCCCCAGAACCAGAATTAACCAAAGAGCTTTTAGAGAAAAAAGTAATTGGGATTGCTTATGAAACAGTAAAAACTGCCAATGGAACTTTACCTTTATTAACGCCAATGAGTGAAGTAGCGGGTAGAATGGCTAGTCAAATTGGTGCTCAATTTTTAGAAAAAGTACATGGTGGAAAAGGGATTCTTCTTGGTGGTGTACCTGGTGTTCGTTGTGGAAAAGTAGTGATTATAGGAGGCGGTATTGCAGGCACAAATGCTGCTAAAATTGCTTTAGGACTTGGGGCTCATGTTACTATTTTAGACATTAGTTTAGATAGATTAAGGGAGTTAGATGATTTATTTGCTGGTAGAATTGCCACATTAACCTCTACTCCATACAATATTGCGCATGCAGTTAAAGAAGCTGATTTAGTTATTGGAGCAGTTTTGATTCCAGGTGCAAAAGCGCCAAGATTGGTTACTGAAGAAATGATTAAAACAATGGAAAAAGGTTCTGTAGTTGTTGATATTGCTATTGACCAAGGTGGAATTTTTGAAACAACAGACCGTATTACAACACATGATAATCCTGTTTATATAAAACACGATGTATTGCATTATGCAGTTGCAAATATGCCAGGAGCTGTACCAAGAACATCTACAATTGCATTAACAAATGCTACAATACCCTATGCTGTTCAAATTGCAAACAAAGGGTACAGGAAAGCTTGCTTAGAAAACAACGACTTATTAGCTGGAATAAATACTTTAGAAGGCTTTGTAACCTACGAAGCTGTTGCAAAAGCACAAGGATTGGAATATAAAGAAGCTTCAACTTTATTAAGCTAGTGATAATTTATCTTGATTAGGGTGCGACAAAAATGGTTTAGTATCATAATGATGAAAGGTTGCACCCTTTTCAATTACCTTTTCAATAATTTCAGCTGTGTTTTTTGATAATACCAATGGTTTTGGATTTTCACCTGAAAGCCAACTATAAATAGTCTTAAAAGAATTGGCTTCTATTTTATCAATAATTGGCACTCTAAATTTTTCTAAAGCGGCTGCATTGCACAATTGTTCATATTGACCTTTTATTGGTAAACACAATAGTTTTTTTCCTAAAAACAAAGCTTCGGCAGGAGTTTCAAAACCAGCTCCTGTAATTATTCCAGCAGAACTTATCATGCTTTCATTAAAAGCATTGTTACTGATAGGAATTAATGTCACGTTTTTATTTACAACCTTTGAAGTAACTTTTTTTGAGAAAACCTCAAACTGAATATCAGTACACTTATTTAACTCATTAGCTACAACTTCATCACTATAATGAGATAAATAAACTGTAATATGACCATTATTACTTGGGTTTGCGTTTAAAATTTCATTTTTAATAATTGGTGAGTATATGAACTTATCATAACTTTCAAAATGAAGCCCTATATAATCTGTTGCTGATGCATAATGGTTCAATATCCATTCTCCTATAAAATCTCTTTTAGATGGCTTTGGTGTAAGAGGGGATATAAAACTTGCCTGATGGCCGAAATTGATGCTCTTAACATTTTTTAATTTACAAGACAACGATGTAATACTTTCAAAATCGTTTATTACTAAATCGTAATCCTCAACTGGAAGAGATTTTGCCTCATTCCAAATACGAGAAATGTTTAATTCTTTCCACATTTTAAAATAATCAAGACCACCCCTATTTCCGTAAAAAAGGCTTAACCCTTTACTTCTATATTTAATTGGTAATGCAGGATCTAAATTGCTATTGCTACCGCTTAAAAAAACATCCACATTGCCGTATTTTTCTAAATAAGGTAATAACTGTATTGCTCGTGCTATATGGCCGTTGCCAGTAGCTTGTACTGCATATAGAATTTTTAACTTGTTATTGGTATATATCATTTACAAATACAATTATGCAAATAATGCGGATTTAAAATTTGCTACAACGCTTTTAGTGCAGCTAAAGAGTTGAAAAGTAATATTTCATCAGGAACTACATTCAATTTCGGAAGTCCTTTTTCCATCATAGCCACCGAAAGTGGTGCAGATATAAAGTCTTTGGGATTGTATTGGAAGATTGTCCATTCTTGATTATTATACTCAAGTGATGTTAAATTTTCTATCCAATCACCACTGTTTAAATAGGTTACACTTCCTTTTTCAGTAGTAATAATTCTTTTTTGGGGTTGATGAATATGACCACATATTACGTAATCATATTTTTTTTCTATTGCCAATTCTGCAGCTGTTTGTTCAAAATTTCCTATCCATGAAACTGCTTTTTTTACCCCATTTTTTACTTTCTTACTAAAGCTCATTTTTTCTTTTCCCATTAATTTTAAAAACCAATTAATGAGCCCATTGATCATAATTAATAAATCATAACCGTGACCACCTAGCTTAGCTAAAAATTTAGCTCCACCTTTTGTAGTCGCATCAAAAACGTCTCCATGAAAAATCCATGTCATTTTCCCGTTAATCTCTATTACAAGCTTATCTGTTAATTGAAAGTTGCCTATTTGCAAATCTGTATAGCGGCGCATAATTTCATCATGATTGCCAGTAATATAAATTACTCTCGTGCCATGACTAAGTAAATTCATAATCTCTTTGATTACTTGCATGTGGGCAACCGGGAAATATCTTTTGTTGAATTGCCAAATATCTACAATGTCGCCATTGAGAACAAGTATTTGAGGGCTTATGCTTTTAAGATAATTTACAATTTCTTTTGCATTGCAGCCATAAGTTCCTAAGTGCAAGTCACTCATTACTACAACTTCTACTTTTCGCTTTTCCATAACTTCAAATGTTTTTCAAAATTGAAAACTATACATTAACTAATTGTTATGGCTTTGTAACCAAATTGTTAATTACATACATGTATAGTAAATAGCACTACAATATAGTAATTAAAACAAATTATGGTTTAAAATTGTATATAAAATAAAAAAATGACGGTTAAACAATCTTTCTTGAAAGCACTTTATCACTTATTTCTATTAATTAATAAATTTTTACCCAATAACACCAGTGTTTCTCTAATAAACGATAAACATTTAAAACCATTATCTACAATTTATGACATTCAAATTTGTAATAACAAGGGCGAATCTATTTATCTTTCTGATTACAAAGGCAAGAAGATATTACTGGTAAATACAGCTAGTAATTGTGGATTTACAGCTCAGTACGAGGAACTACAAACACTTTATAAAAAATACGATGGCAAGTTAGTCATAATAGGGTTTCCATCAAACGACTTCAGACATCAAGAACCAAACGGTGATTCTGAAATAGAAAAATTCTGTAAAATAAATTTCGGCGTTTCTTTTCCAATAATGAAAAAAAGTGGTGTAGTCAAAGGTGAAAAGCAAAATGAAATGTATAAATGGCTTTCCGACTCTTCAAAAAATGGATGGTGCAATCAACAACCAACATGGAATTTCTGCAAATACCTAGTAGATGAAAATGGAATATTAACACATTTTTTCAAACAAACCATTTCCCCCTTAGACAAAAAAGTAATAGAAGCCATTGTGGAATAATCACAAAATTGCCCTCTTCAATTCTGTCAGTTTTTTTCTATAATAATTGCCATCATGGCATTTAGATTTTCATGGTATTGTGTTTGTTAGCCCCCCAAAAATTAAAATAATTTTAAATATTAAATTATGCAAAAAGGGCAAATAAGGGTTGAAACGGAAAACATTTTTCCAATCATTAAGAAGTTTTTGTACAGCGATCACGAAATTTTTCTTCGTGAATTGGTAAGCAATGCTGTTGATGCTTCTCAAAAAGTAAAAACATTATCAAGCATTGGAGAAGCTAAAGGTGATTTAGGTGATGTAAGAATTGACATCATATTAGATGAAAAAGAGAAAACCATTTCTGTAGAAGACAGAGGTGTTGGGATGACTAAAGAGGAAGTAGATAAATACTTAAACCAAGTAGCATTTAGTGGGGCAGAAGAATTTCTAACTAAATACAAAGACGCCAATATCATCGGTCATTTTGGATTGGGCTTTTACAGTTCATTTATGATTAGTGAGAAAGTAGATGTATTGTCTCAGTCTTTTAAAGATGATGCACCTACTGTATTTTGGAGTTGTGATGGTAGCCCAGAATATGAACTTTATGAAGTTGAAAAACGTGATCGTGGTACCAAAATTATCATGCACGTAAACGAAGAGAGTTCCGAGTTTTTAAATGCAAGCCGTATAAAAGGCATTCTTGAGAAATTCTGTAAGTTTTTACCAATTCCTATTTTCTTCCGCCAAGTAGATGATAAAGAAGAAGATGTAAAACAAATAAATAATCCCAATCCTATTTGGACTAAAAAGCCAGGTGATTTAAATGATGAAGATTATAAAAACTTCTACAGAGAATTGTATCCAATGGGTGAAACACCTTTGTTTTGGATTCATTTGAATGTAGATTATCCATTTAATCTTACTGGTATTTTATATTTCCCAAGGATTAAACAGAGTTATGAAATTCAAAAAGACAAAATTCAACTTTACTCCAACCAAGTATTTGTTACGGATGAAGTAAAGGATATTGTACCTGAATTTTTAATGCTTTTACATGGTGTAATTGATAGTCCAGATATTCCATTAAATGTAAGCCGTAGTTATTTACAAGGCGATCCTAACGTTCGTAAAATAAATAGCCACATTACCAAGAAAGTAGCAGATAAACTAGAAGAAATTTTCAGAAACGACCGTGAATCTTTCCAAGATAAATGGGAGAGCCTAGGTTTATTTGTGAAGTATGGGATGATGATGGACGAAAAATTCCTAGAAAAAGCAAACAAATTCTTAGTACTTGAAGATGCAACTTCTCCAAAAGAAGAAAAGCAAGAAGATGGTCAAGTAGTTACTAAAAAAATATTCTACACTTTGGAAGAATACAAAACTGCTACAGATGGATTGCAAAAAAACAAAGAAGGTAAGAATGTAATAATCTATACCACAAACCCTGTTCAGCAAGATGCTTATATTAAGGCATGTAGCCACAAAGGATATGTAGTTATTAAAGCAGAAACCTTAGTAGATGCTGCATTCATTAACCACATGGAAATGAAATGGGATAATGTAGTTTTCGTGAGGGTAGATGCGGATATTGTTGACAACTTGATTGATAAGCAAGAAAACAATGAAAGTGTATTAGGTAAAGATGAAGCTGAAAGCCTAAAAAGTTTATTTGAGTTTCCAATAAGCGATTTACATGTAACTGTTGAAGTAAAAGGATTGGTGAACAATACATCACCAGTTGTTGCAACTCGCCCTGAGTTTATGAGAAGAATGAAAGACATGGGAGCTATGAGTGGCGGAATGGGTGCTTTTTATGCACAAATGCCGGATGAAGTAACGCTTACTGTAAATGGCAATCACCCAATTTATCAAACTTTATTAAAAGAGGCTGATGTAGAAAAACAAGGTAAACAAGTTAGAAATCTAGCTGATTTAGCTCTATTATCTCAAGGGCTATTGAAAGGAAATGATTTGACTAATTTTATTTCTAGAAGCGTAGAATTAATGAACTAATTCTTAAAAAATTAATAGTAACTATAAATTAAAAAAGAGGCTATGCTGTAGAGGCAAGCCTCTTTTTTAATTCTTATAATGTTGGAGTTATTTCCGTAGCATAATAGGACTAAATAAATACGAAACAATTCCTCATCAAATCAATAGTATTTACATTGCACCCCAAAAGCGTGAAATATGAAAAAACACAATTTTAATTCTGGTCCATCTATTTTGCCAAAGCAAGTAATGGCGCAAGCAGCAGAAGCTATAGTAGAATTTAACAATACTGGTCTATCTATTTTAGAAATAGGGCATCGTACATCTTATTTTATTGATGTAATGGAAGAAGCAAGAGCATTGGTTAAAGAATTAATGAAATTAGATGACACTTATGAAGTATTGTTTCTTCATGGAGGTGCTACTACCCAATTTATGCAAGTGCCTATGAATTTGCTAGATGAAACCGATACTGCTTGTTATTGTGATGACGGTGTTTGGGGAAGCAAAGCAATAAAAGAAGCTAGTTTATTTGGAAATATAGATGTAGTGGCTTCTTCAAAAGATAAAAAATATACCTACATCAATAAGTCACTTGCTTTTCAAGATGGAGCTAAATATTTGCATATTACTACTAATAATACTGTAGAAGGAACACAGTGGCAGCATACACCCAATGTTTCTATCCCTATAATTGCAGATATGAGTAGCGATATCTTTAGTCGCGAATTAGACTTTAGTAAATATTCATTGATATATGCAGGCGCGCAAAAAAACATGGGTGCAGCAGGTGTAAATGTGCTTGTTATTAAAAAAGAAATTCTTGGTAAAAGAAAGCGAGCTATTCCTACTATTATGGATTATCAAAAACATATCGAAGCAGGTTCTTTAATGAATACCCCCCCCGTTTTTGCTGTATATGTAGCTTTACTTACACTTCGTTGGATAAAGGCTGAAGGTGGATTAGCAGTGATGGAAAAAAATAGTATTGCCAAAAGCACTTTGCTCTATAATACCATTGATAGCTTGCCATTATTTAATTGCCCAATTGCTTTAGAAGACAGAAGCAGGATGAATGCGGTATTCTTTCTAACAAACCCAGCTCACGAACAGCCATTTTTAGACATTTGTAAGAACGAAGGAATGGTTGGAGTAAAAGGATATAGAACTGTTGGAGGCATTCGTGTAAGTATGTACAATGCCTTACCCATTGAAAGTGTAGAAGCCTTCACTAGTTTAATGAAGGACTTTAGTAATAAAATAAATTAATTTTTTAATCACCAATTGTAGTATCATTTTTCATGAGTCATATTCAACCATTTAAAGCGCTAAGACCACAGGCAGATGTGGCAAAACAAGTTGCTAGCCGCCCTTATGATGTACTTAACAGCCAAGAAGCAAGAGAAGAAGTTGCAGAAAACCCATATTCCTTTTTGCATATTACCAAAAGCGAAGTAAGCCTTCCTGCCGATATTGATATTCATAGTGAGGCTGTATATGAAAAAGCAAAAGAGAATCTTCAGCAATTTATCGATCAAAAAACATTGTTTAGAGAAGATAAACCATGTTATTATATCTACCAACTTATTATGAATGGTCGCTATCAAACTGGGCTTGTTTGTGCAAGTAGTATTGATGATTATGAAAATGATATTATTAAAAAACACGAATTTACTCGGCCAGAAAAAGAACAAGACAGAATCAATCACATAAAAACTACTGGTGCACAAACTGGCAATGTATTTTTAGCCTACAGAAATGTAGATGAGATAGATGCTTTAATAGAAGATTGGACTGAAAACCATATTCCTGTATATGATTTTCTAGCAGATGATGGCATTCAAAACACTATATGGATTGTGGATGACAATACAGTTACCAATCAAATAACGCATTATTTTGAAACAAAAGTTCCTCATACTTATATAGCTGATGGTCACCATCGTGCAGCATCTGCTGCTAAAGTAAGAAAAGCACTTGGCAACCAAATAACCAATGAAAGCAATTATTTCTTAACCACTCTTTTTCCTTCCAATCAATTATTTATAATGGATTACAATAGGGTGGTAAAAGACTTGAATGGATTTACCCAAGAATCTTTCTTGGAAGCATTAAGTACTAAATTTCATCTAGCTCATACAGGAGTTAAGACCTTAAAGCCTACTCAATTGCATGAATTTGGGATGTATTTAGCTGGATCTTGGTATCAACTTATCGCTAAAGAAAACACATTCACTACCGACCCCATTGGCATTTTGGATGTATCTATTCTCCAAGACAATATTTTAAATGAACTTTTAGGGATAAAAGACCCGAGAACAGATACTAGAATAGATTTTGTTGGTGGCATTCGTGGGATTAATGAATTGCAAGCAAGAGTAGATAGCGGCAATATGGCTGTGGCTTTTAGTTTGTATCCTGTTACTATTCAGCAATTATTTGATATAGCAGATAATGGCGAAGTAATGCCTCCAAAAAGCACTTGGTTTGAGCCTAAATTGAGAGATGGTGTACTTACACATCTTATCTACGAATAATAGGCAATAGGGTTTTATTGAAAATGCAATAATTAAAATGACGGTAATGAAAAAATTAGTTGGATTATTTATAGGTTGTGTAGCTTTTACTACTATTGTTTTTGCTCAGCCTGCAACAGATTTGTATCAAACTGCTAGAACCTACATGATGCAGGGCGATTTAGATAATGCAAATACTAGCTTTACCAATTTATTAAAGCAAGACCCTAATAATCTAGAAGCACAAACTGATTATTGCTATTTACTTACCCTTAAAAATGACTATAAAAAAGCCATAGTAATAGGCAAGCAATTAGTAGCCAATCCGAAAGCTACTGTTCAAATGTATCAAACACTTGGCTTGGCATTTAAAGGAAAAGAAGATTATAACTCTGCTGAAAATTTATACAAAGAGGGTATAACCAAGTTTCCAAATAGCGGTGTATTGTACAATGAATATGGCGAGCTATATGCCATGCAGAATAAATTAGACAAAGCAATCATTCAATGGGAGGCGGGAATAAAAGCCGACCCCAACTACAGCAGCAATTATTACAATGCTGCAATGTATTATAGCAAAGTACAAATAGATTTATTTTGGGTAATTCAATACGGAGAAATATTTGTAAACCTAGAAAGCTATAGCCAACATACCGCCACTATTAAAATAAAACTTTTCGATGCTTATAAAAAACTATTTACTGGAAATCAAATAGAAACATTGGGAAATAGTGCCTCTAACTCTCCTTTTCAAAAAGCTTGGTATTTATTAATAAGCCCAAACACAAGTGCTTTAAAAAATGGCGTTGATGCAGAAAGCCTTGGTGCTTTGCGTATTAGATTTATACTCAATTGGTTTTATACCAAGCAAAATGAAAAAACGCCTTTTTTCCTATTCGATCATCTTCAATATCTGATAAAAGAGGGTTTATTTGATGCCTACAATCAATGGCTTTTTGGGGAAGTTTCTAATACGGAGAACAACCAAATTTGGCTAAATACCCATGCCAGTGAAATGAGTTTTTTCAAAGCATACCAACAAAGCAAATTATATAAACAACCTAGTGGTCAATACTATAAATAAATGGATTTCTTGGTTTAATGGTTGTTACTTATAAGCATAAAAAAACAGTATGTACATTAATATTGTGAACTAGTTTTCAAGATATTTTTTTCTATCAGCCAAATAGAATGCAAGTAAATCAATCAACTAATTTCAACTAAACTATTCAATAATGACCTTAACACTTGGCTTTTCCCCATGCCCAAACGATACATTTATTTTCGATGCACTCATCAATAAAAAAATTGATACCGAAGGGCTAGAATTTACCATACACTTAGAAGACGTTCAAACCCTTAATGAATGGGCAATAGCAGAAAAGCTAGACATTACTAAGATTAGTTATGGTGTGCTGCCAATCGTATTGCCCTCCTATCAATTATTAAATAGTGGCGGTGCATTGGGCAAAGGTGTTGGGCCCCTGCTTATTAGTAAGCATTCTATTGATAGCGTTTCATTATCTGAAAAAATTAAAGACTTTACTATAGCCATTCCAGGCATTAATACCACAGCCCATTTGTTATTCTCTCTTGCTTTTCCTCAAGCCAAGCTGAAAAAGTTTTTAGTTTTTAATGAGATAGAAGCCGCTGTATTAAATGGCAGTGTAGATGCTGGGGTAATTATCCATGAAAACAGATTTACCTACCGAGAAAAAGGATTAATTAAATGGATGGATTTAGGCGCTTATTGGGAAGAACAATTGCAACTGCCTATTCCCTTAGGTGGAATAATTGCCCATAAAAGAATTGATACTACAGTGGCAAATCAAGTAAACAGATTAATTAAAAAAAGTGTGGAATATGCCTTCGCCAATTATCCCGCCTTGCCATCTTTTGTAAAAGACCACGCCCAAGAAATGAGTGAAGATGTAATGCGAAAACACATCGATTTATATGTAAACAATAATTCGCTTGATCTTGGCGAAGACGGACAAAACGCCATAAATTCATTATTAGATGTATATGCCGAAATGAATAACCTCTAAGCAAAAGGGGCTGCCCAACACATAGTCACATAGCTTACAATTCTACTTAGACAAATTTGATTGGAAGCATTGGGTTTAAAGCAACAAGTGCTCTAAATACTAACTCCATGCTTCAGCATGGGGATAAAAAAGAAACAATGTGAAAGGCTTTAGCCTTGATTCCTCCTAGATTTTCAATAGGATTTGTAGTGAGAGCCTCAAAGGCAATATAGATAAGTGTTTGGGGTTTTTTTTAGATGAAATAATATTGGAATATTATAAGGTCAAAAAATGTTCTCAATTGAAAATCACAAAGACCAAAATAAAATAAATAGACTCCTTTGTAAATGCTTAGCTATAAAGTGTTTCAGGTTCGTAATAAATTTTCTATAGCAAAATCTGTGTTAAAATCACCAATTAATTAAAAGTAAATTTTCAACCAATGCACTGTATGAATACAACTGGTGATAGAAGTTGCTACCTAGTTATTTTCCTGCACTCTGTTTGGTAATACCCACGCCTTGTTAGGTATAACCTACGCCTTGTTAGGTAAAACCTACGCCTTGTTAGGTAAAACCTACGATTTGTTAGGTAAAACCCACGTCTGGGAGTTTTTTAACAAACCTGTTTCCCTAATTTCGTCACCACTACAAGTTTATCTTGAAAGGAAGAAACGTTGGCAAGAACAAATTTGCTTGGGAAAATAGGATAGTTCAGTGTAAAGCTCAGCCTTCGTTGGTTAATAAGTGCAGGGAGGGGATAATTAAAGTTTATCACGATAGACTTGGCATATAAAAATAAAAATTATGAAAAAGAGAATTGATTTGCAGGGGGAGGAAATGCCACATGTTGGAGCAATGGTAATGGCGCAATTGAAATTGAAACACCTGACTAAGGCCGAAGTGGCTAGGAAAATGGAGGTAGCTCGCAAAGGGGTATTGGAATATATCCGCAACCCATCTTTACAGGTGGGCATATTGTGGCATTTGAGCAAGATTATCGGCCATATTTTTTTTGAGGACTTGGCTGCATTGCTACCACCGAATAACATAGATGAGAATGGCCATGAACACGAGCAATCTGAAGCCGCTGTACAATTGGCTGAAAAAGACCATCGGATAGTAGAATTGGAAATGGAACTAAAAGTGTATAAGGAAATTGTAATGGGGAAGGTGAAAGATTGATTTCAACTGGAGCCTAATATAGACAGACTTGAATTGTGAGAGGACATGCATTGTGCCTTTCTTGATGAGTAATTAGATTGAAAAATCGATACTTTACATTACAAAACAATTGGCAGGTATATTCCAATTAACCTAATTATTTCTATTGCTCTTTTCCTTTTGTGATGGATAGGGAAACTGTAGTTCATTTTTATCAAAACCAGAATATCTCGTTTGAACCCAGAATTTGCACTTGGATTTGTTTTGACAGTTTAAAAGGCAAAATTGTTAAGTGTTTGTGGTTTTTTTTTAGGTAAAATAATTTTGGAATATGATACGCTTCCCTTCAGGTGATTGGAGGCTTCTCAATTGTAAATCACAAAGACCAAAATAAAATAAATAGATCCCTTTGTAAATGCTTGGTTATAGAGCGTTTCGGGTTCGTAATAAAATTTCTATTGCAAAATCTGGGTTAAAATAGCGCTCGAAGTCTTTTTATTACACTGAGTACCACTGAGGTTCACTGAGAGTTACAGAGGTTTGTCTTTCTTTTTAACTCTGTGTCTTCTCTGTGGTTCTCTGTCAAATTATTATGACACCTTTATTAAAAAGTTTGTCAATGAGAGCAATTGTATCACAAATAGTCACATAAGTTGAAATAAAACCTGCCTTTTTTAAAACTATGTGGTGGTAAAGATTAGTAATAAGAAAAATTAGTTCTTTTATTTGCAAGATGAAGCGTGGTACTACAGCTAATACATCTAAGAAAAAAAAATCTAGTCCATTCAAAAGATTTTTAAGAATTGTATTACGTACTATTTTAATACTTTTTGTTTCATCATTATTATATGTAATACTCTGTAAATGGGTAATGCCCCCTATTACCCTCACACAAATTAGCAATGGACTAACCTATGGTTTGCAGCGCGATTATGTAGGTAAAGACAAAATTTCTCCCAATGCACGCCTAGCAGCCATTGCTAGTGAAGATCAACGCTTTCCTGATCATTTTGGGTTTGATATTATAGCTATTGAAAAAAGTTTACAAGCCAAAAAAGGTAAGAAAAGCAAACGCCCACGTGGTGCAGCAGCAAGCACCATTAGCCAACAAACTGCCAAAAACATTTTTCTATGGCAAGGCAATGGCATTTGGAAATACATTAGAAAAGTGCCAGAAGCCTATTTTACCTTGTTAATAGAATTTATTTGGGGAAAGCAACGCATACTAGAAGTATATTTGAATACGATTGAAATGGGCACCGGCATTTTTGGTATTGAGGCAGCATCTCAAGCCTATTTTCAAAAACCTGCAAGCGCACTTTCTAGGCAAGAAGCCGCCATGATAATAGCCTGTTTACCCAATCCAAAGAAGTTTTCTGTAAGGCCACCAAGTGTGCGCGTGGCATGGCGTTTTCCTCAAATAATGCGAGAAATGCACAATATTGAAGAAGACGAAGACGTTCAAAAATTGATAAATCCTGAATAGGGTAACATCAAGATACTAAATTGGGCAACCCTATTATTTCTTGCTATTAAGAAAGTAGTTGTAAGAACGATATAATAAATAATAGTCATACATACCCATCTATGAAAACGAATTTTTATTGATAATTCTTTAAAAAATCTTTCAAGTTGTCTATTTCAACTTCAAAGTCTTTAATCAGGTTTAATTTTTTCCAGTTGGTATTTCTAGTGCACCATTTATCCATTCACCATCTAAAGAAGCTTGATACTTTTTGTAAAACTTAATAGCTGGTTCATTCCATTCTAATACTTGCCAACAAAGGCGGTGATAGCCTTTTGTGTTACATTCATCGATAATTGCATCAAAAAGCATTGTGCCAATACCTTTTCCACGCATAGCTTCGGTAACTAATAAATCTTCTAGGTATAAACTTTCTCCTTTCCAAGTGCTAAACCGAATGTAATATAGCGCAAAGCCAACAATTTCATTATTTGTATCATCAACAGCTACAATACCCCACCAAACAGGGTTTTCTCCAAAACCACTTTTTGAAAAAGCCTCAAAACTTACGGTTACCTCATTTGGTGCTTTTTCATATTCAGCCAATTCTTTTACCAAATCGAATATTGTTTTACAATCTTGTTGTTCTGCTCTTCTTATTGAAATCATGATCTATTTAAACTAAATTTTTGTTCTGTAATGCACAAAATATCACCTAATTGCCTTCTTAATTATTCAGAAATATTTAACCTAATTAAACACTTTTGACATTTTTTAAAGTTTTTAACTATAGAATCTTTGTTTGCAATAGTAGAGATTTTGATTTCTAAAAAATGCGTTACTTAGTTACAAAAGATATTTTGTTTATACATTGAATCTAATTTATTGGATATACAGATAAGTTTTTTACATACATTCTACTTCAGTTAAACACCGTTTTATCCCATACCTCATAAGGGATAAACCCATATCTCATATCATACTAGATAAGCATGTATATCATACTGGATAAGCACTTAAATAAGGTGAAAATTGTAACCACAATTGTATAATACACATAAATAAAAAAGGTGTGAATATTTTTTAAAGCGTTTAATCTAAAGGATTCCTATGTTTGGCAAGTATTCAACAATTGATTTATGAAGCAATTATTTATCTCTTACACATCTTATAATCATTGGGCAAATAAACAATTGACCTCTGCAATTGACATGCTAACGGAAGAATTTTGTCACACTGAAATTGTTGGAAGCTTCCCTAGTTTATATGATACAATAAGACATCTTTGGCATGCAGAATTTCTTTGGTGGCAAAGAGTAAATGGAATAACCCCAACCGCCCTTCCTACTTTGGCATCTGAAAGTACATTGGATTTAATGAATGCATTATTAGATCAAGGAAAAGAATGGGAAATATGGGCAGAGAATTTAACAGATGAACAATTGTTAGAAAGCATTACGTATACCAACATGAAAGGGGAGACTTTTACATCGAGCCTTTGGCAAATTTTGCAACATATATTTAATCATGCTAGTTACCATCGAGGGCAAGTAGTAATGATACTTAGACAGTTAGGTGTATTTTCTATTCCAAATACAGATTATATAGCATATTGTAGGTCTAAATAGAAAATAAAATTTGATAATATTGAAAGTGGTTTAAAATAATTATTAATAATAAGTATCAACAAATTTTTGTAGCCATAATAGATTGAGTAATCATTCTATTATGGTTTTTTATTTTAGTTTAAGCATAATATGGTAGCGTAAAGTAATTTTTAAACTTTCATTTCGTTATTATATGCAACCGTACTATTTCATTGAATGCAACTGACAAAGTTCCATAGGAGCATTTTACATTCAAGCTCGTTTATACGAGCTATTTTGTGTTGCACCTTATGGTCGTTTTTTATTTCTATTTCATTTGCACAAGACAAAACTTCTATTAGTTGTAAAATAAAAGGGTATAGAGAAAATGGTATTTATGGGCAAAGCGATAGTAAAGTGGCTTATATCATTAAATTGAAAAACAATATAAATGACAACCAAAAAGGAAACATTTATGTAGATGTAAAAAACGATTTAAACCAATCTACATATCATGAAGATATTAGTACGTTTATTAAACCTGGAGGGAGTTATAGCAAAGAAATAGATATTGACGTTGCGAAACTTCCGGCAGGATTCTATAACATCTCATTTAACATAACCACAAATCATTATGCCCAATCTCTTTATTACATTTTTGCAGTTGAGCCAGATAAAATAAAGCCAACTGGCATAAGGCCTAGTGACTTCACTACCTTTTGGGATAATGCAAGAAATGAATTAGCTAATGTTAATCCTTCATATAAAGTGGTGAGAAGGGGGGATGTTTCTACCAATAGTAATGATGTATATTTATTAGAGTTTCAATCAATTGGGAATGTAACAATTAGGGGTTGGTTAAGTGTTCCAAAAAATAGAAATAGGAATGCAATATTGTACAGATTGCCCGATTATGTAAATGCTGCAGCACCAGAATCACGAAACGATATGGCTGTTTTTACATTAGATGCTCGCGGTGTTGGCACTAGTGCAGATAAAGTAAAATTAGATTATAATAATTTCATTATAAATGGGTTGTCAAATAGAGAAAATTATATTTATCGTTCTGTTTTAATGGATTGTTTGCGTGGACTTGAATGCCTTTTTAAGAACGTAGAACTAAAACTAGACATAAACAAGATTCTTGTAACAGGAGTTGGTCAAGGAGCCACACTAGCAGCAATTGTTGCTGCAATGGATAATAGAGTAAAAGGATTAATATTAGATAGACCTACTTTGGTAGATATGCGTACAACTTTTTCGTTGGGAGAAATTAGATCGCCCAATCCATGGCCTATACCTACACTTAAAAGTTATTTCAACTCAAATAGAATGTCTTTAGATAATTTTTTTAAGATATGGGATAATTTTGATGCACTTAGTTTTGCTTCTTTAATTAAATGCCCTATTCTTGTTGGTTTATCACTAAAAAGTAGTATAAGCTTTCCTCAATGTGGATATAACTTTTACAACCAAGTGCTCAGCACAAAAAGAGAAATTTATATATGTCCTGACAATGAATCGGGCATTGATGAGTCTTTTTATATTTTTGAGAATAATTGGATAAAAGAAATTTTAAGATTATAATAAATGCATATTTCAATGAAAAATTGTATAGTAATACTAGTTTGTTTTCTTAGTACGATTCAAATAACTAAAGCTGGATTTCCTATTGGAAAAGGAAGGGGGTTGTTGGTTCCGAGTTATACTTTTTATACTGCTAAAGGTTATTGGGATGCCAATAGTGCCTATAGAAGTTATGGAAATGGAAGTTTCAATTCCCATTATTTCAGTTTATATGGAGTTTATGGCATTAGTAGAAGCTTAAACTTGGTTTATAATGTTCCTTTTGTTTCTCAAGTTGATAATAATACAAGTGGCGCTTCCAAAATTTATACAGCTACAGGTTTAGGTGATGCTTCAATCGGATTAAGTCATTTTTTCAAAGAATTTGACAATGATAGGCATGTATCACTTACTGGATCTTTGATTGTGCCATTATACCAGAATCAAGGAAATCCATATCCAAATATTGGTTTTCAATCTTTAGGGGGAGAAGTTAAATTAGGATTCGCTGGATCTGCTACTGGTGGTTTTCGTAATCCATACTATGATATCGATTTTGGTGTGAGACAATATTTCAATTTAGAAGGGCCAACTCAACTTTTCACTTCTATTACCGGAGGTGTTCCTGTAAGTGATTCTTGGAAACTAAGCGGCACTTTAAGTGGTGTTTATTCCACAAGCAACACAGCTTTAACCAATCAAACAACTGTTTTTTATAACTACAACAAATCTTTCAGTTATGTACGTATTGCAGCAAATGCTGGGTACACTGTTAATGAAGATTTGTCAATTTGGGGAGGGATTTTTTCAGACATAGCCGGAAAAAGTGTAGGTAGAGGTAGTGGTCTTTCAGTTTCAGCTGTAATAAAACTTTAATTTAAATTGTATTAAATAACCTATGAAAAGTGATTATTAGAACTTTTTAATTCTAAAACCTAATACTTATAACCTACAACCTATTTAAGCAAAGGCAATCTTTGAGAAGATTCTCTAACAATCAACTTGAGTTTTAAAACTGTATGTGTTTGGCTCATATCGGTATCGCTGTGCATCATTTCTATAAAAGTTTTAGCTGCAGTTTTCCCAAGCTCAAATGCCGGCATATCTATACTTGAAAGGGTTGGAGTAACCAAACTAGTGGCAGGGTCATTATTAAAACCTACTAGCCCAATATCATTCGGCATGTTTAATTTCTTTTCTTTTATTGCAAGCATAGCTCCAATTGCCATTTTATCTGCTATAGCGAAAATTGCATCAGGCCTTTTCTTCAAGGCTAGTAATTCTTTAGTTGCGAAATAGGCATAATCCTGATTGAAATCACAGTAAACTATTAGCTCTTTATCAACTTTTATATTATTTTCTTTGAGTGCTCTTAAATAACCATCCATTCTATTATTGCTTAATTCTAAGTTTTTTGGTCCTGCAAGAATGGCGATTTTTTTATAGCCTTGTTCTATTAAATGTTGTGTTGCCATATAACCAGCCCCCTCATTATCTACAGTTACATTTGGGGCAATTAATTCCGATGAGATTCTATCAAACATCACCATTGGCTTTTTCTTGTCTAATATCTTTTTAAGGTGTGCCACCATTTTAGATTCGCTGGAAAGAGATACAATGAACCCATCAACCAAACTGTCCATCAATCTTTTGGTATTTACAATTTCTCTTCCATAGCTTTCATTGCTTTGGCAAACCATTACTGTGTAGCCGGCTTCTAGTGCAACTTCATCTATGCCTTTAACCATTGTAGAAATCACAAAATCTAGGTTTGGAACTATTACACCAATCGTATGGGTTTGCTTCTTTAATAAGTGCAATGCCAACTGGTTTGGCTGGTAATTTAACTCCTCAGCTAAAGCAAGTACTGCTTTTCTGGTTTCTTGTTTTACATCGTGTGTGTCTCTTAGTGCCCTAGAAACAGTAGAAGTAGATACATTGAGGGCACGAGCAATATCTTTAATAGTAGCTTGTTTTTCCATAATAGCAGGCAGGCAATGTTAAAAAAGAAGATAAAAGTAGTGGTAATTTTTTGTTTTTCTCATTAAATTCCCGTTTACGTTGCCGGAAACGGTATCAGGCGTGTTTTTTTGAAAACGTATAAAAAAAAGCCCTTTCTGATAAAAATTATTTAATGAAAAGCCCCTTTGTTTAAATATTTCTTTTTAAAATAATTTGTGATAGCTGGATATAGCATTTACTTTTACACAATTAATGTTGTTTTTATATAGATCCCGATGCACAAATCAATAATCTATTTTGTGTGTAAAACAAACTTTTGCTAAAAAAACTATTCATAAAGCTTGCATTTACTTTTTACTAACGATTCTGCTTAAATGAAAAAAAATTGTTTATCCATACTTGCGCTACTATTTCTTTCATGTTCAGTAATTGCTCAAGAAAATGTAGGATCTAAAAAAAATGTTCTATTTATTGTTATAGACGATTTAAAACCAGAATTAGGCTGCTATGGTAATACATTAATTAAAACACCAAACATTGATAAGCTAGCAAATAAAGGAACACTCTTTTTAAATAACTATTGTCAGCAAGCGGTTTGTGGACCTACAAGAGCTAGTGTAATGACAGGTAAAAGACCAGATTATACCAAGGTTTGGGATTTAAAAACGCCAATGCGTGATGTGAATCCAACCATTTTAAGTCTTCCGCAATACCTTATTTCTCAAGGATATTCTACTCAAGGTATAGGAAAAGTATATGACCCCAGAGATGTAGACAAAGAATTGGACAAACCATCATGGAGTGTTCCATTTTATGAGAATGATGATGCTTATTTTAATAAAAGTATTGGTTTGCCTGTTGTAGGACAATATCAATCTAATGAAAGCAAAGCTCTAGTAGCGAAATTTGAAAAGGATGCAAAAGAAAAAGGGTTAAAAGGAAAGGAAGCCAAGCAATATGTAATAGAAAAAGTTAGACCAACTACTGAATGTATTGATGTTCCAGACAATGCTTATGAGGATGGAGCAAATGCACTTAAAGCAAAAGACATTTTAGCACAACTTAGTAAATCTCAACAGCCATTCTTTTTTGCAGTTGGACTTCATAAGCCACATTTGCCATTTGTATCTCCTAAAAAATATTGGGATTTGTATAAAAGAGAAGAAATGCCCCTTGCAGCATTTCAAGAGCAATCAAAAAATGGAGTAGATATGGCTTATCATAGCGCTTCTGAAATGCGCCTTTATTCAGATATCCCCCCATTATTATCCTTTACAGATCAAAAGCCTTTTGGTCTTACATTATCCAAAAGCAAGCAACAAGAATTAATTCATGGATATTATGCTGCCGTTTCTTATACCGATGCTCAGGTAGGTATATTAATGAAAACACTAGATTCATTAGGATTAACTAAAAATACCATTGTTGTTCTTTGGGGCGATCATGGTTGGCATTTAGGCGATCATAATTTATGGTGTAAGCATACCAATTTTGAACAAGCTACTCATTCGCCATTAATTGTTAGCTCTCCAGATTTTCAGCCAAATAAAACGCAGTCTGTAACAGAACATATTGATATTTTTCCAACGGTATGTGATTTAGCTGGAGTAAAAATTCCAGAGATACTTGATGGGAAAAGCTTGGTTCCCTTAATGAAGTCATCGAAGAATTCAGTAAAAAAATATGCCATCAGTCAATATCCTAGAAGCAATACCAAGTCAGAAACAGGGCGTTTAGGGTACAATACCGCAAACTTTATGGGCTATTCTTTGCGCAATGGAAGATATAGATACACTGTTTGGATGAAAGAAAATTTTAGAAGTTTTATGCCTTATAATTCTGATTTGGTATTTGCTACTGAATTGTATGATTATAAAAAAGACCCGAACGAAACAAAGAATGTAATTAAAGAAAAGAAATATGCTGCTATTGCCAATGAATTAGCAGCGCAAATGATTACCTTTTTTAAATCTCAAGAAAAATAAATGAAAAAAACTTTTTTTGTATTCGCTGTAATTTTCATCAGCACAGTTGCTTTCGCCCAAGAAATAGTTAAGGGTAAACTAATTTATAGCAATGCCCTTTCTAACAAAAAACTAGTGAAAGATTGGAAACTAGAGGGAAAAGCCAACGTAGAATTTACAAAAGGATGGATGCACATGTATTCTCCAAATGAAGAGAATCATCATGTATATTGGTGTCCAAATAATTTTCCTAAAAATTTTATTGCAGAATGGGATGCTCAAAATTATAAAATTGATGCAGGCTTGTGTATCGTTTTCTTTTGTGCAAGAGGGTTGAAAGGAGAAGATTTGTTTGATACTTCCCTTCCCAAAAGAACAACAGGAGATTTTGAAGACTATATCCGTGGTTCTATGAATTGCTATCATGTGTCTTATTATGCTAATGGTAGAGACAAACCAGGAAGAGAAATTGCCAACCTTAGAAAAAATGCGGGCTTTCATTTAATTGAATCTAAGGAAAAAGGTATACCTATCAGTTCTACAGCTGTTCATAAATTGAAATTGGTAAAATATGAAGGGAGTATTCAAATGTTTGTAGATGGCAGGAAAATAATTGATTGGACAGACGATGGCAAGCAGTATGGCAAAATTTTACAAGATGGTAAAATAGGTTTTCGCCAAATGCAATGGACGCATTTTGCTTATAGAAACTTTAAGGTTTGGGAAAGTATTTCTAAGTAAAAAAATGGGGGTTTATTAAAGGATTAAAATTCTTAAAAGTTTTCAAAGTATTTGTTTGCTGATAAATCAACTCATTTTAAAAGCTTAGAATGTTTCTTTTTCAGTAAATATTTATTTGATAATCATTTTGACTATTTCGATACTCAATTAAAGTATTTCAATAATCAGTCGGATTATTCCGATGCACGTTTTGATTATTTCGATGCACGTTTGGGTTTGTTCGATGCACATTTAAAGTTGTTCGGCAATCATTTAAAGTTGTTCGATGGACATTTTTACCGATTTTCTGTGTGTAAAACGTCTCAAAACAAGCAAAAGAAGACAATTTGTCACAATCGAAGGGCTTTTGAATAGAATTGAAACAAAAGCGTTTTTTGGGGAAATAATCAGTTAATATTTATAAAATACTTCAACAATAAACTTTTGAATTGTGATAGAAATTGTACAATAAATAAGTCTTTTACAATAAATAAAATCAATTAGAAAAAAGGTCAATTATAATATATGAATCATTTAAAAACAATCATCTGTATTTGCATACTGCTACTTTCTTTGAGTGTTCAATCTCAAAAAATGGAAGGAAAGCTTTCTAAAGCAGATGTAATGAAGCTTAACTTTAAAAGTCTTGAACAAAAGAAAGTAGCTTTAAAAACAAAAGACCCAAATGCTGTAGCTGCTTATAAGAAGCTAATAAAAAATGCAGATAGCTTGCTAAAATTTGCTCCGGTAAGTGTAATGGATAAAAAAGCGTTGCCTCCTAGTGGCAATAAGCACGATTACATGAGCATTGCCCCTTATTGGTGGCCCAATCCAAATAAACCCGATGGCGTTCCTTACATTAAAAGAGATGGAGAAATTAATCCTGAAGTGCATGATTTTCCTGATAAAGAAAATATGCCTAGTTTATGTGAAAATGTGTATGCACTAGCTATTGCTTATTATTTTTCAAACAATGAAGTTTATGCAAAACATGCTTCCAAATTGGTACAAGTGTGGTTTTTAGATACTGCAACCAAAATGAATCCCAATCTAAATTATGCGCAAGCTGTAAAAGGAGTTTTTGATGGAAGACCAGAAGGGTTAATTGATACGAGACATTTTATATACTTGCTAGATGGAATTGAATTAATGAAAACATCTAAAAGTTGGACGCCAGAAAATCATACAAAACTAAAAGCATGGTTCTCTGAGTTTTTGGTATGGATGAACTCTAGCAAAAACGGAAAAGGCGAAATGAATGCTAAAAACAATCATGGAGTTTGGTTTGATGCACAAAGTTTAGCAGTAGCCTTATTTGTGGAGAATAATGAAATGGCAGATAACATAGTAAATCGTGCTATTAAAAGATTAGATGTTCAAATGGATAATACAGGCTTCTTTCCTTTAGAATTAGCTAGAACAACTTCACTACATTATTCTGCATTTATAATGAATGCATTCAATATTATCGCCATTCTTTCCGAGAAAACAAAAACAAATTTTTATACAACCGAAATACCTTCCGGCAAGTCTTTCAAAAAAGGAGTTAAGGCATTAGCTCCTTATTTGGCTAAGGATAAAGAATGGACAGGAACAGAAATTCGTCCTTTCAATTTTATTGATGCATATCCTCTTTTATTAACTGATTCTAGATATTATAATTGTACTTCTTGCATGGATGCTATCAAAAAACTTGCTGCTGATAAGTACAAAGAACTATTGGTTAACCTTTTGTAAGACTATTAAATAAATTCTAACATTTTTTTCTAATAATTGCTAATATTTTAAATTCATTTTATGATTAAAAAATCACTTTTTCTTCTTTCTTTTGGTCTTTCCTGTGTAATGGGATTTTCCCAAACACCTAAAAAACCCAATATCCTTTTTATTGCTGTGGATGATTTAAAGCCGGAATTGGGCTGCTATGGTAATAAATTAGTAAAAACGCCCAATATTGATAGATTGGCCAAAATGGGTACTGTTTTTTCAAGTAACTATTGTCAACAATCTGTTTGTGGGCCAACACGTGCAAGTTTAATGACAGGAAAGAGACCGGATTATACTAAAGTTTGGGATTTAAAAACGCAAATGCGCGATGTAAACCCAGATATCGTTACACTACCTCAATATCTTATAAGCCAAGGATACCAAACAATTGGTATTGGAAAAATATTCCATCCTAGTTCTGCTATCAACAGAATTGATCCACAATCATGGTCACTTCCTTACATGGATGACGATGCGACTGATTATGCAAATGGACTTGGAAAACCTGCCAATTCACAATATCAATTAGCAGCTACCAAAAAATATTTTGATGATCATGGCAAGGTAAAAAAAGATAAAGAAGGTGAAAAGCCAAAGAAACAAAACAATGATGATGAAGGAACTGGAAGTAGAAAAGGACCTTCTACAGAATGTATTGATGTGCCAGATAATGCGTATGAAGATGGTGTAAATGCACTTAAAATGAAAAGTAAGTTTAAAGAATTGGTTGCCTCAAAACAACCTTTTTTCTGTGCTGTAGGGTTTCACAAACCGCATTTGCCTTTTGTAGCGCCAAAAAAGTATTGGGATTTATACAAAAGAGAAGATATGCCTTTGGCTACGTTTCAAGAACATTCAGCAAATGGAGTTCCTGTTTCATATACCAATTCTGGTGAGCTGAAAAACTATCCAGATATTCCTCCTTTTGTTACAATGGAGCAAGAGTTTAACAGAATTGGTTTAAAACCAGAAAAACAAAAGGAATTAATACATGGCTATTATGCTGCCGTATCTTACACTGATGCTCAAGTGGGTATTTTATTGGATGAATTAGAATCTTTGGGAGAATTAAACAATACAATCATTGTGCTTTGGGGCGATCATGGCTGGCATTTAGGTGACCATGACATGTGGTGTAAGCATACTAATTTTGAGCAAGCTACACATGCTCCATTAATCATAGCTGCACCAGGAATGAAAGGTGGTAAATCAGCATCGCTATCTGAGCATATTGATATTTTTCCTACACTTTGTGATTTAGCTTCCGTACCTGTTCCTACTTATTTAGATGGTAAAAGTTTGGCTCCTATCATGAAAGATAAAAAAGCAAAAGTTTTAGATTATGCTATCAGCCAATATCCTCGTAAATTAAAGAAGGAAGAAGCGCAAGCACTTGGTTATGCTTCAAACAAATTGATGGGTTATAGCCTTAGAACAGAACAATTTAGATATACTGTTTGGGTAAATGATTTTACTACTGAACAAGCTTTTGATGCTGCAGTAACAAAAATCTATGCTAAAGAATTATACGACTATAAAAAAGACCCTTTAGAGAAAGCGAATGTTGTAGATCAAAAAGAGTATAATAAAACAGTAGCTGAACTACATGCTAAAATGATGGACTTTTTCAAGTCGCAAGTAAAAAAGTAAAATTTTAAATTATGAAAAATGTCATTTTGTTTTTTTTTTTATTTGTATTAACTGCAAATGCCCAAGAAGCTCAAGATACTGCTAAGAAATTTAAGCCAGTAGCAATTCCTGCAAATTATACTAAGCAGTTAGATGTAGTTTATACTAGTGGTAAAGATTGGCAGCAAAAGCTAGATTTATATATCCCTAATAAAACGGAAAAACTAGCTCCTGCCATTATCAATATACATGGTGGTGGATGGGTAGGCGGAAGTAAAGAGCAACAAGGCGGTTTTAATGATTTTTTTAAAGCAGGTTTTGTAGTTGCTAATATTGAGTATAGAATGACAAAAGAAGCTAAAGCCCCTGCTGCTGTAGAGGATGCAAGGTGTGCTTTGGCTTATTTAATCAGAAACGCCAAAAGCTTAAATATTGATGTAAATAAGATAGTTGTAATGGGCGGATCTGCTGGCGGTCATCTGGCTTTAATGACTGGGCTTTTAGAAAACGATCATCGCTTTGATGGCAATTGTTCTGATGTAAAGAACATGAAAGTTGCTGCCATTATTGATAAATATGGTATTACAGATGTATGGGCTTGGGCTTATTGTTGTAAAAGTCATTCTGCACAAAACTGGCTAGGAGATAAAAAAGCAGATGAAGCTTTTGCCAAAACAGTGTCTCCAATGACCTATGTTAAAAAATCAAGCCCACCTATATATATCGTTCATGGAGATGCTGATTCTACTGTTCCTTATGAAGAATCAGTGATGCTTCATAAGAAGCTTGTAGAACTTGGTGTAAAAACAGATTTTATGACGGTGCCAAATGGCGGTCATGGGAAATTTGAAAAAGAGCAAACTAGGCTGATGAATGACAATATTATGGCATTTATTAAAAGTTTAGGGATTTATTAAAAAATTGAATTATGAAGTTTCACTATTTATCAAAAAAATACTTTAAAAGTATTTGCCTTTTTACTGGTCTTTTTATAGGGGCACATTCTTATGCAAACTTTATCGAAAAGAAAGTTTCAAATTCTACTGAATTATCATCTGCTTTGGCTTCTTCAAAACCAGGCGATGTAATTATCATGAAAGATGGAGAATGGAAAGATGTTGATATTGATTTTTCTACTGCAGGTACTGCTAAAAACCCAATTGCCTTGAAAGCAGAAACTGCTGGTAAAGTAATTTTAAATGGCAGTTCAAAACTTACCCTTTCTAAAGATTATTGCAATGTGGAAGGTTTGTTTTTTAAAGAAGGTGCTATAAAAAAAGGAGCAGTTATTAATTTTAATGCAACCAATTGTACTGTTTCTAATACTGCTGTAGTTGATTATAATCCATCTGTGTTTAAAACGAAGTATTATTGGGTGTTCTTTAATAGCAGTTACAATACCCTTTCTCATTGTTTCTTTACAGGAAAAAACAATGTAGAACCCGTTTTGGGAAATGCAATTGATGGAGCAAGACACAATACAGTAAGCTACTGTTACTTCAAAGACATTCCTTTTGCCAAACAAAATGGTAGAGAAGTACTAAGAATTTGGGGACCAGGAAAATTAGGTGCACCAAGTGATGATGGTGCTTTTTTTACAGTAGATCACAATCTTTTTGACCATGCAGATGGCGAAGGTTCAGAAATTATTTCTTTAAAGTCTAACCACAATATTGTTAAATACAATACAATTAGAGCTACACTTGGTGGTATAACTAGCCGACAAGGTCATGATAATGTATTTCAAGGAAACTTTATTCTAGGTGAAAATAGAGAAGGTACAAAAGGCATTAGGGTTGCTGGGCAAAACCACCATGTGTTTAATAATTACATAAGCGAAGTAGCAGAAGGAGCTATTTTATTAATGGCAGGAGAATATACTGACTCAGCACTTACAAGTGGTTTTGAACCCGGTCATGCAGAAGGAACAAGTTTAGGTGCCCCTAGATATTGGTATGTAAAAAACAATTTATTTGAAAACAATACGGTAATTAATGCAGGCGAGACAAGTGTAGTAGTGGGAGATTCCTATAGAAAACACTGGCCTGAAATGCAAATGATATTATTGCCTGAAAACAATACTTTAAAAAACAATTTGGTTGTAAATAGCAAAGAAGCAGCAGTTGAAGTAGTATCACCATTCAATGATGCTGCAATAAATTTTCTTCATTTTTCTCCTAATAAATTTGAGGGAAACGTTTATACCAATGGCGCTTTAAAAGGTAATATTACTGCTAATGGTATGATTAAAAAAAGCTTTAAAGTTGCATTAGATAAAAATGGATTATTGGTAACAAAAAGCATTGCAGATGTAAAATCGGTTGGAGCAACTGAATACATCACTAACCCAACAATCTGCCATCCATTAACAACTAGTGAAGTAGGAGTAAGTTGGATGAATAAATAGATTCTATTCACCACATAGGCAGATAGACACATAGTTAAAAAAATTACCTACACTTTTCAAAGAAGTAACATCCATTAAATTACAATTAAGTAACGTTTATAAATAAAATTTTAAAACTACTGGTTTGTTTAAACTCAAATTATCTCATCTATAATTAATAATTTGTATCTATTTTTCTATGTGCCTATTTGTCTATGTGGTCAATAAAAAAATGTGGTGAGAAGAAACAAATTTTTCCAAATATATTTAGCCAAAATAATTGCTATGCGTATTGCTATACTCAAAAATTGTGTAACACTTGTATTGCTATTAATCAGTATAAATGTTTTTGCAACTAATTATACTGTAAATACCAAAGCAGATTTAATTAGTAAAATGGTGGCAGCCTTACCAGGAGATACTGTTTTGGTTGCAAATGGCACTTATAGTTGGGGTTCAATTGTTTTTGCAAATAAAAAAGGGTCAAGTACTTCAAAGTGGATTGTATTACAAGCTGAAAGTTTTAATAAAGTTATTTTTATTGGAGCAACTTATATACAATTTAGTGGCAAGCATGTGCTTATAAATGGATTCAAATTTACCAATGGAAACTCGGGCGCAAATGATGTAATTCAATTTAGAAGTTCTTCAACTGTGTATGCTAACTATTGTAGGGTAACAAATATTACTATAGATAATTACAATAGCGATTCTACAGGTTCGAGCAAAAATACTGGTACTGCAAATGGAGGAGATACATTAAATAGATGGGTGTCTTTATATGGCACACACAATAGGGTAGATCATTGCACTTTTATAAATAAATTCAATGGTTCGCCAACGGTAGTTGTTTGGTATGATAGCACCAATTATCCTGCAAGAGGCACTTCCACTTATCATCTAATAGATTCTAACTATTTTAAAAAAAGAGGGTATTGGGGAAACAATGAGGGTGAAGTGATAAGAGTAGGCACAAGTGTAAATTCCAGAACAGATGGCTATAATGTAATTGAATACAATCTTTTTGAAGATGGTGTACAAGATGATCCCGAAATTATTTCTAATAAGTCCACAAGCAATACTTATCGCTACAATACTTTCAGAAATCATGCAGGTGGTCTTACACTTAGACATGGAAGGTTTTGCAATGTGTATGGCAATTTTTTTATTAAAACTGGTACAAGCAAATCCATACAATATGGAATAAGAATAATAGATAAAGGCCATAAAGTGTACAATAATTATATTGAAAACTTGAATGGCAACAACAATAGCCTTACATCAGCTCGCTGTCCCATTATTTTAGTAAATGGAGTTACCAATTCCGATGATACTTTAAATCCTGTTTTTGCATCTAAATATTTTCCAGCGGATAGTACTATTGTTGCATTTAATACCATAGTAAATTGTTCAGGTGGGGCGGGAGTTGTAATGGGATACAATGTAGACAGCATTGGTTTTTATCAACCGAAAGGAATTGTAGTTGCCAACAATCTTATTAAAATGACTAAGGGACAAGCTGTATTGATTGACTCATCTGTAAGTGGTAGTAATATTACCTATTTTGCTGAAGGAAATATTTATAAAGCCACTTCTTTAGGAATAGGAAATACAACTGGGTTTACTAGCAAAACACTCACATTTGGTACAAGAACGAATGGTATTTTACCTCCCCCATCTCTTGTGAAAGATGCTGCAACAAATACAGCAAGTTATACAACTTTATTAAGCGATTTGGATGCCTTAGGAAAAACAAGATCCGCCATTTATGATGTAGGAAGCCAAGAAACAAACGGTTCAGGGAATATAATTGCCTTTCCTCTGGATAGCACAATGGTGGGTGCAGGAACATCTATTACTGCTACACTTCCTATAGCAATACTCAGTTTTACAGGTAAACAATTGGTGGAAGGCAATGAATTAGTATGGAAAATGGGCAATGAAACCAATAATGTTCAATACATATTAGAGTATAGCACCAATGGAAGCGAGTTTAAAAATATTGCTTCATTTGCAGTAAACAAAACAGCTAATTACCGTTACTTACATACTCCAGTTACCTCACAGATAAATTATTATCGTTTGAAAATAATTTCCAATTCAGGTGACTACACTTATTCAGCTACCATACTTTTAAAGAAAGGAATTGCATTACCCAAACTAAACATTTATCCCAATCCTTCAATAGGACAATTAAGTATCAATGCATCTGGAATTGCTGCTAATGCCTTTTTAATTATTACTGATTATTTGGGAAATACCATCAAGCAAATGCCATTTATAGAAGGGATTTCAACAATTTCTACCAACCAAATGGCAAAAGGCGTTTATCGTATTCAGTTGATACAAAATGGAGAAACTGTTAGTTCTTATCCATTTATTGTAGCGAATTAGGATTATATCGAATATACATTTCCAAATAGTGAAAGACAGTGACACAATTTTGCTCACTTTTTATCTTGGATAAATTTTTATTCGCCCTTGTTGGTGCGCTTACATTTGCAAATAATGAAGGAATCAATAGCTACTATAGCTCAACATACGATTGCATTAGAGGCAAATGCCATTTCCAATTTGCAAGCATATATTAATAATGATTTTGAATTAGCGGTTAATGCAATTTTTAATTGTAAAGGAAGGGTAGTAATTTCTGGAATAGGTAAAAGCGCTATTGTAGCACAGAAAATTGTTGCTACACTCAATTCTACCGGAACGCCTTCATTGTTTATGCATGCTGCTGATGCCATTCATGGAGATTTAGGAATGATTCAACAGGAAGATGTGGTGATAGTTCTCAGCAAAAGTGGTGAAAGCCCTGAGATAAAAGCTATTGTTCCATTGATTAAAAATTTTAATAATACCTTAATTGCCATAGTAGGAAATACGGAAAGTTTTCTTGCAAAGAATGCAGCATTTGTAATTAATACTACCGTAAGTCAGGAGGCGTGTCCAAATAATTTAGCTCCTACAAGTAGCACTACAGCACAAATGGTAATGGGCGATGCTATAGCTGTTTGCTTAATGGAAATGAAAGGCTTTGGCAATGAAGATTTTGCAAAATACCATCCAGGAGGAAACTTAGGAAAACGTCTTTACCTAAAGGTGAAAGATTTGATAAGCCCTCACCATCCTAAAGTATTGCCAAATGCTACTTTGAAAGAAGTAATTGTAGAAATTACGGAGAAAAGATTGGGCGTAACTGCTGTGGTAAATGAAAACAACGAAGTATTGGGCGTAATTACAGATGGCGATTTGCGCAGAATGCTAGAGCGTTGCGATAACATTAACCAAATTACTGCTCAAGATATTTTTACCAAAAAACCAAAAACCATTCACCCTGATGTTATGGCAATAGATGCTTTAGACATTTTTGCTTTGTATGATATTAGTCAATTAATTGTAGAAAGCGATGGACAATATTTGGGCATTTTGCATCTACATGAGTTAATAAAAGAAGGCATTAATTAACCTAATGCTTCACCTAATCTTAATAAGTATCTTACAATAAGATGCAGCGATTAACGTTTATAGTTTTTTATCTTTTCAAAAAATTTATTAATCAAATAATTATTAAAAATGAGTAACCCAAATTATTATGTTGCAATTATGGCTGGTGGAATAGGTAGTAGATTCTGGCCTCAAAGCCGTACTGGTTATCCCAAACAGTTTTTAGATATTCTAAATACTGGTAAAAGTTTAATACAATGGACTTATGAGCGTTTTGCTCAATTTGTTCCTAAAGAAAACATCTACATAGTTACAGCTGCCGAGTATAGCCAAATTTGTATTGACCAATTGCCCGACATTCCAGTAGAAAATATTATAGCAGAACCTAGCAGAAAAAATACTGCACCTTGTGTGGCGTATATTTCTTTCAAATTATTGCTTCAAAATCCTGATGCTTGCTTAATTGTAGCTCCAAGCGATCACATGATTGCAGATACGCCTACATTTATAAACATTGCTAAAAAAGCATTGGATTTTGTAAGCAACAATGCAGCTTTTGTAACTCTTGGCATAGAGCCTAATTATCCTAATACTGGTTATGGTTATATTCAATACGACCAAAGCGATGTAGCAGGAGATAATATTTATAGAGTAAAAACATTTACCGAAAAACCAAATTTGGAAATTGCTAAAAAATTCTTAGAAAGCGGCGACTTTTTATGGAATGGGGGCATTTTCATTTGGAAAGCGAAAGATGTGGTAGATGCTTTTGAAAAATATGATGCAGATACTTTCGAACTTTTTGATGCGGAAAAACACCATTTAAATACACCTAATGAAAAAGCAGCTATTGAGCGCATTTATCCTTTGTGTAAAAATGTGGCAGTAGATGTTGCCTTAATGGAAAAAGCAGAAAATGTATTTGTAATACCTTCTTCTTTTGGTTGGAGCGATTTAGGTACTTGGTCGAGTGCTTACGATAATTTAGAAAAAGATTCATCGGGCAATGCAGTTGCCAGCGAAAATGTAGTAATAATTGATGCTACCAAATGTATGGTGAGCGCTCCTGCCAATAAACTAGTGGTGTTGCAAGGTTTGGATGATTTTATTGTAATTGATACGCCGGATGCTTTATTAATATGTAAGAAAGAAAAAGAGCAAGCTATAAAGGAATATGTATCGGAAGTGAAACGTACCAAAGGAGATAAATACCTTTAAATAGAAAGGCTAATTACCCTGAATGTTATACTTTAAGGGCAATTAAAAAATATTCAGATAATCTTACATAGTAAAAGGATATAGTTGATTTATTCAATTATATCCTTTTCTTTTTTGTCTACGTGTCTATTATGCCTATGTGGTAGTTACTTTAATTTTTCATTTTCCAAATGCCTTGTTGCATCACGAAGATTTTTCTTTTCGAAGTTTTTTGAGAGGGCATCGGTTAGGTTTACACCCGTTTGGTTTGCCAAACACATCAACACCCAAAGCACATCAGCCATTTCATCGCCCAAATCTTTGTTTTTGTCGCTTTCTTTAAATGATTGTTCGCCATATTTCCGCACCATTATTCTAGATAATTCGCCCACTTCTTCCATCAAAATACCCAAATTGGTCAGTTCATTAAAATACCTTACCCCAACGGTTTTTATCCAATTATCTATTTCTTTTTGCGCTTGATCTATCGTCATAATTATTTATTTTTTATTCTATCCACCACATAGGCAAATAGACACATAGTTAATAACGAGTGTTCTATTAATATTTCTTTTAAAAATTCAAATCTATATAAATACAATAAAGGTTCATTTATACAAAAGGGTTGTTACTATTCACCACAAAGTCACATATGTTCTTAGTCATATAATTTATTCGATAACTATTTTAATATAAGAATCAAATCTATTCCTCTATTGTTAACTATCTTTTATTCAAATGTTTTAATGAGATGTATCAACAACTCTATATGTTATGAATTCAATTTTATCAATACTATAAATTCAATTCTCTTTTTTCTATGTGTCTAAGTGACTATGTGGTACACTAAATAACATGATTAGTTGCATTCCCTTCTCATTCAAATTAACTCATTCAGTGCTCATTTCTCAAAAATGATGAATCAGTATCGAAATCAAATTCATTATTCGCTGTAATTCATTACCCAAAAAAAGAAAAAATATTCTTTGTTAATAAAATATATCAGTTAAAAAAAACTTGTGTTTTCTTATTTATTCTTTCAATATGCTTTAAAGGATTAAAAACTCTCTTAGAAGGCTTAAATCTCCTCCCGAAACCTCAACTAACGATACCGAAACCTCAACTAACGATGCCGAAACCTCATCTAACGATGCCAAAACCTTAACTAACGATGCCGAAACCTCAACTAACAATGCCGAAACTTCAACTAACGTTGCCGAAATATCAACTGACAATTCCGATATCTCATCTAATGATGCCATAATCTCAACTAACAAAGCCGTAACTAATTTTAACCAAAAAATGAGGGCATTAGCACAAAGCAAACTGCCTTATATCAATTTCTGAAAAAGTTTATCTATCTGTTCTTCTTTATAAGAGATATATGTAGGGCTGCCTGTGGGCGTAATATTGGGTGTTTGGCATTGAAAAAGGGCTTGCACCAATGCCACCATTTCTTGTTGAGAAAGCACTTGACCCGCTTTAATAGCCTGTTGCCTTGCCATACAGCGCACCAATTTTTCTCTAATACTAAATTTTACTTCGCTATTAAAATGCTTAAATTGTTCTAGCAGCAGCTCAATACTATGCTTTTCATTTCCAGAAAGAATATCGGCTGGCACACCTTGAATAATAAAAGTATTGTTGCCAAAATGCTCTATTGCATAGCCAATATCGTGAAGCGAGGGCAATAAATCGTGCAACAAAGTAGCATCGGAAATACCAAGTTCAAGGGTTTCAGGAAAAAGGCTTTGCTGCGTATTCATTTTCATTCCGTTCGATGCTGCGCTATATTTTTCATACAACACACGCTCGTGGGCAAGCTGTTGGTGCACAATTAAAAAACCGCTTTCTGCACTGGAAATAATGTAAGTATTGTGCAACTGAATGGTAAAATGATTTTGGTGCAATCCATTGTTTAAAGGTTGATTCTGTAAGGAGCCAGCATTATCTAGAGGACTATTGCTATAATTTTTAAGGGGCATTTCATACTGAAACAATGCTTTGGTTTCTTCGGGTTCATTATTGCTCGATTTGGTGTAAAAAGATTGCCAATTCTGAAGCTCGCTTTTGTTGGTTGGTTCTACAAAATGCGCTTGCCCTTTTTGGGAAAATGTTTTAAAAAGCGAACTATTGGCAGTGTCGTTTTGCATTTGTGGTGTAAAAGGTTTGGCTATTGCATCTAATTGTTGAATGTCAGAATTAAGCGTAAAATCAAGCGAAGGAGCAACACTAAACTGAGCCAAAGCATGTTTTACGGCAGCCTGTACAAAAGCATATACAATTCTTTCGTCTTCAAACTTTATTTCCTGCTTGGTAGGATGCACATTGATGTCTATTTGCGAAGCATCTAAATCTATAAACAATACATAGCTAGGAAAACTATCTTTTGCAATCATATCAGTAAATGCTGTGTTTACAGCATGGTTCAAGTAAGCACTTTTTATAAAGCGATTGTTTACAAAAAAGAATTGATCGCCCCTAGTTTTCTTAGCAGTTTCAGGTTTGCCCACAAAACCATACACGTTCATATAATCCATTTCTTCCTTCACACTCACCAACTTAGCATTGTAACTATTCCCCAATATTTGAATAATTCTTTGCTTAATATTCCCTGGTTCTAAGTGAAACTGCTCCATTCCATTGATGGTTAAGGAGAAGAAAAGATTGGGAAATGCCATTGCCACATGAATAAATTCATCTACAATATGCTTGGTTTCTACTGCATTCGATTTTAAAAAGTTACGTCGAGCAGGTACATTGAAAAAAAGATTTTTCATGCTAATGCTTGTGCCAACATTTACTGCACAAGGCTCTTGTTTTATTACCACACTGTTTTCAACAGCCAAAAAGGTTCCTACTTCATCCTCCAATCTTTTGGTTTTTAATTCCACCTGAGCTACTGCGGCAATGCTTGCTAATGCTTCGCCACGAAAGCCCATTGTTTTGATGCTAAATAAATCATCTATATTTTTTATTTTACTAGTGGCATGGCGCTCAAAACTCATTCTAGCATCTGTTTCGCTCATGCCTTTGCCATTGTCTATTACCTGAACTAGTGCTTTGCCAGCATCGCTAATAATTAATTGAATTTTGGTTGCGCCGGCATCTACTGCATTTTCAAGCAGTTCTTTTACAGCACTAGCTGGTCGCTGAATTACTTCACCCGCAGCAATTTGGTTGGCAATATTGTCGGGCAAAAGTTGGATAATATCTGTCACTAACTACATGTTTAAGCGTACAAAAATAGGGGATTGAAAAGGGGGGAGGGAAGGATGTGTTAAGTGATAGTGGTTAGTTGTAAGTTGTAAGTGATTAGTTGTAAGTGATTAGATATATTGTTTTAAAGTTAAATTGCTTACCCTTTTTGATAAATATTAGAATTGAAATTCTTAAATCTTAGTGTTAGAATCATTTAAAATCAATGCAATCAATCAATTTAATTAGTCAAATGGTTTAATCAGTGGTTTAAGTATTATGTTTGACCCCTGAAATAATTTAAAGAAAACAGTATGTCTTACAATTTATTAAAAGGAAAAAAAGGAATCATTAGTGGTGCACTCGATGAAAATTCTATAGCATGGAAAGTTGCAGAAAAAGCCCATGAAGAGGGAGCAACATTCGTTCTTACCAATGCACCAATAGCGATGCGTATGGGAGAAATTACTAAACTTGCAGAGAAAACAAACTCCAAAATAATACCTGCCGATGCTACAGATGTAAACGATTTAACGAATCTTTTCACTGAATCTCAAGAAATTTTAGGTGGTAAAGTAGATTTCGTTTTGCATTCTATAGGAATGAGTGTAAACATTAGAAAAAAGATACCTTATACTGAATCTAACTATGAATACTTCCAAAAAGGGATAGATGTTTCTGCACTTTCATTTCATAAAATGTTGGCAGTTGCAAAAAAATTAGATGCTATTAATGAATGGGGCAGTGTGGTTGCACTTACTTATATGGCTGCACAAAGAACCTATCCTTTCTATACCGATATGGCAGATATTAAAGCCATGTTAGAATCTATAGCAAGAAGTTTTGGCTATCATTATGGAGTAGAAAAGAAAGTGAGAATTAATACCGTTTCTCAATCTCCTACTAAAACCACTGCGGGAACAGGTATAAAAGGCTTTGGTGACTTTTTTGATTATGCTGATGCCATTGCGCCATTGGGAAATGCAACAGCAGAGGATTGTGCTAATTATTGTATTACTCTATTCTCAGATTTAACGAAGATGGTAACTATGCAAAACCTATTTCACGATGGAGGCTATTCAAGCACAGGTGTAAGTAGCGCTATTTTGGAAAGATTGGGTGTAGAATAAGCTGCGATCATTTCATAAAAGTATCATTGGTATCTCCCCATATAATAACGAGATTTTGTAATCCACCACATAGTCACATAGACACATAGATAGTTGAATTTAATACCGTAAAAAGTATTTAAATAGTTATATAAACAATACTTTGTAATTAGATTCCACATATTTAAATGAAAGCTTAACCATTGGTAAAAGGAATAAATTAGCTTTTGAATTATCAATTTTATTCTTAACTATGTGTCTATGTGTCTATGTGCCTATGTGGTGAGTTGTAACTAATTAATAAAAGTAGAATGGGTTTTGTAGATTTTATTGGCTATTTGGCAGCATTACTTAGTGCCATCACTTTTGCACCGCAAGTGTATCAAGCATATCAAACCAAAAGTGTAGGCGATTTAAGTTGGGGAATGCTTTGGATAGTATTTACAAGTGTAATTTGTTGGCTCATTTATGGAATCGTAAAAGGGCTTTTGCCTGTAATAATTGCAAATTGTATTGTGATAGTATTATCAGGAGTATTAATCTATTTTAAGTTTGTGTTTACCCCTAAGAAGTAGTAAGTTTTAAGTGGCAGGCTTTAGGTTTGTTTTTGAAAAAATTAGACAAATAGATTTTGATTCTAGTTCTTACATATTATTTATTTGTTATGTAAAACTTTTTAATGTGAATTCCCCTACATTCGAGGCATTCTAAACATTTAAAAAAATAAGTTATGTCAGATTTAAAATTTGTATTTAGGGTTGGAGAGTTAAAAGAGTTTTTATTGGCAAACAGCGAAAATGATGAAGAGCTCTTTCAGTTAGAAGTTGATTTTAAGGCAACTGAAGAAAATGAAGCAGTCGTTTTGCAAGAAGGAGATCAAGTAGGAGTTCCTGAAGCAAGAAAAGGGGCAATTGTGCCTACTATTGTAGCAACAATTAAGGGTAAAAATGCAAAACTCCCAGGTAATCCAGATCCTCCAGGATTATAACTATATATAACTACAATGCTTTATTTTAATCCACATTTTTGGGACCACATTGATTATATAGAATTTTTGGCTCCTCTTTTTTTTTTAATTTTTTATAAATGTCAAAGAAAAAAAGCAAGAGGTGCTTTTTTATGGCTAGTACTATACGTTTTATGTGTTTTTGTATCCAATGCTAGTGCAAGATTAATACCCAATATACAAGATTATTTGGGTGTAAAACATAATAATTTATTAGCCTATCAATTCGGAAGTATTGCATATTCCTTAACGCTATTAAAATTCTTTTCCTATTTCAATCAATCTACTTTTTCGAAAATAATTGATACACTATTTATCATTCTATTCGCGATTTCTATTAGCATAGATTTTAAGCAATTTCCAAAACCATCTGCATTTAACAGCACTACTTACAGCATATTATCTTTTTGGGTAAGCTTTAAATCCCTAATCTATTATACCAATAAATTTTTAGCCCCTGCTACTGAGGATATTATGAAGGATAAGCTATTCTGGGCCATTTCAGGATTGTTTCTTTATTTTACTAGTTGCTTTTTTATATTTATTACTTTTGGATTGCTCACCAAACTACAATTGCAAAATAGAGTAAACTACTTTATTATATTGTGGGTTACGCAAAGCCTTATTCTTGCTGTATCTTGCTGCTTCTATATAAAATCAATTAAATTAAATGCAAACATTAGCTAATTATTTAAACATTGTGTTTGGCGGAACATTGTTTCTGCTTTCTCTTTTTGTGTTTATTTTTATATTGGTAATTAACTATAATAGGAGGTACCGTAAAAACGAGGAAGAAAAACAAGAACTCATTAAAAGATTTGAAAGGGAAACGTTACAATCTCAAATTGAAATTCAAGAAGAAACGCTAAGCTATGTAAGTGGAGAAATTCATGAAAATGTCTGTCAAATACTGGTGCTTGCCAATTTACAACTAGAAAGTGTTGAAGAAATTGATAAGCAAGAATTGGCATCCCCCTTAAAAAACATCAACAGAGCAATAGATGATTTAAGGGCATTGAGCAAAAGGCTAAACTCGGATAATGTAAATGCTATTGGTATTATTGAAGCAATTCAAAACGAGCTAAGTGAATTGGAGAAAACGAAAAAATATACTACCCAATTTTCTTTAGAATCCGACTTTGCTTTATTAGCAAGTGATAAAACAACCATTCTTTATAGAATTATTCAAGAAGCGCTAAAAAATATTGTCAAACACGCTAAAGCAAATAATGTATCAGTAATAATTGGTGAAAACAATTTTGAAGAGTTTATTAAAATTACTGATAATGGTATAGGGTTCGATTTAAACAAATTGGATTCAAGAAAAGGACTTGGTCTTGCAAATATTATTAATCGCGCCAAACTTATTGGGGGAGAAGCCATTATTACTAGCGAATTAAACTTGGGAACTACTTTTATTTTTAAAATCCATAAAAAGTAAGAAATGAAAATTAAAAAAGAAGATCAGTGTAAAATTGGATTAGTAGACGATCATGACTTATTGAGAGAAGGATTGGCTTCATTGATTAATAGGTCACATGAATTTAGAGTTGTTTTACAAGCGGAGAATGGTATTGATTTGCAAAATAAATTGGCACAGCCAGATGTAGAAATTCCTGATATTATATTATTAGATGTTACTATGCCGGAAATGGATGGTTTTGCAACAGCAGAATGGCTAAAGCTACAACATAAGAGTATAAAAGTAATTGCATTGAGTGTTAATGATGGTGAATTTGCAATTATAAAAATGATACGAAATGGTGCTAGAGGATACTTGCTTAAGAATGTACAAAAAGAGGTGCTTTTAGATGCGCTTAGGCAAGTGATGAAATTGGGATACTATCAAAATGAGCTCACAAAAAGAGAATTAATTACTCCTAATAACAAGGATGGTTATTTTGATATACATACTGCTATATCTGACATTTCGCAAAGAGAAATAGAATATTTAGGATACATTGCTACAGACATGTCTCACAAGGATATTGGAGAAGCTATGCAATTGAGTACAAGAACAATTGATGGTTATAGAGACTCGTTGTTTATTAAACTCAACGTAAAAACAAGGGTTAGTTTAGTTGTTTTTGCAATAAACAATGGGTTGATAAAGTTCAAATAACAAGGTTAGTCTGCATTTAAATGTTCAGCACTTGCCGCCAATGCTTCATAGAAATCTTCCCCATATTTTCTGATGATTGGCTCTTTTAAAAATACATAAACCGGTACTTTGTTTTTTTTTCCTAGTTTACAAGCTGCATCGCAAAGGGAAGCCCTTGGTTCATAATTCAAATATTCTATTTCAGGGTCAAGCGAGCTTTTATCAACTCTAATAGGAAACAAATGGCAGCTTATGGGTTTTTTCCAGCCTATTTTTCCTTCATTGTATGCCTGTTCAAAACTACATTGTATAACGCCATCTTTCTTTTTATAACCATATACACACAATCCTTCATCTATGGTAGGGGTTACCCATCCAAAATGTTCATGAAAAATATAGTTCCCTTGCTTTTCTATTTCTCTTAGTCCTTCTTTGGTTAAATAAGGTTTTACTATTTCCAAATACTTATCTATTTCCAGCTTTTCATTTTCTTCAATTGGCGCACCAGCTTCCCCATCTTCACAGCAAGCCCCTTTGCATTTAGATAAATCACATACAAATTGCTCTTCAATTATTTCGTCACTAATAAGTTTATTGTCTATCGCTATCATTATTCTAAAATCTTTTATTACGTTAAGAATGGTCCTTTTCTATTTATTTCAATCAATGTAAAAATAGGTGGTGAAATATAATTCGATTAAAGAATGTATCATTTTCACCCAAAACCAAATTAAATAATCAATCCATGCTTCAATCCTATTTTTTTAGATGTCGATTAAAACTATTTTGATACTAAAAAAGAGCGTTCGTATGGGAATATTTAGCACTTAGGTACCTGCATGTAGCTTTTGTATGCTAAAAAAGTGTATTTGTTTGCTTGGTAATAGCATTTGTATGCTCGCAAAAAGCGTTTGTATGCCCAGAATTAGCGTTTGTATGCCCCAAAAGAGCATTTGTATGGACAATCCGACCGACTTTTTATGTATTTTAAAGATAAAAACGGCTATTTAAGACAAAATGACGCCTCGGCCTTTTCAATTGGGCGAGATATTATCCAAGTATATCTTACCCTTCAGACAATAGAGGTTTTTAATCCCACTATTTAAGTATCAATTAATACCCATAAATAAGAAACCAATATCGCATTACCTACTAAAAAAATAATTTTTATTGAGTTGAAAATAGGTGCATAAAAGCTTGTATTCCCACTTTGCTTGGAATAAGCTGTAATTTGCGCACTTTCTCTAAAAGAAACAATTTCATTTATTATAGAATTTTAGAGAACCAGAATTTTCAGATTTGTTCATCTTAAATTGATTTGACCATGGATAAGAAAGATAAAAAATGGCAGCAGGCTTTAGAGTATCATGCTACAGGAAGACCAGGTAAAATAGAAGTAATACCAACCAAAGAAGCCAAAACACAACGAGATTTAAGTTTGGCATATAGCCCGGGTGTAGCAGCACCTTGTATGGAAATTTTTCACAATCCAGAAGATGTATATAAATACACTGCAAAAGGCAATTTAGTAGCAGTTATTAGTAATGGAACAGCCGTATTGGGCTTGGGCGATATTGGGCCAGAAGCAGGAAAACCTGTGATGGAAGGGAAGGGGGTATTGTTTAAAATTTTCGCTGATATAGATGTATTTGATATTGAAATAAATGAAAAAGACCCTCAAAAGTTCGTAGAGATTGTAAAATCGCTAGAACCCACATTTGGAGGAATCAATTTAGAAGATATTAAAAGCCCAGAGTGTTTTTATATTGAAGAAAAACTAATGGAGTTGTTGAAGATTCCTGTTATGCATGATGACCAACATGGTACTGCCATAATTAGTGCAGCAGCATTATTAAATGCACTTGAAATCCAAGAAAAAAAGATAGAAGATATTCGAATCATAGTAAATGGTGCTGGCGCTGCATCTATGTCTTGCTGCAAACTGTATGTGGCGTTGGGTGCAAAACCAGAAAACTTTTTAATGTTTGATAGCAAAGGAATCATACACATTAATAGAGAAAATTTACCTGATAATAAAAGAGCTTACGCTGCAAAAAGTAGCGATTGGACTTTAGAAACCGCCTTTAAAGATGCCGATGTATTTATTGGATTGAGTGTACCGAATGTGGTGACACAAGAAATGCTAAAAAGTATGGCTGCAAAGCCAATTGTTTTTGCAATGGCAAATCCTGATCCTGAAATAACCTATGAAGAAGCTTTGGCAGCCCGTACCGATATCATTATGGCTACCGGTAGAAGCGACTTTCCTAATCAGGTAAACAATGTACTCGGGTTTCCATATATATTCAGAGGTGCTTTGGATGTAAGAGCTACTAAAATAAATGAAGAAATGAAGCTTGCTGCTGTAAAAGCACTTGCAGAACTTACAAAACTACCTGTTCCAGACATGGTTAATATGGCTTATAACCAAAAGAACATTGTGTTTGGAGTAGATTATATTATACCAAAACCTTTAGATCCACGCTTATTAAGCACAGTAGCACCTGCAGTGGCAAAAGCTGCAATTGATAGTGGGGTAGCACAGAAAACCATTGCTAATTGGGATGCTTATAAAGTAGAATTAGATAAACGCTTAGGGCTAGACAATCAATTGTTGAGAGCAATGGGCGGAAAGGCAAGAAAAGAACCAAAGCGATTGGTATTTGCTGAAGCAGATAATATGAAAATATTAAAGGCTGCCAGCATTGCTTATGATGAAGGAATCGCCTATCCTATATTGCTTGGTGAAGAACAAAAGATAAAAGACATTGCCGAAATAAATGATATTGATATTTCTGAGATGCTTATAATAGACCCTGCAAGCCATTCTATGGAAGATAAAAGAATAGAATATGGCGAATTGTTTTTCAAGAAAAGACATAGAAAAGGCGTGAATCATTATGAAAGCATTAAGGCCATGAAAGAGCGCAATCATTTTGGTTGTATGATGCTTGAAACTGGAGAAGCTGATGCCATGATTAGTGGACTTACAAGAAATTATGCTGATGCAATTAGACCTGCATTGAATATTATTGGAACAGAGGAAGGTGTAAAGAAAATAGCAGGAATGTATTTACTCATTACTAAAAAAGGACCATTATTCCTAGCTGATACTACTGTAAACTTTAATCCTACAGCTGAAGAGTTGGCGGATATTACTTTAATGGTGGCTAAAGAAGTAAGGGCATTAAATATTATTCCAAGAATAGCTATGTTGAGTTACAGCAATTTTGGAAGTAGTAATAGTCCCGAAGCTAATTTGGTAGCAAAAGCAACGAAAATTGTAAAAGATCAAAACCCCACTTTAATCATTGATGGGGAAATGCAAGCTAGTGTAGCATTTAACAATGAAATATTAAAAGACAATTATCCTTTTAGTGAATTAATAGATCAAGATGTAAATGTTTTGATTTTCCCCAATCTTACTGCTGGTAATATTGCTTATAATTTAATGAAAGAAGTAGGAGGCGCAGATGCGGTAGGGCCGATACTTTTAGGCGTTAAAAAGCCTGTACATGTATTACAATTAGGAAGCACTGTGAGAAATATTGTAAACATGGCTTTAGTAGCAGTTTTAGATGCCCAGCATAAAACAAGAACCAATACAGAATTGGCGGTAAGCAATACGGAATATTGGAATAAACTAAAAAAGAAAAAGAAATAAAGCAATGAGTTTATTTTCCCATTTAGGCACTTATTTTCTAATGCTAAAAGGCATGTTTTCTAAGCCAGAAAACTATAAAATGTATTGGAAAGAATTCATGCACCAATGCTCAGAGATAGGAATTGGCGCTTTGCCAATTGTTGTAATTATTTCGTTATTCTTAGGTGCAGTATCAACTGTTCAAACGGCTTATCAATTGGTAAGTCCGCTTGTACCAATGACTACTGTAGCCCAAATTGTAAGAGATAGTATGATTTTAGAATTGTCTCCTACTGTATTAAGTATTGTTTTAGCAGGGGTAATCGGCAGTAAAATTTCTAGCGAATTGGGTAATATGCGCATTAGTGAGCAAATAGATGCTTTAGAAATAATGGGCATTAATCCTAAAAGCTATTTAGTACTACCGAAGATATTAGCAGGGTTGGTAGTGGTGCCAGCACTAATTGTAATATCTGCTGTATTGGGCATTTGGGGAGGAAAGATGGCCGGAAATTTCACGGGAATTCTTGCACCAGATATGTACGATATAGGGCTTCGTCAAAACCTTAATCTTTACAATATCAGATTTGCATTGTATAAAGCCTATACCTTCTCATTTATAGTTTGTAGCATACCCGCATACTTTGGTTTTCACGTTCAAGGCGGTGCTTTAGAAATAGGAAGAGCTAGTACAAAAGCAGTAGTTGTTACCTGTATTTTAATATTATTGGCTGATTATACACTTGCTGCCTTATTGCTTTAGGTCAAATAAGTAGTGGGTTGTAGATATTAGGTAAAGAAGAATTAAACCGATAATTTCTTTATGCTAAAATTATCCTTTCTTTTTCCTTAGGCAAACATTTCAGCAGCTTTTAGGAGGCTTTCAGGCTTTCCAACATCAATTAGTAAACTATCAGAATGATCGAATGATTGGATGGGTGAATGTTGGCATACTTCTAAATAAACATCTACAATAGAAAATTTTCCTTCTTGGTGGATATGCTTAAAAATGTCCGTGTTTACAATGTGTATTCCGCTAAAAGCTAATGGTTTTAAGGGAGTTTCTGAATTAAAATTGGTTTTAGTAAATGGGCCTTTTTCTTCGCCTGTTTTGGTATTTCTCCAACCACAAAGCAGGTTTTGATTATTAAACAAAAAATACCTACTGCTTATTCTATTTGTAACAGCAAGTGTAGCAATTGGGTTAGTATGTTGATGTTGCTGAATAGCATTTGATAAAGACATGTCAGTAAGCATATCCACATTCATTATTACAAAATCAGGTTCATTTTCAAAATACCAAGCTGCTTTCTTTAGTCCACCACCTGTTTCTAGCACTTCGTCTCTTTCATCTGAAATTGAGATGTTGCTTCCCCATCCCTTATTTATTTCAATAGTTTCTAATATCTGATTGGCAAAATGGTGCACATTTACAATTACATCATATATACTATGCTTTTGCAAGTACAAGATGTTTCTTTCAAGTAATGTTTTCCCATTTACTACTGCCAATGCTTTTGGATGATGTAATGTAAATGGTTGCAATCTTGTGCCTAAGCCAGCAGCAAATAATATTGCTTTCATAATTAATAAGCTTTTAGCCACAGCCCCCTTCCCCTAAAGGGGTGAAAAAAATTACTTTGGTTAATTAGAATATTATAAACCAAACAAACCTTTATTTAATAATTGCAATGTTTTAATCTTGTATTCACTTGCAACCAATAAGGAAATATTGTGGGGGCTACCACCATAACTTACCATACGAATAGGTATTTCTGATAAGCTTTCAAATAAACGTTGTAGCACATGGTCAGTTTTGGCAATTTCATTTCCCACAATTGATACTATTGTTTGATTGATATCTATTTCAACTGTTCCAAAGGGTTCTAATTCTTTCACTAATTCTTTTAAATGAGCATCATTATCTATGGTTACAGAAACTGCAACTTCGGAAGTGGTAATCATATCGATACTAATGCGATATTTCTCAAACACTTCAAATACTTTTCTTAAAAAGCCATACGCTAATAACATACGGCTACTTTTAATTTTAATAGCAATGATGCCATCTTTTGCAGCTACTGCTTTTACACCCACACTTCCCGCTTCTTCCATTATTAGTGTTCCTTCTGCTTCGGGTTGCATGGTGTTTAGCAACTTTACTGGCACATTGGTTTGTTGAGCCGGCCAAATACAAGTTGGGTGCAAAATCTTGGCTCCGAAATAAGCCAACTCGGCAGCTTCATCAAAAGATATTTGCTTTATAGGCAATGTTTTATCCACCACACGAGGGTCGTTGTTGTGCATTCCATCAATGTCTGTCCAAATTTCACAAACAGTTGCTTTTAATGCAGCAGCAATTAATGAAGCAGTATAATCGCTACCACCACGTTTTAGGTTGTCCACTTCACCACGAGCATTTTTACAGATATACCCTTGGGTGATAAACAATTTTTTATCTGGAAACTGCTTTAATATTTGACTAAGCTTTACTTTAATTGTGCCTAATTGTGGTTCTTCATTGGCATCAATCGTCATAAAATCAAGTGCAGGCAATAATTCATGATCTATACCTATCTCTTGAAGAAAAACACAAAAAAGTTTTGTGCTTAATAATTCGCCTTGGGCTAAAATATCTTTATTCAAAGCCTCACTAAAGGATATACGGAGGATTATATTTAGAAATTCAAAATGCTCAGAAACGATTGCATTGGCAATTGCTAAAGACTGCTCATTTGTTGTAAGCTCTTTTACAAAAGCTCTATAATGTGCTTCTAACTTATCTATTGCTTGTTTAGCACCTTCTCTATTACTACTTGCTAGGTGATTGCTAATACCTACCAACGAATTGGTAGTGCCACTCAAAGCACTAAGTACTACAATTTTGGGTTCGTCTGTTTTGGTAATTAGTTGTGCTACTTGGTGCATTCTTTCGGGCTTGCCTACGCTAGTGCCACCAAACTTCATAATTTTCATAATGGTAAACGCTTCTAAAGTTTAATAATAAATGGAGGGCAAATATACGGTCGGCATTGAAGCAATTAAGACCTCAATGTATTTATCAATAAAATCTACCTTGATTTATCGTTTAGTACTGAACATGCCCTTTATACCGACTTTGTGATTTATTTAAAATGAATAATTGCCTTTGTACCTTTTAACTAGCTGAAACTTTACCTTTAATTGTTTCATTTGCCAGAAATTCATTGAACCCAGATTATGCAATAGGATTTGTAGTGAGAGCCTCAAAGGCAATATAGATAGGTGCTTGAGGTTATTTTTTGGGTGAAATAATATTGGAATATTATAAGGTCAAAAAATGTTCTCAAGTGCGTATCTATGCAGCGTTTCAGGTTTGTAATAAAATTTCTATTGCATAATCTGGGTTTAAACAGCTTCTTAGAAGCTGTTGTTCTTAATAAATTAGTTATGATTAAATATGTATTAGCTTGTATTTTGGTAATTATTTCCATTTCAGTACAAGCACAAAGCCGAGGAACACTCAAAGGACATTTAGTAGATAGTACTACCAAACAATCTTTAAAAGACGCATCAATAACTGTATTAGATGCACAAGATTCTACCTTAGAAGTGTTTGGATTATCTCAATCTGATGGATATTTTGAAATAAAGAACATTGCTCTTGGTAACTTTTTGGTGCAAATAAGTTTTGAAGGATATAAACAAGTAAACAGAAAAATTCACCTTACTGCTGATAAAAACATAGTGGATTTAGGCGAAGTGTTCTTAAAAATTAGAACAAAAGATTTGGATGAAGTAATAGTAACCCAAAGCCCAATCATTATTAAAAAAGACACAATAGAATACAATGCAGGCAGTTTTAAAACCAAACCAAATGCAGTAGTTGAAGATTTATTGAAAAAACTACCTGGAGTAGAAGTTGCTAAAGACGGTTCTATCAAAGCGCAAGGTGAGCAAGTGCAAAGGGTATTGGTAGATGGGAAACGCTTTTTTGGTGATGATCCTAAAATGGCAACTAAGAATTTGCCTCCCGATATAGTTGACAAAATTCAAGTGTACGATGCGCAAAGCGATCAAAGTGCTTTTAGTGGCTTTGATGATGGCACAAGAACAAAAACAATTAATATCACTACTAAAAAAGACAAGCGAAAAGGTGTATTTGGAAAAGCGATGGCTGGTGGTGGCGACCAAGGCAGATATGAAAGCAGTTTGAATTTGAATAGCTTTCGTAACAACCAACAAATAAGTTTTATTGGTCAAGGTAATAATGTAAACAGGCAAGCATTTACTGTACAAGACATATTAGGGGTAGTTGGTAGAAGTGGTGGTGGCGGAAGAGGCGGCGGAGGTGTAGGTTCTACTTTGCAAGGATTGGGAGCAGGTAATAGTAGCACAGGTATTACTACCACTTGGGCTGGCGGACTTAATTACAAAGATGTTTGGAGCAAACAAACTGAAGCTTACGGCAGCTATTTTTATAACAATCTATCTATTGACAATCGCACGAATAGTCTTACTCAACGTTTAAATGCCAATGCTGACTCTACTCAATTTGCCAATCAAATAAGTAATGCTTTGAATAAAAACCAAAACCACCGCCTGAATTATAATATAGAATGGACTATTGATAGTGCCAGTTCATTAATTATTCGTCCAAATATTACTTACCAGCAAAGCACCAATAATGGCTTCTCTACTACTGAAAACACTTTGAACAAAGCCATTGCCCTTAATTCTATTAACCAGCAAACAGGTAGCGATAACAATGGATATAATGGAACTGTAGATGCAACTTTTAGGCATCGTTTTAAAAAGCGTGGAAGAACCTATTCTATCAATCTTACCGCAGGTGGAACAAGCAATAATGGAGATGCTAGCAATTATTCTATTACTTCTAATGCTACTATGCCATCTTTGCCGCCTTTAGATCAAATAAATCATACAACTAACGATAACAAAAACATCAGCACTACATTGTCTTACACAGAGCCAATTGCTAAGAATCAATTAATTGAATTGGGTTATAACTATAGCTATAGAATAACCAATTCCAATAAAAATACATTTGCCAATACGCCTTTTAGTCCTACAGGATATGCTATTCCAGTAGATAGCCTATCCAATATTTTTGAGAATACCAATTATAGCAATAGAATTACAATTGGCTATAGAATACAAAATCCTAAGTACAATCTAGGTATTTCAAATGGGATTCAGTTGGCTGCTTTGAATAGCGATAATCAATCTAAAGGAACAAGCTTTGGTAAAAACTTCACCAATATTTATCCTACGGCCAACTTTACATACAATTTTACTAGAACACAAAACTTAAGGATTAATTATAATGGTAGAACCAATCAACCCAGCATTTCTCAATTGCAACCTGTGCCTGACAATAGCGATCAAACAAATATTGTAACGGGTAATCCAGACCTTACTCAAGAGTTTACCCATTCAGTGAGGGTGTTTTATACCTCATTCAATATTTTTAAAATGAGCAATCTGTTTGCAATGGTGAATCTTAGTTCAACTTCTAATAAAATAGTAAGTGATATTACCCAATATGCAAGTGGCAATCGTGCAGGAACTCAACGCACTTCTTATGCAAACCAAAATGGCGCTTACAGTATGACGGGCTTTTTTAATTATGGCTTTCAATTGAAACGCCCCAAAAGCAATTTGAATTTCACTTCCAATATCAATCATAGTAGAAGTGTGAGCTTAATTAATCATGCTATAAACTATACTTACAATACTTCTCTTGGTGAAACAGTTGGATGGACAATGAATTTAAAAGAAAAGCTTGACCTAAACTTCTCAAGTACTTCTACTTACAACATTGCCAAAAACACCATTCAAGAACAAAACAATACAGATTATTTTACCCAAAACCTTTCTATTGAACCTACTTACACCTTTAAAAGTGGTTGGGTATTGGGTAGCGATTTTGATTATACTTATAATAGTGGAAGAGCGGCTGGCTACAATACAAGTGTGCCCCTTTGGAATGCTAGTGTAAGCAAACTATTGTTTAAAAAGCAAAATGGAGAATTGAAGTTTTCTATCTATGATTTACTTAATCAAAATGTAGCGGTGACTAGAACTGTAACCAATAATAGCATTCAAGATGTGCAAAGCAATGTGCTGCAACGCTATTTTAGTATTACGTTTACTTACAACTTAAGAAAGTTTAATAACAATCAAATGCAAATGCCTCCTGGATTTAAGAATATGATGCGCAATAATGGAGGCATGATGCGCCACATGATGAATTAGAACTTTTTGTGTATCCTATTTCATTTCCATTAATAGTTCAGTTAGCTCTTTCACTCCTTCTGAGGCAGTCATTTCAATAGTGGTAATGCTACTTGATATATAAGGAATTTTCTTATCAATAATAAACTTGGGGCAATGCTTTGGGGCATAATTAATTAATCCTGCGGCGGGATACACTTGCAAGGATGTGCCTATTACCAAAAAAATGTCTGCATCGGCAACAATACTTGCTGCCACTTCTATCATGGGCACTTCTTCTTCAAACCATACAATAAAAGGACGAAGTTGTGCACCATCTTCTGCCAAATCGCCCAATAATATATCGCCCGCAATGGGATAGGTTTTGGTTTTGTTGTTTACACTACACATTTTAAAGATTTCGCCATGCAAATGTGTTACTTGTGTGCTACCTGCCCGTTCATGAAGATCATCAATGTTTTGGGTAATAATGTGTACATGAAAATGCTTTTCAAGTGCAGCAAGACCTAAGTGTGCTTCGTTTGGCTTTGCTTGGGCAACATCTTTTCTCCGTTGATTATAAAAATCTAGTACCAAAGAAGGGTTTTTCTTAAAGCCTGTAGGTGTGGCTACATCATAAACATTGTATCCTTCCCAATGCCCATCGGTATCTCTAAATGTTTTAAGACCACTTTCAGCACTGATGCCTGCACCTGTAAGTATCACTAAGTTTTTCATGATGTAAAATAAATGGAAAGTTTATTATTTATCTAATAAGAACTAAAGAAACATATTAAAAGCTTGATATTGGGAAGGAATTAAATGGGATTAAAAATCCCAATTATCTGAAGGACAAGATGCGCTTCGCTAACATCTCGACCAGCTCGAGAAACTTTAAACTATTTTAGAATACTGTTTATGATTTGGCATATAAATCAATCATCATGGTAAACGATGTTTAAAATATTATAAAAAAAGACAAATAAATATTGCAGATAAACAATTTAACATTACCCTTGCACAAATATTTATATTAAATACAGAATTTATCTCTTCGTATTTCCTAATCAATAATTATAAATTTAAAATGAAAAAAGGTTTATTCCAAGTTTTGATGTTTTGTGCTACATTGTTATTAACAGCACAGCTTTCTGCACAGTCGTTTCCTTCAGTAGCACCAGCTCCTGGTACAACAACTTACTCTGCATTGCCCGCATTGCCTGCAAGTTGGTATAATAGTGGAACAGGTTGGGTTATTTACTCTTATACTCCAACCGGAGATGTGAGTTTTACTTTATTCGGACAGCCTTATGAAACTACACCTGCAGGTGGTATGACATTTGGTCCTTCTGGATTTTATGATGTACCAACTGCTGCTGCTCCTGCACTTCCTAGTGGTTACACTTATACTACTACAGGTCAAATACTTACTCCAAGTGGTCAAACAGTAAGTTCTTTTTCTACAAACCCTTCAGTACCTTTTGATGGTGGTATGAGTATTGTGCTACTTGCTTCTGGCATTGGCTATGGTGCAAAACGCTTAAAAGCTAAAAAAGCTGCTAAAGCAACTGCAACTGCTGCTTAATAAAAATATTGGTTAAATAAAAAAAGCCGCTAGCATTTATTGTTAGCGGCTTTTTTGTTTGGGGAGATTTCTTCTCACCACATAGGCACATAGACACATAGAACATGAGATTTATATATAAATGCTCCTAGGGTTTCAAAGTAAGCCATGCTTAATGCTATAAGGTTTTGGAAAGGTTAATAGGATTTTTAGAATACGGGATACATTTCCCTAACATCTCTCCCTGCTTAGTATTACCCGAAGGGAAAACAAAACTTTTAATAAATTTAATATTAAGAAGTAAAATTTTTGTTTTTTTATTACGTACAATTTAATTATTTACTGTGGATTAAATAATGTAGTCGATGACAAATTATTAAATAATCAAAAACGAATTATCTACATAAATTTTTATTTTATTTATCAGTGTTCAAACTATTTGTAAAATGACAAATTGACTTTATAAGTCTCTTTTTAGTTGTTTCATATTCAAATAATCGGTAAAAATGTCCATCAAGATAATAAAAACGTTCATCAAGAGAGTTAAAATGTTTATTAATATACTTAAAGTTATTGTAAATAGAATATGAATATTTGTCAAAATAATAAGAATATACGTCAAAATAGTAAAAATGTGCTTTAAAGTAATAAGCGTGTAAATCAAAATAATTAGCCTTTATTTAAAGATGCTTTAAACGTGAATCCGAGTACTTTTTTGCTAATAAATATAGAAAAAATTAATTGTTATTTTAAAATAATCAATAATTTTTTTTGTTGATTAATGTGGGTTAACTATTTTGCCAACCGATATACTGATAAACAAATAAAAAAATAAAATTATGTCGGCAAACGGTGAACCCAATTTGGGCTTTAATATGACTATTGATGAGCTAATAAACCTATGTTACGAAAAAGAAACCTACTTTGCTAGAGACACTGCAGAATTAACCGAAAGGGGAATAACTATTGCTAGAATTAATGGATTGATAACATTGCGAGGCAATCTTCAAAATATTCCTACAGATATTACAATGCGGGCTTTAATTACAAAAGAAGTAGAAGCAAAAGATGAGAAAAGAGCCATTCTTGAAACAAACATGCGCGAAATAGTGAATATTGCTAGAATTGGCTTTAAAAACAGCCCTTCAGATTTTAAAACCTTTGGCAATGTTGCGTTTTCAATAGCAAGTGTAGCAGAGCTTTGTATGCGTTCACTTATTGTTGCTTCAAGGGCTTCTGCTTATTTAACCGAATTGACTCCTTTGGGATTAACAAGGGCAATGATTGAATTGCTTGCAACCCAAAAAACTGATGTAGAAGAGGGCATTGTTCATGTAAATACTGCTGAAAGCAATAGAATTATCACTACTAGTAAAAGAGATTTAGCAGCCAAAACGCTTTATACTGAACTGAGCAAAATGTGCCAAACTGCACAAGCATATTATGCAGATAGGAATACTAAAAAGGTAGACGATTATATAATTTACGATTTGCCAAATAATGTTCAGCAACGTACGGGCGAAGTAAGAGTAGGCGCAATAGTATATAGAGAAATAAATAGTTTGAACGAAAAATGTATGTTTAGGTTGCAAGTGCGCAGCGGCAGAAGCCTTGTATTTTATTTCAGCAATAAAGCTGGTGGGGCAATCACTTCAAAACAAATAGAAGTGAAAACAAATGCGGGCAGTTATGCAGAATATGCTATTGAGGAACTTGGCTATGACAAAGCAAATGGCATTGTATTTTTTAATATTCAGAACCCAAGCACATCAGATGTTGCTAGTTATAAGATACAAATAGTGGAGTAAGAGGTTTTCTTGTTTCCGCAGTTGTTGTGTAGCCCAACCAACATTGGTGAGGAGGAAAGCGATTTTGTTGTCTGAATCTGGATTTACAGAATTAGAGGACTTTCAGGATTGATTGGTTCAGACAATAACCAAAGGAATACAGTAATTTGCCCCCAATTAAATAATGACTATGCATTTTGATAGGGCATCTCGCAAAGCAGCTTTGAGCAGATTGATTGCTCGGTTTTTTCAAAACTTTTTGCAAGGGGTAGTGGTGCTTGCACCAATAGGGGTTACCATCTGGGCGGTGCTTTTTCTATTTAATAGTGTTGATAATATTTTGCCTAGCATACTGCATAGTGCAGTACCCAATTTTGTGGGGATAGATGGAGAAGGCAATCTGAAAAAAATACCGGGCTTGGGCTTTATAGTTATGGTGACTATTGTGGTGGTAGTTGGTAGAATATCATCGCTATTGTTTTTTAATAAGGTGGTTATCTTCTTTGATATATTGCTTGAAAAAACACCGGGCATTAACTTTATCTATTCTGCTGTAAAAGATTTAATGGAAGCTTTTGCGGGCAATAAAAAGAAGTTTGATAGGGCAGTTTTGGTAAATATAGATGGGGCTGATGTATGGAGAATTGGTTTCATTACCCAAGAATCGCTTGCAAACTTCGATTTAGAAGATCATGTTGCAGTGTATGTGCCGCATGGATATGCCATAAGTGGTATATTGTTTTTTGTGCCCAACCACAAAGTAAAAAAGCTAAATAAAATTTCAGCAGCAGATGCAATGAAGTTTGCTATTAGTGGCGGTGTTTCGGAGGTGTAAATTTTTTTTCACTACCACATAGACACATAGGCACATAGAAATTGAATATAAGGTAAGATAGGAAACAGTTAAGTATTAACATATTATATATAGTGGTAATTCAAAACTCTAATTTTTCTATGTGACTATGTGCCTATGTGGTGATAGAAGTTTTCTATTCATCCATTCCCTCAAGGTTATTAGTTGTTTTTTTAGAGTTTGCAACCATGTTTTGAACAACTTCTAATTCCGCAGGAGAAAAATAACGCCATTTACCAGAAGCCAATCCTGTTAGTTGGATATTCATAATCCTAATACGCTGAAGTGATATTACTTTATAATCCAATGCCTCACACATACGCCTTATTTGTCGGTTGAGGCCTTGTGTAAGAATGATTCTAAAGCGTCTATCCCCTTCTTTTTTTACAAAACATTTCTGGGTGGTAGTGCCTAAAATACGCACACCATTGCGCATACGTTGAATAAAATCAAGGTCAATTGTTTTGTCAACTGTTACAATGTATTCTTTTTCATGGCCATTACCTGCACGAAGAATTTTGTTTACAATGTCACCGTCATTGGTAAGAAAAATAAGGCCTTCGCTACGTTTATCCAATCGCCCAATAGGAAATATTCTTGTTTTATGGTTGATGAAATCTATGATGTTCGATTTGTCTTGTTGGTCGGTAGTGCAAGTAATGCCTTTGGGTTTATTCAACATAATATAAATGGCTTCCTTTTTCTTTTTAAGGGGTTCACCATCTATTAAAACCACATCTTTTTCAAAAACCCTATTACCTTTTGTAGCATCCATGCCATTGATGGTAACCCTGCATTGGTCTATCAATTCATCGGCTTCTCTTCTAGAACAATAGCCCGTTTCGCTGATATATTTATTTAAACTAATACTCATGTAGCACAAAATAAGGGAAATGTTTTTTGTTGAAAACAAAAAGAGACTGAAAAAAAATAGCACAAATTGTATCTGTTTATTTATAGAAAGCTATCTTTAGCCCTTCAAAATTTTCCCACATTGAATAAAGTTGAAATATATCCTGGAGAGGAGTTTAGAACCTTAGAGGTAGAAGGGCGCAATGGAGAATTGAAATATGCGTTCTCAAACTTTGGCAGAGTAGTATCATATTTAAAAGATATTGAAAGTGGCAAACTAATGCAGTTTACTACAGAGCCCAATAGGCATTCACGGTTGAAAGTAAACATAGTAGGAGGTAGTGTAAGTATTTATATACATAAGGTAATAGCTGATTTTTTTCTTCCAAAGAAAGATGAGTCGTTAAACTACATCATGCACCTTAATAAGAATATAAAAGACAATCATTTCCAAAATCTTCAATGGTGTACCGAGCCTGTATATAGACAAAGCTTAGTAGAAGCTGCAGCGTTTAGAAAAAGTGGAAGTGGCCCTGTAAATATTTATACCAATAAAAAAATTCGCTTATTTGTTGGAGAAGAATACAAAGAAATACAAGGCATTCGCTCAAAAAAGAAATACGCAATTACCAGTTTTGGAAGGCTAATAAGCTATTTCAATCAATTGGAAGATGGTGCAATACTAAAAACTGGTGATGGAACAATTGCCCACAATATTTGGCATTTTATGATAGGCGATAAGTTAAAGTCAATGTACATCTATCATCTAGTAGCTGAATATTTTATTGAAAAGCCCTCGCCTCTGCACAAATATGTGATTCATAAAGACCACAATAAAGGAAATAATACAATTGGAAACCTTGCTTGGTGTACGCTAGAAGAGCAAAAGAAACATGCAAAAACGGATGAAGTAGCAATTGAGCGTAAGAAAAATCAGCCATTCCGTTCTCAAGCTACTGGTAAAGGAATGAAGCTTACTGTAGGAAAAGTAAAACTGATTAAGAAGATTTTAGCTGATCCTAAGCGTAATACCCGATTGAAAATGATTGCCAAACAGTTTGGTATTTCTGCCATGCAATTGTATAGAATACAAACAGGAGAAAACTGGGCTTGGGTAAAGATTGACGAAGATGATAATAAAACAAAATAGCCCAAACATTTAATAGGAACAATTATGAATATTACTGCGTTTGATGTAGCCAATAAGCCAATAGCCATTGGGAGTGACCATGCAGGATTTGAATATAAAGAAGCTGTTAAAAAGTGGTTGGAATCAGAAGGGTTTGCAGTTATAGATTTCGGGACTAACTCTCTTGCTAGTGTTGATTACCCAGATTTTGCTCATCCTACTGCATTAAGCGTGGAGAAAGGAGAAGCTGCGTTTGGAATATTGTTCTGTGGAAGCGCCAATGGTGTTGCCATTACTGCAAATAAACACAAAGGAATAAGAGCGGGTTTGTGTTGGGAAAACGATGTGGCAAAATTGGTGAGAAAGCACAATAATGCAAACATTATTTGTATTCCAGCAAGGTTTGTTGCATTGCCTTTAGCACAAGAAATGATAGAAAATTTTGCAAACACACCTTTTGAGGGAGGAAGGCATGCCACACGAGTAGAGAAAATAAGTTGCTAGTTTTTATTAATTGGGAAAAAATACACATTAGTAAATAGAAAGTCTTTTTACAAAATAAAAAAGTTGTTTTTTCTAAAAGAACATGACATTTTAGTGCTTTTTTCACCGATTATAGCTGTTTTGGCCGTTTTTTTTATGAAAAGAGCGTGTGTTTATTAGTATTTCTCAATTATTCTTTTACTTTTATGCAATTTTACAAAAAGGAAATACGTTTTTCAAGGGATACATATTTCAAATAATTGAAATTTTAAATTATACAAAAGATGAAAAAAGCGATTTTAATTTTAGTGGTAATGTTGTTAGGATTTACCTACAATGCCAATTGCCAAAAGGCTAAAAGAATTGATTCTACTCAAAAGCTAGATGTTTATGAATTCTACATGTACCTATCTGGTGTAGAAACAAAACAAGATGTACTGGCTATAGAAGAAAAAGTGAATAAAATAAACCAAGTTTCTTTTTTCTTGGGAGACCAGTTTCCAGTTAGATATTTTCATTTAAAGGCTAAAAATTATATTTCCAAAGCCACTTTCGAATCTTGGATAGACCCTAAATACAAAGTTGAATACTACGCTTTTGGAAAAAATGCTAGTGAGGGCGCGTTAGTTTTATTCAATAAGAATAATAAAAAGCAATAATTTAATTAAACACACGTTTTACAATTTATTTATAGAATTACTATGAAAAAATTTATTCTCTTTTTAATACTAGGTTTGAATATCGCATTAGTAAATGCGCAAGTTTTTGTTGCCAATTCTGGCGCTTCAATTGGAAGAATACCAGATGGTGTTTCTACTCCTACTTGTTTTCCACTTACTATTTCAGGAGTAGGTACAATAGATAGCAATTATGGGTTGGCTAGTGTAACTATTAATATCGCACATACTTGGGATGCAGATTTGACTATCAAACTTGTAGCGCCAGACGGAACTTCAGTTGATTTGTCAACAAAGCGTGGAGGTTCAAGTAATAATTATACTAATACCATTTTTACTGACACTGCACTTAGAAATATTGGGGCGGGAACGGCTCCATTTACTGGATATTTTAAACCTGAGAGTTTATTGGGGGTAGTTAATAATGGTCAAAATGCCAATGGTGTTTGGACATTGTGCGTTAGTGACGGATCCACTACAGATAGCGGTTCTGTTTTGAATTGGACTTTGGTTTTTAATAATGTGCCAAATTATCCTCCAGGATCATCGGCAGGAGGTACAGGAATTCCACCTTGTTTAAATAATAGCAATGCTGCTCCACAGTGTACTGTTTCTCCACTTGTTTGCAATTTCGATGGATTGTGTGGCAAAACGCCCGCTTTGCAAGTTACGCATACATGGCCAGAGTTAACTGCCGAGTTTACTGCTTGTCTTGGTGGAGCTAGTATTGAAAATAACTCATTTATCCAATTTGTTGCAACTAGCGATTCTGCTTTTTTCCATGTATGGATCTACAATAGCAACAATGGTAGCGGATTGCAAATGTTGTTTTATGATGGGGGTTGTGGCTCAGGGCCAGTAACCAGTTATGGGTGCAAAAACAATATGGCGCCAACTACCAGTGGATCGCCGGACTCTATTATTGCCACAGGATTAACTCCGGGACAAACATATTATATTATGTTTGATGGATATGCTGGAGATTTATGTAGTTATACTATTCAACCAGTTTATGGCGTAAGTGTATTTACAATTGATATTAATCCTGATGTGAAAAATGTTTGTAGGGGAACTCAAATAAAATTTAAGGCGATTAGTAATGATAGTACCGCATTATATCATTGGTCAACAACTAACGGACCAGCTTCTTTAAGTGATACAACTACCGCAGCTACTACTGTAAATACGAATGTACTTCCTGCTGGGCCTACTACTTTTACATTGAATGCAACTACATCTACTACCAATCTTTGCCCAACAACAAAATCAAAAACAATAAATGTAGTAGATATACCAACGGTTATTAATCAACCAATGCCTGCAACTCAAACAGTAGATGTAAATGATATAGTACCACCTTATACAGTATCATCTACGGGTTTAGTAACTTATCAATGGTTTGTTAATACTACAAATTCTTATATTGGAGGTATTCCTTTCTCAGGAGGAGACTCTTTAGCCACAACCTTCACTCCATCAACTTTGATTGCTGGTACTTATTATTTTTATTGTTACATCAATAGTGGGGGTTGCTCAGTTAGAAGTAATATTGTTCAACTAATAGTAAAAAATTTACCTGCTTGTACTTCACCAGATAGTTTAGCATTTGTACAACAACCTACAAATACGCCACAAGGGTTGATAATGAAGCCATTTGTAAAAGTGAAAATATTTTGTAAAACTTTAAAAAGTACCGATACTACATATACAGGTTTGGTTACATTGCGCATTAAGAATGCTTGTGGTTTTAATACACAAACTGTAAATGCAGTAAATGGTATAGCTACTTTCAAAAATATTGTTATTACTAGAAGCATACAGAATGGAGCTTATTTTGTAGCAACTGCTCAAAATATACCAGACTCTACTGTTAGTATACCTTTTAATATTACTACTCCTGCCACAGTTGTAAGCACAGATACTATTAGAGCTGAAGATTTTAGTCCTTCTGCTACAGCACCTTGGATATTTTCAAATAGTCCGGTAGGTATTAATGGCGGAACGGTTGCTAATAATGTCTCTGGTGTTATACAAAAAGCGGGTAATTATTATTTAAGAAAAAGTTATGCAGCAAATAGTAATCAAGGTGGCCCTGGTTCAATAGATACATTCAGTTTTAGTAACGTTACTGGATTAGCAATTTATACACCGTTAACCCTGACTTTCAAAATAGCCTCTCTAAACCAAAACGGAACTAGTGGGATAACTAATGGTGCTGGTGCAGATATTGGGGAAGATTTAATAGTTCAGACATCTATAGATGGTGGGCAAACTTGGAAAAAATTATTAACTCATACTGGTTTTAGTAACAAGTTATTCCAGTTTTCAGATTTTCCATCTGTAAATTTAACTTTAGGTGTTAATAAAATTATTGCTATAGCTGATACTACTAGTGCTTTCAAAGTATCTATTCCAGCGGGAACAAATCAGTTTCAATTCAGGGTAATTGCAACTAATAATAGAACACAGGAAAACTGGTCAATTGATGATATTTATTTGTATGGCACCAAAACAACAATAATTGCTTCATCTGTATTGCCAACTGTAGTTGCGTTGAGTGATACTACAATTTGTGCTGGAAGTACTGTTCAATTAGGTTCTTTAATTACAAGTGGGGTTGGGAGTATAAAATATTCGTGGAGTCCTGCTTCTGGTTTTCCAAATTTGTTGGATTCTAGTAAAGCTAATCCAACAACTAATATATTAAATACAAATCAAGTTTATACACTTTCTATAGTTGACCAAGATAATTGTGAAGGAACATCGGCTCCAATTACTGTAAAGGTTACGAATCAATCACCCGTTATTTTGAGTCAGAAAACTAACACAGATTCTGTATGTATTGGTGGAAAATTAAAACAATTATCTATTGCCGCTCAGTTTACTAATAAGTATGAGTGGTATCAAAACACAGCGAATTCCAATACAGGTGGAGTTTTAGTTGCAAGTTCAAAAGACTCCTTCTACTTACCTAATTCATCATTAGTTGGAACCTATTATTATTATTGTAAAGCAGTTGGGGCATGTAATTCTATTATAAGTTCTGTATCTGGCGCAATTGTAGTAAATCCAAAACCAGTAATTAGCATTGTAGGAAATCTTTCTATCTGTAAAGACTCTTCTACTACATTAACAGCGAGTGGTGCTGATGTTTATAATTGGATAAATGGACCAATTACAAGCACGTATACAGTTTCTCCCACAGTAAATACAAGTTATTCAGTAATAGGGACAAATAGTACAACAGGTTGTTTTGATACTGCGAAAGTTTCGGTTTCAATAGGTCTTGCGAACCTTCCAAATTTTACACAAATTGCACCTGTTTGTAATGGAACATCATTTGTATTGCCAGACACTTCTATAAATGGCATTGTAGGAAAATGGTCGCCAGCGATTGATAATACAAATACTACTACTTATACATTTACTCCAAATGCGGGTCAATGTGCTGTAACAACCACAATGACAGTTACAATAATTGCTAAAACAGTACCTACTTTTATGCAAGTAGCATCTATTTGTGATGGAGGTAGTTTTGTATTGCCTCTCATTTCTACAAATAGTATTTCAGGTACATGGGTGCCGAATATTGATAATACTAAAACAACTACTTATACATTCATTCCTAGTGCTGGACAGTGTGCTGCTACAAACACAATGACTGTAATTGTAACACCTAAAGCTATTCCAAAATTTACGCAAGTTCCTGCAATTTGTAACGGTGGAACTTTTACATTACCTATATCATCTAATGAAGGGTTTACTGGTACATGGTCACCAGCAATTAATAACACTGCAACTACTACTTATACGTTTACTCCTACACCTGGTCAATGTGCTACAACAACAACGATGACAGTGACAGTAAACAATACTCTGACTGTTCCTACATTTACACAAATTCCTCCAATTTGTATTGGTGATCCAGCATTTACATTGCCAAATACTTCTAACAATGGAATTGTAGGAGTATGGTTACCAAGTATTAATACTTCTGCAACTACAACTTATACTTTTACTCCTACTTCAGGACAATGTGCTGATGTAGCAACAATGAAAGTGGTAGTGAATAATAAAACATCACCAACTTTTACTATTACTTCACCTGTTTGTGAGGGAACTCTATTCAATTTACCTACTCCTTCAAACAACGGAATTACTGGTACGTGGGCTCCTGCAATAAATAATACAAGTACTACTATTTATTCATTCACACCAACAAATGGTCAATGTGCAACTGCAACAACAGCTGCTGTTGTAATAACAAATAAAGCACTGCCGACTTTTAATCAAATAACTCCAATCTGTGAAGGAAGTACTTTAACATTACCAACTATATCTATAAATGGTTTTACTGGTTCTTGGTCACCTGCTGTAAATAATACAGCTACTACTACTTATACTTTCACACCTGATGCTGGACAATGTGCAACTACTGCTCAAATGACTGTAATTGTAAATTCTAAAACAGTTCCAACATTTGTACAGGTTTCACCTATTTGTGAAGGTGGTACGTTTACATTACCTACTAATTCTACAAATACCACAAATGTGGTAACAGGTTCATGGACACCATCAATTAATAGTTCAGCTACCACTACTTATACTTTCAATCCTAATGCTGGTCAATGTGCTACAAATGCCTCAATGACTGTTGTAGTAAACCTTAAAGCGGTTCCTACATTTATTCAGGTAGCAGGAATTTGTAGAGGAGGTTCGATTGTATTACCAACTACTTCTACAAATGGATATATTGGTAATTGGAATCCTCCAATTAATAATAATGATTCAACAACATATACTTTTATTCCCAATGTTGGACAATGTGCAACCACAACTATTATGTCTGTAGATGTTACAACTAAACCAACTGTAGCTCCTATAGCAGGTCCAAGTGTAGTAGCTATTAATCAAACAATTACTTTGAAAAACAATACAATTGGTGGTATTTGGTTGGCTACACCTCCTTCCCTTGCATCTATAAATAGTGTAGGAGAAGTTAAAGGTGTTTCGCCAGGTACTCTTTCTATTAAGTATGTAAAATCGAATTTTTGTGGAGAGGATTCAGCCAAGTATTTAGTAACAGTACTTGCACCAGATGTATTTATTCCCAACTTATTTACACCAAATGGTGATGGTAAAAATGACTTATTTTATGTACGGGGAAGTTCGACGTTATACAATTTTGTTGAATTAAAAATATTTGATTCATGGGGTTCTATTATATTTGAATCCAAAGGACTAGTTAATGACAAGTCAATTGCTTGGGATGGAAAATCAAAAGGTAAAGTTCAGCCAACTGGTGTTTATATTTATTTAATCAAATTATTAACTACAACTGGTGAGACAATTGTTAAAAAAGGATCTATTAGTTTAATAAGATAATTTAAAACAAGAATGATGAAAAAATTAGTTACGGTTTTTTTGTTTGCAGCAATAGTTCAACAATTGAATGCACAAGTGGAACCACATTTTTCGCAATATTATATGCATCCATTATGGTTGAATCCTGCTTTGACAGGTGCAATTGATGGAGATTATAGGGTAGCAGTTATTCATAGAGATCAATGGAAAAGTATTTCCAATGGGTTTACAACAAATGCAATTTCTGCAGATTTTGTTACCAAGAAAAATATTAATATTGGTATTAATCTCATGCAGCAAAATGCAGGGGATGCTGGTTACAAGTATAGTAACGGTCAAATTTCATTAGCTTATACTGGAGTAAGGTTTGGAAAAGATGGTGACAAGGTAATTACTTTTGCTATGCAAGGTGGATTATTAAGTAGGAAATTTGATTTTTCCAAAGTTCAAACCGATAATCAATTCAACGGGGGTGTTTATGATGGAAATCTTTCATCTGGAGAAGTCCTTGGAAAAAATTCAGCAAGTTCTTTAGATTTAGGGGCTGGTGCAATGTATTATGATGGAGATCCTGATAAAAAAGTAAATTTATTTGCTGGTTTTTCTGCAGGGCATATTAATGAACCAAAAGATCCTTCATTATCAGTAGGTGAAGTAGCCAAACTACCTGTAAGATATACAGTTCATGGTGGGGCTAATGTCTACCTATCTGAAAAGGCTAATTTAGTGCCTAATTTTTTGTATATGAAGCAAGGTACTTCAAATGAGGCCATGATTGGGGGATATCTGCAAATGGCAGCTAATGCGTCTACAGATTTATCGGCAGGGCTTAACTATCGTTGGAAAGACGCTTTTTATCCTTATTTAGGAATGAGATACGAAAATTTCACTGTAGGTTTAAGTTATGATGTTAACTCATCTCAACTAGGAAAATTAGTTAATGGAGCAAGTAGTTTTGAAATATCATTGATGTATATGGACAAAACTCGTTCAAAAGGATTCTTTAAATGTCCAAGGTTTTAATAATTTAGACATTCAATCCTTTAGATTTATCAATCAAAATTCTTATTAATGAAACAAATATTACTGTTTGGAACACTGCTTTTATTGCAGATAAATGTTTTCTCTCAACAATCCTCAGATTTAAAGTCAGCAGAATCCTTTTATAAGAAAGGAGAACATTATAACGCAATAATAAACTATGAAGTTTATTTAGGAATTAGAAAACCTATAGTTGCATTTACGCCTTATTCTAAGCAAAAAAAGAATTTTAGTAAAGTTGATTCAAGTCTACAAGCATCAAACACAATTATTGAAAAGAGTAAGTTAGTAACTAGTGATATAGCATATCATTTGGGAGAATCTTATCGGTTACAATATCATTATTTAAGAGCAGAGGATTGTTATAATAGGGTTTTAAAAAACAATTCAAAAGACACTTCTTATCCACTAGCTCGTTATTATTATGGAATTTGTTTAAGAAGTAACAATAAGTTTAGTGAAGCTAGAAATCAAATTAATTCTTTTATGGGTGAGAATCAAAACAATCCTGAAAAAATTGCTTTGGGAAATAAAGAAATTTCTACATTGAATTTAATTGAGAAAGAACTTAAAAATAAAAATCAGCACCAATATAAAATTAAAAAGCTAGGAGGAAATATTGCGCAATCCGAAGGTGCTTATGCGCCAGTTTTTTTTAAAGATACTTTGTTGTTTACCTCTGCTCGTATTATAGATACTGTTAATAAGTATAGCAAATCTAACCCCCACGTAAACCATCTGTTTTACAATACAATTGATCCTACATCTGATTCTATTAATGGGACAGCTGCAATAATACACTTTCCATCCAAGTTGTCAATAAATGAAGCAACGGCAAGTTTTGTTCAAGACCACAGTAAATTGTATTTTAGTAGAAGTCTTTCACAAAATGGGAAAACTGTCAATGCAGTTTATGTTAGCTCTAGAACTAATGGAAATAATTGGAGCGAGCCAATAAAGTTGGATAACAAAGTAAATAAACCTGGCTATAACTCAATACAACCTTTTATTTCTTCTGATGGTAAATATTTATTATTTGCTTCTGATCGAGATGGTGGTGTTGGTGGTTATGACATTTGGTACGCTCAATTGGAAGACAATTCTGTTTCTAGTGAAATATTCAATCTAACTACTATAAATACTAAAGATGATGAACAAGCTCCATTTTATCACGAAGCAAGTAAAACTTTGGTTTTTGCTAGTAAAGGATATGATGGAATGGGTGGTTTTGATATTTATTCTACTTCTGGAATTTTTAAAAATTTACAAAAACCTACTAATCTTGGGTACCCTGTAAATTCACCTAAAGATGACATTTACTTTTTTAGTACATCAGATAATTTGCTAAGTAAAGCATATATCAGTTCTGATAGAGCCTCTGACTGTTGTCTTGAAGTTTTTGCTTTAGCTAAAATAATCAAAAAGAAACCTAAGAAAACTATTGAAGGGTTAATTGTAGATTGTGATAGCAATAAGCCACTTTCAGCTAATATTAAAGTTACAACCAATTCTAAAGAATTTAAAATAGCATCAAATAGTAACGGCAAGTTCATAATTCCTAACGTTGACTCAGTTTCTAATTTAGATTTTTCTAAAGAAGGATATACAGCCAAATCTAGTTCTTTTAGTGCCGATGTGCCTGTAACAAAAGATTCTGTTTTCAAATTAACTATATGTTTAAATCCTATACCGGTAGAAGTTCCTAAAACAGTTGAGCAGGTAAAAGATTCTATTAATTTTAGTGATAAACTTCTTGTTGTTTATTTTGAATTTGATAAATCAGAAGTTAAAAACGAATCAGCTCCAGTATTAGACGAAGTGGTTTCCATATTAAAGAAATATCCGACATTACAGTTGATTCTTGAAATTAATGGCTACACAGATGCGAAAGGTAGTGAAGCTTATAATCTAAGATTAGGTAAAGTTAGAGCTGATGCTTGTAAACAATATCTTGTAAATAAAGGAATCGATGCAGGAAGAATGGGCTTAAAATCTTATGGCAAATCTGTTCCTGTAGCTCCTGATACAATAAATAACCAAGATAATCCTGAAGGACGAGCTTTAAATAGACGTGTGGAAATAAAAATTAAAGCTACCGCTGATAAGAAATAATGATTACCAAGATATGATAAAAAAAGCTCGTAGAAAAACTGCGGGCTTTTTTTATTTTAATATTTATGGGTTACGCTTTTTACGATTATAAATTGGTGGTTTATTTGCGATTAATAGTTCAATGCAAGTTCTTCCCAACAAATAGTAATTGCTTTTTCAATGTAATAAATAATAAAAATAGCTTTATAAGTAGAAGGAAAAGCAAAAAAATAAAGTAATAATGTTGTGAATGAAATGAATAAAATCATAGTTAAGAGAAACTACATTTGAAATGAATTAAAAATACCTAAATGCTCAATCGCTTTTGAGAAGAGATTTTAATAATATTAAACACAAAATATGTCTTCTCAACAGCAAAATATGTCTTCTCAACAGCAAAATATGTCTTCTCAATAGCAAATTATGTCATCTCAACAGCAAATTATGCCATCTCAACAGCAAAATATGTCTTCTCAACAGCAAAATGTGTCATCTCAACAGCAAAATATGTCATCTCAATAGCAAATTATGTCATCTCAACGGCAAATTATGTCCTCTCAACAGCAAATTATCTCTTCTCAACAGAAAAATATGTCTTATCAAATATTAAATCAGTCGTCACAAATACCAATAAATCTAGATAAAGGATATAATCAGTTCCTAAACAGCATAATAATTTGTAATTCTAAAGAGTAAAGAGATTTATTTTACTTAAGAACTAATACCAATTATTTATTAATAAACCAAGACAACACTATAAATACAAATTGAAATGACAAACGAATATTAGCTAATGAATGAGAGCCTATAACTGGCTTTTCGTTGAGTACATCTATATTATATCTAAGGCTCTCATTACAAATCCTATTGCAAAATATGGGTGAATAGCTTAATTCAATTCCAACTTTAAAAACGATATACAATCACTTGAAAAAGAATTTTGCATTATTATCCTTTAAATGTGATAAAATAGTATGTTGAGGTTTAATAAACCGTCTTTGTACTATATTACATAGTATCGCTATAATTTCAAATCAAGCGTTATTTATTTTTCGCCATGCTTTTAATTAATACGGGCAGTAAAACCAAATTTGTAAAAGTGCCTGTAACAAGTGTAAGCGACGTAAGCCAACCCAATGAAATTGTACCACCAAAACTGCTAAAACAAAATATAATAAAGCCTGCAATTAAAACAAGAGATGTATAAATGATACTAATTCCCGTATGGCGAATGGTTTGGATAAGCGTTTCAGAAATATTGCCATTTAATAAAGGCAATTCTTGTTTGTAATTAATTAAAAAACGAATGGTAACATCTATTGCAATGCCTAATGCTACACTAAAAACTAAAACTGTTGACGGTTTTAGTGAAATTCCAGCCCAACCCATTACTCCCGCTGTAATTATTAACGGAATTACATTTGGGATAAGCGAGCAAACCAGTATTCTAGCAGATCTAAACAAGTAAAGCATGCATAAAGTAATGAGTAAGAAAGCCCAAAAGATACTATCCCGCAACCCTTTTATAATAAAATTAGATCCTTCTAAAAACGTAACACAACTACCAGTAAAAGTTATTTTGTACGAAGCGGTATCAAATATTTCGTGGCTTTTGGCTTCAATTTCATCTAGAAATATGGGCAATTGTTTACTGCCAATATCCTTCATGTTCACACTAATTCTCGCAACTTGCTTATTGCTGTCAATAAATCGGTTGATTAAATTTAAAGATGCATTATTCTTTGATTCGGCTTTAGTGGTGTCTTTTTTTGCATTCAAATAACTTCCTAAAAAAGCCATATCAACATCCGCAGGAACATTATAACTAAATGAATCTCCATCAAAATAGGCTTGTTTTGCAAACTTTAATCCTTCTACAAAACTCAATGGTCTTCCTGCTTCTGGTCTATCGGCTAAATAAGAAGAAAATTCATCAATTTTCATTAATGGTTTTGTATTTCTTATGAGCCCTTTTCTTTTTTTAGAATCCACCATTATTTCTAATGGCATAACTCCTTCAAAATTTGTTTCAAACCACTTTAAATCGGTATATATTTTATCTTTTTTGGGCAAATCATCTACAATAAATCCTTCACTTTTTAGTCTGAATATGCCACTAATTGCAAATAAAGTAATGACTGCTGTAATACCATAAACCCATTTAGAATGTATGAATACCCATTTCTCAATTTTTACTAATATTAATTCTAAGAATTTATTCTCTAAATAACGTGTGTGCTTTGCTTTTGGTGGAGGAAGATAGCTTAATACACATGGAATAAACACCAAAGAAATACCAAAGAGCAACATAATATTGATGCCACTTACTATTCCAAATTCTTTTAATAAAGCACTTTTAGTAAGTGCAAAAACGGCAAAACCAATAGCTGCGGCAATATTGCAAAAAAGAGTAACGATACCCATTCTTCCAACCATAGTTTTTAAAGCTTCTTCTCTATTATTTGTGTCTTGATAAGCCGTATGGTATTTATTTAAAAAGTAGATACAGTTGGGAATACCAATTACTACAATTAATGGTGGAATTAATGCAGTTAATAAGGTAATCTTATATCCAAAAATGACCATAGTTGCTAAACTCCACACAACGCCCATTCCTACAACCAATAAACTCATTAAAGTAGCACTAAAGCTTCTAAAGAAAAGGAAAAGAGTTAGTGCTGATAAAAGCAATGAACCAACTAGAAAGTAATTCATTTCAGCTTTTATTCTATCGCCAATTATGGTTCTTAAATAAGGCAATCCACTCACATGTGCAGTGATGCCCGTTGCTTTTTCAAAATCTGCAATGGGTTTTAAAATAGAAGAAATTAACCGCGTTCTACTTTTACTATTTACTGTGTCTTTATTTAAACCTATTCCAATTAAATAGGCATTTTTATTGGGATTGTATAACAAACTTCTATAAAAAGGTAGTCCTTCAAAAACTGTTTTTGCTTTGGTTAAATCTGTTTGGTTTTTATAATTTGAATTGAAAATATGGTTGGTCCTAAATCTTTTTGCAGCAGTATCGTTTGTAATATTTACCGCATCAGGAACACATAATACCTCTTTTACATCTTGTACTTTTTTTAAATTCTGCTGCAAACTAGCAACTGCATTAAAAACGGATGGAGTAAAAAAGTCTTTACTTTCAATTCCCACTACCACAGTGCCTACATCTTCCCCAAACTTTTGTTTGAAGGCTTGAAAGTCTAAATACTTTGCATTGTCAGTTGGAATAGCCCTAGAAAACTCATAACTAACTTTTACTTGCATTGCCTCATAAATAGCAAATACATTTAGCAACGCAAGTGAAATTAATAATACTAATCTATGTTTAATGAGAAATTGACCTAGCCGAAACCACATGGATGTATTTTTTAAGAATTTAAAAGGATTAGAGAGAAACAAACCAATAGCCAATTAATTGACAAACCAAACCTATAAGCACACCAGAATAAATTTCTAGATTGGTATGATTGCTTACTAGTAAACGTGCAGTACAAACAAGACCTGCAATTAATGTAACCAAAGTAATGGCAATGCCCGATGTTGTATGATAATAAAAAGCAAAAAGAATAATGGCTGCTATTGCACCACCTACACCCATTCCATGTAAGCTTATTTTTATATAATTATTGATGATGCCACCGAAAACGGTTGCTAAAAATATTCCGAAATAAAAGAATTTTAATACTGCTGGCTGGTCAGTAAATGTTCTGCTTAAATAATACATCCACCAATAAAAAAACATGGATATGAAATAAGGAATGACTCTTTCTTTTTGTGTACGAAGAAAAATGCTATCACTAAACTTTAATCTCCATAAAAGAAAAACAGCGAACGATGGAAAGAATGCAGTCATCCAAAAAACACTAAAGGCTTTCATTTTCAATTGCCAATCAGATATCCCAGCAAATTCATAAGGAAATTGTTGCTGTAAGTAAATGAATATATAAGTTGGAATAAAAACAGGATGGAAAATATAAGAAATAAGTTTTCCAAGAAATAGGGTTGTCTTATTTAGTAATTGATTGATTGAAAGGGTTGAAGTCATTTCTTATAAATTGGTTATTGAACCAAAAAGTATTTATGAATTAAAAGAATTGTTGTTACTCACCACATAGGTTCATAGGAATAAATAAGTTGAAATTCTATTTTTAAATCAGAGTTATGTACTATGATAAAGATTCATTTATTCTTATATTTTGTAGTATAAATAAGGTTTCTATTTTATCTTTTTTATGCCGTGCATCTATGTGTCTATGTGCCTATGTGGTAAGGAAAAACTGATTACAATTCTTTTCGTAATCTAGCTACAGGAATATTTAATTGCTCTCTATACTTAGCAACTGTTCGCCTAGCAATGTTATAGCCTTTTGCATTTAGCATATCAGTTAAAAATTCATCGCTTAGTGGTTTTAGTTTATCCTCATCATCAATTAGATTGCTTAATATTTCTTTTACTTCCCTTGTGCTTACTTCTTCACCGCTATCTGTACTTAGACTTTCACTAAAGAAATACTTTAAGCGATAAGTACCAAACTCAGTTTGAACAAATTTGCTATTTGCAACACGGCTAACTGTACTAATATCCAAACCAGTCTTCTCTGCAATGTCTTTTAAAATCATTGGTTTCATGGTAAGCACATCTCCAGTAAGAAAAAACTCTTCTTGATGGCGCATAATTGTATTCATACTTGAAAGCAAAGTATGTTGCCTTTGTTGTATCATTTCTATAAACCATTTAGCGCTGTCTATTTTTTGTTTAATAAATTGAACAGCCTCTTTTTGGCGTCTATCTTTTTTATTACCCTTATCATATTGCCGCATCATTTCTTTATAGCCTTCACTAATTCTAAGTTCAGGAGCATTTCTGCTATTTAATGTTAGTTCTAATAAACCATTAGTGTTTACTATGAAGAAATCTGGAATAATGTAGCTCTCTGCTTTGTTTATTTCTCCTACATTTCCTCCTGGTTTTGGGTTTAGTTTAATTATTTGATGAATTACATCTTTTAAATCATCATCGGTTAGATTCAATTTTAATTGAATCTTTAAATAATGTTTTTTAATAAATTCATCATAGAAATTGGTCAAGATTTCAATTGCTAATGAAACCTTTTTGCCTTCATTACTTTTTCTCTTTAATTGTAATAATAAACACTCTTGCAAATCTCTAGCACAAATTCCTGGTGGATCAAACTGTTGAATGTTTTTTATGATTGCTTCTACTTCATTTTCTGTAGAAGTTATGTTTTGTCTAAATGCAAGATCATCTACAATGGAACTAAGTTCTCTTCTCAAATATCCATCATTGTCTAAGCTTCCTACTATTTGTTCTGCTATTTTATAGCTACGTTCATCTAGCTCTAACATGCCTAATTGATTTAATACTAAATCAAAAAAGCTATTTTCTAGTCTAATTGGCAATGTTTTTTTATCATCCATTTCAGGATAATTGTCATCCTTCATTTTGTAGTCTGCAATTTCTCCATCATCATCCACAATGTATTCGCTTACATCTACATTGTCATATTCATCTTCACTACCTTCTGTTTCAAACTCATTGTCTTCTTCTTCTGATTCGAATTCATCTTTTATTTCATCATCTGTATTATTACCATCTTCATCTTCTCCCATTTCCAATGCGGGATTTTCTTCGAGTTCTTCTTTTATACGTTCTTCCAAATTTGCAGTGGGTACTTGCAAAAGCTTCATCAAAGCAATTTGCTGGGGAGAAAGTTTTTGTAAAAGTTTCTGCTGTAAAGATTGTGCTAATGCCATAATTGGAATACAAATAATTCAATAAATAAATGCGCGTAAAATTATGGATAAATATAAACGACTACCCTAATAGACTACCAATTGTTGCTATATTGTTATGATATGTATAAGTGAAAATAATTGTTTTGTAACCATCCTGTGATTATTTCAATGTAATTATTTAGACTATTCATTTACAATTAAGCCTCTTCGTTTAAATGTGGTTCTATAAATTCAACAACCTTGGTTTTCTTTTTTTGTGATTTGATATTTAATAATTCAACTAAGAAAGAAAAAGCCATAGCAAAGTAAACGTAATTCTTCAAGTGTAGTTTTTCTGCTGATTCATGATCCCAACCTTCTACCAACAAAGTAAATCCTATCATAACTAGAAAAGACATTGCAAGCATTTTTATAGTTGGATGCTTGTGAATAAACGAAGCAATTAAGGGACTAAAAAAGAACATTGCAATCATGGCAATAACTACTGCTGCAATCATTATTTCAATTCTTTGAGCCGTTCCACCTGCGGTAATTATGCTATCAAAACTAAAAACCATATCAATTAGCAATATTTGAAAGATGGCATTGGTAAGATGTAAAGGTTTCTTATTGCTAACTGCCATGTTTTCTTCCTCACCACCTTCTAATTTGTGATGAATTTCCATCACAGTTTTATAAATTAGAAACAACCCACCTGCTAGCATTACCAAACTAGATAAATCAAAGCCTTTTTCGAATAAGGTTATGATGGGTTTTCCTTTTTGCATTAATAACCAACTTAGCGCCATTAATAACAATACGCGCATAGTAATACCTGTTATCATCCAAGATAGCCTTCCTTTTGGTTGATTTGCTTTTGATAGTCTATTTAGAATGATAGAAACAAATATTACATTGTCTATACCTAAAACCAATTCTAAAATAACTAAGATGAAAAAGCTGAGAATATTATCTGTACTAAATAATGATTGCATAAACTATGTTGAATTTTATTACTATATAAGTGACATTGCAGATTATCTTCCAGCTAGATAACTACAAATATTATTAACAATACTTGGTCCTTCATAAACAAAGCCTGTCCATACTTGAACTAAAGAAGCGCCGGCTTTTAGTTTTTCTGCTGCATCTTTTCCATTGAAAATGCCTCCACTAGCAATTATAGGAATTTGACCATTTAGTTTTTTGGCCAAATAAGTTACCACTTCCGTATTTCTTTTTTCAACAGGCTTACCGCTTAATCCACCTGCACCTATTTGGGTTAAGATTTCTTTATCTGTGATTAAATTATTTCTGTCAATGGTTGTATTGGTTGCTACCAACCCATCTAATTTCATTTCTAAAGCCAAAGCCACTATTTCATCTAATTGTTCATTGGTTAAATCTGGTGCAATCTTTAGCAACAAAGGTTTGGGAGTAGCTTTTGTAAAATTGTAAGCTTGTAGTTCTTTAAATATTTTTGTTAGCGCATCTTTTTCTTGCAATTCTCTAAGGCCAGGTGTATTGGGGCTACTCACATTTACTACAAAATAATCCACTACATCGTGCAATTCTTTAAAACAAATTAGGTAATCTTTCCAAGCATCTTCATTTGGCGTTATTTTATTCTTTCCAATATTTCCCCCAATAATAATTCTATGTTTCGTGGTTGCTTTATAAGCCTGTAATCTTTTTGCAATAATAGCAACACCATCATTATTAAACCCCATTCTATTTATGAGGGCTTTGTCTTTTGGTAATCTAAATAATCTTGGCTTGCTATTACCTTCTTGCGGCAATGGTGTAACGGTACCTATTTCTACAAAACCAAAACCAAGGGTTTGTAATTCTAACAGATAGCTAGCATTTTTATCAAAACCCGCTCCTAAACCTACTGGATTGCCGAATGTAAGTCCAAATAGTGTTTTGCTAATGCCTTTTTGGGTTGGTGTGAATTGCTTGCTAATGAAGCTTCTAAGCCAACCAAACTTGCAGAAAAAGCGAAGGCTGTTCATACTAAAGTAATGAACAGCCTCTGTATTAAATTGAAATAAAATAAATCTTACTATCGCATACATGGTTGCAAAGAACCAAGATTTGAAGGAAACTATACGTATTTAAAAGAAAAAATTGCAGATATAATAAATACCTGCCGCCATTGCAGCAGAAATAGGGATTGTAACAATCCAAGCCCACAATAAATTAATGGTAACTCCCCAGCGTACAGCACTCAAACGTTTAGTTGCACCTACACCTATTATAGAACCTGTAATAGTATGTGTGGTAGAAACAGGTATTTTAAAATGCTCCGTTAAGAATAAAGTAATAGCTCCAGCTGTTTCTGCCGCAACGCCTTCAAGTGGGGTTACTTTGGTAATTTTAGTACCCATTGTTTTCACAATTTTCCAACCGCCACTTAATGTGCCTAAAGCAATTGCCAAAAAACTACAAAATGGCACCCAAGGATATTGATCAACAAAATCTTTAAAATCTAATTTATGTCCTAAAGTGCTTTGGTAATAAATAATAGCCGCTCCTATAATTCCCATTACTTTCTGTGCATCATTACCACCATGACCAATACTAAAAGCAGCACTAGATAATAATTGTAATTTTTTAAACCAAGCATCTGCTTTATAAGGATTGCTTCGCTTGCATATATGTACAATTAAAATGGTAATAAAAAAAGCGATTATCATCCCTATAAAAGGAGCTAAGAAGATAAACAACACCGTAGGAACCACTTTAGTATAATTGATAACAGCTATTCCTGCGTGGCTAAAACCGCCTGCATGTGCTACAGCCGCTCCTACAAAGCCGCCCATTAAAGTGTGAGAAGAACTTGAGGGTATTCCAAACCACCAAGTAATTAAGTTCCATATAATTGCTGCTACAATACCTGCAAACAATACTTGAAGGTTTACAAATTCTGGTGTAACCCATTTAGCAACGGTATTACCAATACCAAAATCGTGAAAAACGTATTTGGAAATAAAGAAAGCAGTAAAGTTGAAAAACCCTGCCCATAATACTGCTTGAACTGGCGTTAAAACTTTTGTTGATACAATGGTGGCAATTGAATTTGCAGAATCGTGGAAGCCGTTTATAAAATCAAAAATATAAGCCAGAATAATAATTACTATCAGTAATGTGAACATAAATGAATTCTTTTTAATGTGCAGAATTTCTCTAATTGATAAACGCCTTTGCTGAAATAACTAAGCAATGTTTATGGCTGTTTACCTTACTAAAAAAGGAGCTTTTAGCGTAAAGCACATTTTTTATGCATATTTTATAATAATGCTTTCTATCACATTGGCGGCATCTTCACATTTGTCGGTTGCAATTTCCATTGCTTGATAAATTTCTCTTTTCTTGATAACTTCTTTTACGTTGTCCTCGGTTTCAAATAAGTGTTCTATACTCAAATCAAACACATCGTCTGCTTGATTTTCTATGCTGTTTACGCGTACCAATGCTTCTGTCATTTTGCGGAGATTATTCATATCTCTTAGGCCATACACAGCAACCTTTATTTCTTTGCAACCTTGTTCTATAAGGTCTGCCATTTTTTGAATACCAGAATCGTTTGGATTGATATTATAGAAATTAATCTTCTTAGCAGAACCATAAATATAATCACAGATATCGTCTAATGAAGTAGCTAGATAATGAATGTCTTCTCTATCAAAAGGAGTAATAAAATTTCTACCTAATTCTGTAAAAAGTCTATGGGTATGGTCATCATTTTTATGTTCTAAATCTTCCACTCTTTTTATAAGTGGGGCTCTTTTATCTTTATCTGGCTCGGAAACTACTTTTTTTAGTTGCGTACCCATTTCTGCTACTGTATCCGCTACTTGTTCAAATAACTCGTAGAATATTTTATTCTTAGGCATGAATATCTTACCAATCGTATTAAATCCCATTACACTTTTTAGTTTATAGCAACAAAAATAGCGGTATGACTGTGGAATGCTAAAAACTTCTTTAGACTTAACAATAAAATAATATATCTATTGATTGTTTTTTAGTTATAAAAGTGGTTGAATTGAATGAATAAAGAGTGCATAGGCTTATAAGAGAGAACTAACCAACATGCCATTAGCAACACATGTAGTTCAGCTAGTTAAATATTGCAATTTTAATAATAGAATGTTACGTAAAAATAACTTTATAAAAGATTAAGCCCTAAGTATGAGATGAAGTGCGCCTCATTTAAAAAAAATACGCCTCAACTAATTTAATTTAAACCTCAACTAACTTTATTTAAGCATCAACTAATTTAATTTAAACCTCAACTAACTTTATTTAAGCCTCAACTAATTTAATTTAAGCATCAACTAATTTGATTTAAGCCTCAGCTAACTTAATTTAAGCCTAAACTAACTTAATTTAAGGTTCAACTAACTTAATTTAAGGTTCAACTAACTTAATTTAAGCCTCAGCTACTTTAATTTAAGGTTCAGCTATTCCCAATTAATTAGTATTAACAAACTAATACTATCAATTAGTAAATGAGTAGCAATCTTACAAGAATTATTAAACAATCATTTCTACTAAAAATGCAAGTATTTCTTTGCTGGTTTTGTAAATTTTATTTGGGCAAAAGCTTTCTTTTCTACTGAGGTGAAATTGCTATTGGTTCTTATATATGCTTTAATTGTTTTGGCTTTAGAAACAATACCTGTTTCGTCCTTATACAATGCAATATCTCTTGTTTTCAATGCAGCACTGTAAGGCTTGTAATCTTTTTCTTCTTTATCGTTTAGAAAAGCTGCCTTGTCAATTTCTCCACGTATGAAAGTAGTGGTGGCAGTAGCATCCTTTGGTTTATAATTAGCTATTGACTCTAAAATAGAAACAGCATCATAGCTATTGGCAATTCTTTTTGCATAAGATTGCTGAGAAACAGAATGTTGGGCTTCTGTTATTTCAGTATGAGTTGGTTCTGGGTCAGTAGTGGTGCTAGCTTTTGCTTTAGCAGCCTTTTTCTTATTTATTTGTGCTGTTACATTAGCTCCTGTAACAAGATTCACTGCTGTTTTATACCTAGTAATTTGCTCTTTGGTAACGCCCTTGGTAGTGAGTAAATTTGATACGCCATTTTTCAAAACAACTTCTAAATTTTGGTTGGCTTCCCTTTGTAAATCTGCTGCAGTATCGTGAACTTCTTTTGGAGCAGCCACTGCTTTTACAGAATTATCTGTTGGTTCTACATCTTTTTTTAATTCTACTACTTCCAATGAAGGGTCAGAGGGTAAATATCTGCTTCCTAGTTTCTCTACTTCGCTAATTAATGTTTTAAAATTAGTTACATTAATTGCATGTCCTGTTTCTGAATTGCTTGCCATAATTAGTTGATTTAATTTGATTTAATATTTTTTTGTGCAGCACATAATTGCTACTGCGGTATAAAAGTATGGGGATTTTGTTTTAGGTTTTTTTTTTTGGGAAAATATTTTTTTGGGGGATGAGGATGATGGAGTTTTTGATTTGTAAATTGTTGATTTTGTAGTGAAATTTTTGCTTTATTTGGAGAATGGATTTGTGGTTGTATAAGTGCTTTTATTGAGTGGGTGACCAGTTAACGCTGAAGACTAGCCAGAGAAATTGACAATTATTTAGAAAATTAAAAAAGCGAATATGGTAATACGTTCTTGGAGAAAATTGTTATTTACGATAATCATTTCGACTATTGTCTATTTTATGCTTTCCTATGACATCAACTTATATATACAATTTTATTTATTCTTAATACTGATAATAGGTATAATTACAATATTTGTTTTTTTATTTAAAGCAATTATCACAAGTGTCACTATTAGACAACTTCCACCAATGTGGACTTTGATTTCATGTCTTATTTTAATAGTTTCTATGCCATTAAACTATTGTTACAAAAACGGCTTCTTTTGGGGAAAGAAAATAATTGAGGCTGCTTTTCTAGACGACAGAAGCAGAATGGACTTGACACTTTATGAAAACGGACATTTTTTAATAAGTTCAAATTGGCTCGTTGGAGTTGAAACTTTTACAGGAAAATATCATATCAATGGAGACACTATTGAGTTTACCAAATATCCTATAGTTGATAATGATTTCGTTGCAAAAAGAATTATAAGAAAAGATAAAAAGATATATTTTAGATTAAATGACTCATTTAATTATGACACAACATTCTATTATTTCCAAATTGACTTTGACAAAAACAAATAAATAACTAACGCCAAATATTAGATTTTTATAATTGAATCTTTAAGAATATAGCCACAACATTAGTTTAATATTATTCGACAGTTCAGGCTCAACTTTATAAATTTGGCTTATGAATAAAAACATGAGGAATCTTGCAATCATTGGGCTTGGGTTACCAGCTTGTGGAATGCTAATTTCTAAGAAGAACAAAACAGTTGAGATATCTATAATATAGGAGATGACAATTACCTTTAGGCATTGACAGATTTAACAGTTAAAAAAAGTTTGAAAATGGTATCAATTGACACTTTTAGAAAATTGGCATTATCGTTTCCTGAAGCAACAGAAGAACCTCACTTTGAAAAAACTTCTTTCAGAGTAAAAAAGAAAATCTTTGCCACGTATGATGACGCTATGAAAAGAGCTTGTATTAAATTATCAGAAATTGACCAAGATGTTTTCTCATCAAAAGACAAAACAATCATTTTTCCAGTTAACAATAAATGGGGCAAACAAGGTTGGACACTTATTGAATTGACTAAAGTGCAAAAAGAATTATTTATTGATGCTTTAACTACAGCATACTGTGAAGTAGCACCTAAAAAACTTTCCAACCAAATTATCTCGAGAGATGTTGAATTATAGAAAGCTTCAAACCGAAAAATTAAGTTTCATGAAATTTGGCTTCTAGTCTATTACAGCTTTCAATACATCTATTTACATTAAACACAAAAGATAACAAATTTATAAGTGGGTTGAAGCTTTATAAATAAGAAATGCTAGGGGAAATTAGATTGTCTTCTAAAAAATCACCACATTTGGTGCTTTACTTTATAATTTGAATAATAAATAATGAGTATAAACATCAACCAAAAAGCATTTCTATTCGACTTGAATGGAACCATCATTGATGATATGGAGTATCATGCAATTGCTTGGGAAAAGATTATCAACCATGAATTAAATGGCGGGCTGAGTTTTGAGCAAGTAAAAGAACAGATGTATGGTAAGAACGAAGAATTACTGATTAGAATTTTTGGCAAAGACGCTTTTACATTAGAAGAAATGGATAGGTTGTCTAAAATGAAAGAGGCACTATATCAGCAATCTTATTCTAGCCAAATGAAACCAATTGATGGCTTTATTGACTTTGTAGATAAAGCTACATTGATGAATATAAAAATGGCAATAGGTTCTGCAGCTGTAATGAACAATATCAATTTTATTTTAGATGGCTTAGGGATTAGAAAATATTTCGAATCTATTGTAAGTGCTGATGATGTTGAGGTAAGTAAGCCTAATCCAGAAACTTTTTTAAAAGGTGCACTAGAATTAAATGTACCCCCTGAAGATTGCATTGTTTTTGAAGATGCGCCAAAAGGTGTTGAAGCAGCTTTAAACGCAGGAATAAATGCAGTTGTACTCTTAACAACACACAAAAAAGCGGACTTTCAACAATATAATAATATCCTATTGTATATCAAAGACTACAATGATGCGCAATTATCAAGGTTATTAAATTATTAAATTAATTCTTTTTAAAAAAGAAACCTTTATTGAAAACTGCTCGTAATTGATTGTATTATCAGCTTTGTTTTAGCTTTGGAAAGCAATTTTTTAAAACTTTTCCACATTCAAAGAATAAAAAAATTGCAGCTAGTGTGAATAGTGAAGCTTTTTTTCAATACTTTTACACCGAATTATTTAACTAAGAAATAAAAATAATGAAAAGTAATACTACTAAATTAGTTAGAAATCTACTTGTTGGATTGGTTACATTAACGGTTTTGTCTTTACCGTTAACTTCTAAAGCATGTGATTTAGCTAATCCTGACCCTTTAGATACTACATGCCCTCCAGATGCAGCAGGAACACCTGATACTACTGATACGCCTTTTGATGGTGGTGTTGCATTCCTTGTTCTTGTTGGATTAGGATATGGTATTACTAAAATTCGTAAGACAAATAAGATCATATCTTTAGGATAGGATTGTTATAAAATACAAATACAAAAGCAGTATATTCTGAAGAGTGTACTGCTTTTTTTATGTTATTACATTATCACTTTTCTCATTTTTTTATACTTTTTAATTAAGAATTGAAACCGTTATCGTAAAAGATGAATTTTCAATCTCTTAAATGGCATTGTTTAACGCTTTATATTTAACCCAAAATTGTATATATGACTGTCAATAGAAAGATTCTTACACTAGATGAATTTACCATTAAACAATTAAGACAATTCCCAAGTGCTACAGGAGAATTGAGTAGCTTATTAAGAGATATTGGCCTTGCAGCAAAAAGAGTAAACGTAGAAGTAAATAAAGCTGGCTTAGTAGATATACTCGGCGATGCAGGTACCATAAATGTTCAAGGAGAAGATGTAAAAAAACTTGATATTTATGCAAACAACCAGTTTATGGGTGTTTTACAGCATGGTGTTAGTTGTGCAGGAATTGGCAGTGAGGAATTAGATGATTTTGTAATTTTTGATGATGAAATAAGTAACGCTAGTAAATATGTAGTCCAATTTGACCCTTTAGACGGGAGTGGTAATATAGATGTTAATATTTCTATAGGAACCATTTTCAGTGTTTATAGACGTGTAAGTGAACTAGGAAAACCCTGCACTAAAGAAGATTTTCTTCAACCAGGCAGTAGACAAGTTGCTGCTGGATATATTATTTATGGTTCTTCTACTATGTATGTTTACGCTACTAAAAGAGGTGTAAATGGATTTACATTAGACCCTGCAATTGGTGAGTTTTGTTTAAGCCATCCCGATATCAAATGTCCTCCATCGGGTAAAGTATATTCTGTAAATCATGGAAACTTCTTCCAATACACTGATGGAATAAGAGAATATATTAATGTTTGTCAGAAAAAAGACAAACTATCTGGAGGCCCATATACCCAAAGATATATTGGGAGCATGGTAGCTGATGTACATAGAAATCTAATGAAAGGTGGCATATTTATGTATCCTGGAACTACTGACAAACCAAAAGGTAAACTAAGATTATTATATGAATGCAACCCCTTTGCTTTTATAGTAGAAATAGCTGGAGGGAGAGCTACTGATGGGAAACAAAGGATTTTGGATATTATTCCAACAGAATTACATCAAAGAACCCCTCTGTTTATTGGAAGCATAGACATGATGGATGAATTAGACACTTATTTAGCAAAGGATGAAATTTAGTTTTTAATACTATCTAATATGGCAGAGAAAATTATTGAAGTAAAGAATTTGTTTAAAAATTATGACAATTTCGAAGCTGTAAAAGGAATAAGTTTCTTCGTAAATCAAGGTGAAATTTTTGGATTGTTAGGTCCTAATGGCGCAGGAAAGTCAACTACACTTGAAATAATAGAAACATTAAGAACTAAAACTAGTGGTGAAATAATTGTAAATGGAATTAATCTAGATGAAAGACCAAATGATATTAAGAAAATAATTGGGGTTCAATTACAAAGTAGTGGCTTTTATCCGCTCTTAAACCTAGTAGAACTTATCAATTTATTTGGAGGTCTTTATAATGAAATAGTTGACGCTTTGGCTCTTTTGGATAAAGTCAATCTAAAGGATAAAGCCAAATCTAAATTTAAGGAGTTAAGCGGAGGACAAAAGCAACGTTTTTCTATTGCTACTACTTTAATTAATAAGCCTAAAATTATTTTCTTAGATGAGCCAACAACAGGATTAGATCCTCAAGCAAGAAGGAATTTGTGGGATTTGATTTTAGAGATAAGAAATCAAGGAACTACGGTAATCATTACTACGCATTATATGGATGAAGCCGAAGTACTTTGTGACAGGGTAGCTATTATTGATGCGGGAAAAATAATTGCCATTGATAGTCCTGCTAAACTTATAGACGATTTAGTTGCTACAGGATTCGAGAGACCTGTTCAAGTAAAAAAAGCAAATCTGGAGGATGTTTTCATTAGTCTTACAGGCTATGCTATTAGAGAAGAATAGATCTTTAAATATTTTCAATTAATTAATAATTTATGGACTATCGTTTTCCGATTGGTAAATATGAACCTAAGCTTTATAGTAATGAATTAAAAATAGAAAGGCTTGAAAGTATTAAACAACTACCATATTTATTGGAGCTTGCAGTTAAAGACTTGAATCAAACCCAACTTGATACTCCTTATCGTGATGAGGGATGGACTCTAACTCAAGTAGTTCACCATGTAGCAGATAGCCATATCAATGCCTATACTCGTTTTAAATTGGGATTAACAGAAGATAAACCAACAATAAAACCTTATCAAGAAAAGCAATGGGCACTACTTCCAGATAATAACTCTGTACCAATATCAGTTTCTATAGATTTATTAAAAGCTTTACATATCAGACTTTATGCAATTGTGAGTATCATTAAAGATACGGATTGGGAAAAAGTTGTAATTCACCCAGAACATAATAGCGAAATGAGCTTATGGTTTCTATTAGGACTTTGTTCTTGGCATGGAAAACATCATACTGCACACATTACTTCACTGAGAGAAAGAAATAATTGGTAAAAATGAGAGACTTAACTTGGAAAAAACTATCCTCCCACTATTTAATAGAAGATACTTGGGCAACGATAAGAGTAGACACCTGCTCAAAACCTGATGGCGCTATAATTACCCCTTATTATGTTTATGAATTTCCAAATTGGGTCACTGCGCTTGCATTTACTAAAGATGGTAAGATTATATTAGAAAGACAATACAGACATGCACTTGCAGAAACGGTTTATGAAATCCCTGGAGGCTGTGTAGATAAAGATGATGAAAATTTCGAAGCTGCCATTGCAAGAGAGTTGCTTGAAGAAACTGGATATCGATTTGAAAAAATTGAATATTTAGGCAAAACATCTGCAAACCCTTCTACAAATACCAACCTTATGCACATGTTTATTGCTTATGAGGGTGAATTTGTAAAAGAACAAAATTTAGATGAAGGTGAAGATTTAGAAGTAGTCTTAGTAACAATGGATGAATTACTATCTATGCTAAACGAGGGATTATTCCTCCAAGCAATGCATACCACTTGTATTTATAAGGCTTTAAATGCTATGGGAAAACTTAAAATTGTTTAATTCCAATTAAACGTATTTCTAGATATTATCAAAAAAAGAGCCGCTGAATATGAATTCAGCGGCTCTTTTACTTTAGCTTATTCTTTACTTAATCATTACTTGTTTAACTTTTTCACCAGCAATGCCTAAGGCTTTCAAGTAATATATTCCAGAGCTTAATTTACCTTGTTGTTGTAAATTAATTGTGGTATTACTTGTGCCTTTTGTAGCAGCAATTTTCTGAGTAAATACTTGTTTTCCATCAATAGTGCTTAGGCTTAATTGAACATCCTTACTTTCAGAAAGCACCATATTTAGGTTAACAATTCCGTCAGTAATATTTGGCAAAGCTGTCCAAGTTTCTTTAGTAATTACTTGATCAATATTGTTTGATATTTTGCCAGCAGTTAATACAATATTGTGCTTAATTAAGTTTTCATCCCAAGCTTCAACACTAGATATATCTGAGGTAATTTCTAAAGATTCATTGTTTAAATCTGCTTTCTTAGTAAATACCAATTCGAATAATAAACTACCGTCATCAAATGTTTTTGCAATATTGTTTGCATCATTCCAAATAAAGGAAACTTTCCCTTCTTTTACTTTATTAATGCCATATTCAATATCCAATTGATTATTTTCAATAGCTTTTAAATCAAGCAATTTACTATTGAAATTAAGGGTGTATTGCAAGCCTAGTAATTGTTTGAAATTTTTAACTCTAATTGGTATTCTAACTTCATTTGTATTAATAGAAGTTATATTGTTATAATACAATTCTAAAGGTTGATTCACTTTAGCGTTTGTTTTAGATACCGTTGCATCCCAATCATAGTTTACGTCACCCAATTTAACACCTACAAAGTTTTGATTAACCGCATTAGCTGTTATTGAACTAATACTCAAACTGTCTTTATAAGGGAATGGATTTGTAGGATCAGTAAATGTATAATTGCCATCTACAAATGCCCACAATCTCTTTCCAGTAAACGTAGTATCAATACCTAAAGCCAAACGTTTGATGTAAAGAATATCGATTGTAGAAACATCACCGCTATTGTTAACATCGGCTGCAATTATTTTGTATGGAGAATTCAATAAAGATTTGTTCAATATATGAGATTGAACCAAAATAGCATCAATTACTGTAACTCCGTTATTTTTAACTGAATCATTGTTTTTAGATGGACGCAAAGTGTAATTACTTCCAGTTATTGCATTGAAACTAAAGTTTCCACTTACATCACCAGCAATAGTACTTGTACCATTAACTCCTATACTTGGAGTTGGAATGCTAATACCACTTGGATTTTTCAAAGAACCACTAATAGTATATGCAGCAGCATTTACTGTAATAACTAATTTGTTAGAACTTGCTAGTGCTACAGTTACACAACTTAGGTTGCTTGTAACTAAACAACTTATTGTATCATTATTAGATAATGTACTACTTGTATAGGTTGCATTAGTCGCACCACTAATATTCAAACCATTTTTTATCCATTGATAAGTTGGTGCAGTTCCACCATTAATAGGAGTAGCAGTAAATGTTACCGATGTGCCTGTAGTTATGGTAGTTGCACTAGCATTAATTGATACAGAAGGAGTTAAAGGA
>Ga0209188_1000077_pt1 | contig 115661 bp, 79 predicted proteins | sample C_130625_EF_Meta_FD_187307 | JGI IMG/M metagenome (GOLD analysis project Ga0209188, IMG submission 187307) | Freshwater microbial communities from Lake Croche, Canada to study carbon cycling - C_130625_EF_MetaG (SPAdes) (version 2) | ecosystem: Environmental > Aquatic > Freshwater > Lake...
GGTAGTGGTAAGAATTATGTAACGAAATGGACAGGAAGTACATGGTCGGAAGTAGGCGGCACTAATACTTCTAGTTTTAACGGTAGTATATTGAGCTTGTCCTCTGATGCCAGCGGAAACCTATACGTGGCAGGCGATTTCACCAATGGCAGCGGAAAGCAATATGTAGCAAAATGGAACGGGGGTACATGGTCTGAGGTAGGTGGCACCAATACTTCATTTTTCAATAGTTATATATATAGCTTATGTTCCGATACCAGCGGAGACCTATACGCAGCTGGGAATTTCACCAATGGGAGCGGCAAGAATTATATAGCGAAATGGAATGGTAATGCATGGTCCGAGATAGGTCGCAACATTTCAATTTTCAACAATTCTATAAAGAGCTTGTCCACCGATGCAAGCGGAAATCTCTATTCAGCAGGGGATTTCACCAACGGCAGCGGCAATTGGTATGTTGCAAAATGGAACGGTAACACTTGGTCTGAAGTGGGCCGCAACACTTCCACTTATAACAATTCTATAAGGAGTTTGTCCACCGATACCAGCGGAAACCTATACGCAGCAGGTTTTTTTACCAACGGTAGCGGAAAGAATTATGTAGCTAAATGGAATGGGAACACATGGGCTGAGGTAGGCGGCGCCAACACTTCCACTTTTAACAGTGGTATATGGATCTTGAGCACTGATGTAAGTGGAAATCTTTACGCCGCAGGTGGTTTCACCAATGGTAGTGGTAAGAATTATGTAACGAAATGGACAGGAAGTACATGGTCGGAAGTAGGCGGCACTAATACTTCTAGTTTTAACGGTAGTATATTGAGCTTGTCCTCTGATGCCAGCGGAAACCTATACGCAGCTGGGAATTTTGCCAATAGTAGCGGCAAGAATTATGTAGCTAAATGGAACGGGAATACTTGGTCTGAGGTAGGAGGCACTAACACTTCCACTTTTAACAATACCATATACGGTTTGTCTAGAGATACAAGTGGAAACCTCTACGCAGGAGGGCTTTTTACTAATGTAAGCGGCAAGGAATATATAGCGAAATGGGACGGGAATGCATGGAGCGAGGTAGGAGGCATCAACAATTCCACTATCAGTGGTAATATATACAGTTTAATCAGCGATGCCAGCGGCAATATCTACGCAGCTGGGGATTTATTTAACGGCAATCGCAAATGGTATGTAGCAAAATGGAACGGCAGCAGGTGGTCTGAAGTAGGCGGTACCAATACTAAAACTTTTAACGGGAGTATATTCAGTTTGTCTACCGATGCCAGCGGCAACCTCTACGCAGCAGGGAGTTTCACCAACAGTAGTGGCAAGCTATATGTAGCTAAATGGAATGGGAGTGTGTGGAGTGAAGTAGGCGGCACCAACACTTCCACTTTTAACAGTCTTATATGGAGCTTGTCCACCGATGCAAGCGGAAATATCTATTCAGCAGGGGAATTTATTCTTCCAAATGTTAGTTATACTACTTGCTATGTTGCCAAATACGGAAGTACAACAACACCACTAACCCTCACATCCTTCACTGCCCAACCCACCGAAACCAACCAAATAAAAACCTCATGGCAAACTACCACCGAAGTAAATACCAGTCATTTTATAGTAGAACAAAGCAGCGATGGCAAAACATTTACTGCAAAAGGCACTGTAAAAGCAGTAGGTTCTGGTGCAAATAGTTATGCATTTAATGTTCCTCTTTTCCTTAACACCCCTTCAGGGGACGGGAGCGGGGTGAGGTTCTTTCGCCTAAAAATGATAGACAAAGACGGCAGTTTCACCTACAGCAAAATAGTATCGGTTCAATTAACAATTAACCATTCGCAATTAACCATTAATCCAAATCCTGCAAAAGAGTTTACAACCGTTTCTATTCATCTTTCAAAAGCACAAACAATACATTACCAACTCATCAATGCCGAAGGCAAACAATGCAGTTTGCAAAAGCAAGCACTACTTGCTGGCAATAGTAGCTTCCCAATCAATTTAAAAGGTTTGGCAAAAGGTATTTATTGGTTAAAAATAGAAGGCATTGGAGAAAAGCAATTGGTAGTAGAATAGAAATTATATTATCTAAAGAAGGTTTTAGCATAATCACTTCTTCAAAATAAAAAGCGTAGGCATTTCAGAAATAGAAATACCTACGCTTTTTTTATTTACACAATAGATTATTTAGAAAGGCAAATCATCCACCAATTCAGTAGTTGGCGGCGGCGGTGGCGGAGGCATGTTAGCATAACTTTCTTGTGGAGCCCCTTGTTGCTCACCAGCACCAAGTTTTACTGTTTCAATTCTCCAAGCATCTAAATTGGTTATATAGTTTTCCTTACCATCTTTTACCCATTTAGTCCCTTTAATATTAAACGAAACCTTCACTTCATCGCCAATTGCCAATTTATCTACAAGGCTAGTTTTATCTTGCACACACTGAAACTTGGCATAGTTGGTAATAATTCTGCCGCCAATATCTTCCGATTTTTCAATGACAAATTCTCTTGTTTTAAAAGTCTCTGTGCGTTGTACAGTGTCGTATTTTGCTGTAAGTTTTCCTACAATTTCGTAACTCATTATCAATTTTTTTAAGGTGGTAAAAGTAGGGGTTTCAGAGGCGCAATAAATAATTTGAAATTTGTTAATGAAAATATCCAAAACTTGTATCTTCATCCCCTAAAACATCATTTTTCCATGCGATTGGTTCATTTTATTGCACTTTGTCTCTTAATTTCTACATCACTTGTTGCTTACAGCCAAGATATAAATGTGGGCTATGGTGGCTATATGATAGATGGTTCTGCAAAAAAAGACAGTGCCATACTTGCTTTACTTAGTCCATATAAAGACAGCATTAATAAAAGAATGAAAGGAGTAATTGGCTTTTCTGTAAATGGGCTCTTTAAACAACAACCCGAAAGCAAATTGGGCAACCTAATGGCAGAAGCTGTAAAAACAATTGGAGAAACTGTTTATCAACAACATATTGATGCGGCTTTTATAAATTATGGAGCGGTGAGAGGATATATCCCAAAAGGAAATATAACTATAGGAACTGTGTTTGAATTAATGCCTTTCGATAATTTGCTTGTATTACAAAAAGTGCGGGGTGATTCATTGTTGTCTTTTTTAAATTTAATTGCCAATAAAAATGGATGGCCAGTAAGCGGCATTCGAATGGTAATAAAAGATAAAAAAGCTATCAATGTGTTTGTAAATGGAAATGCTTTAAACACAGATAGCGTTTACACAATTGCCAATTCAGATTATATTGCAAATGGCGGAGACGATGCCAAGATGTTGAAAATATTCCCTCAAATAAACAAAGGATATTTAATTAGAGATGCACTAATTACTTACATATCTAAACTAACAGATGAAGGAAAACCTATTGATGCAAAAACAGATAAAAGAGTAGTTTATGCCAATGAATAGAAGAGACTTTTTACAAAAAACAGTTTATGCAGGTGGCGCATTATTGGCATCCTCGGCATTAAATCCATTATTGGCAAGTGGCTTTGGGGCAAAAGATAAATTAACCATTTTGCATACCAATGATGTGCATAGCCGATTAGATCCCTTTCCAATGGATGGTAGCAGAAATGCTGGAATGGGTGGCGTAGCTGCAAGGGCGGCAATAATTGAACAAATTAGGAAGCAAGAAGATCATGTTCTTTTGTTAGATGCAGGAGATATATTTCAAGGCACACCCTATTTTAATTTGTATAAAGGAGAGCCCGAAATAAAAGCAATGAGCCTAATGGGCTATGATGCTGCCACTATGGGCAATCATGATTTTGATGGCGGTATAGAAAACTTTGCTTTTCAATTGCAACATGCCAATTTTCCAATCTTGTTATGCAATTACGATTTTACAAATACCGCAATGGAAAAGAAATATGCTCCTTGTAAAATTTTTCAAAAAGGAAATGTGAAAGTGGGTGTATTTGGTATTGGTATAGAGCTAAATGGCTTGGTTCCAACTGAATTATATGGGAATACGGTGTATAAAGACCCAGTAAATTGTGCCATAATTACCTCTAACTTTTTAAAGAATCAGGGTTGCGATATGATTATTTGTCTTTCCCATTTGGGAGATAGATATGAAGAAAACAAAGTGAGCGATGAATTTTTAGCAACTCAAACATATCATATTGATTTGATATTAGGAGGGCATACACATCGCTTTTTTTCTGAACCTAGAAAGTATAGAAATAAAAATGGTGGGGAAACTTTGGTGAATCAAGTGGGTTGGGCAGGGCTAGAATTGGGAAGATTAGATTATGAATTCAATCATCTGAAAAAGAAAAATTTGCTGAAAGCCCACACTGTATTGATAGAGAGGAAAATTCGATAATAAAAAATTTTTTTTTCAACATTTAGTGCACATATTCGCAGCCCTACAAAAGTTTTTTGTGGTAAATAGCACCTCTGTTTTAGAGAATCAGGATTGTAAAAAAATGATACAACTAACTTATATATTAACTACTTATGGCAAATGCTATTATAAAAACTGCTGATTATGTTTGGAGTAATTGTTTATCAATTATTAAAGACATAGTAGAATGGCAACATTTTAAAACTTGGTTTGAGCCTATTACCCCTGTCGAATTAAAGGGTAATATATTGATGATACAGGTTCCTAGCCAATTTTTTTATGAGTATTTAGAAGAGCATTATGTAAATCTTCTTGCAAAAACTTTGAAAAGAGAGTTGGGAAAAGATGCACGATTAGAATATCGTATCATGGTGGATAATGGTAATGGTAGAAATGGTAGTATGGATATACCAACTAGCGGTGGAAAATCATACAACCACAATGAAATGAATTTCCCGTTGGTTATAGACAATCCTGTAAAAAATCCATTTATCATTCCAGGGTTGAAAAAAATGCAAATTGATCCTCAATTAAATCATAACTACACATTTGATAGTTATGTTGAAGGCGATAGCAACCGTGTAGCTAGAAGAGCAGGTAAAACAGTAGCAGAAAAGCCAGGTGCCAATTCTTTCAATCCATTGGTGGTATTTGGAGGTGTAGGATTAGGAAAAACACACTTGGCGCAAGCAATTGGAAACGAAGTAAAAAGATTGCATCCTAATAAAGTAGTTCTATATGTTAGTAGCGAAAAGTTTATAAACCAGTTTCAAGACCATAGCCGTAATAATGCTATTAATGATTTTATACATTTCTATCAATTAATTGATGTATTGATAATTGATGATGTACAGTTTTTTGCAAGAGCTGAAAAAAGTCAAGACGCTTTCTTCGCTATTTTTAATCATTTACATCAAACTGGAAAGCAATTAGTTTTAACAAGCGATAAATCTCCTAAAGATTTAGATGGTCTTCAGGAGCGTTTACTAAGCAGATTCAGATGGGGTTTAAGTGCAGATATTCAATTGCCTGATTATGAAACTAGAATTCAAATTCTCGAAAGGAAAATGAAAAATGATGGTCTAGATATGAGTAAGGAAGTGGTAAAATACGTTGCATTTAATATCACAACTAATGTACGCGAATTAGAAGGTGCATTAATTTCTTTACTAGCCCAATCATCATTAAATAGAAAAGATATAGATTTAGACTTAGCTAAAAAAGTATTAAAAAACTTTGTAAAAACTAGTACCAAAGAAATTACTATAGATGCCATTCAGAAAATGGTGTGTGAATATTTTTGTGTTGGATACGATAAGCTATTGTTGAAGACAAGAAAAAGAGAAATTGTTCAGGCTCGTCAAATAACTATGTATTTGGCAAAGTCTTATACAAAAAACTCTTTAAAATCTATTGGTGACCATTTTGGTGGAAGAGACCATACAACGGTAATTCACTCTTGCCAAACTGTGAAAGATTTGATGGACTCTGATTCATTATTCAGAGAAAACGTAATGGAAATTTCTCAAAAAGTACAATTAGCTTCAATGTAGTAATTGATAAACCCTCAAAAACTGCTCTAATACTAGGTTTTTAATAATTAGAAATAACTTTTAAAATAGGCTTGTTACATTCTAAGTTAACGAATGAAACAAGCCTATTTTTTTTATTTTATAATTTTCTTTGGGTATTTGGCACTACACCCCTATTTTTGCAGCCCTCTCTGAAAAAAGAGCAAGGTCGGTGAGGTGGATGAGTGGCTGAAATCAGTAGTTTGCTAAACTGCCGTACGGGTTAAACTGTACCAAGGGTTCGAATCCCTTCCTCACCGCAAAAGAGAATAATCCAAACGGGAAGTAGCGCAGGCCGGTAGCGCACCTGGTTTGGGACCAGGGGGTCGCAGGTTCGAATCCTGTCTTCCCGACTTACATTTTCTTACATGGGTAGCTAAATTAGCTACCCATTTTTTTTTGTACCTATATCGCTTGTGTATTGATATACCATTATAAAAAAGTGTTTATTTGTTTCATTTATCTCTCAATAATAAATATTGAATATGAAGCTTTTAAATAAACATAGAATAACAATTCTATTCCTTAGCATTCTATTCTGCTTTTGCATTATCAATTTCGCACAACCTAAAACAAGAGGGAAGACTCAAAAACCAACTCCTAAAACGCTAATTCAGTCAATTGACAGTTCTAAAATCGTATATACTATGGCTGAAGAACCCTTTTTCGGTCCATTTGAAAGCTGGGGTAATGTAAAGGCAGATTATGGCGCAGTTGGAGACGGTATTACTGATGATACCAAAGCCATTCAAAGAGCATTGGATTTTTTAAGGTTTAGTAGAAAGAAGATTCTCTATTTCCCAGCAGGTGTATATAAAATTACCAATACACTTACTATGTTGTCTCAAATAAATATTGGCATAATTGGGGAGAACCCAGCAACAACAACTATTGTATGGGATGGTAAATCTGGTGGTACAATGCTAGATTGTAACGGAGTATCTTATTCGCATTATGGAAGAATTACTTGGGATGGAAATTTTAAAGCATTAGCCGCCATCAATCATGGCTGGGATGGGAAAAGACCACAAGCAAACACCGATAGCGAACACGCTGATGAAGTATTTAAAAACTTAGTCTTTGGAATAATTGGTGGCAGTAGAAAAAGAATGGATGCTGAATGTGTAGTTAAACGTTGTTCTTTCGAAAATTGCTCAAAAGCTGGCATTAGCATAGAGAATTTTAATGCTGCTGATTGGCAAATTTGGGATTGTGTTTTCAAGCATTGTTATTTAGGAGTTACAACTGATTATGGTGCGGGATATTTTAATGTGTATCAATGTTATTTTTTAGGATCTAGATATGCAGATATTGCAAAAAATCAATGTGGCTTTTTTGCTGTGAGACATTGTACCTCTATCAATTCTAATATGTTTTTTGAAGCTGGATTTCATGCTTGTCCTGGATTGGTAACCTTACAGGACAATAAAATATATTATCCAAATAAAGAATGGGCTATTCAAATAGGCGATATTGGCCCAAGTTTAATTATGGATAATGTGATTTTGGCTAAAAAAACCAATCAATATACAGCTTCTCTAGCTTTTAATCAAGGTGAAACAAGTGTTTCTATCAATAATAAGTTTACCTCAAGAAAGCAAATTGTGCATTCAAACGCCAACAATGTCACTTCGATAAATGACTCTACAATTAACGAATTAGAAATACCAATTGTACTTCCTACAATGAAATCAACTCCTTTACCATTGTCTAATACAGTTTTAATTGATATTCCTATTGGTGTAAATGAAACAATCATTCAGAAAATGTTAGATAGTACCTTAAAGAAAACCAAAAAGGAAATAGTCATCCATTTTGGAGCAGGAAATTATTATTTAGCCAATTCAATTGTACTTCCTGCAAATAGAAAGATATATTTAATTGGAGATGGATTTGAATCTAGGCTTATTTGGGCTTCCAAAAAATCTGATGCAATACTAACATTAAATGGCCCTAGCCAAGTGGAGATTAAAGAATTGGAACTAAATGGCAAATCTATTGCTAGTGGAATTGAAGTTCAAAATTGCGATCAAGTAGGAGCGAATATATTTATGGATCAAGCTCATGCGAAGGGTTCTGAAAGAGCAGGAATTCTTGTAGATAGTCTTGATAATGCTAAGATTTATTTACAGAATTTTTATCATGAGGGTTGTAAAAAAGCAAGTGTTCAAGCAATTGGCGGCTTTAAAAAAGCATCAGGAATTAAAACTGAAGGTTCTGTTTCTATTATTTGTGGCGCATCGTCAAATAACAATATTTCTTATGACTTAAAAAACAATGCAGATTTATTGGTAAATGATATTTGGTATGAATCTTCTTCATCACCGCGTTTTTTACAATTTAATGAACAATCTAGTGGGAATTTCACCTTTAATGGTGGCTGTGTAGCTACGGGAAAGCCGCCTATTATAAATGGAATGCAAGATTCTACATTCCCCTCTATTTTAGTTGATGGATTTAAAGGGAATATAAGTTTTTTAAATATGGATTTAAGAACGAGGAGTCTATTTATAACCAAAAAATCTAGCAATACTAATTTATTTGCCATGATAGATGGAACCGGCGACAAATATTTTATTAATGAAAATAATAACCCAAACGTTTATAATTGGGCTTGTACAAGAAAAACGCCAGACGGAGGTGGTGTTACATTAAAAGGACTTGTAAAACCTTCTGATGCTTTCATAATAAAAATGCTACAACAGCAAAGAGCACAAACTCCTTTTGATTTTAAACAATTTAAAAAAAACAATACAGATGTAAAAATTTATAGGGTGAATGTAATTGGTAGCGATATTGCATTTCACTTAAAGCCATATTGAGAACATCTAATGTGAAATTGTTTTCCAAATGCAGATATCCTACTACAAGCAAGTGTCAAGATAAATCCATTTTTCCTTTATTTTATTAAAGAAAAACTATTTGCCCTTTCTTTACAGCCAAAGCAACTTTATTAATATAATCAACAGTTTATGATTGCTACCATCCTTTCTTTTCAATTGCACCAACTTTTGCAGCCCCAGTTTTATATAGATAATGGTGGGTTATGGTTATTATTACTAATCATTTTTGCTGAAACTGGTTTATTTGTAGGTTTCTTTTTTCCAGGAGATTCTTTGCTTTTTGTTGCAGGAATTTTTAGTAATAAATTGGCTGCTTACTTATATGATACTGGCAATAGTGAACTCAATTTACTCATGATTATTCTACTTTGTGCTCTTGCAGGAATTCTGGGTAATGCTACGGGATATTTATTTGGTAAAAAAATAGGTCCCACCATGTTTCAATGGAAAGAAAATATTCTTTTTAAACAGAAATACCTTAACCAAGCCCATGACTTTTATGAAAAATATGGTGGAGGTGCAGTAGTATTTGCTCGGTTTGTTCCTATTGTAAGAACATTTGCTCCAATTGTTGCTGGAATAGTAGAAATGAATCAAAAAAGATTCACGTTTTTTAATGTTGTAGGTTGCATAGCTTGGGTTGGTAGCATGCTTGCAGGAGGGCATTATCTTGAACTGTTTTTTATGGAGCATTATCATTTTGACATAAAAAAACACCTTGAAATAATTGTTTTAGGAATTGTATTTATTACAACTGCCCCAGTAATTATCAAACTTGTATTTGGCAAGTCTCAAAACCATTCCTAGCCTAATAAAAAAGTTCGACAAAATGAGTGAAAAGCAGCCCGGAATATTTTCATTAATGGTAATTGTTGGAGCATTAGGCTTTTTTGTAGATATCTATGATTTACTATTATTTGGAATTGTTAGAAAGCCAAGCCTAAAAGATTTAGGACTATCACCCGAAGAAATACTATCACAAGGAGAGTTCATTATTAGTATCCAAATGATTGGACTAGTGGTTGGTGGACTCTTTTGGGGGGTGTTAGGAGACAAAAAAGGGCGACTTAGTGTACTATTTGGTTCTATTTTGCTGTATTCAATAGCCAACATTGCCAATGGAATGGTTCAAAATGTTACCCAATACACCATATTGCGTTTCATTGCTGGTATTGGCCTTGCGGGTGAACTTGGTGCCAGTATTACTCTAGTTAGCGAGCTATTACCTAAAGAAAAAAGAGGGATTGCTGCATCAATTATTGCAAGTGTTGGTGTATTAGGTGCAGTTACTGCTTTTCTTGTATATAAATCGTTCGGCAATTGGAGGCTCTGCTTTTATATAGGTGGAGGAATGGGATTGCTATTATTACTTCTACGTGTGAGTATTTTCGAAAGTGGATTATTTGAGGATGTTAAAAACCAAGAGGTAGAGCGTGGCAATTTGATGATGATATTAAATAACCGAACAAGATTATTTAAATATGCTAAAGGCGTTTTTATTGGATTGCCAGTATGGTATGTGATAGGCATTCTAATCACTTTTTCAGATGAATTTGGCAAACGATTCGGAATAACCAATATAGACCCCGGTCAAGCTATTATGTACCAATACATTGCTATAGGTATTGGTGATATTACAGCAGGACTATTAAGCAATTGGCTAAAAAGTAGAAAGAAAGCATTATTTATTTTTTATGGTCTCTCTAGTTTATTTATCTTTTTATTCTTTTCCCAATCAGGTGGTAACGCTTCAACCATGTACTGGCTAATTGCTTTACTAGGCTTTGGCTCTGGCTTTTCTGTATTGTATATTACTATGAGTGCAGAACAATTTGGAACCAACTTGAGAGCTACAACAGCTATATCCATTCCAAATGTTGTAAGAGGCTTTCTACCATTAATGATTTTATTGTTCAAAGGAATAAGAGCACTTACAAACGATAATTATATATTAAGTGCTGAAATTGTAGGAGGCATTGTTATGGTCATTGCAATTGTTTCAGCTTACTTTACTCAAGAAACTTTTGGTAGAGACATGAATTTTATAGAAGTTAAATAAGGTTTAAATTGCTTGTATAAATACCTTGTTTGCGATTTTTTTTGCTTTATGAATAATACAAAGTCAACACCTTCTTCCATTTTTAATATTGCTGTAGTAGTAGCTGCATTAGGCTATTTCGTAGATATTTATGATTTGCTATTATTTGGCATTATCAGAAAACCAAGTTTACTATCTCTTGGTTTAACTCCCCAACAAGTGCTTTCCGATGGCGAAATGATCATAAGTGTACAAATGATTGGCCTTTTAATAGGTGGATTTATTTGGGGCATTATGGGGGATAAACGTGGCAGACTGAGTGTGCTTTTTGGCTCCATATTATTGTATTCAATAGCCAATATCTTAAATGGTATGGTACAGAATGTAAACCAATATGTTTGGTGTAGATTTATAGCAGGGATAGGATTGGCCGGCGAATTAGGCGCAGGAATCACATTAGTTAGCGAATTAGTTCCTAAAGAAAAACGCGGCATTGCTACTTCATTAGTGGCAGGAATAGGTCTTACAGGGGCTGTATTTGCTTTCTTTATGAAAGAAACTTTTCATGATTGGCGTATCTGTTATTACATCGGCGGGGGCATGGGTTTCTTATTGTTGCTATTAAGAGTTTCCGTATTTGAAAGTGGATTGTATAATGATGTGAAAGACAGCAATGTTCAAAAAGGTAATTTTTGGATGCTTTTCAACAAAAAAGAAAGATTTATTAGGTACATTAAATGTATTGGCATTGGAGTACCCAACTGGTTTGTTATAGGGATATTACTCAGCTTCTCTGATAAGTTTGCTTTGGAAATGGGAATAAAAGAAGTAGTTGACCCAGGCAAGTCTATCATGTTTGCCTACATAGGCGTTTCCATTGGCGATATATTAATTGGATTCATTAGTCAATGGTTGAAAAGCAGAAAGAATGCTTTGTATATATTTTATGGATTAACCATTTTGTTTCTTTACACTTATTTCAACCAGCAAAATGGCACGGCAAATGGCATGTATTTAAACTGTGCTGAACTCGGTTTCGCTACAGGTATATGGGCCATTTTTGTAACTATGGGTGCAGAACAATTTGGCACAAACCTTAGAGCTACTGCTACTACTACCATTCCGAATATTGTAAGAGGATTGCTTCCTGTGATTATTTTATTGTTTAAGAGTCTTCGTGAGGCAACAAATTATGTTATTGGTGGCTCTATTACGGGAGCTATCTGCATTTCTATTGGTTTATTGGCAATCTATTTCAGTTCAGAAACTTTTGGAAAAGATTTAAACTTTCTTGAGAAGTAGGCACTCTGTTTTAAGTTAAATTCATTTTTCCCCTAAACTTTTACTTAACAATGCATTGCTATTGCAATGCAGCATAAATGTATTAGTTAATTTATAAATTTAAAAAATGCTTGAAACTACAGCACAAGTAGAAAAGGAAGAACAGTTACCTAAGAAAACAAAAATCCTAATTATCAGATTCTCTTCTATTGGAGATATTGTGTTGGCATCGCCTGTATTTCGTTGTATAAAAAAGCAATTGCCTAATGCGGAAATACATTTCTTAACTAAAGAAGCATTTAAAGCAGTTACCGAAGCCAATCCTTATATTGATAAGTTTTTTTATTTCAATAAAAATCTCAAAAAGACAATTGAGGCTTTGCAAGTTGAGCAATATGACTATGTAATTGATCTTCACAAAAACTTTAGAACATTCAAAGTAAAAAACACCTTAAAGCGCCCTTCCTTTACTTATAAGAAACAATCTTTTGCGAAGTTTTTATTAACCAAATTTCATATTAATCTAATGAGTGGCAGGCACATCACAAACAGAAGTCTTGATGCCGTAGCGCCTCTTGGTATTGTGAATGATAATATGGGATTGGATTATTTTATTCCCTCTGAAACTAGGGTATCTATTCACGATTTACCTACACAGCACCAATTTGGCTACATAGCTTTTGTAATAGGCGCATCTTACTACACTAAAAAACTGCCTGTTGAAAGAATACAAGAAATATGTACGCTTATTGACTTTCCCATCATTCTAATTGGTGGAAAAGAAGATATAGTAGAAGCAAATGAAATAGCCAAAATAGCTCCTTTTAAGATATATAATGCATGTGGGAAGTTTAGTTTAAACGAGTCAGCTTGGCTTGTAAAAGAATCTAAAGCAGTTATTTCTCACGATACAGGATTGCAATACATAGCAGCAGCTTTCAATAAAAAAATATTGGCTATTTGGGGTGGCACTTCTCCAAAACTTGATGTAGAACCCTATTATCCTAATCAACAATCAGCAAAAGCAAACAATCAATACCAAAATTTTATAGTTCCCAAACTTTCTTGCCAACCTTGCAGTAATTATGGAACAAACACTTGCCCAAGAGGTCATTTTAAATGTATGCAAAACCAAGATTTTGAAGCCATTGCTTCTACTGCTATGCGCATGATTGGGAAATAAAGGTAGAAAAGGGGTTTATTTTATTAGTTAGAAACAATTTTTTTATAGTTTACTAGGTAGTAAACATTTATATCTTTACTACCTACTCTTTATTTTACATAGTAAAATGTTTAAGAAAATTGTTCTAATAAATTCATGTGCACTTTAAGTAATCTGGGTTTAATTAGTCTTGTAACATTTCATTAATTTCCTTAAATAATTATTTATGAAACAATGGCTTTTCATTTCAATTCTGATTCCCTTATTTAGTATGGCTCAAACAAATAATTGTTGGTCTTTATTTATTAATAAGCAAAAGGTAGCTGAAAGTACTATTGGTAAAGCTGTTGACATCTCACTTTTAAATTCTACTAAAGGAATATTGAGAATAAAATACTCCTGTAAGCAAGAATCAGATTGGAAAACTAGTTTTATTTTAATGAATAAAGAAAGACAAAATCTATTGCAAGTATATTTATCTAAAAGAAATTCCGCATCTTTCAACCTACATGATATAGAAAATAAAATTGGTAAAACTTCTTTTGATATCTATTCCGTTTCTACGCCTTTAGATTCCGTTTTGGCAATGTCTTTAAGGATAAAACCTATGTTATTATGTAGTATCAATAGACAATCATTATCTGATTGATATATAGTTATAAAGACGTATCAAATCATTTACACTAATTTCGAACCCTATGGAATACAATTTTTTCAAATCTGCTGAAAGAGGAATAAAAGATATTGGATGGCTAAAAAGCAATTTTACTTTTAGTTTTTCTAGTTTTGAAAATCCATTACGCAAAGGCTTTGGATTGCTTAAAGTATTTAATGACGATTTTGTAACACCAAAAGGAGGTTTTGGGTTGCATTCTCATCAAAATATGGAAATAATAAGTGTACTTCTAGCAGGCAAGATGAACCACAAAGATTCTATGGGATACACAGATGTCGTATCTGAAGATTGGGTTCAAATAATGAGTGCTGGAAGTGGGCTTAGGCATGAAGAATACAATGTAGGAGAGGAAGATGTAAACTTTCTTCAAATTTGGATTGAGCCTAAATTACAAAACATCAATCCTCGATACCAACGTCGCTTTTTCCCAAAAGCAAAACGCGAAAACAAATTAACCACTATAGTAAGCAATGAAGAAGGCGCCGAACATTGTTGGATTAACCAAAATGCCAAACTGAGTTTAGGCTATTTTACAGAAAAGCAAACCATACATTATTCTTTTAACCCAACAAACAAATGTGTTTATATCTTTCTTATGGAAGGGGACATATATGTAAATGATATTGTTTTGGAAAAAAGAGATGCCATAGGTTTGTGGGCCACAAACAATATAACAATAGAAATAAAATCTTCTTCTTCATTTTTAGTAATTGAAACCCCCATTAATAGTTAATTTATAGCACATGAGATTTGAAATTGTAGCTGGAAGCCCCAGAACTGACAGCGTATCTATTAGAATAGCAAAATATTTACAGAAATACTTATCACTTCATTATTCAAAGCACCATGTTGGGTTGATAGATGTAAGAGAATGGAAGCTTGGATTTTTAGAAAATGTATTTAATTCTGTTGACAATACACCCGAAGCGTATAAGCCATTAGCAGAAAGAATGTTTGCCGCTGAAGCTTTTATCATTATTACCCCTGAATACAATGGCAGCTACAGCTCTGAAGTAAAAAACCTATTTGATCATTTCCCAAAACAATCTCATAAAGTGTTCGGCTTATGTACTACATCAGTTGGTGCATTAGGTGGTGCAAGAAGTACACAGTCTTTATTGCTATTAGTTCCTGCACTGTTTGGAGTAGCTAGCCCTCATTTATTAATTGTTCCACAAATGGATAAAAAATTCAATGAGGATAATGAATTGATAGATGCATCTTTTGAAAAACAAATAAAAACATTTGTATCTGAATTTGTGTGGCTAGCGGAAAAGCTTGAAAAGCCAAGTATCCCTTATTAATATCTATCTCTTTCTTTTATTATTCCATGACAGTTGCCGACTCTTTTTTATTAGCTTTTAGAACCGTAAAGGGCAATCGCCTACGTACAGGTATTACTGTGGCCATTATTGCATTTGGAATAATGGCATTAATTGGAATAATCACTGCTATCCAATCAATGAATCAAAGCTTGGAGGAAAATTTTTCTTCAATGGGTACCAATGCTTTTAATATTCGATACAAAGAAAGTAGGGTGCGTATGGGGCATGGCAATCAAGAAGAAGTAACGCTTGAAAAAAGAGGACAAAGAGAAAAGAAATCCAATCTTGGAAAACCAGTAAATAAAGAAGAAGCGTTACTTTTTAAAGAAAATTTTTCTTATTCAGGGTTGGTAAGTATCTACTTAAAGTTTGGTTCTAGTGTAGAATGTAGGTATCAAAATAAAAAAACAAATCCTCAAATAACCGTTTGGGGCGTAGATGAAAATTACTTAAACGTTACGGGTTATACCCTTTCGCAAGGAAGAAACTTGAGTAATCTTGATATTCAAAGTGGTAGAAATGTTTGTTTAATTGGCTATAACGTTGCTACTAAATTGTTTGGAGAGGACAAACCAAGTGATTGTATTGATAAATCTATCTTGGTAGGAGGTATGCAATATAAAATTATTGGCTTTCTTAAAACCAAGGGAAGTAGTTCTTTTTTAAGACAAGATGAAGTAATTATTACCACTTTAAATAACAGTGCTAGATTCAGAAATGCATCTAACACGTACAGTATAGGAGTAATGGTAAGCCAAGTGAGAGACTTGGAGCCTGCTATAGGAGAAGCTACTGCTCAATTTAGAAATATTAGAAAACTTACTCCTACTGAAGAAGACAATTTCGTAATTGAAAAGAGCGACAAGTTTGCCCAATTATTTATTGGATTTCTTAGTAGCATTACTGCGAGTGCGGGTGCTATCGGATTAATTACCCTCATAGGTGCTGCAATTGGTTTAATGAACATTATGCTTGTAGCTGTAAATGAACGAACCAAAGAAGTGGGCTTAATAAAAGCTATTGGTGGAAAGAGAAAACATGTGAAACAACAGTTTTTATTCGAAAGCATGATTATTAGCCTACTTGGAGCACTCTTCGGAATTGTATTGGGCGTTTTAGTAGGAAATATTTTTGGTTATTTTCTGCATACTGGCTTTGTTGTTCCTTGGGGATGGGTTATTGCGGGCATCATCATTTGCTCATTGGTTGGTTTGGGTGCAGGTATTTACCCTGCAATGAAAGCCGCTAGATTGAATCCAATTGAAGCACTTAGATACGAGTAAGTTTATTGATAATCACCACATAGACAAATAGGTATATAAGCCTCAACATTATTGTCACTATTTTTCTATGTGACTATGAGCCTATGTGGTCAAAATTATTTGTGGTTGTTAATAACAAAAAGGCTTAACTAGCTACAATCCCTAATTTTTCTAAAACAACTTTCGCCATTTTATAAAATGCTTCATGGCTATAACCTGCAATATGCGGCGTAATCAATACATTTTTCTGAGACAATAGCCAATTCAATTGTTCTGATTCTTCTAAAGAGTAAGTTGTTAGTTTTTCATTTTCCAACACGTCTAATCCCGCAGCTTTTATTTTTCCATTTTGTAAAGCATTAATTAAAGAGGCCGTATCAGTTACTTTTCCTCTACATGCTGATAAGAAGTAAGGTTTGTGTTGCAATGAATTAAAGAAAGCATCATTCGCTAAGTGAAAAGTATTTTCTGTGAGTGGTAAATGCAAACTAATAATATCTGCATGTTCATAAATGTATTCTCTCTCACAAAATTTTATTCCCACTATAGGCTCATAATCTATTATGTCGTTGGCTAATATTCTCACATTGAAAGGAGCAAGCAGTTTTGCAAATGCCCTTCCTGTATTGCCAAAACCAATAATACCAACAGTTTTTCCCGTCAATTCATCCCCTCTATTTTCATCTCTTATCCATTTGCCTTCTTTTATTTCTTGATGGCTGCTACTTATCTTGTTCATCAAGGTTAATAGCATACCTAAATTGTGTTCCGCTACAGCATTTCTGTTGCCCTCTGGGCTACTCACACAAAGGATTCCATTTTTAGTAGCATACGGCACATCAATCAATTCCATTCCACTACCTAACCTGCCAATCCAATTTAAATTGATTGCTTTATCTATAATAGCAGCATCAATTTTTAATCTAGTGGTTATAATGAGTCCGATTGCATCTTCAATAGTATCAAACAATATTTGGTAAGAAATATTGGGTAAATAAACCACTTCAAATCCTTTTGCAGAAAGCGTTTCTATTAAGTAGGGGTGCACTTTTGCTGTAACAATTACCTTATTCTTCATGTATTAAACTACCTTATTTTATTATTTACCAACCATGCAAATAACCATGAAAATTTAGATGGAGATGCTCTTCTCTTTTATAAGCTTATTTTAATCAACAGGAATTCATTCCTTAATTAAAACAATTTTGATTTTGATTTTTTAAATTATTTACTAATTGTAAAATAAAAACAACTGCCCAATCCCTCCTCCGATTCTACCCAAATTCTTCCTCCGTGCTTGTCTACAATCTTTTTGCAAATAGCCAATCCTATACCAGTGCCACTATACGATCCTTTGCTGTGCAATCGCTGAAAAATAACAAATATCTTTTCATAGAACTTTGGCGAAATACCAATGCCATTGTCTTTTATTGCAAACTGCCATTCATGGTCTAGTTCTACTGCTTCTACTGCTACTATCGGATTTCTATCCATGCTTCTATACTTTATGGCATTGCCAATTAAGTTCTGAAACAACTGCATCATTTGTGAGCGAACTCCTCTTACCGAAGGCATTTTTGGCAAAACCACTTCTGCATTCGTGCTTTCTATACTGGAAAATAAGTTTAAACTTACTTCTCCTAAAAGGTCATTCAAATTTATTATTTCAAAATTGTCTGCAATAGTGTTTACCCTAGAATATTCTAGCATATCAAGTATCAATTGTTTCATTCTACTAGCACCATCTACTGAAAACTGTATATACTCATTTGCTTTTTCGTCTAGTTGTGCCACATATCTTTTTTGCAACAATTGCAAAAAGCTGGTAATCATTCTAAGCGGTTCTTGCAAATCATGACTAGCCACATAAGCAAATCGCTCCAATTCTTTATTGCTTTCTATCAATGCATTGGCACGAACAGTTAATTCATTATTTAGGTTTTCTAAAGCAGTTTCCTGTTTTTTTATTTCTGTAGCATCTCTTCCATTACAATATATTAATTGTGCGTGTTTATCTAGTCGCATACTCCATATCATAGGCACTATCTCACCATTTTTATGTAAGTATCTATTTTCAAAATTGGTGGTAGACTCCCCGTTTAATATAGTTTTAAATGTTTCAATCGTCTTTGAATGGTCTTCTTCCAAAATATAGTCCAATAAAGGGTGCAAGATTAGCTCAGCAGGATTGTAGCCCCATAATCTACTAGACGCGCCATTTACATCTATAAAATGTCCATTTACACTTAATGTGCAGATGATATCTGGCGCAGAATCTAATATATTTTGCAAACGAACACGGTTATTGGCAAGGGCAGTTTCGGCTTTCTTTCTTTGACTAATGTTTTCTATTTGTGCAAACAACTGTGTAGGGTTTCCATTGGCATCTTTTACCACAGATACTACGAGCAAAACCCACACAATATTTCCCTTTTTATGAAAGTATCGCTTCTCCATTGTGAAGCTATCTATTTCACCCTTTCTTGCTTTATTCAGTTGCGCTACATCTTCTGCAATATCATCTGGATGGGTAATATCCTTAAAAGACATTTGCAACAATTCCAATCTTTCATACCCCACCATATCGCATAGCTGCTGGTTTATTACTATCCAATTACCTTGCAAATTGGTAATTACCATGCCCAAAACAGAATACTCAAAGGCGCTTCTAAACAGTTCCTCACTTTTTTTAAGCGATTCTTCCAATGCTTTGCGCTCGGTAATGTCCTGCACAATACCATACATTTTCAAAGGCTCGCTAGCTTCGTTATAGATAATTTTCCAATAGGTAGTAATATTTCTTATCTCCCCATCAGCTCTTATTATTTTAGATTCAAATGTGAGTGTCTCTAGTTTTTTAAGAGGTGCCTCATCAAACAATTTTATTTTGTATCTATCATCAGGATGCAAAAATTGAAGACTATTCGTAGCATTGGGTTGAAATGATTGGGGCGCTAATCCATGTATTCTGTAAAACTCATCACTCCAATAAAACTTGCCAGTAGCATAATCTATTTCTGAGCTTCCCACATGCGCCATAGATTCAGCTTCCGAAAGCAATGCCTCGCTTTTTGCCAACTGCTCCATCATTTTTTTGCGCTCAGTAATATCTATAATAAAATTAACTGTTTCATTATTTTCATTTATTACTGAGTGTATGGCACAATGAAAAAGCACCCCATTCTTCTTTCTACCTCTCAGCTCTACCCTAATTCTTTTGCTGGTTTCTCTTGTTTTTAAAAAGTCTTTATATGCAACATCTTCTGTAGCAAATAAATCTTCGCGACTCTTGCCAAGCATTTCCTCTATTGTATAGCCAAACATATCGGCAGCAGCCTGATTTACAATCACCAACTTTTTATCTTTTCCAAATAAAAATCCATTGGAAGTAGTATATAGAATGGTTCTAAACTTGGCTTCACTTTCAATTAACGCTTGTTCTTTTTCCTTTTTCTCCGTAATGTCTTGAATATATCCATGCCATACAATTGCCCCGTCTATTTTCTCAGGGGTAGATTGCATGTTTACCCATTTTTCTATGCCACTTTTTGTATTAATCCGCAAATCAATAAACTTAGGTGCTAGATGCTCTTTGCAATAAGCACACATATTTTTATATGCTTCAATATCATCCCTATGAATACCTTCAAAAAATAAAGTTGGATCAGCCAAAACAGCAGCTATTTCAATTTCAAATATGGTTTCAAAGCCTGTGGAGATAAAAGTAAAAGCACAAGAACCATCATCATTATCCCTATATTGATACAGTGCACCGGGCACATTCGTAGAAAGTCTTTCTAATATTTCTTGTGTGGCAATTACTTTGGTATTGGCACTTTGCAAAGCCGCATTTTGCTGGGCAAGCGCTAGATTTTTTTCTTCAATTAAAGCAAAATAATCGGTTATCTTATGCCCAATAGGTCTTAAAATAAACAATACTTCTAGCAATAAAATAAAGAGGATGGCAAGGGTGCAATACAACCTAACTTTACTTAGCTTGGCGGTAGCAAAATCCAATTGCTTGTCATATTGGGCAATTATGGCATCCATTCCATTTGAAAAAACAGAAACCGATTTTATAAATTGATTGTAATTTACCGAGTCGGTAAGTGGGTTTGTAGCCAATTGCATAGAAGCAGTTACCAAATAATCATAGCTAGGCATTATGCGTTTATAAATATCCCTTGCTTTTGTGGCCGCTCTTTCCATTCTAATGTCATCATTGGCAATAGAAGAATCTAAAAATGCCCCTTCTGTTTTTTTAAGCATTGCTACTAAATGGCTCAATCTTTCGCCGCTATTAGCATCTACTTCGTCTCCATCAATCATCTGAAGCGATAAATAAGAAACACGTTGGGCAATATTTCTTTGGTGAATGGCTTTCTTGGTTTTTTCGCTTACAGTAAATATTTTTTTAAGTTGATTGTTGATAATAAAATAATTGAGTATTATCACCAAACTAAGAATGGTAAGCGACAAAAAATGCCCCATTTTTAAGAGTCTGTTATTCATATCCCTTTTTTTAAACTCGTTTGACAATTGAAAAATAAATTGCAATATTTATTTTCCTCATTATCTGTTTATAGGTTGTTTAATATATTTTTTGAGTATGTAATTATTAGATGTTTTAGATTATAAAAACGCTTTCTTTTTAAGCATTAATTAACCGATAAACCAATAATAATTATTTGTTCTTTACAAATTTATGGGGATACATCCTAAGAAACATTCATTCAGTTGTTATATTAGTATTAAAACAATATTAATGAGTAGAGTACTACAAATAAATACTAATTCCTTTTGGTAGCATATGCTAATTAGCGGTTTAAATAACAGTGCAATTTTATTAAAAGCACTAGTGCCAAAATCTATTATTCCAATGAAACGCTAAAAAGCAACAAAATCATCGTTAGATGGCCAAAATCTCCTGCCGAAACCTCAACTGACGATGCCGAAACCTTTACTAACCATGCCAAATACACATATAACGGTGCCGAAAATGCAACTGACTAAGCCAAAAACTTAACTAACGATGCCGAAACATCAAATAACAATGCCGAAATATCAATTAACCATGCCGAGAACTCAACTAATAAAGTCAAAACCTCAAATGACTGTTCCGAATAAGCATTTAAGGATGAATAGCCCAAATTTTACGGTTATAAAAACGCTCTTTGAATAGATCAAAGCGTATTTTAAGTAAAATAGTTTTTTAATTTTTTTATGGATAATGAATTACTACTCTAAAAGCAACACAGTAATAATGGATGATAGTACTAGTTGAAAGTAATGATGCTTTAACAAATTTGAACAGGAGTATTAGGATAAAATAAACAAGTCTTTTAAATATTAACTCCATGCTTCGGCATGGAGTTAAATAATACAGAATGTGAAAGGCTTTAGCCATCATTCAATGTTGTATGAACTTTTTTAGGTAATCCAATTTTATTTTTGAAGTTGAATTTGTTAAAGTATTCATAGATACTAAACTCTTTTTTTGCTCAAATTAGTTATTAAAATGAACTGGAAACACCTAAAAATGGGAAACGGTTATTGCTTTTAAATTTTTCATAAAAAAAATAAAAAATTTATACTTCTTATTTGTGTATTATTGCGCGACCTATATATTTGTGAAAAAATTACTGCAATGAAAATGAATATCGTACTAAGAGAATACAGTTTCAGTGATGCTGTGCTTGTTACAACTGCAAATGGAATAATTTCAACAGCACGTAGAGATGCTGTAGAATTTGGCAAACGCAATTATACCGAATCAAAAGATTTTACCCCGATAACTAACCAAATTGATGCTTTCCAAAACATACCTACTGATGAAGAAATGGAAGGTATAGAAATAGATCAAACGGCTAAAAAAAATGCATCTAAGGAGGTAGTTAAATCTAAAATTAGGCACATTATGAGTGCGGCTAAGAATATATGGGGCGATAAAAGCGGCAAATACAAACGTTTTGGAACAAAAGGTTTAGATGATTTCGATGATGCGAATATTCTTCACTGCGCAGCAAGAGTTGCACGTACTGCCACTCTGTTATTAACTGACTTAGCAGCAGAAGGTATTGTTGCAGCAACTATAACTTCATTGAAAGATGCAGGTCTAGGTTTTGAGAGTAAAATTAATTTACAATTAGATGCTATTCATGATAGAAATGAAACTAAAGAAATAAGGGTACTTGCTGGTAATGATTTGTATAGAAAAATTGTAAAAGTTGCCAATGTGGGTAAAAATATTTGGGCTGAAACTAGCGAAGCCAAATACAACGATTATATCATTTATGATAGATTAAATAGTGAAAATGGTGGCGACCCAAATACGCCTCCTTCAACAACTATTCCTACTACAACTATTTAAAAAACAATAGAAAAGTAAAAAATCATTCAAAAGACGCTCCTCAAATGCGTCTTTTTTTATGGCTTTTTCAACTGAAAATCAGCTAAAAAATTATTCCAAAATAATTTTCATTGGTAAATTTTCAACACAAGCTGCACATAAAATAAAAATACAATCATTTTTAAGTACCTATTTTTTCAATAAGTGAAACCCCTACTTTTGCACCGCTTTGAAAAAAAAGGGGTAGAAAATAAAAATTCTATTACTACTTGAATGAAAATTTATAGAAATATTTGAGGCATCATTATTTAAGAAAGTATTTTAATTAAAAGAAAAAAATACAACACAAATAACTAAGAGTTATGGCTGATTTGAAATTACAGAGAAATTTTGGTATTGCTGCACACATTGATGCAGGTAAAACCACCACTACCGAGCGTATTCTTCGCTATACGGGTATGATTCATAAGATTGGTGAAGTGCACGATGGTGCTGCTACAACCGATTGGATGGAACAAGAAAAAGAAAGAGGTATTACTATTACCTCTGCTGCAGTTAGTTGCCAATGGAAATTCCCTACCAATAAGGGTGTTGCCGATGACAAAACAAAAGATTATTATTTCAACATTATCGATACTCCAGGTCACGTGGATTTTACCATTGAGGTAGAGCGTTCTATGCGTGTATTGGATGGTTTGATTGCATTGTTCAGTGCGGTTGATGGTGTAGAACCACAATCTGAAACTGTATGGCGCCAAGCAAATCGTTATAAAGTTCCTCGTATTGGTTTCGTAAATAAAATGGACCGTTCTGGTGCCGATTTCTTGATGGTGGTAGCACAAGTAAAAGAAATGTTGGGCGCAAAAGCAGTTCCATTACAATTGCCAATTGGTGCTGAAGACGACTTTAAAGGTGTGGTAGATTTAATTACCATGAAAGGCGTTATCTGGGATATGGAAACTGAAGGGATGACTTTCAAAGAAATTCCAGTTCCTGCTGATATGGTTGATGAAGCCAATGAATGGAGAGCAAACTTAGTAGAAGCTGTTGCTGAATATGATGATAATTTAATGGAGAAATTCTTTGATGATCCTAATAGCATCACCGAAGATGAAATGCACGTTGCTATCCGTAAGGCTACCATCGATTTGAGCATTGTTCCAATGATGTGTGGTTCTTCATTTAAGAATAAGGGTGTACAAACTGCTCTAGATGCTGTTTGTCGTTACTTGCCTTCTCCAGTAGATGTTGATGATATTTCTGGTGTTAATCCAGATACAGGCGACATCGTTACAAGAGCTCCTAATGCAAAAGAACCTTTTGCGGCATTGGCTTTCAAAATCATGACCGATCCTTTCGTAGGTCGTTTGGCGTTTTTCCGTTGCTATTCTGGTCACTTAGATGCTGGTTCTTATGTACTGAACGTAAGAAGTGGTAAAAAAGAGCGTATCAGCCGTATTATGAAGATGTTTGCTAACAAGCAAAATCCAATTGATTTTATCGAAGCAGGTGATATTGCTGCTGCGGTAGGATTTAAGGAAATTAAAACGGGTGATACTTTGTGTGATGAGAAACATCCTATCACATTAGAGAATATGTTTATCCCAGAACCAGTTATAGCAATTGCTGTTGAGCCTAAAACGCAAGCAGATGTTGAGAAAATGGGTATGGCTATCGCTAAATTGGTGGAAGAAGATCCTACTTTGCGTGTTAATACCGATGAAGATACAGGACAAACCATTTTACGTGGTATGGGTGAGTTGCACCTTGAAATTATCATTGACCGTTTACGTCGTGAATTTAAAGTAGAAGTTAACCAAGGTGCGCCACAAGTTGCTTACAAAGAGTGTTTTGGTATTACTGTTACACACCGTGAAATTTTGAAAAAACAATCTGGTGGTCGTGGTAAGTTCGCAGATATTCAATTTGATCTTGGTCCAGCTGATGAAGAATGGATTAAGGAAAATGAAGGCAAAAACTTCCAATTTGTAAATGACATTCATGGAGGTTCTGTTCCTAAGGAGTTTCATGCTGCCATTCAAAAAGGTTTCGAAACATCTATGCCTCAAGGTATATTAGCTGGTTACCCAGTTAATAACATGAAAGTAAGAATATTTGATGGTAGCTACCATGATGTGGATAGCGATGCGATGAGTTTTGAACTTTGTGCTAAAGGTGCATTTAGAGAAGCTGGACGTAAAGCAAAACCAACATTATTAGAGCCTATCATGAGGGTTGAGGTTTTAACTCCTGACCAATATATGGGTGATGTAACAGGTGATCTTAACCGTCGTCGTGGTATGTTAGAAGGAATGGATAGCAGAGCTAACTTACAAGTTATCAAAGCTAAAGTGCCTTTGAGCGAAATGTTTGGTTATGTAACCCAATTGCGTTCATTGTCTTCTGGTCGTGCATCTTCTACAATGGAGTTTTCGCATTACAACAATGCACCAAACAATATTGCTGAAGAAGTAGTTGCAAAGAGCAAAGGAAAAGTAAAAGCTGAAGATTAATAGTTGTTATTTTTTAGTTGAATATTTGAGTTTAAGAAAAGAGAGCCCTCGATTAATCGGGGGCTTTTTAATTGGTACATTTAAAAACAAGCTTAATTTTAATTAAGGAGTTTTTATTTTGTGATAATTGCCATTTATTGTTATTAAACAAATGGTTTAGCGTAGATTTAAAAAAATTGGGATTATGTCGGAAAAAAACTTCATTGATTATATAAGAATATTCTGCCGAAGTGGGCATGGAGGAGCAGGTCAAACGCATTTTATGCGAAATAAATTAACCGCCAAAGGAGGACCCGATGGTGGAGATGGAGGTAGAGGCGGACATATTATATTAAGAGGCAATTCTAATTTATGGACGCTGTTGCATTTACGCTATTTTAAAAATGTATTAGCTGACGATGGAACAAACGGAAGCAAAAGCAACTGTACAGGTCAAAATGGAAATGACATCATATTAGAAGTTCCTTTAGGCACTATTGCAAGAGATGAGGAAACTGATGAAATAGAAGCAGAGGTTTTAGAACACGGGCAAGAAATAGTATGGATTAGTGGGGGTAGAGGAGGATTGGGAAATCAACACTTTGCTACAGCTACTAATCAAGTTCCAGAACATTCTCAGCCAGGAGACCCGGGTAGTGAAGGATGGAAAAATTTAGAATTAAAGGTATTAGCAGATGTTGGATTGGTCGGCTTTCCTAATGCTGGAAAATCAACTTTGTTATCTGTATTAACTGCTGCTAAACCCAAGATTGCTAATTATGCCTTTACTACACTTGTTCCACAATTGGGTATTGTAGAATATCGAGATGAAAAAAGTTTTTGTATTGCAGATTTACCCGGAATAATTGAAGGGGCTGCCGAAGGCAAAGGATTGGGGCATCGCTTTTTACGCCATATAGAAAGAAACTCCTGTCTTTTATTTTTAATACCTGCTGATAGCAATGACCATAAAGAAGAATTTGCTATTTTACTCCATGAACTAGAAGAATACAATCCAGAACTTTTACAAAAAGACTTTATTATTGCTGTTAGTAAAAGCGATATGCTAGATGATGAATTAAAATCAGCAATTAGTAAAGAATTGCCAGCTAATATTCCACATTATTTTATTTCTTCAGTAACCAATGTTGGATTAATAGAACTAAAAGATGCACTTTGGCAAACCTTAAATAAGGAAATAAGTTAGCAGCAATTGTTTGTTGAAATTATCGGCATTAAATAAAATGGGTTACCTTTCCTTAGGGTTTGTATTAAAAGCAAAGCTGCAGGTATTTAAATAAGCTTATTTCTCTCTGTAACGAATGCTTACCTGATATATGAAAAACCTAATTCAATCTTTAGTAAAATAAAGTAAGAATCTTATCTCTAACTGAATCGCTTGTCGCGTGAACAATTTTTTAAACTTAAAATTGAACAGTTATGATAACGAACAATGTTAAAACGGTTACAAAAGGATCATTATTTTTAAGTGCGCTAATCGCATGTTTCTTTAGTTTTTCTCAGGTAAATGCTGCTACAAACCTTGCTTCTAAATTTGGTATTGAAGAAATTCATGGTGATTCTGCCAAAGCAAACAAACTAGAAGTTAAGTATTTAGGCAATAATTCAAATGTTTTTGAGTTTGATGTAAGATATGCCAACGTAAAGGGAAGTACTTTTAGTTTTATTATTAAAGATGAAAACGGAGAAATTCTGTTTGAAAAAGAGTTCGCAAGCAAAGGTTTTCGTAAGAAAGTACAATTGCCTCAAATAAATGATATTAATAAATTGACATTTATTATTTCATCACAGAAAGACAACTTATTGCTAAGTAAAAATGTGGTAATTAAAACAACATTTATAGAAGATGTATTAGTAAAAATTAACTAAACGATACTTAAAAGAATCTCTTGATAAAAAATTAGGGATGATAAAAAAGCAATTTTCTTTTTATCATCCCTATTTTATTATTTGAATAATAAGATTTAGTTATTGAATAGTATAATCTATCTGACCCAATTTTCTCTATTTCGGTGTGTGAGAATTGGCTTCAAATTAAATTTGTTTTGTATGTGTTTAGCTGTTTGTTCAGCTGCATATACACTTCTGTGCTGCCCACCTGTGCAACCAAAATTTATTACCAAATAATCAAAATCTCTTTCCAAATAATTCTCAATTGAGGAGTCTACTAATGCCCAAACATTGGTAAGAAAAGTACCCATAATCGTTTTTTGTTCTAAAAATTCTTGTACTGGTTTATCTTTTCCTGTTAGTTTTTTGTATGCTTCATATCTACCAGGGTTTAATATACCTCTCATGTCAAATACATAGCCTCCACCATTATCATTTTCACATTTTGGAATCCCTTTTTTGTAACTGAAACTATTTATTTCAATTACTAGTTTGGTTTTGATATTGGCTTTTTTAGATGTAAATCTATTTAAAATAGAATCGCTAGTAATTTCTTTTAATACGGTTTCTAATATTGTGCCATTTAATATTTGTTTAAAACTACCAATGTTGTTTTTAAGTTGTAATAATGCGAAAGGGATACTTGAAATAAAGTGTTCTTTTCTTTCAAACAATCCTCGAAAGCCATAAGCACCTAACACTTGCAATAATCTTAGTAAAACATAGCCATAATATTCGTTTGTAAATACTTCTTTATCAAACGATTGGTTAAGTAACTTAACTATTTCATTTGTATAATACTCAAACAATGTTTCTTTCCATTCTACGCTAAGATTTGCTTTAGCCTGCCAAAGTAAACTTGCAATATCGTATTGAATAGGACCTTTCGTTCCGCCTTGATAATCAATAAAGGCTATTTCATTGTCATGCACAAGTATGTTTCTACTTTGAAAATCTCTATACATAAAGTATTGGTATTTCCCTGAAGATAATTGAGTACTTAATTGTTCAAATTCCTCTAGCAATATCTGTTTGTCATATTCAATAGAAAGGGTATCAAGAAAATAAAATTTAAAATAAAGCAAATCATGTAAGATAGCTTGTTTGCCAAAATGTTGGTTTGGATAACAAAGGGAATAATCAAAATTTGCATCTCCTTGAATTTGTAATTTAGCTAAAGCGCGAATACTTTTTTTGTATAATTCTAGTACGTAATCATTTTTACCACTTTGCTGAAGTACATCTAAGAGACTTTGATTGCCTTTGTCTTCTTGAAAATAAAAATCAGCATCTTCACTAGCAGCAATAACATTAGGTACTGGAATTTGCAATAACCCAAAATGTTTGGTAAAGTCTATGAATGCCTTATTCTCTTTAATATTAGCATTATAAGTAGCAATAATTGTTTTGCTTGCAGTAGTAATTCTATAATATTTTCTATTGCCACCGCTTTGTGGAAGGGTTTCTATAGCCTCAATTGGTTCTTTAAAATGATTTTGATAAAAGGTTTGAATTGTATCTATTTCTCCAGCCATTTGCCAATTATTTTAATAACGAATATAGAAGCAAAACTGATTAGTCTATTGATTTTTAATTCTTGATATTGTATAATATCGATAATGTATTTCAGGCAAAAATGTTCAATAGGTTTTTGATAGATACATTTGCATTGTTCAGACTTAAAAAAATTGCTAATGCTTTTGATTTAATTATAAATATTCTATGAAAAAAAGAATTTTAACAGATGAAGGTTTTGTTTTCATAGCAAAATTTTTAGGATTGTTTATATTACTATACTATGGCAATCTTCTTTTCATAAGCATTACTTATAGGGGTGGCAATGCACTCTTTCTATTTTTAAGAAATCATGTAAACTATATTGATTGGCTTAGATATTCTGTATTATATACTAGTAAGTTTTTTGGAGGGCTTTTGGGCATTAAAAGTCATATAGAGAATGTAGTGATTTTAAAAATAGATGAACCAAATAACCACAAAGCTATTAAAATGGTGTATGAATGTATTGGCTATGGCATTATGAGTTTTTGGGCTGCTTTTGTTATTGCTAATAAAAACCGATGGCTAATTAAAACATATTGGGTAATACTTGGCTGGATATTTATTTGGATAATTAATTGTGTAAGAGTTACAATTCTATTATATGCAATTAAAAACAATTGGCCTGTTAATCAATATATTGACCATCATACACTTTTTAATATTGTGGCTTACGGCTTTGTTTTGCTACTTATTTATGTGTACGTTAATAAAACCGAATCGATTTAATTGATCGATGAATCGTAACGTTCTAAAAACTGTTTCCTGTATCTCGAAGGACTTATTTTCTTTATTTTTAGAAATTGTTTATTAAAGTTTGCAAGTGTATTAAAGCCACTTTCAAAGCATATTTCTTCAATGGATTTATAAGTATCAATAATTTGCTTACAAGCATACCCAATTCTTATTTCATTTAAAAAATCTATATAGGTTTTTTTTGTGCTTTTCTTAAAAAAGCTGCAAAAAGCTGGCACGCTCATTTGTACACTTTTGGCTACTTCATCTAAACTAATATTTTCTTGAAAGTTTTCAATTGTAAAATGAAAAACCTTATCTATTCTGTCTTTATTTTTTGTATTAAACTCTTCTACATCTTGTGTGGAAAGGGTTTGATATTCATTTGAACTACTCATTAATTCCAAACAACTGCATAATAAGGTGATGCGTGAAAATCCTCTTGCAGATGAAATTGCAGAAATTAATTTACCAAGTGATTCTCGCAATTCCCCTTTAAAGAAAAGTCCTCTTTGTGAGGTTTTAAATAGTTTGTGAATTGCTTTGCATTCTGGAAGTAATAAGAAATCTTTCCCCCAAAAATCTTCATTAAAATGAATTACTACAGCACTCGTAACTAAACTATTCTCAGCTTTCTGAAATGTATGTGGCAAATTACTGCCAATAAAATACACATCATTTATTACAAAATCACCAACATAATTACCAATAAAGCCTCTTCCTTCTCCTTCAATAAATAATATCAGTTCATATTCTATATGCTGATGCCAAGGCACTTCAAAATTGGGCGTAGTATGAATGTTTGCTACAAAGGAATTGTTTTCAGAAAGTGGCAGCTTTTCAATAATAGGCTTCATTAAATTCTATTTTAATATGATTGATGAATAAATTTAGTGAAGAGCGATATACTAAAAAATACAAAAGGGAATTTCTTTAGGAGATTAGCCCATTGTAAATAAATTTCAGCATATTTCTTCCAAAGATTGGCAAATCTATTTTAACTGTAGGCGCATTTTTCCCAAGAATCGGCAAAATTCTTCCAAAAGTTCGACTATTTCTTCTAAAGTTTGGCAAATCTCTTCTAGAGATAGGCACATTTTTCCCAAGGAATGACAATATTCTTCTAATAATTGGGCTATTTCTTCTAAAAATTGGCAAATATTTTCTAATAAATCATGAGTTGCATCTAAAAATTTGCCTGATTCGGAATTTATGACATTCTTTTTCTCCGGAAAATATCTAAATACATGTGAAAGAGCCAAATTGTCAACTAAAATTTTAGTTCAATTTAAATGCTTTAATCGACCCCTCTTTTATTAAAATTTACATTATTAAAACGAAGAACATTAGGAGTTGAAATCATATAGTGTATGACAAATAGCAAATAACATTAACTGTTCTATGTTAAATCTTAAAAAATATTTGCAATAAATCTAAATAAATAAATAAGCATGTTATCGTTTCCGGTAGCGTTTCCGTAGATTTTTCCGAAAATAACCATAGCCGGTATTACTTTTATCGAAAATTGTATGCATTTACAATTGAATAACGAATATTTTGCTTTGCTTTTTTATCCATAATTAAGAATACATTTTTACAAAACGAGGTAAAGAGCGTTGCGTTTTTTTGAATAATAATGATTAGCCATAATGAAAAGAAATCTTTCTAGCATTTTCAAGTCCAGTACAGTTTGCTTAAAACAGTCAATGATATTGTTATTAGCAATCTTTGTTTTTACAGTTTCAAATGCGCAAAAAAAAACAATTACAGGTATTGTTACAGATAGTAATGGAGTAAAGCTTCCAGGTGTTTCAATTTCTATTAAAGGAAATCAAACCGCCTCTACTATTACTGACCTAAAGGGCACTTATTCTATTAATGTTTCTGGAGAGCGCAAAAAATTGGTATTTGCTTCAATAGGTTTTTTAACCAAAGAAGTAGTCATTACCAATCAAACCACATTAAACATTACCCTTGTTCAAGGAACTTCTAGCTTAGAAGAAGTAGTGGTAATTGGCTATGGCACTCAGAAAAAAAGAGATGTTTCTGGTGCTATTTCTACAGTAGGTGCTAAACAAATTGCTGAAAGGCAAGCGGTAGATATTTTCGATGCATTGCAAGGCCAAGCGCCGGGAATCCAAATAGCCCAAGAATCTGGAAGACCAGGGGCAGAAAGCTCTGTAAGAATAAGAGGTGTAGGAACTTTTGAAGGCGGGGCAGATCCTTTGTATATAGTTGATGGCGTTCAAGGGGTAAGCATGGATGGTATTAATCCAAATGATATTGAATCTATAGAAATATTAAGAGATGCGGCTTCTGCTGCCATATATGGTTCAAGGTCTGCTAATGGAGTAATAATTATTACTACAAAAAAAGGTAAAGAAGGCAAAGTAAAAATAGACGTTCATACCATATCAAGTTATGGAAGGCTTGCACATAAATTACCTCAAGCCACTGCAGCTGAACGAAGATATTTAGATTATAAAAGAACATTAGTATCCAATTCTACTTTATCTAGCAGTGTAGACACCTTAAATCCTAGTGCCAATGCGGATAATGATTACCAAGATATGCTTACTCGCACTGGTGCAAAACAGCAAATAGATGTAAGCCTTAGTGGCGGCATGAAAACATTTAACTATTTTGGTGGTGTAGGCATTTTAAAAGACAATGGAATCATTTTAAACAGCTGGTCAGACGTTGTAAGAGCTAGGTTTAATACTGATTACAAGCCAAATGATAAATTGACTTTTAGCACCAAAGTAAATGGTTCATACAGAATAGAAAATAGAATCAGTGATGGAGAGGTGCTATCTGCTGCATTAGCAAGACAAGCCTATTTACGCGTTTACTTACCAGATGGTAGTTTCTTATCAAGAGCTGCGGGCGCACAACCCAATCCATTAGCACAGGTATTAACAGAAAAAAATGATTTTAGTACGTATAATATTGGTATTGCTAACACAGGTGTTTTTGCAATTTCAAAAGATTTAAAGTTTACTGTTGATGCTAATGTAACTGCTGAAAATAAATACAATTCAGATTTTCTACCTAATATATTAAGTAGCGCCATTCCAGCAATAAATTCACTGACTATTAGTAATCAATTTAAAACTTATTGGCAATTTCAAGGGTATTTAAACTATAATAAAAGCTTAGGAAGAAATCATTCAATAAATGGTGTTTTAGGGGTAAGTGCCGACCAAAACTATATTAAAACAACTGCTCAAACTGGTAATAATTTAATAAATGAAACAAACATTACCATGAATTCTGCTACGCAGCAGTTTCCTATATTCGAAACGCCTACTAGAGATTTCTCCAACTCCGCATTTGCAAGGGTGGGGTATTCATTTATGAGTAGGTATATTGTAAATTCAACATTACGGGTGGATCAATCTTCTAGATTTCCTGATGGACATAGAACAGGTGCTTTCCCTTCAGTTTCAGTTGCTTGGAGATATTCAGAAGAAAATTTCTTCGATTGGGCAAAGAAATATTTAGATGATGGTAAATTGAGAATTAGTTATGGATTAACTGGTAATGATAAAATTGGTGCTTATGATCAATTTACAAGATATGGCACAGGTAGAGATTTTTACAACGGAGTATCAGGTGTAGCTTTATCAAGAACCCTCGGAAATGAAAATCTTACATGGGAAAGAAACAAACAATTTAATATAGGAAGTGATGCAAATTTCTTGAAAGGAAGATTGACCATTTCTATGGATTATTATGATAAAATAAACAAGAAATTATTATACACCGCTCCTTTACCATCTAGCACGGGTTTCAATTCTGTGAAAAACAATGTTGGGTCTGTTCAAAACAAAGGCTTTGAATTTATAATAAGTGGTTACCCAATACGTAAAAAAGATTTTTCGTGGAATATTTCTTATAATATGTCTTACAACTATAACAAAGTGCTTGAGTTGTATAAAGGAACTGATTTATTGCCAGGTAACCCCAACATTTGGAAAGTTTCTGAAGGCGGTCATATAGGTAATTTTTATGGATACAAAGCCTTAGGTGTATATGCTTATGATGAATCGAATGCTTATAACCAAGATTGGCAAATATTAACTCCTGTTTTTAATAACAATGTATTTACTGGCTATACTGATGGCGGAAAGCCATATAGCGGTCAAGTACAGAAGTTGTATGTGAACGGCGTTGCCTTAAAAGGGGGTGATATGATGTGGCAAAACACGGTAAAAGATAGTCTATTGGATGATAAAGACAGGGTTATTTTAGGAAATGCAATGCCAAAATGGACAGCAGGACTAACCAATTTGGTAAATTATAAGCAATTCACGCTATCTTTTTCTATATATGTCAGTTGGGGTGGAACAATCTATAATGATTTAAGACAAAGCTTGAATGCAAGTATTACCAATAATAATACACCAGAACCAGATTTTATTAAAGGGTCATGGGTAAAACAAGGTGATGTAACCATTTATCCAACGCCAGCTATTAATACAGGTAAAGAAAATGGAAGGGACGGCAGTAGTCTGTATTTTGAAGATGCTTCTTTCATAAGATTTAGAAACATAAAATTGGCGTATCAAATTCCTAAGAAAACATTGACTAGGTTAAAATTAAACGGATTGTCATTCTTCTTATTTGGAAATAATTTACTTACTTGGACTAAATACAAAGGCTATGATCCAGAAATTTCTTTTTCAAATGTGCTAGCTCCTGGAATAGATTCTGGAAGATATCCACGAAAAAAAGAATTGGGTTTTGGACTAAACCTTACTTTTTAAAATCAACAATTTATATTTTCTAAATTAGTTTTATATGAATAAAATACTTTTATTTTCATCTTTTCTAGTGATGTTGTTTATTTCTACAAGTTGTAATAAACAGCTAAATCAATCACCAATTGCTGAAATTGAATATCAAAATTTTTGGAAAACTGCTAACGATGCAAAATACGGCGTAGCTGCTATATACAGTGGTTTACAAAAAACATTTGATAACACATTTATAGAATGGGGAGATGCTCGCTCAGATAATTTCACAGCAAGTGGTACAGGGGAAAACCAAGTGAATATTTCTTATAATGGATTAACGGCTATTACCGCTTCTGCCGATTGGGGCGACCTGTACAATGCCATTTCTAGAACCAACCTTGCTATAAAATATATCCCTACCATTAATGACCCAGCTTTAACTACTACACAACGTAATCATTATTTAGGTCAGGCTTATGCTGTAAGGGCGTTTTTATATTTTTGGGCTATAAGGCTTTGGGGAGATGTTCCTTTAAGATTGGTGCCTTATGAAACAATTGATTCAACACCCAATTTGGCAAGAACTTCAAAAGATACCATTCTGTATAAAGTGATACTGCCAGATCTTAAAAAAGCTTTGACTTTAATAGATAAAAAATCTTTAAATACTTTTGAGATTACAACTCCAGGAATACTTTCTATTCAAACAGAAGTGTATTTATGGCTTCATGATTATAAGAATGTAATAGCTACTACTGATCAACTGATAGCTTTAAATAAATTCAAATTAGTTTCGGCAGATAATTATAAAGATGTTTTTGTAACTGCAACAACTGCTGAAAACATTTGGACCCTTAACTGGAATTATATAACAGATGGATCAAATGGAATAGGTAGTAAAATAGGTTCAAATAGCAATACTTCAAACTATCAAATAGATGTTTCACTTCTTAAGATTTGGGAATCAGACGCCAAAACCAATCCTACACCTGATATTAGAAGATTTTTGAATTATGATTCTTCATTAACACAGTCAACAGTAAGTTCAGGGCTGATAACAATTACAGTACCACAGGTAATTTGGAAATTTTATCCAATAGATATTACAACAAGAAAGCCATTAGCACCAAGTAGAACGCAAAATCAAGTAAAACTACCTTTTTATAGATGGCCTGATATAATGCTTATGAGAGCTGAAGCACAAAATTGGTTGAATAATGATGTAACAAGTGCTATCGGTATCGTTAATCAAGTAAGGACAAGGGCAAATGCTAAACCATTATTGGTTTCATCAAACTATAATTCTCAGCTTGAGGTAGAGAAAGCCATTTTAGACGAACGCCAACTAGAACTATTTGCTGAAGCAAAACGTTGGTTCGATTTAGTGAGAACAAATAGGGTGCTTGATGTGATGGATCCTATTATTCGTAAAAGACAAACAGACTTGAATACTAGTATAACTGGCTTTACTGATGCAAGAAAAATTTTATGGCCTATTTCCAGAACAGCTTTAAATGCGGATCCATTTTTAATTCAAAATCAACCATACTCAAAATAATAGCTTTTTAAATAATTAATTTATGAAAAAGGAATATCTTTCTTTTTGCTTTTCAAAAACGGTTTTAATTGTTTTTGTCTTTATAGTAGTTGTTACTAGTTGTAAAAAATTGGCTGGTCTTCCGTTACAAGAAAATGAAGCCTATAATTACAGTATAAAAAATGTTTTTTATAACAATACCACTTGGCAATTGATAAAAGACAGGGCTTTAGATGGTGATTCTATTTACAATTTAATGTATCAAGGTATCATCTATTCTGGAATTGATACAATGGAATATATGAAACCCAATAGAACTTATATTCTCTATACAAATATTGCAATAAATTCTATTTCTTCTAGTGGTGCTGTTAGTACATCTTCCTATTTCGGAAAATACAAAGTAAAAGACCCTGTGACTGGGAAATTGGTTTCAGCAACTAGTTGGTCTCAATATCCACCACTGCAAGTAAAAAATCACCTACTTTCTTTAATTATTCCAGGTAATTATACTTTTGAAACACTCAATAATCTATACACCTATACCAATACTTTAATGCCTCTTAATGCAGATTCTTTGAATCCTGAAAGTAAAATTGTGTTAAATCTTACAAATGATAGAAGTAGTAACCTTATGGTAAATGCTTTTCCAGGTAGTGTTTATTTAAGTACAACTGTTCCTGGTTTAAAGATTGCTACAGGAGGCATAATTACGCAAAATGGTCCAGTACAAGTCGCATCTAAAGTGGTTTATTTTCAAAGGCAACAAACTGTTTGGGATTTAATAAAAGACAGGGGTATTCGTGGAGATTCTATTTTCAATTTAATGTATCAAGCCATTCTGTATTCAGGAATTGATACCAATGAATACAATAATATTGGTAGAACCTATCTCCTCTATACTAATGATGCCATTAATCGCTCTGTAAATGGATCTACCACAGATGATTGTTATTTTGGTAAATACAATGTAAATGGTGTAGCTGCAACTAGTTGGAGTCAATACGATCCTATTCAAGTTAAAAATCATTTATTATCCTTAATGGCTTTGGGTGAATATCCCTTAACAACTGATACTAGTAGAATTTATACAACTACTCTCATGCCATTAAACTATGACACATTAAATCCGAATAGCAAGATTGTTTTTTATCCCAAAACAAAAACAACCATGCGGGTTAATGACTTCTTTGGTAGTCAAGTACCAAAGCCTAATTTAACAACTACAGGAATTGGTGTTCGTACTCCTTCTTATCCAAGTTTAAATGGTGTAGTAAATATTGTAGATAGAGTAGTTTTTTATCAAAGCAAATAAACAGAGAATAATGAAGGCTAAAAGAATACTGATATTTTCAATTGTAATTAGTATTTGTTTATCATCTTTTAGCCTTAGATCACAATCTTTAGCTGATGCAATAAAACCTGCCATAAAAGAGGGTGGTTTTAAAATGGAAGGATATATGCTTTGGTGTCCTACGGTAATTAAAGTTGGTAAAACCTATCATTTATTCGCTTCAAGATGGCCAGATCAATATGGATTAGCAGGTTGGACAAATTATTCTGAAATAGTTAGAGCTACCTCAGACAATTTGTATGGCCCATACACTTTTCAAGAAGTAGTTATTCAAAAGCGTGAAGATAATTGGGATAAAGCCCGTGCACACAATCCAAGAATTATTAAAGCAGGAGATAAGTTTGTATTATATTACATATCCTCAGCCAACAGTACTGGCTATGCTTGGGCAAATGAGATTACAGGACCATGGAATAGAATAGATGCACCTGCAATGAATTTTACCAATCCAGCTCCTCTAGCTAAAAAGGATGGAAGTATATATGTATTTGGTAGAAAAGGAATTGTAAAAACATATAATGTAGCTCAAGCATTTTCAGCACCAACTTTCGATGGCAAATACACAATTTTAAATCAGAAAGAAAACTTATTGCCTGATAGTAACCAAATTGAAGATCCAACAATTTGGTGGGCTAACAATCAATACAACATTGTTTTAAGCGATTTTAAAGGCAATCTTACTGGCACTAAAAAGAATGGAGCACAATATTATTCAATAGATGGTTTAAACTATTTACCAGTGTCAAAAGAATCTATTTACACCAAAACTGTAAATTATTCTGATGGAAACTCCTATACATTTCGAAGAAGGGAACGGCCTTTTATTTATTCAAATGATAAAGGAGAAGTTCTTGCATTATTTACTGCTTGCTTAACTCCTGAAGACAAATCATGGATTGTGGTAAATCCGGTAAATAATTATTTTCCGCCAAAAATAAAATAGCTTTATTAAAATCTAAAATCGTTTTATCATGAAAAAACAAGTTTTCGTTATTGCTATTTTAATAGCAAGTGTTTTCCTTTTAGCTTCATTTGTGTCTCCTAAAAATGTATTAATCGTTGGTGATTCAATATCTATTGGGTATTATCCTGTGGTTCAAAAAGCATTGGCACCTGATATTTATGTAGAGCACAATAGTGGGAATGGTGGTAATACAGGTAGAGGTGTACAGCGTATTGAACAATGGTTAGGAACCAAACAATGGGATGTAATCATGTTCAATTTTGGTTTACATGATTTGGCAAGAATAGACTCTGCTAAGCAATACGATGTTGTAAATGGTAAAGTAGAGGTAACAATTGATGATTATAAAAAGAATCTTACAACTATTATCAATAAATTAAAAGAAACCACTGCAACTATTATTTTTATAACAACTACAGAAGTTCCTGAAAATTCTAAAGGTAGAAAATCTGAAGATGTGGCTTTATATAATGCAGCGGCACTTGAAATCATGAAGAAAAACAATATTCAAGTATTAGATCTTTATACACCATCACTTACAATCCATCCAGCGAATTCAAAACCAGGAAACGTTCATTATACGGAACAAGGGTATCAATTACTTGCTGAACCAATTATTAAAGCAATTAAAGATGCAATTAAATAAATCCTAAAGTTGTAGGTTTTTAGTGATAAGTATTAGGTATTGGAAGTCTTGAAAGCAATAGGTTAATTTCCCAATTGAAAGTCTGATTCAGATCAATTATTTTTTATTCTATATCCTAAAGTGTAAATAATCTCATGATAATTGGTTTGTAAAAATCGATGTTCTAAAATTAATTATACCCAAATATTACAGTAAGATTATACAGTAAGTCTTAATGCATTATAGATAAGTGTTTGAGGTTTTTATTAGAAATAATATTTGAATATAACAAGAACTTTTTTTAGATTCTAAGTATCTAAAGTGATTAAATATACTCCAGTGTTTTAGTTTGTTAACCTCCCACACAATTTAGGTTAAAACCAATGTTGTCGTTTATATCATCTTAATCAAAGGCATAAAAAAAGGCTGTCTCCCAAAGGATTATCTGAATATGATAAACCCTTTTTGAGACAGCCTTTTATATTAATTGTGGCTTAAACTATTCTTTTCCTTTGTTTTCGCCTTCTTCAAGTTTAGCACGAATGTCAGCCAAAGCACTTAAATCACCAAGGGTAGTTTTTTCAACTTTTGCTTGAATAGATTTAACTTCTTTTTGCGTTTTTTCAGCTTCAACTCTTGCTTCTTTCTTAACTGCTTCTTTTTCTTCAGCTATTGCTTGTTCCCAAACACGGCTATGACTTAATAGAATTCTCTTGTCGTTTCTATCAAATTCAATAACTACAAATTGTAAGGTTTCATCAAGAACTACAGCTTTGCCATCTTCCTTATTCAAGTGTCTTGATGGAGCAAAACCTTCTAAACCATAAGGTAATTGAACCAAAGCACCTTTATCATCTCTACGAGTTACAGTACCTTCATGTCTAGTTCCAATACCAAAGGTTTCTTCTAATGAATTCCAAGGATCTTCTTCTAATTGTTTGTGACCCAACTGTAGTTTACGATTGTCTTTGTCAATTCCAAGAATGATAATATCAATTTGTTCATTAACCTTAACATAGTCGCTTGGGTGATTAAGACGCTTTAACCAGCTTAAATCACTGATATGAATCATACCACCAATTCCTGGCTCAAGTTCTACAAATACACCATAAGGAGTTATGTTTTTAACCAATCCTTTGTGTTTACTATCAACACCATATTTGTTTTCGATAGTATCCCAAGGATCAGTTGTCATTTGTTTGATAGAAAGACTCATTTTACGTGTGTCTTTATCTAACGTAACAACCTTAGCATCATGCTCATCTCCTAGTTTGAAGAATTCTTTTGCATTTACAGGAGTATTAGCCCAAGTAATTTCACTTACGTGCACCAATCCTTCTACACCAGGTTGAACTTCTAAGAAAGCACCGTAATCTTCTATATTCACTACCTTACCACGAACTACTGAGTTCTCAATTAATTCAGCTGGCAATACATCCCAAGGATGCGGAGTTAATTGTTTTAAACCAAGACTGATACGTTTTTTATCATCATCAAAGTCTAATACAACCACTTGTAGTTTCTGATCCATTTTCAACACATCAGTAGGATGTGAAATTCTACCCCATGAAATATCAGTGATATATAATAGACCATCTAAACCGCCTAAATCCATGAACGCACCAAAATCAGTGATGTTTTTTACAACACCTTCTAATACTTGGCCTTTCTCAAGTTTGCTCATGATTTCTACACGTTGAGCTTCGATATCGCTTTCAATCAATGCTTTGTGAGAAATTACTGCATTCTTAATTGTTTCATTAATCTTAACAACTTTGAATTCCATTGTTTTACCAACAAACTGATCGTAATCTGTAACTGGTTTCACATCAATTTGTGATCCTGGTAAGAATGTTTCCATTCCAAATACATCTACAATCAAGCCGCCCTTGGTTTTGCTAGTAACATAACCAGTAACCACTTCGCCAGTTTTGTTAACTTCAACAATACGTTGCCAAGCACGGTAAGATCTTGCACTTTTTCTGCTTAATGTAAGATTTCCGTTTTTGTCTTCTTTTTCAACAACCATTACTTCAATAATGTCGCTAATTTTCAAAGTTGGCACATCACGGAATTCATTAAGTGAAATCAATCCATCACTTTTAAAACCAATGTTTACAACAACATCTGTTTTGGTTAAACCAACAACTGTTCCGTTGATAATTTCACCATCTTCAATTTGTACGAATGTATTTTCATACACTTTGTCGTACTTTTCTTTTTCTTCTTTGGCGTAAAGACTCACATTACGTTTGTCAACACTCCAATCAAAGTCATCATGTGGGGTAGCAGGTATTTCTACTACTGGCACATAAGCAACAACTTTTGGTGTAGGTGCAACTACTGCTTCTTCAACAGGAGTTTCAGCTACCACTTCTTCGGCAACTGGAGCAACTGCCACAACTTCTGGAGCAACTTCTTCAATTACTTCAGGTGCAGCTTCAGCCACAACTACAGTAGGTACCTCAGATGGCACTTCTACTATCACCTCTGGTAAAACTTCTTCTGCCACTGCTTCAACAGTTGGCGTTACTTCTGCTGCTACTTCTTCGGTAACAGATTCTTCTACAGGCAAGTTTGTTGTTGCAGTTGTAGCTGGTTCAACAACCTCATCATTGGCTGCTGCGCTATCCTGAGCATCTGCATTTAATTGTTTTATGAAAAATTTCATGATTAAAAACCCGAAGCTTTTTTATTTCGGGGGTGCGAATGTAAGCAACCAACATTAAAATCAGAGATTTGCTTTTAAAAATTAACCTAGTAATATCCTTTTTCACTTCATTTAGCTTACTACTTATCTTAATAGAATCAATTTAATAATAGATGGCTAATCTTTCATGAAAAGAAATCAATTACTTAAATGAATTCCAATTGATATTTTGGAAGTTTGAATAAGATTTTAGAATGAATAATCACTAAAATAAAATTTATATCATTCTTTTATTTCGAGTATCTGTTTTCATATTACTTTAGTACCCTAAATTATAAGAAATATGAAAAAAGTATTCTCATTCTTGTTAGGTGGTGTATTGCTTGCTACTGCCTCTTTTGCACAAACTGTTCCTCCTGCACCAAAAGCAAAGGCAGAGAAAAAAGTAGTTACGGCTGCAAAAGCAGAAGTAAAAAAAGAAGTACCTCCTGCAACTAAGTTGAAAAAAGATGGTACACCTGATTTGCGTTTCAAAGAAAGTAAGGCAAAAGTTGATACCGCGGTTAAGAAAATGAAAAAAGATGGCACACCAGATATGCGCCATAAAGAAAACAAGAAAAAAGCGTAGTAGCTTTTGAAGCTATACAGTTAGAAGCTGTTTCAAGGGTAAATTACATTTATGAAATACACATCATACTGATTGATGATGTGCTTCAAAAATGTTCTTTCAACCTTTGAAACAGCTTTTTTATTTTGAATAATCATCGTTTCTGAACATTCATTCAATCGAGCATTCTTGGAAACTACTTTTATTAAGCAAGTGAAAGCAAAAAACTAATCTTCCGATGCTTCTTTGCTTTCATTGATTTTCTTATGTATTTCTTTCAGTTGTTTATATGGAATGGTAGCCAAAGTTTCATTCATACCCGAAAGATCATCTTGTTGCAAATTATAAAGCGGATGATCTTTTGGATACGCTTTGCTTTTATCTGGAATCCATGCAAATAAATCGTTGGGTTCGCAAACTAAAACTACGCACAACATTTCTATATGATCTATTCTTAAAGACTTGGTCATACTACTTACAATATAGTTGGCTGAATGCGCAGTAAACCCTGCCTTCACTAAATAAGAAAATGGACGAGTAATACCACGCGCCTTAAAAATGGGGTCTAAATTGAGCTGAAGCATAAATTAAACGTTTCAAATAACAAATGATGATGCTAAAGTAATCAAACTTTTATTCATTATTGCAAAATGATTGTAAAAAGTAAGAAAATAAATAATTAAAATTTTAAAATGAATAGTAATAAATATAAATAACACTATAAGACTAACGAATAACATAGTAAGACTAGAGAACAACATCGTAAAACTGACGAATAACATTGTAAAAATGACAAACAATATCATAAGATTGTCAAATAACATCGTAATACTTACAAGTTACATTGTAAGACTGACGAATGACATTATAATATTTACAAATAACATTGTGACGTTTACAAGTAAAACAGTAAATAAAACAAATAAATTATTAAGTATGTGAAACTAAATATAAACTATGTGAAGTAAATATATAGAACTCACAAAAACTTATGTCAAAATGTACATCTATTCTAAAAAAACAATCAATACTTAATATTAAAAAGGAAATACATACTCTAATTGTACCAAAATATTACCCCTTATCTAATGTAAACATTAGTGCTTCCAAAATTAGAAAGTCCCTTTTTAGTAATTTGATAGTCAATAATTCCATTCCCCTATTTTTCTATTAACACTATTGAAAACAGAACAAAGTAGTAAGTTCTATCGCTTGGCAACATGTTTCAAAAGGCATTTTGTCTATAAATTTGGATTTGATTTCCTAATCCCATTTTATGAATAAGTGGCATACTAGAATAAAAACTTGTTTTTTGATCTTTGTAATAAATTAGTACGGGTTCTATGAATTTGGTTTATGAATTAAATCATCAACTAAATTGCAAATATCAACTTTGTTTATAGTGCGCAAAAGCAAAACACTAACAATGGCAAGCCTTTTTCGTTATACACCTTTGTGAGATAACAGAAACCCTAGATTTGTATTTATTAAACTTTTTAATTATGTTCAACATTATCGAAATAGACAGAAGCAAGCTGACAATAATGGGTGTTCAATTTTCTGATTTGAGAACATTAGAAAGTACAGCAAATGCATTAGGAAGCAATATGTTTGAAGGATTTAAACCAACACCAAAAGGAATTGAATTAATACGTGACTATGTGATAGGGGAGATTTCATTAAATGAATTGGTAGCATTTGCAAAACAAAGAGCTTATGTCTAACTCTTATAACTACATATCCACTCAATCTGAACTAATCAACCCAAATAAATATTTTCATAAAAAAAAGGGAAGCTATCAAAATGATGCTTCCCTTTTTTATGAGTTTTATTTTATTCCTTCACCAATTTACTCATCCATTTTCCGCCATTATTATCTCTCAATGTAGCCATGTAAACGCCTCCGACAAGTTTGCTTACATCTAAAATTGATTGATGATTGGTAATACCCTCTTTCTTCATTACTTCTTTGCCAAGTAAGGTGCTAATGCTTAGTTGATAAGTTGCATTATCTATTGCATTAATATCAATAGTCAATTTTTCTTTTACAGGGTTGGGATAAAGATTAAAAACAACTTTTGTATTTGTATTATTTACTTGAGCAATATTGCTATACGTTTTTTCACCAGTGGCTGATGTTATTAAAATGCGATAATAGAAAGCGTTTGCATCAGGCAATTGATTGTCTTGATAACTATAGCTATTGGCACCAGTTGATTGTAAAGATTGAATTGCTGTAAAATGTACCGCATCTATACTTCTTTCAATTTGATAATTTGTACCAATATTGGGTTGAGCTAGTTTCCAATTGATAGCTACAAACCCATCTTTCTTGGTAGCAGTTAGGAATATGTCTTTAATATTTAAAGGACTTATTTTATCTAACACCACTTCAAAACGATTCATTCCTTTGCTAGCAGTATCTGCCGAAACTATAAATGGATACATTTGATTAGTACGAATATTTAGGCTTTGCCCAACATATTTATCAATTAATGTAATTGATTGTGTACTATCCAATCCTTGATAATCGCTAAATACTAATTGGAAACTATCAATAGTAGTACTAGTAATGCCTAGTTTTACGGTATCTCTTTTCAATGAATCTGGTCGCGTAGCAATTGCCAATTTAGTATTTCCTTTTAATGAAACAAGGGTTTGATTGCCAGCACTGAATGATACTGCATCCCAATTTGGGTCGTAATTAATAGAGCCATTATTATTAAATCTTACCACAACTTCATCTTGCTTAGTGCTATCTTTTTTATTAAAAGCAATACGGATTAGCTTGGTATTGCCACCAAAATATTGAGTATTGGGTATCGTTCCAGTTATTTTATTTGCTTCAGTAAAAGTAATTGTACCTGTACCGCCATTAGCAGCAGATTTCGCTTGCACAAAAAATGCTTGTCCACTTGCAATAAAGTGTGTATTGCCCAATGCATCAGAATAGCCTGTTGGCAAATTGCTAGTTACACCGTTGCTATAAGTGGTATAGTTACCAATTCCATAAGGGCTTAATGTCCACATGTTTTGATACATGTTTGATTGATTGTTTTGCCATAAAGAAGTAAAACTAATTTGGCTTGGATAAGGATTGCCCACTAGCGATAACAAAGTGCTGCTTATAGAATTTAGTGTAACTGGAATGTCACCTTGACCAATTGCACCAGTTGATTTTAAAGTAACCGCAATAGGTGCAGCTGGATTGACGCCATTTAATTGATCGTTGCAAGAACCTTGCGTTCTTTCGCCGCGAACATTTACCCTAAATCCTGCACCAGGAGTTAAATTGGTGGTTTGTGTATTGGGAATACTCACCCATCTGCTACCATTTACTAGAGTAGCATTATAAGTAAACATACTTGGCGCATTACCATTTGTTTTGTCAAACCAATTGCTATTGTATTTATCAGTTGCACCGCCATTATTTAGTGTAGTACCACAAGTTTGTCCACCAGCTCCTGCACCAGTAATATACATTTGTTGTTGCCATCCATTGAATATAGATTGGGTAACTGGACTAGCTAGGAAACTAAACTTTCTAGCTGTTTTTGCAGGAATGTATCTTTCAACTGTTACGTTGCCAGTAATATAATTGCTGCCACCTTGTGCTATACGAGCAGTATTAGTTGCATCAGATTTAAGGGTTAAGTATCCACCAGTATTTAAAATGCCAGAGGTAGGAGTTAATGTACCAGCAATTTGCAATGCATTACCCAAAACAATTGTACCACTACTATTGATTGTAAGGTTGTTTAAAACATTAGAAGTGCCGTTAGTAGTTTGATCAAAATAGGCAGTACCTGTTCCTTTAACTGTTAAGCTAGAAGTAGGAGAACCAGTGATAGTACCAGTTCCTGAAAGATTGCCATTGATGGTTAATGCAAACCCATTCAGATTAATGCCTGATGTATTATTGATATTATTTACTGAAAGATTAGACGTGAGTTTAGGTGTATTTGAAGCGATAATAACATTAGTAGATGCCGTTGGAACACCTCCACACCAGTTACCAGCAGCATTGGCATCGCCACCATTTGCACCTACATAAGTGCCAGGAGTGCAATTGTTGGAAATGGCATTCACATTACCTAAAACAGACAAATAAGTAGTTCCTGCAGCAAAAGCTAAAGCAGATTTATTGAGTGAATAAGCACCTGACCCAAGAGAAGTAGGTATTCCAAGAGTACTTACATTATAAGAATTGGTAAAATACCCCAATTCACAACTATTGCCCACTAAGAAAGAAGCAGCTTGGTCAGCAGTATTGAATTGATACAATAAAGAACTAGCAGTAGTAGCAGAAGCCGAAGCAACAGACCATTGCAAATTGATAATTTTAGAATAATCTGAAACGGTATTGGTAATAGTAGGGCTAACACCCACCGTCATATCAGAAGCCGTATTGTTGGTAATGATTAATGGCGTGTAACTGGTAGTTGTTCCAACTGGAAATACCGTTGCACTTGAAACTGCTTTACGAATTAATTTACCTGCACCTGATGTAATGATATAATTTGTAGTAGATGCACTGTTAATAACTCCCGTGCTATTAAGTGTTAAATTACTTCCACCTAATGATAGTTTACCACTAGTTAATGTTAAAGGATTGGTAGTTCCTGAAAGGGTGAAGTTGCTTGTGCCTAATGTAACTACGCCACCACCAGATTTTGTATTGTTGACGGTTAAGTTATTGAAGGTTTCAGCAGAAGCCGCAGTAATAGATTGGTCTACTGAACCATTGAAAACAAGGGTACTTGTGGCAGCATCTAACTTACCAGTGCCGCTGAAAGTAGCAGTACGATTGTAGTTTCCTGCAATATTAATTGAACCACTTGCAAGAGTTACACTGGTATTGTTACTTCTATTTCCACTAATTGCAAGGTGGTAATAAGAACTAGCAGGAATGGTTTGTGCGCCTGTTCCATAGAAATCAACTGTGTTATCTGTAGCTGTAGATGTGATAGCGGCACTAGCAAAAGAACCACCCAATTTTAGAGTGCTATTTACTCCTTGAGTGAGATTGCCAGATAGAGAAGTTGCAACGGTAAATGTGCCATTATTGGTAAGCACAAATGGACTTGTTACCGTTACATTTGGAATAGAGATAGTGCCCGCTATCGCTTGATTATTGGTATTGAAGGTATAGTTTCCAGTACCAGCCGTAAATGTGCCACTATTGCTGATACCACCTTGGAAAGTAACGTTGGCATTATTGCCAGCATTGCTCCAAACCCCATCAGTATTAATATTAACCGCACCAACAAATTTGAAAGTGCCAGATGTGGAAGGAATATTAAGTGTGGCTGTTGTAGTGCTAGAACCCGAACCAATTGTTGCAGTGCCAGAATCAGTAAAATTCTGTCCGTTTACATTTAAACTTCCAGCACTCAAGTTGAAGGATTTTACATAACTGATTTGTTTCAATAGGGAAACATTCGCATTGTTGATAGTAAATGCATTCAAATAAGCATTACCCCCACCATTATCAATATTCAGATTTAAAGTGCCACTACCATTTCCATTGATAGTGAGAGAAGAAGGGTTAGAACCACCAGGTCGTATGTAAACAGAACCAGTACAAGTTTGCCCACTCGTACCCAAGGTAATATTTCTAGTAGAAGCAGCAGAGTTATTAGAATTGATATAATTAGTGGTTCCTATATTGGTTAAGGTAACAGGGTCGCCACCATTAACGGCAGTGATGGCAATATCACTTCCTAAATTAAGAGTAGTTGTAGATGTATTATTTACGCCAATTGTTACATAATCCAAAGCAATTGGGTTGCCAGTTGCTGGCCCTGTAACTGTCTGCGAACCTGATGCAGCATTGAAATAAATCATTCTCCCATTACAAACCAATCCTCCAGGTACATTATTATAGGCACTTGAGGCAATTTGAGTAGCAGAAATACCACTCGAACCCGCCACTCTTAAATCACCACCAGATGAGGTACTCAAAACCAGTCCATTTCCAGTTGTGGCTGCACTAATTGTTAGATTCCCTATTAATTGTCTAGATGTTGAGAAATTTCCAAAGCTAATTACTGTATTTCCTGTTGTATTTCCTATAGTTACATTTTTAGGAACACCCGGAGTGCCAATTGTGCTTCCCGATAACCATTCTGAGCCAATTGTATCAATAGCACCAGTATTATAATACAAATTTGAATTGGTGGCATAGATAATTCCATTACCTGTTATAGCAGACGCAGCGCTAGTCAACTGAAGATTGCAACTGTCGTAAATAACCCCGCTATTACTTAATGTATTACCTACATTCAATGAATTGCTACTGCTTTTGTAATTGATGGAGATATTGCCACTATTGGTAGAAGGCCCATTCAAAGTTAGAATGGCAAATACATTTTGTTGAGTGCTACCTACGCTGGTATTTCCTGTATTTGCAAAGGCACCACCTACAGTTAATTGTCCAGAATAGGTATCTCCTCCAACATTCAATGTTCCATTATTTGTTAAGTTTCCAGTAACAGTTAAGTTAGAACCACCAGTAGAACTACCTGCACCAAGATTAAGTGTTGATCCAATATTAACCGTCAAGTTTGTGGGTGATTTAAATGTAGAACTAGTGTTGATGGTGGTACTCAACGTAACAATATGAGGACTTTTGATTATTACAAAAGACCCTAATGTAGGCACTGTATTGGTAATCCAAGTACTTGCAGTTGCCCAATCCCCAGATTGGTTGGAGATAAATCCATTAGAAACATAAGTGCCTGCTGTAGTTGCTGTTCCTCCAGCAGTTGTAACAGAAAGTGTACTGCTATTAGAACCACCACTTGGAACATTTAAAGTGATAACTGATCCAGTATTACTGGTAGCTGTTACATTGATATTACCTAGAATAATATTTAGGGTATTGCTCAAATTAGCACCGTTAATTGTAACTACAGAACCAGGATAGAATGTTGTTCCCCCCGGTACATCAGAACTAACAGAACTAATGATTGGCGCAGCTAAAATAGATACCCCTCCTACAAGATATGTATTTGTAGAAGCAGAAAGCGAAAGACTGGAAACTGTAATAGTAGAACCTGATAACAATCCACCTTTTGAAACATAAGTTCCTGATGGAGAAACGTTGCTAGAGCCTTGTGCTATCACATTATTTGAACCAATAACTGAATAAGTAAATGCCATCCCAATGTTGTTGGCAATACTACTAGTCACTCTCCAATAACCATTTGTACTTATTGCACTTACAGTACTACCATCGGCACTGCCCCCAGTATTAGAAGCGGTCGATGTTACTGTAATATTTCCATTAGCACTTACTGAGTTTAGTGAGGTTGGCAAATAATTATCTGATGTAGTATAATTTCCTACAGGGAAAACATAAACTACAGTTCCAGCAGTTACACCCCGAGTTAATGGCCCATCAATATATGCAGAAGAACTACCACCGTTGATACTTGCTGTTGCTGGAACAGTAAGGGTATTTGTTGATGAGGAAATGATTCGCCCTTGAGTTAATGTTAAAGCACCATTCACAGTGATAGCGCCACCTAAACTCAATGCATTAAGCGTTCCAGTTTTGTTTAGAATTAGGTTATTGAAATTGGTAGCCCCGCTGATGGATTGTACTGCACTTCCAGTAAATGTAACTGTAGAACCAGTAGTTGTTAGACTGCCCGAACCACTATTGATGGTGTAATTCCCACTTATAGTAACAGTACCTCCATTTGGTAATATCCTACCACCAGTTGTTCCTCCAGAAATATCTAAGTTATTATAGGTTCCTGAAACAACATATTGCAAAGAAGTAGTTGCATTGTACTTTACAGAACCTAGGTTAAATCCTGATGGCAATGGCGTTGAAGTATTGTTTTGAGTACGAATTGTACCATTGTTGGTAATTGAAATTCCTGAACCAGCTAATTGTCCAGAACCCATATCAAGAGTAGCTCCTGAATTAATAACTAATGCGCTATTAATAACTAAATCTGATATAGAAGTAATATTCGCTGTGGTATTTGTAATATTGATGTTGTTATAAGGAATCCCTGAGTTTCCATCAATTGTTTGTGCTGCTGTTCCGCTCAAGTTAATGGTATTACCAGAAAAGGACAAACTTCCACTAGTAAACGACAAACCAGCAAGAGATAAATTACCTGTAAGGGTTAAAGTACTTGGAATAGATACATTACCTGTTCTAGCATTAGTAAGCGTTAATCCATTATATCCAAAAGAAGGAACGTTTTGCGCACCAGTTCCATTGAAAACAATCGTACCCATTCCACCTGCGTCCGTGATAGAAGCTGGCGTAAATACATTGCTAACATACACTGGAGCATTTACAAATTGAGTAGCAAAACCACCTGTCAAGTCTAGGTTATAAAACTGCATAGCTGGCACCGTTTGTTGGTTGCCTTTAAAAATAACCGTTGTTTGATTAGGAGTAATATTACCTGTTGTAGCAACCAATGAACCAGTTAAATTGATTGTTCCAGTGGGATAAGTGCTTCCACCTAATATTCTTGCCCCATTATTACCACCAGATAAGTCTAAGCTTACATAAGTTCCGGGCGCAACTGTTTGTGCGCTGCTACTATAGTAAACTACATTGCCAGCCCATGTAGCATTTGGAGGCAAAGCACCTGATGCTGTGGTATTTGCGGTTCTCAATGTACCATTACCACTCACTATTTTGAGCGTTCCGCCCAATAGGTTTGTACCTAAATCAAGTGTTGATTTGGTAGCTAACTTTAAAGTATCCATTACAGAAACATTGCCTGTAGCAGTAATAGTTCCGAATGAGCTTGTATTGATATTTAAGTTCTGATAAGTACCAGAAGGGATGTATTGGGGTCCATTTAAAGAATTTAATTGAACTTGACATGCCCATGTAACACCACTAGGTAAACTTGGGTTTGCTGTACTCTGAGTTTGCAATGTTCCAGTTCCAGTTGCAGATGTCATTGAGCCAGTAATAATATAGTTACCTAGGTTTAAGATATTACCTGATGCTATTTTTAGAACTCCATTCACTACCAAATTAGCTGCAGCAGTAAAAGTGCTTCCGAAAGTAGTGGCATTTACTGAAAGTCCTTTATAAGTGCCACCAACAATGGTTTGACCACCAGTGGTTTTATTATATTCGATGTTCACATTCCAAGTTTGTCCTGCCGGAAATGCAGAAGTTGAGTTACTATTTGTTTTTATCGTTCCAATACCTGCAATATTTCCTTGCAAAGTCATATCTCCAGCTAATTGCAAAACAGAATCAACTCTTAAAGTAGCTCCTGTTTGGATGGATATTTTATTGGCATAAGCAATGGCATTTGTTATTGCAGGCATATTGGTAATCCCAGTTGATGGAATCACAACATTGTCTGTTGCAGTAGGAATAACTCCCGTTGCCCAATTCCCAGCTTTGTTCCAGATAGTATCTATTGCACCTGTCCAACTAATGCCCGTATCAGCAGAATTAAGCCCAATATTGGTTCTGCCAGCACTATCTAAACTATAAGAAATAGTATTGGTTACACCTGCGTTGGTAATATATACCTTAGACTTATCTGCACTCCAAGTGGTAATAGGTAGTGCATCACCATTTTGAAAAGGAAACAATAATACTTTGAATTGCGGGTCAATGGCGTTCGCTTCAATTTTGAATCTTCTCAAACCAGTTGCAGTGTAAGTAGTGGAATCAATAGTTCCTGCGATGGTACTACTTATAGCACCATTTGCATTTAATACTCTAATTAATAATCTTCTATTTCCAGTACCACTTGGCTCTTTTAATACCACATCAAATTGATAATTGTTATTAGCAAGATTTGCATAAGTAGCATCTACACTCAAATCGGGCGCAATAGGAGTAATCCATTTATAGTTGCTAGATGCATTGTCTTTCTGCACATCATCTGCAATAATTACATAAGGATTTGTTGCTTGAATTAAGGAAACGGTTCTAAATACTTTTTTTAATATGCCATTAAAGTAAGGTCGTTCTACTGTGCGAGAATAATAATATGGTGGCGTAAAAACATCAGTAAATGTTAATCGATTGTATAGAGCTATATTATCAAAGGAATAATAAGATTGGGTGTAACGATATTTATTGTACCCATCAGTAACCTTTGTAACCGATGGAGGACTTAATAGTGGATTATCATATAACAAACCACCAAAACCAGAATTATTCCATTGATAGCTGTATGCTTTTGTAGCATCACCCGCAATCGTCATGATGCTATCAGTCTTTTTATAGAAAACCATTTTCCCCGGCACAACGCCCGAAGACCAAGAGGTTCCTGTATCTGGAGAAACGCCTAAATCATTCACCAATACAGCATTAGAAACTTGCGTAGTAGAAACCACATCAAAAACAGTTTGGTTACTTGCAATAGTTGTTACTCTGGGAAACCAAATTCTTCCCAAAGCACTGTACAGTACTTCATTTTTATTTGCATAAGTATGTCCACCACCATCTTGTCTGCAAGCAAAAAACACCATTGAAGAAGTAGAGTCAAAGCCACTGCGCATTACAGCTTGTCCTCCTAAAGAATCAAAGTAAAACTTGTTGTTTCCCAGGGCAGCTTTGGCGTAAGAAGTTACAGGTGCGCTGAAATAGTTTGAGGCAAATATCAATCCTGGAATATGCGTATTGAAACCAGCACCATAATTATCAGCACAAGTTGTATTGTTATAAGCATAGTAATTATTTGTTATTCCTGGTTGGTTAGCATATTGACGCTGCATTACATTTTTCCAAATAAAATCTACTGAGCTATCTGCTGGAAACGCCCATTTCAAGCCACCTATATCCATGAAAGTATGTTTCCAACCACCAGTTGAAGGACTATTTGTACCTGTTCCCCCTAATATATCAGTCCCAATTAGAGAATAACCAAATGGCTGCACAACAGCTGGCAAATATTTCTGTGCATAAGCTCTGATATTAGGATGACCCAATACGCTAAATCCTCTTTTGGCCATAGCAACCAATAAAAATTCGTTGAGACGGTTTTTGCCTATTCCCTCATACATATCACCAGTTGAATAAATACCGTAAGTTAAAAAGTTCCATACAGTTTTCACCCATCCTCTCAATAATCCAGAATCTTTGGCCGTATATCCAGGTTCACCTTCAACAGCTATGTTGCAAATGATTTCTCCTCCAAATGTTGCCCAGTTAGTGGTGGTTGTATAAGACGGTGCCCAACATCCATGTTCTTTGCTGCTATCAGGTAATGTTTTTAATATAGCCATTCTAATGGTATCTTGCTGTCCTTTGGTCATTTGGTCATACAAAAAATCATACGCAATGGCATTATGTAGACCACCGAAATTGCTCATATTTAAGTTGGGGACAATAGTATTATCTGCAACAACCTTTTTAGCCCAAACGGTTAAAGCAGTAGCCAATTTTTTTGCTCTAGTGGTATATGAAGTATTGGTTACAGTATCTGTTTGGTTTCTATAAATCCAACATTCCATGGCTTCATGAGAAAAATTATAGGCCATTTTAGCATAATTACCTCCCCACAAGTTTGCATAATTATTCGATACACCAATATCTCCCAGATACAAAGAATCATACAATGCTTTGGAATCAGTAGCACCTACATTACTAAAATAGATGTTACCTAAGGTATCTCTACTGTAATAAGTATTTCTGTTGTATCCAGAATTACCTAATTGCAAAAGAGTAGTGTAAGCATGAATAAATCTTGAAGCAGATACACCAGCTGATGTATTTCTTAACCTATTTCTAATTTCAGTTGAATCAGAAGCGTTGCAATAAATTCTCGGATGTTGCCCTACAGCAGGAACATGCTTAATGTATCGAAGTCCAGTCATGTCCTGATTTGCAGGCAAAATAGTAGCTGGACCAATTCCATAAGGTGCATAAGGTGTATTTGGATCGAGATACGTCATATTGAAAGTATATCCTCCTTGTGCTGAATCGGATAACAAAACACTTTGGGTGGAAGACCAGCCTGATTCCGTAGAGATACCTTTAATAGTATCCATAAACTTATACCGATAACTATAGGTATTACCGTTAGTAAGTAATGAATCAGTAAAATTGGTTGCTGTTTGGTAGCCACTTGAATGCCCTCCTCCTGATACATTTTCGAAAAAAAACTTCAGTGGAAGCCCAGCTAAGGGTGCTGAGGCTGCCATAAATATCTTTCCTGATTCACTATACTGTGGAAAAATTAACCATTGAGGCGTATTATTATTGGGCACTCCAATTACTGAATCTGACAAATTACTTTCTTTACCAGGAGCATACACAGCACTTATTCTATACTTATAACTATTGCCATTTGTAAGATTGTAATGCGGATAATAAGTAGGAGTACCAATGGTACTGTCAATAGCAGTTAAAGCACCACTATTAATTGAAGCATATATTTTATAGTAAGCAACTGGGTAAGTTATTGCAGATGAATCTATTTGAACATAGTTGAATGTATTGCCCGAATAAACTGAAGGAATAGTTGGAGATGGAGTTACGCTAATACTAGCTGATACAAAAGTTGCCAAATTAGGAATTGCTGAAATGCTATTAGCTTTTTGAGCGTAAACGATAGTATAAAATCCATTATTTAAGTTAATTCCATCTAGTAAAAATGCCAATTGTTTTGTTCCTGCAATTTGTTGATAGGAATTTACTTGTACTAAATAATTGCTATCACTATTGAAATAGCCATTAGTGGGGTTATAAAGCAAGTAATAATTATTGTTGATTGTATCTAGTGCACTTACTTGACCATAACTTGTGAAATCGAAAAAAACATTCAATAATCCTCCGTAATTGGATATGTCTGTTTTGTTTAAATACCAAGCTCGGTTCCAACGAGTGATGCCAGTAGCCATGGTAACATTGCCTGTTAATGCATTATCTGCTGCTAGAATATAGCTGCCTTGTTTGCGTAGAAAACCTGTTACTCCATTAATATTTTGCAACCCAAGACCATTGTTTGACCCAGTAGCATTGGTTGTATCTCCCGCACCTTCAATACCAATACCCACTAAATTATTGTTGAAAACGGGGTTAAGCGGGGTATATAACGCTCCATAGGAATTTATTAGTGTGTCTAACATTCCCCATTTAGTGGCAAGATATAAATCTAGGATGCGTTTACCAGAAATTTTGGTATCGTATCCTGCCAAAACTGTTTCACTAACACCCCAATGTACATTATTATAAAAACCTGTTCTGTTACCAATAGTAGCTGTTAAAGTTGTTGGAGGAACCGTTGCTCCATTTGAAGAAAGCGCTCCTCCTCCATTGTAGTAATAATAAGAAAATGCAGTAGAACTTGAAGGCAAGTTTCCGGGAGTATAGTTACCAGGGATAACCCATTGTCCTAATAAATCATTGTAGCTTGTATAATAATATCCTGTATTGTTTCTACATGCTGTAACTACATACTTATTGTATCCAGCTGCTAAATAACGAATACCAATTTGTGGATATCCCTGCGTACCAGCATTTATATTGGACAAAGTACTGTATCTAAAGTCTGTAGCACTTGAAGGCGCATCGGGATATACATACACCACTTGAGCTGCATTGTAACCATTTTGAGGGGCACATAGGGCATTAGCAGCAATATCTAAACCTTTTGTTCCATTAAACTCAACAATATTTTTTCCAGACTGGGTTGTTAAACGAGGTCGATTTGCACTTGTAGATTGTGTAGCCGACAGGTTGTTTACTTTGTCTTTCCAGGTAGTTACATTGCCCTTAATGCCCGAACTGTCTCTAATTAATGAAGCCGTGTCAGAAGCATCAAACCAATAATTTATTTTGCTTTTAGAGAAGCCACCAGGGTAGTATTGGGAGAAAGTGGTTTTTGCAATAAAACATAAAACCACCACAAAAAACAGCGTAAAACTTTTTTTCATATTATTTCTTTGACAAACAAGCGTGGCATTAGAACGAAAGTAATACCAATTACAAAGTAAATCTTATGAAATAGTGATTGCTTAACCAAATGTTGCAAATGGTAGCCTGAAATAGTGTGAATCTATATAAATTGCTATTTATTGTACTATTTCCTTCGTTTCTTTAATGGGTTATAAATTCTATCTGCTTTATCTATAAGTTCCAAAAATTCTTTTTGAGAATAATTATAAGGCTTTGCTGATGAAACTGCTATTTGATACGCATTATCAAAACTAATATCTCCAACGTACTTTGAGCCTCTTAAAATGCTTCCAAACATAGCCACTGCAGTAGCAAAACGATAAGCAGAATCAGCAGTAACAAAGTCTTTAGGTTCATTAGGGATTGAAAAAGAGCGATTAACAAATTGTTTGTTCTTTACTGTGTTGTATTGAAGATTGATTGTGGCGTAATTCTCTTTTTTTGCTGCATCTATAGACATATTGGGTTCAATTTCGAAAATGGCCATTAAACTATGACCGCTACCTACTTCTCCTCCTTCTAATCGCTTACTAGTATCTGTAACGGCTTCTCTTGGATTGTCAAAACCAATTAATCGGTATTTTTTTACTTGTGATGTATTAAATTGAATATTCACATAAGCATCATCGGCTACGTTGTACAATGTTTTGGTAAACTCTGTAACCAACACTTTTTCCGCTTCCATGATATTATCTAAATATGCGTAGTTGCCATTCCCTTTTTTGGCAAGCGTTTCTAATTTGCTATCCTTAAAATTACCCATACCTACACCTAAACAAGTGAGGGTAATACCAGTTTGTTTTTGAGCTACAATCAATTCCTCTAATTCTACATCATTGTGGGCACCAATATTAAAATCGCCATCAGTTGCTAGAATAACTCGATTGTTTTTTTCTCGTCTGAAATTGGTTTTTGCCAAATTGTAGGCTGTTTTAATTGCTCCACTACCCGGCGTATCTCCATTGGCATCTAATGCATCAATTACTTCAGTAATTAGCTTCTTTTCAGATCCACTAGTTGGATAAAGTACCACCCTAACCCCACCTCCATAAGTAACTATTGAAATCATATCTTCTTCTCTTAAATTGGCTATTAATAGTTTAAAAGCAGATTGAAGCAAAGGCAACCGATTGGGTTGATCCATTGAGCCTGATACATCTATTAAAAACACAAGATTACTTGGCGGAACACTATCTAAATTAAGTTTTGGTGCTTGAAGATTTAAAAAAAGCAATTGATTCTTATTATTCCAAGGGCAATTGGTAAGTGTATGATTAAACTTAAATGCTTTATCATCATTTGATGAAGAATAACTAGATGGCTGTAAATTAAAATAATTAAGCATTTGCTCTATTCTTACTGCTTGGCTGGGTGCTTTTAACTTATTATTCAGAAACCTTCTTACATTGCTATAAGATGCTCTATCGATATTCATTGCGAAACCTGTTTCAGGATTGGATTGAGAACATACAAAATCATTTTCAATTAGATTGTTGTAGCTCTCACCCATTTCTGTTTTAACAATGAAGTCTTTGGCAAAATGCAAGTTCTTAGTAAAAGATGTAAGTCTGTTCTGCATTTCCATTGAAGTACCTCGCAACATTTTTAATACAATTACTTGGTATTTCTGTGTAGCAATTGCAGCTCTATATGGCTCAAAACCATCCATTGATACACTTATTGTGTCTATTGCTTTAGGTGTTGGCAAGCCAAATGCGCCATCATCTCCACTTGCAAATGGTGCTTCTCCTTTGGATTGTAAATTTATTTTAGCTCCAAAAAGTGCTTTCCCTTTTTCGTCCTTAATTTCACCTCTTAGATAGTATTGACCAAATAATGGCTGTGAAATGAGCAAAATGAGTAGCAAACCGTTAAAAATCCTCATGCTTTAAAATTGAAAAGGTAAAAATAAGTACTAGCGGTTTGATTTTGACTTAAAAAACTTTAATAGATAAGACATAAAGCGGTTTTGAAATAATAAACAAAGTGCAATTATTCAGACCTTCTATCGTATTTCATCATAGAGAATTAATACCTGAAAAATCATAAAGCATAGTGATAAAAATAATCCTTGAAATATATTAAAAAGTAAAATCAATAGCACTTCGCATAGTTAAAAGTTAGTTGCACCAAAACACTGGAACGTTTCGCATTACCGAAGTTTAGTTGTATCAAAACGCTGGATCGTTTCATATGCTGAAGTTTAGTTATACCAAAACGCTGGAACGTTTAGTATTGCCAAAGTTTAGTTATATCAAAATGCTGGAACGCTTCGAGTTGACTAAAGTTGATTATATAAAAATGTTGGAACGTTTCGTATTGCCGAAGTTTAGTTTATAGAAGCGCTGGAACGTTTAGCATTTAATAAGTTTAGTTATACCGAAACGCTGGAAACACCTATTGGCCAAATATTTAGTCATTCCTAAAACTTGTATTGTAAAAAGTGTAAGGCTAATTATTTTTCATGTATTCAACTATTGAAAACAAGTTTTATAGTTTAACAATTGTTTAAATTCGGTATTGTTTTGTAAAAACTTGATTCTTTCAAAATGCCAATCAAGCTACTTGAAAAAAGAACTTAAGTATTTTATTAAAGAATCAATCTTTATGGATAGACATTTGTATTTATCTTTATCAAAACATTTAGACAATGGTATCTAAAATTTCTTCTGGAGTAGCAATAAGTGTAGAAGTTTTCTATCAAGCAGGATATAGCAATCCATTAAACAATGAATTTATGTTTGCTTATAGAATTACTATTGAAAATCATAACAGTTTTACTATAAAACTGCTTACAAGACATTGGAATATTTTTGATAGTAATGGAGAAAACAGAGAAGTAGATGGTGAAGGTGTGGTAGGATTGCAACCATTTATTCAGCCTGGTGCGAAGTTTCAATATAGTAGCGGGTGCAATCTAAAAACCGAAATTGGTAGAATGTCAGGTCATTATATTATGGAAAACCAACACAGCAAACAGTCGTTCGAAGTGCAAATACCACCATTTGATATGATTGCTCCAAGCAAATACAATTAGACAATTGTGTTTCTAATCCCTATTTAACTCAATTACAGTTGTTGAAGTCCATTTGTCGTGCCATGGATTGCAACCTGCACCAAGTGCACTTAAAGGATCAAACGGCACTGACCTGCAAATACCTCTTGAGAAAGCTTTTTCAAAGGTTATATTAGAACCATCAGTATTTACTGCCTTAGTTTTAGTTACATACTTACCAAAGGATCTTCCTTTAGTGAATGCTTCAATTGACCCCATATACAATCCAAACAAAAGTATCGAGCCCAATTTGTCAACTAATGGATTGGCATTTTCTAATGAAACAATAAATGCTGGCGAATAGAGCCCAATTAAAATACCTATCAAACAAACAAATAAATAAAAACTAATTAAGTCAATAATATAATTTACTGCTCTTTTTCCCGAATCAGCTCTTACAAAAAACAATTCATTTTCAGTATCTAAATCACCCAATAAATCTACTTGCTGATTATCCATATTTTTTTGTGCTAAAATAATGGAAGATTGCTTTTGCTAGAATATCTTCTAAAAAATTAGTCCTATTTTTTTCCACATACATCCTATAAAGCAAATGCAATGTTGGTCACCATTACCTTTACCCCCTTTTATAATTAGACTATTTATGAGTAATAATGCTTTCGTTTTTCCTGGTCAAGGATCACAATTTAGTGGAATGGGACAATCCCTTTATGACAATAATGCAACAGCAGCTGCCCTATTTGACCAGGCAAATTATATTCTAGGATTTAGAATAAGTGATATTATGTTTACTGGAACCGCTGAAGCCTTACAGCAAACTAACGTAACACAACCTGCTATTTTTATACATTCTGTAATTGCATATAAAACTTTGGTAGACACTACCCCAACTATGGTAGCTGGGCATTCATTGGGTGAGTTCTCTGCACTAGTAGCCAATGGTGTTTTACAATTTGAGGACGCATTGAAATTGGTAAGTATTCGTGCCAATGCTATGCAAAAAGCGTGTTTGCTTCAACCTTCTACAATGGCAGCAGTGCTTGCATTAGCTGATGAAAAAGTTGAAGAAATATGCAAAGCCATAGAAGCAGAAACCAATGAAATAGTAGTTGCAGCTAATTATAATTGCCCTGGCCAATTGGTAATCAGTGGTTCAATTGAAGGCGTAAACATTGCTTGCGAACGTATGAAAGCTGCAGGAGCAAAACGTGCACTATTATTACCAGTTGGAGGTGCATTTCATAGCCCATTTATGAATAGTGCAAAAGCTGAATTGGCCGCAGCAATTGAAGCTACTCCATTTGCCACTCCATTATTCCCTATATACCAAAATGTGGTTGCGAAAGCTGTAAACGATGCTTCAACAATAAAACAAAATCTTGTAGAACAGCTAACTGGCGCAGTAAGATGGACACAAAGCGTACAAGCAATGGTGGCTGATGGTGCAACACATTTTACAGAAGTAGGGCCTGGAAAAGTTTTACAAGGATTGATTCAAAAAATATACAAAGAGGCTGTTGTTAATGGAATAAACTAAGCTTCTCTTAATGTTGTAAGAGAAAAATAGAATTGGAAATGGTGAACTTTTTTTAGAAATATCATGGTAACGGGTGTATTACTTGCTTTTGTAAAGTTTGTTGCTAAAGACAAACGAATAGTCAATTGATTGTTTAGCTTTTCATTTATAAAATCCCCTTCTAACTTTCGGCTTTTTTTATAGCGGCCTTGAGTCATTTCACATCGACTTTGGAGCATTTCACATCGACTTTGAATCATTTCACATCGACTTTGAGTCATTTCACTTTGACTTTGAGTCATCTCACTGCCACTTTAGTTCATTGCACTTTGACTTTGAGCCATTGCACTGCCACTTTGAATCATTTCACTATAGCTTTGAATCATTTGAGTAAATAAATTACCCATAAGACCCCTCAAATAATCTCAGACAATTCACAAAAAGATTCTATCGCAACATATTGTTGCAATCTATCTATTTTGCACTCAAATTTTTAAGCTATGTTGTGTAAAAAATTTCTGCTTTTTACGATAACTATTCTATTATCCGCATATCTATTTGCCCAAAAAGAAACCAAACAATTTGAAAAAGAATGGAAGGAAATTGATTCCTTAATCGAATATCAAATGCAACCAAAATCGGCACTTGAAAAAGTGAATATTATGTACCAGCGGGCATTGGGAAAAGACATTGCTGACCAACAAATAAAGTGTTTGATTTACAAAATAAACCTAGAAAATATTGATGGAGATGAAAACCCAACCAAGAAAATAGAAACCCTTCAAGCTGAAATTGATATTGCATATAACGCTGCCTCAAAAGCTATTTTAAATGGATTGATTGCGCAAGCATACCAACATTATTTTGAAGCGAATAGATGGAAGTTTTACGATAGAAACAAAACCACTAATTACCTAAAAGAAGACATTACTACTTGGAGTGCCGATGATTTTTTTAATATCATTACTAGTTACTATTTAAAATCGTTGAAAGCCGCTGAGCGTTTGCAACAAGTGGATATTGCTACTTTCTCCGCCATTATTCAGAAAGGAAATGCAAGCCATTTGCGCCCTACATTGTATGATTTATTGGCACACAATGCGCTAGATTATTTTAAAACGGGTGAACACCAAATAACCAAACCCGCCAACCCATTTATCATTAATGACCCAAAAGTATTTTTACCTTCTGCACAATTTACTAAAGCATCTTTTTCAACCAAAGATTCTAGCAGCCCCTTAATAGAAACCATCAAATTGTTTCAACAATTAATGGCATTGCATTTAGCAAGAAAAGATACTGCTGCATACTTAACCGTGGATTTAGAAAGAATTACTTGGGCAAAACAAGTAGGCGTGATGCGTAATAAAGCTGCATTATATGAAAAAGCGTTGAAAAGCGTGGTGCAGGAATATCCAAAGCATCCATATAATTTACAAGCTTGGTATTTATTGGCAAATATTGATGCTGAAAAAGCTAGAAAATATATCCCCAATAAAGACACTACCAATAGATATGGATTTGTAAAAGCTTTAGCAATCATCAACCCTATATTGCCCGATAATAGCATTCACAACGAGGGCAGTGCTAATTTAAGAAACTTATTAAACGAAATACAACAAAAAGAGATTAGCATTCAAACAGAACAAGTAAACAGCATTAATAAACCCTTTAGGGCTTTGGTTAATTATAAAAACATTGATACCCTTTATTATCGCATTTATATATTAAATGAAGACTCAATTGAAAGGAGGGAAGATGAAATTTCCAATAGTGAACTCTCTAAAATGAACAGAGTGGCTTCTGTGGCACAATGGCTGCCAAAAACTTATGACAACCAACAACATTCAGTAGAAATAAAAATAGATGGGTTGCTATCTGGAAAATATTTGTTGGTTTACAAAACAACACCATTTATTAATACAACTGATGCTCAAGTGAAAGACTCAGCCAGAAATCTTTATTTAAATTTTATCACCTTGCATATATCCAATATAGGCTACATAACCCATCAGAGATTAGGAAGCTTTGTGGTGGACAGAGAAACTGGAGAACCTTTGAAAAATATACTAGTAAATGCTTTTAACTGGAATGATAGTCTTATTGCATCAACCACATCAAACAGAGAAGGTTTTTTTAGTTTTTGGAAAAAGAAAAGTTCGGAAAAAGAAGATAATCTATATGTAAAACTACAATTCAAAACAGCTAAAGACTCCTTATTTATAGAGAGGGAGTATGGCCTAAAGAAACAGTATGAAACAACAAAAAAAGAACTAAAGAGGGCTTATTTTTTTACAGATAGAGCCATTTATCGTCCAGGGCAAACCCTCTTTTTCAAAACAATTACAATTAAGTCAAAAGATTCTCAGCATGGCAGTTTGTATTTCCAGAAAGAAAAAATGGTTGTTTATTTGAAGGATGACAATAGTCAAATAATTGACAGCATTTATTGCCAACAAAATGACTATGGCTCAATTGCAGGAAAGTTTCAACTTCCTTCATCTGGATTAACTGGTCAGTTTTCAATTAACTTAAAAAACATTGAAGGGTATGCTAGCTTTAGTGTAGAAGAATACAAACGACCAAACTTTTCTATTTCTCTAGTGGCGCCTAGTATTAGCTATAGATTATATGATACCATCAAAATAAAAGGAAGCGCAACAGCATTTTCTGGTAATACTTTGGACAATGCTTTTGTAAATTATACAATAATTAGAAGAAGCAACTATGAGAATAGATGGGAAAATTTTGGTGACTATTATGAGCAAGATAAGAATTCACTAATACAATCAGGAGAAGCTATTACAGATGCCAATGGCAAATTTCAAATTCAATTTTTAGCTACACCTGATAGTAGCATCCCATTAAATAAGAAAAATACTTTTGATTATACCATTGAGGTGAACCTAACAGATAAAGGTGGAGAAACCCGAAATGAGAATATACAAGTTACAGTAGGATATCAGAGTGTAAATCTTTCAATAAACGCTCCTGAAATAGCATTGGCTAATGATTGGGAAAGCTTTGAAATTAATACCAACAATTATGCTCGTATTCATCAAGCAGCTAAAGTTGGAATTAAAATTTACCCTTTAATTACCCCTGAAAGAATCATTCGGAATTCTTATTGGAAGACAGCAGACCAATTTGTACTTAGCAGAAAAGAATATGAAACCTATTTTCCCTTTGATGATTATGCCAATGATTTAAAAAAAGAAAATTGGAAATTGAGTGAGCCTATAATCAATGCTTTTTTTAATACAGACTCTAGTACCATTTTTCATTTGCCAAAGCAATTGCCCTTAGGATATTATAAAATTGTGACTACTACAGATGATAAAAGTGGAACACCTATAAAGGAGGAGCAATTCATCCAATTGTTTGATAAACATCAGTTAGCATATCCTCAAACCAATTTTTCCTGTGTGCTAAAGAATACTGTAGCACCAAATGGACAAGCGGAATTTCTTACTGGAAACGCCTATAATAAGGTGCATGTATTTCAACAAACCATCAGGGGCAATGGCGGAGAAGGATTTTTGTATGAAAAGCCCATTCAGTTTTCAAGAACCAAAGGAATTGAGCGAATTGTATTTACTCCCAAAGAAACAGATAGAGGTGGGGCTGCTATTCACGAAATATTTGTGAAGCATGGAAGAGTATGTACCAATGAATATCAAATAACTGTTCCTTGGAGCAATAAAGAATTGCAAATAAACTATGCTACCTATAGAAATAAAACTGAGCCAGGAAACAAAGAAAAATGGACAATGACTGTAAAGGACAATACAGGTGGAAAAGCCGCGGCAGAAATTGTATCAACTTTGTATGACGCTTCTTTAGATCAGTTTAAAACGCATGAATTTTCAAGACCAGCTATTTGGAATCAAAAGTACTTTTATACTTCATGGCAATCAGGCTTAGCTTTTCATGTAACTCAATCTCGTAGTATAATTCTTAATAATGAACATGAGAATTATTCTGTTCATTACGATCATTTACACAACTTGGATAATTCAAATGTTCCTGTCAAAAGAAGCTCTTTTGCAGGAAGCATAGCTAGCTTAAGTGTGAACGATTTGTTGGCTAATCCAGTTTCATCATCTAACATTATGATAAGAGGAAGTGCTTCTAGTTCAAATGGCAACAATCCATTGTATATAGTAGATGGTGTTCCAATAGAAAATTTCAAACCCAATATTAATGCAGGAGATATCGCCTCAATGGAAATTCCAAAAGATGCCTCTTCTACAAGTATTTATGGATCAAGAGCAGCAAATGGTGTGATAATAATTACCACCAAAGCTGCGATGGCTGCACAAAAAACACCAATGGTAATCCGCAAAAACTTTAATGAAACGGCATTTTTTGTTCCACAGCTTCATGCAGATACTTCGGGTAATTATACCATCAGCTTCACCATGCCCGATGCCCTTACCAAATGGAAATGGCTAAGTTTTGCTCATACAAAAGATTTGCAATTTGGGGTTCAATCTGCCAATATTGTTAGCCAAAAAACAATGATGGTGCAAACCAATGCCCCAAGATTTTTGAGAGAAGGGGATAAACTAGAATTTACTTCTACCATTAGCAACCTCAGCGATAAAGAATTAAGTGGGGAAGTAAGTCTGGCTTTGGTTGATGCTACCTCCAACACTGCCGTAGATGGTTGGTTTCAAAATAGTTTCCCCAAGCAATATTTTACGGTTTCAGCCAAGCAAAGCACATTAATCAAATTCCCTTTGACCATTCCTTACAATTACAATAAGCCTTTAATATGGAAAGTAATGGCCACCGCAGGTAACTTTAGCGATGGGGAGGAAAAGACAATTCCCATCATTAGCAATCGGCAATTGGTTACGGAAACGATGCCTATTTTGCTAAGAGGAGATACGACTATCAACCTGCCTTTTACCAAACTTTTGAACCAAAACAATGGCAGTAAAACCCTTTCTAACGAGTCGGTAACCGTGGAATACACCCCCAATCCGGTTTGGACGGCATTACAAGCATTACCTTATTTAATGGAATATCCTTATGAATGTGCCGAACAAACTTTCAATCGGTTTTTTGGAAATGTGCTAGCGAGTAACTTGGTAAACAAGCATCCTGCAATAAAAAAAGTATTTGCCAAATGGGCCAATGATAGCAGCGTATTACAAAGCAATTTGTATAAAAACGAAGAACTAAAACAAACCTTATTAGCTGAAACGCCTTGGGTATTGGCCGCTCAAAGCGAAACCCAACAGCAGAAGAACATTGCCTTACTGTTTGATGCAGTGAAAATGGGTAACGCCACCAATCAGGCTTTGGAGAAATTAATCCAAATGCAAGATGCAGAAGGTTGGTTGCCTTGGTTTAAAGGAGGAAGACAAGACGGGTATATTACCAACTATATCTTAATAGGTTTGGGGAAACTTAACCAAGGGGGAATGCTTACTGCGGCACAAAAAACAAAATTGCAAGCCTTTATTAAAAAGGGAGTGGAGTATCTAGATAACCAACAAGTAAGCAGTTATAACAGAATAATTGAGTTGTATAAAAAGGACTTTAATTCAAAGCAAACCATCAGTAATACGGAAATTGAGTACTTATACATGCGTAGTTTCTGGTTGTCAGAAATACCATTGCCTGCTAATGCCACTACAGCTTACAACTATTTTTATGGTCAAGCGAAACAATATTGGGTAAAGTTTAATTTCTATAATCAATCATTACTTGGGCTTGCACTTTTGAGAAACAATGAATTAAATTTTGTAGAGAAAATCATCCTTCCATCCATTACCCAAAATGCTATTCGCAATAACAATGGGGTGTATTGGAAAGAAAAATATACCCGTAATTGGTATGAAAGCCTCGTAGAATTTCAAACAGCGATGATTGATTTTATTGCTGCAACCAATAAGCAACTAAAACAACCAAGTTTAGCTGTAATGTTAGATGAAATGAAAACTTGGTTGATATTACAAAAGCAAACCAATAATTGGCAAACTACTCTTGCTACATCAGCCGCTTGTTATGTACTTTTAAACAGTGAAGAGTTGATTAACCAAAACAAAAAAGTGAAAATTAATTTGGGGGCAACAACAATCAATACGAGCAATGCTACAGAAGGCTTGGGTTATATAAAGCAAAGAATAAATGGCGATAAAGTAAATGCTTCGATGGGGAATATTAGTGTAACTACTAGTAGTGATAATGCAATAAAGCAAAACAAATCCATTAGTTATGGTGCGGTTTATTGGCAATATTTTGAGGATATGGATAAAATATCCAAAGTTGATGGGCCATTGAGTGTAAGCAAAAAACTCTTTATAGAAAAGACTTCATCTACAGGAAAAGTGCTTACGCCATTAAATGATGGAGATGCATTGGCCATTGGCGATAAAGTGGTAACCCGCTTGGTGTTAAAAGCCAATAGAGATATGGACTATATTCATTTAAAAGATACCCGTGCCGCCTCATTAGAACCAGAAAATGTGTTGAGTTCGTATAAATGGCAGGATGGTTTGGGTTATTATGAAGCTACCAAAGATGCAAGTACCAATTTCTTTATCAGTCATATCAGTAGCGGCACCTACATTTTTGATTATGCTTGTTATGTAACCCACAAAGGCAGTTTTAGCTCAGGTGTTGCTTCCATTCAATGTATGTATGCACCTTCTTTTACTGCACATAGTGAAGGGGTGAAAGTGAAAGTGAGGTAGTTTGTAAATGGAAATAGATTGGAGAATAACTAATTAATAGCTATTAGAGCTATTGTAATAGCTTTTATAGGCATTATAATAGCTGTTTGAGCCATTGTAATAGCTATTATAGCCATTGTAATAGCTATTTAAGTCATTATAATAGCTGTTAGAGCCATTGTAATAGCTTTTATAGCCATTGTAATAGCTGTTATAGTCATTGTAATAGTTGTTTAAGCCATTGTAATAGCTGTTATAGTCATTGTAATAGCTGTTATAGTCATTATAATGGCTGTTAGAGCCATTATAATGATCGTTTAGATGATTGTAATGATTGATTTGATGTTTACAATAATCGTTTTGATGATTGCAATGATCGATTTGATGTTTACAATGATCGTTTTGATGATTATAATAATTGTTTCAATGATTGCAATGATTGATTTGATGATTATAATGATTGATTTGATGATTATAATGATCGTTTTGATGATTGTAATGATTGATTTTATGATTACAAACCCTAATTTGAATATTTAGCTTCAGAGCGTTTCAAGTCTGCAATAAAATTTCTGTTGCATAATCTGGGTTTAAGTAAGCATCACTACTTCAACTTCATTTGGGCAAAATAGGGATGGTCAGGATGAACTTCTAGGGTTTGCCTTCTTGGGTCAATAATTACATCCATATCCTCCATAAGTATTGCTCCTAACAATATTTCATTATCGGCTGGTAGCACCAAAGCATTGCAAATGGTTGTTCTGTTTTTGAATTTTACGGTTAGTGGCCCAACCAAATCATATTTTTCTATTTCACCATTCGCTAATTGTCCTGTTCTTTTTTCTACAAAAGGGAGTTGAAATTGCGATTGGATTGTTTCATTAATGCACATATTGTAAGCACCAGAATCTACCAACGCAGTAACTCTTAATGATTTAATTTCTTCCTCGCCAATGATATTTTTTTTGGCTAAAGCAATATCCACCGTGTTGATTAATGTTAATTCTGCATAAACTAACTTCACAAAACGTTTTTGCAAAAGTAAGTGCCTTATTGAAGCGAAGATTTGTATATCACCTCCATTTTAATAGGAAATACGAACACTTGAGCTTTGCCAAGTGGAGACATATCTCATATATGTTAGCCTTCTTAAATAATCCAAATTTGTTTAGACCTTGATACCAAAGAAATAAAGTTAGATTGCAATACATCTACTTAGGAATGTTATAATAAAATGTTATTTATAGTGCTCAGCTCTTCTTTTGAAAAGCTAGTGTTTTGCAAACAAGCTATAGAATTTAATACTTGCTCAGGTTTACTTGCTCCTATTAAAACCGTAGTAATTCTATGATCTTTTAAAATCCAAGCTAAGGCCATTTGTGCCAAGCTTTGGTTACGTTCTTTGGCAATTTCATTCAATTGATTTGCCTTGTTTATTTTATCCTGCGTAATATCTGATTCCTTTAAAAAGAAGTTTCTTGCAGCTCTAGCATCTGCAGGAATACCTTTTAAATATTTATCTGTAAGCAATCCTTGTGCAAGAGGTGAAAAAGGAATACATCCAACTCCATTTGCTTCTAAAGTATCTAATAGACCATTCTCTACCCACCTTTCAAACATAGAATACTTTGGTTGGTGAATAAGACATGGTGTACCCAATTGTTTTAAAATTTTAAACGCAGCAGCAGCTTGCTCAGCCGGATAATTTGATATACCAATGTACAATGCTTTTCCTTGTCTTACAATCGAATCTAAGGCTTGCATGGTTTCTTCTAAAGGCGTATTGGGGTCTGGACGATGATGGTAAAAAATATCTACATATTCCAATTGCATCCTTTTCAAACTTTGATGAAGGCTTGCAACAAGGTATTTTTTACTTCCCCAATCTCCATAAGGACCATCCCACATGGTATATCCTGCTTTTGAGGAAATAATCAATTCGTCGCGATGATTCTTGAAATCTTCGTTTAATATCTTCCCGAAATTGGTTTCAGCACTTCCAGGAGGTGGACCATAATTATTGGCTAAATCAAAATGGGTAATTCCATTATCGAAAGCTGTTCTTATAATGTTTTTACAATTGGCTATAGTATCTACATCGCCAAAGTTTTGCCACAGTCCTAATGAAATAGCAGGCAACAATAATCCACTATTACCGCATCGGTTGTATTTCATGGATTCATAGCGATTGTTTGCGGGCTGGTATGCTATCATATAATTAAAGTTTTGAAATCAAGTAAATGGTATTGAGAAGTGATTAAGTAGCAGTGTGTTTTATTTGCTAATTTCTCCACTTGAAAGTATTGATAAGGTGCTTCATATCAACTAGTATAAAGTCATTTACCACATTTAAAGAATCTGCATTGGGAGTAGAATCAAAATACAATGCGCCTCTCAAAAAATGTTTGGTAGAATCTGTAAGAAAAAACTGATTCGCAGTGGCTACATTCCCGCCTACTTTAAAAAACATTCCATGAATATTGTTTTCAGTTTGAATTAATGAATCGTCAATAGAACTTGCTTTACTAGTATGCTTATTAGTTAGGGTAAAAGCATCGTTTAATAGCTTTTCAAATTTATTAGTGCCAATTGCTTTATAGCTAATATACACCCTGCTATTAAATTGGGGAAAATCTACATTTATCCACCATGGATTTTCTGTAGCATCACCAAAAAAAGTAGTGTCTTTTAAAATTTTTGCATAAACTGGATACTCAAAAGTGTATGGATATCTTGCTTGATCGAATAACTGATACTTTTTTTGAGGCAATTCTATTTGAAAATACCCTCTAGGTTTTGGTACAAATGTGCTATTGCAAGCTGTTATTGCTATCAAAAAACAACTAATGAAAACCATTTGACAAGTTGCTTTTAATAGTATTCTTTTACTTTCTTTATTCACGCTGTAATATTTATCCTCTATAAAATTTTATTCCCCTTGAGGATTAATGGTAATTTTTATTTTCAACAATCTGTTACGCTCAATTTCTAATATAGAAAAGGTAAATGCGCCACTACTAATTGTTTCTTCTTGTTTGGGTATGGCACCAGCAATTTCAAGTACAAGTCCTGCCAAAGAATCACTTTCGCCTTTTATTTCATCGAAAGTATCAATGCTTATTTGCATGGCTTTGCAAACATCATTCAGCATTACTTTTCCTTCAAAAATGTAGTTGTTGTCATCTATTTTGGTATAGTTTATTTCATCTTCGTCAAACTCATCTTTAATATCGCCAATAATTTCTTCCAAAATATCTTCCATGGTTACAATGCCGCTTGTTCCGCCAAATTCATCTACCACAATGGCAAAATGAATGTGCTTTGCTTTAAATTCTCTAAGCAAGTCTTCAATCATTTTTTGCTCATGAACAAAGTAGGCGTCGCGAGTAATGGAATGCCAATTAAAATCATCGGGCTTGTTAATATGCTGAATGATATCCTTTGTATGAATCATTCCTACAACCTTATCTAAATCTTCTTCATACACAGGAAGTCGGCTGTAATGCAAATCGCCCAATTGCTCTATTAACTTTCCAAAAGAGATGCTGGTATCTATTCCATGTACATCAATGCGGGTTTTCATTACTTGTTTTACACTGATATTCCCAAACTTAATAATTCCTTTAAGAATGTTTTTTTCAGCAAGTGTAGAATTGCTATCACCCGTTAAATCAATGGCAAAGTCCAATTCTTCCAAACTATATCCACCCCCATTTTTACTTAATCTTTTCTCAACAATGTCGCTATATTTTATTACCCAAAATCCTGCTCTCTTAAAGATTAAGTAAATTAATTCTACAATAGAACCGGAGTCTTTGGCAAAGCGAATATTGTTTTGAGCAGCTAATATTTTGGGCATTACTACTCCAAATAAAATTGTTATAGTAGTTACCACTACTACTTTTATTACATATTCTATCCACAAAGCATTTACTGGTCGTGGGTCTAAGAAGTTACTCAGTAAAATATTAGAAATAATAATTATGGAAATAGTAATAAGGCAATTGGCTACTAGCAAGCTGCCTAAAAGTATTTTGGGGTCTTCAACCAAGCTAATTATCCTTTTGTAATTAGGCTGTTGCTTGGTTTTTAGCATATTGATATCCTTATGTGTCAACGAAAAAAAGGCTGTTTCAGCACCACTTATAACAAAAGTAAAGAACAACAATACTATTAGTACCAATACCAATGTAGTAGAGCCTTGCGTATTGATTAGCAACAACCCTTTGAAGGATAAAACCAATATTTCAATAAACCTTAAATGGAATTCCAAAACGATAGTTTTAGGTTAAAAAAAATTTGTTCCTGCTTACCGCATGGGCAAATAGAATCAATAGATATGAATTGCATTCAATTATAAAAAACAAATAACTCAATTAATCATTCACAAAAAATAAAAATAGCTGTTTTTAAATAAAAGATTGATGCACATTTTCAATATCCCAAAAAAAGGGATTAAAAACGAATCATTCTCTCGGCTTTAATCCCTTTATATTTTCTTCATGTATAGTTAGAATTACAAAATAGCTGCTAATACCAATTCTTTTACCTTGCTCATTGGAATTCTTTCCTGAGTCATACTATCTCTATAACGAATGGTAACTGTTTTATCTTCTAAGCTTTGATGGTCTATTGTAACACAGAAAGGCGTTCCAATAGCATCTTGTCTTCTGTAGCGTTTTCCAATTGCATCTTTTTCTTCAAAGAAACATTTGAAATAGGGTTTGCATTCTTCCATTAGTTCTTTAGCCAATTCTGGCAAACCATCTTTTTTAGTAAGCGGTAAAATGGCCAATTTATTAGGAGCTATTTTAGCAGGAATGTGCATTACTACCCTACTATCAGTATTGCCATCTTCTTTTGTAATGGTTTCTTCTTCGTATGCATTGGCAAGAATTAACAAAAACATCCTATCTAATCCTATAGATGTTTCCACCACATAAGGCACATAATTTCCGAAAGGTTTGCCTGTAGTTTCATCCACATCATTATCAAAATACTGCATTTTCTTTTTACTGTATAATTGATGTTGGCTTAAATCGAAATCGCTGCGACTGTGTATGCCTTCTACTTCTTTAAATCCAAATGGGAATTCGTATTCTATGTCGCAAGCTTCTTTAGCGTAATGGGCTAGTTTTACATGGTCGTGGTAACGATATTTCTCTTTAGCAATACCTAAACTCAAATGCCATTGCAATCTTGCTTTTTTCCAATGTTTGTACCAAGCGCCTTCCGTGCCAGGACGAACAAAAAATTGCATTTCCATTTGCTCAAACTCGCGCATTCTAAAAATAAATTGTCTTGCAACAATTTCATTTCTAAATGCTTTACCTGTTTGGGCAATGCCAAAAGGAATTTTCATTCTTGCTGTTTTCTGAACATTTAAGAAGTTAACGAAAATACCTTGTGCTGTTTCTGGTCTTAGATAAACTTTATTGTCATCAGGGTTATCGGATGCTATAGCACCAAATTCTGTAGAAAACATCAAATTGAATTGACGAATGTCTGTCCAATTTCCAGTGCCGCTAATTGCACAAACTATTTTGTTTGTTTCTATTAATTCTTTTAATCCTGCAAAATCATCTTTTGCTAGTAAGGCATCCATAGAAGCAAGAAGGTCTTTGGCGGCAGTTTCGTTGCCATCTTGTACTAATTTATCTGCATGTGCTTCTATCAAATGATCTACACGATAGCGTTTTTTACTATCTCTATTGTCAATTAATGGATCGCTAAAATTATCAACATGCCCACTAGCTTTCCAAGTGGTAGGGTGCATAAAAATAGCAGCATCTATACCAACAATGTTTTCTTGCAATTGGGTCATGCTTTTCCACCAATAATCTCTAATGTTTTTTTTCAATTCACTACCATAAGGGCCGTAATCATATACGGCACTAAGCCCATCATAAATTTCGCTAGAAGGAAATACAAAGCCATATTCTTTGGCATGAGAAATAATTGCTTGGAATATATTATCAGATTGCGTACTCATAAGCTGCAAATATATGTGGGTGGTTGTTTTACATACATACAGATTCCTTTTTGTACGTAAAAGGATTTTATTTTTTACGCTACGCTTAATGCAAGCCTCTGAGAGATAAATAAAGCAAAAAAGCGAGTTGTCACAAATTGTGATTACCTGGTACAACTTCTTTACATTTCTTTTTTATATGTCGCAACTCAATCGAGAAAACAGTTTTTTCGCAATCGGCATTATGCAATATAGCTGAGAAAAAATGTTTGTTGGGATAATGAAAAACTGATATTATCTAAGGATTCTCATAATTCTTAAATAAACGTTATGCTTATTCTGACGATTAAAACCTTTTTTGTTTTTACAAATAGCCTATAAAATCCAGCAAATGGCATCTGCAAAACTGCAAATGCCATTTGTAATCACGCAAACCACACCTGCAAAACTGCAGATACCATTTGTATGAAAGCAAACTACACTTGAAAAAGTGCAGATGCCATTAGTAAAAACGCAAAGCACACCCGCAAAACTGCAAGTGCCATTTGTAATCACGCAAAGCACACTTGCAAAACCGCAAGTGCCATTTGTAAGTACGCAAATGTCACTTGCAAAACTGCAAGTGCCATTTGTAAGCACGCAAAGAAAACTTGCAAAACCGCAAGTGCCATTTGTTGGAAAAATCAAGTTGCTTTCAAAGTTGGGGATTTTTTGTTAAGCACTTAGGCATGTAAAGTCTAGAAGTTTTTTTTATTTCGATTGTTTTATAATCCAATCAAAATTTCCTTGGAATAAGAAAAAGGGGGGGTGAGTGGTAGATTATACTAGTATTGGCTTTAATTCGCTTTCATTATAAAATAGTCCCAAGCTGCTCTTGAAATATCTGCAATAATTTTTTCATTGGTTGCTGTATTTTCTTTTGAGTTAGATACAAAAACACTAATAAAGAAATATTTTCCATTGGGCAAAAACACAATTCCAATATCGTTTACTGCAGCAGTTATCCCTTCTTTATTTGTACCCGATGAACCTGTTTTGTGGGCAACGATTGTGCCTTTGGCAAGTAGTCCTTTAATTCTATTAGCGCCTGTTTCAGTTTCTCTCATTACTTTCCAAATAAAATCGGAGCTTTTTTTTGAGAGAAGTTTATTTCTATTAAGATAGAACTTGCTTAAGGTTTCGTTTGCAGCATTTGGGGTAGTCCAATTTTGAAATTGTAGGTCCCAATTCGCCTGCTGTTCTTCTTCATTTACTTTTATAGATACATCTTTTATGTTGTTTTTAATGAAGTATGCTTCAACTGCTTTTGGTCCTCCAATTAATCTTAACAATACTTCACATCCTACATTGTCGCTTGTAGATACTGTATATTCTATAATTTTTGAAATGGGGAGTGAAGCGCCATTTGGATAATCATCTCTCAAAGGGCTATACAAAGTGGGTAATAGGTCTTTTTTTTGAATGGCTATTTTTTGGTTTAATGAAAATTTTCCTTTGTCAATTTGTGCTAAAACAGCAAGTGCAATATGCAACTTAAACACACTTTGCATTGGGTAATGTTTTTCACTATTTAAAGAAACAGAGTCTTTACCATCATTGCCAACAATTGAAACGCCAACAATTGCATTCTTTGTAGAAATAATTTGTTGTATTTTATTTCGTAATGAATCTGTTGTTTGAGCGAATGTTTGGCAACTATTGAAAAAAAGAAGCATCGTTGCTAAGTGAAATAGTTTTGTCATTTTGTTTTGAATATCTCTATTTATTATGTGTCAACTATAATGATGATCAATATTTATTATTGCAAATATGGCTAACAAGGTTTTCTTGTTTGCTTATTATTACTTTCTAATTTTATAAGAAGATTCAAAAATAAGAACTGAAGTAACAAGTGCTATTTTACCCTAGGATTAAGTTGAACAAATAACAATCAACACATGATTTATACATAATCCGAGATAGTAAAGATGCTTGCCAATAACTGGGAATTTAAATAGTTGAAATGATTAATATATTTTCAATCATCTGTCCTAATTCCTAAAAAAGAAATAATCAACTCAACTATTAATTAGAAATTAAACTGCACATAATTAAAATCAGTTATTCTTGCTCACTTTAATTTATTAAAAGTATTAAAACATATAATTATGAGTAGTAAAAGTTTATGGCCATCATTTGGAGAGATAGAGAAAATTAAAACCCCAAAAATAATACTTCAAGAACAAGCTATTTTGTTGGAAAAAAACAGTAGTGGTTTTTTAACAACTTCTATTACAACTGCTCCACATCCTACACAATTTAATAGATATACGCATTTGTTGACGCTAACAGCCCCTAAAGTGGAAAACTTCACGGCTAGTCTAGTAATGTTAGAACATGATGCAATTGAATTGTATCCTTTAACGATAATTGCTAGAATTCGCCCGATGTCAGTTAATTATACAGCTGAAAATGAAGAAGAATATTTTGAAATTTTGGCTAAGCTTTTTGCAGAAAGAGAAATGGTAAATACCATTCAAAGTTTACTAGCTCAAAGTAAAGCTATTTCTGCTTTTATTTAGTATGCTTTATATGAAGTTAAATTAGTTTTGATATTAAAAGGGTGTTCAACGAAATAAGATTATTTCATTGGACACCCTTTTTTATGCACATAATTAATAGAACCTTTCTTGCATTACTTATATCCTATCTAATATTGTTGAAATTTAGTTTATGAATAATAGAAGTTTTATTTCTCCAAAAGAATATTGCTTACCATTTTTTCTTTTAACGACTATTCTTATATCAATAACCGCAGCAGCACAAACGAGTGCTCCAAAAATTAAAGAATTAAAGTTTATAGGCGTATATGATATTCCGCACAATCTTCAATACAATAATTCGACCGTTGGAGGATTGTCAGGAATAGATTACGATGCAGTTACAAATACATTTTACGCTATTAGCGACGATAGAAGCGCCATAAATCCCAGTAGATTTTATACACTTTCTATTGCTTGTACGCCAAAAGGGATAGATACTGTTGTATTTAAGACGGTTACTTTTTTGCATCAGGCTGATGGAACTGTATATCCTAACAACAAACAAAATGCCTATAAAACCCCCGATCCAGAAGCCATAAGATACAATCCGATAACTAAGAAAATAATTTGGACAAGCGAAGGGGAGCGAACAATCAATTCAAGAGATACCATCCTTGAAAATCCAACAATTACATTGATAGATACTCAAGGCAATTATGTAGATTCTGTTCCATTGCCAAATCAATTTGTAATGAATACGTCTGAAAGTGGGCCTAGGCAAAATGGAGTTTTCGAAGGAGCAACCTATAGCGATAATTACCAAAACTTATGGATTAGTGTTGAAGAACCATTATATCAAGACGCTCCTAGGGCCGATACAATTGAGGTAAATCCAATAATAAGATTGCTTAAGTTCCATACAAAATCCAATCAAAACATTGCTCAATATGCTTATAAACTTTCTCCAGTAGCATTTCCTCCAAAACCAGCATCTGCTTTTAAGATAAATGGAGTTACTGATATTTTATCTATTGGTAAGGATAAATTATTGGTAATGGAGCGTTCTTATTCTACAGGAAAAACCGCTTGCTCTGTAAAGGTTTATGAGGCTGATTGTAGTAAGGCGACAAACATTATGTCTGTTCAATCATTAAAAGATGCGCCTCATTTTGTACCAGCCACCAAAAAGTTGCTTTTAAATATGGACAATCTTCATCGTTATATCGACAATGTGGAAGGAATGACATTTGGTCCAATCTTGCCTAATAAACACAAAACAATTGTAATGATATCGGATAACAATTTTCTGTTTTTCCAAAAAACACAATTGTTGTTGTTTGAAGTAATTGAGTAGTTTCTCTTAATAAAATTTCTATTACTGCATTACTTCTTAATAGTTGTTGGTTTTACTTTATCTATAAATTGATCTTCATTTTTCAAATCTGCTTCACTACCTCTATTGGCTAAACCACCCGTTTCTTTTCTGGTGGGAATAACATTTCTATAAGCATCTTTTTGTAAACCCATTTTTAAAAACACATCATTTATTTCAGGATATTTATCCAGTATTTGGGCGTTTTTGGTTCTTAAATCCATTTCAGCATAATTGTAAAAAGCAGCTTCATCTATTGTTGCCAAACTGATATTGTCTTTTACAACTACCTCTCCATTTTTAGGTTGTTTAAACTTGCCACTAGCCACAGCTACATTGTTTGCCATTCTACATCCATTGGGAAATTCAGGATGCCATTCAGGTTTTAAAACATCGTCCCACAAATGAGTGGTTAATTTAAAATCGCTCATTAATTTTTCTGCATAGCTTTTCCATGGTTCTGCATTAAGGTTAAATTGGGTTAACCTTGTTTCATATTTAGTACCCAAACGATAGTTTCTATCCTTGCCTCTGTCATCAATACCTTGTGCTTTGCTTTCAATAAACAAATTGTTTTCCGCAATATTATCATGTCCACCACCAAACACTACGCCCCCAATGCAACCTTGTACTATGTTTTTATAATAAACATTTCCACTTGTGCCATCATCGGAATATAATCCGTTTGAGCGATTGGTATGGTGGGAGAAATTGTATCGGAAAATATTTCCATAAGTACTCCATCCACCATAACTATAAAACACACCATTATCACTTTCTTTTTGAGCAATATTGTGAATCTCATTGTATTCAAATAAGCAATTATTAATGTCATCAGTACGGATAGCAGCCGTAGGAATATCATGCAAAAGATTGTGCGCAATGGTTACACCCACTGAGTTGCTTACTGAAATGGATTGCTTAAATGCCAATCTACCTACATGATGAATATGATTGTTTACTACACTTAATTTGCCATCAGATAAAGTCTTTCTATTGCCCACATTTTTTATATCAATACCAAAACCCGCTGTCTCATAAATATTATTAGACTGTATGGTATTATTCAATCCACCCGAAATATAAATACCACTATTGCCTACATTCTTTATGGTGCAAGCAGCTACAAGAATATTGTTTGAATTGGTAATGCTGATGCCATTTGCCAATCCGTTTTCTATTTGAAGGCCAATAAATTGAAGATTACTGGTGTTGTTGCAATTGATAATAGGCATTTTTCTATCTGCAATCACCATTTCTAGTTTCTTAATATCAGAAGGTGGATAGAAATACAAAACTTGGTCTTTTATATCCAATGCCCATTCGCCGGGTTGGTCTATTTCTTCTAAAAGATTGATGGCAAACCAATTTTCCCTACCATTTCCTACTGTATATGCAGGTTGTTCACTAGCTTTTGGAGCATATTTAGAACCCATTCCGCCCGATGGCACATCGTAAAATTGGATATAATTGTTTTCTGTATTAATGCTTTCTACTTTGAGTGTTCTTGGTTCCCAAGGTGTACGCCACAAACCTTTTAGCCATACTTCATGCCCACTTTCAAGCGCATTTTTCCATCTTGCACTGCGGTAGGTACCATCGAAATTCAATTCATTTGCCGTGTCTTTATCTTGTGGATTGCCCCCACTGCCATAGTAAAAACTACGCTCATCTTTAGTGCCATTGCAGGTTACATATCCTTTCTCGTTTTTTCCACGCACATTCTCGTTTTGATTCGGCCATTGTGCAATTGGTTGGCGCACACTATTGGCAAATACATCTATAATAAACCAATCGGTAGTAAACTGATTTTTCGGAGCAAAAGCTTGGGTATTGGTTAAATGCAAACTAGCAACATCTAGTGCCACCAACTTGCTCGGATTTACCGAAGGATGCACTCTTTTTTTAGCAGCTTCATTCAATGGTTTCCATAAAGAAGCATTAATAGAAATGCCTGCATTTAAATGAACTTCCTCATTTTTATAAGTTGTATAAATGATGGGTTTTCCTTCGCTGCCAGCATCTTTCGTAAAATCAATACTATTCGTAATGGTATAATTTCCACCTCTCAAATAAACGGTAACACCTTCGGTTGAATTACTTTCCTTCTTTTTCCATTCATTTACCAAGGCTTTCGCTTTTGAAATACTAGCAATTGGTTGATCAATCGTTCCACTATTTTTATCATTGCCACTTGGGGCTACATATATTTCTTTGGAAGATTGGGCTTGAATGTTTTGGTTAGTAAAACAAAAAATTATTACAGAGATGGCAATAATAAAAGCAGATAAATTTTTATTCATAATACAAGTAGCATGTGCTATCGCACAATATTAGTCGCAATGACTTATTCAGATAAATAAAGATTAATTAGAAAGAAAACACTAAAAAGAAATTGATACTTTATAGAATTGAAAAAGGCATCGGAAATTCATTATTCCCAATGCCTTTTTATATGATTCCTTTGGCAGAATAGTTTCAAAACACCTAAAAAAACTATCCACTAATAACTAATAACTAACCACTAAATTTTACTGTTTTTCAAAACTACTTATTTGCACTCCAGCTTCTGTTTGAATATGCACAAAGTATTGTCCTTTAGCCCATTGAGAAATACTAATCATTTGATTGGCTTGGTAAGAAGAATTGCTATAAACAAGCTTTCCTCCTAATGCATAAATACGAACAGATTGTGCTGAGCCACTCGGCACAGATATCGCCACTTGATTATTTGCAGGATTCGGGAATGCTTTGTAGCTAACTTGAGCAAAAGAAGGTTGTAAAGACACTATGCTACTATAAAACAATTCGCCATTTTTATCCACTTGCTCAATGCGGTAATAAACCGTGTTGTTGATTGTATTAGGGTCGGTATAAGTATATGATTTAGTATCAACACCAACTGGAACTACAGCCACTTTCACAAAATCGGTACCATTAATACTGCGAAGAATGTTGAAAGCTTTGGTATTGATGGTATTCTCAGCTTGCCATTGCACAATAGGGCGTTCTTTTTGCCAAAATGCTTTTAAATTAAAAACAGTAAGAGGTGTTGTGGTGGTATTAGTAAAGTAAAAACCAGATGAATCATATTGGGATTTGGAAATGACAAATAAAGGAAGATGTGAACCGTTAGCGAAATAATCGTATTCTAAAGAAGATGCAGTTCCAGTAACTGCCCCATTGAAATAGCCAGTTTCTTTTCGGATAATTTTTACTCTGAGTACATTTGAGAAAGTTGCAAATGGCAATTTTAAAGTGCCATAAGCATCACCTATAAGTGTATCATTGTAAAATGAGTAAGAGCCAGAATTTGGGCTTGAATAAGTAACATGCTCAGTATCAATATAAACACTATTGTATGTAAACGGATAATGCATTAACAACTGTGATGGGGAATATTTTATACGCATACTACCATTTTTATCTACCTCCCCTAGCCATCCTACAGAGGAACTGCTTGTAAACCAATAATCATAAGCGGAATCAGCACTTTGATAAGTTGCTAAAGTAGCACCGATAAATTGACCTACACCAGGAAGACCAATTGGCGAAGTAAAATGGTAATCAGTAGTATTATTAGCCGAGGTGTCGTTTTTTAATTTACTAAAATCCCATACTTGATTCGCACCTCCCGCTGTGATTGGTGGAAAAGAAGCGTATACCACTCCTTGCCCTTTGTAGTGATCGCCTATTACTGGATTAATGCCAGAAGCAGTTAGAATTGGTTGGGCAAGCGCCGCAGTGAAAGACAAACTGCTAAGAACTAAAATTGCGAGTAAAGTTGTTTTCATGTAAATTGCTTAAACTGTTTATAAAATGATGATATGCAAATGTAAGGGTTGGTTTTAAGAATGCTAGGGTTCTATTTTTTCAATTGGCTTTGTAGTGAGAGATTAAAGAGTAGTACAAGTATACATATTCCAATCTATCAATACGCCTATTTCGTAGTAGTAAAATATTATTTTTTAATACTATTGTCAAAATCTCCTACTTTTGAAACACCGATAAATAAACGGTAATAATTATTTAATTTTTTAACAAGAAAAATTCTGCTAACATGAAATCATCTTCAGAAACTGGTCACGGAAAAAACATTGGAAACGCATTCTTATTTGTACAAATTGTAGGAGGCTATGGTGCCGAATACATTCCCGGTAATCCTGCAATTACTTTTACAGCGTTAACTGCTAAACAAAGCATGTGTAAAAAAGTATATCAAGATTGGGCTGACGCCGATGCGGTATATACGCCAAATGAAAAAACGAGAAAGAAAAAGAAAGATGCACTTGATACATTGGTGCGTGGGGTGATGAACGATTATGAATCTAGTGGCACAGATGCAGCCAATATTGCGGCTGCAAAAGAATATGCCGATAAAATAACTGGATATAATATTGTAAAACATAAACGTGATCTTGATAAAAAGGCTGAGAAAACAAGTGCAACAACTAATACTACTACTACTGCTGTTGACAATTCTCACAGTGTAGCTCAATTAAGTTTTGATAATAAGATTCTTAATTTTTATAAACTAATTGGTGTTCTTAAAAACGATACAGTGTATAAAACAAATGATGCGCGATATAAAACCACTGCATTGCTTGCAAAATACACAGAGTTAGATACTGTAAATGAAGCTGTTAAAAAAGCTTGGCCTACTTATAATGATAGTGAAAAAGCAAGAGATACTGCATTGTATGATAAAACAACTGGTTTATTGGCATTAATAAAATTGAGTAAAAAATATATTAATGGTTTGTACTCTGAAAATAAAGAAAAAGCAAAAACTGCCATTTCATTAAGGTTTAGAAAGCCAACTAAAAAGTAGTTAAATAAATGCTTATAGAAAAGCCTTTACTTTTTCAGTAAGGGCTTTTTTAGTTAGTAATTGCAATAGTTTTAATTATTTCACAAGGAAAATATATAAAAACATTGGCTAATTATAAATTACACAATGCAACTGATGTGTAACATATCGAAACTGATGAATTACATTTCAAAAATGATTTAAAACATAGCTCGACTGATGTGTAACATTTTAAAATTGATTTATCACATGTCAATACTGATGAATTACAACTCTAAACTGATTTATTACAAAGCTTAACTGATGAATTACAAATTAAAACTGATTTAAAACATAGCCAAACTGATGTGTAACAGACCTCAACTGATGTGTAACATGGTTAGACTGATGTGTAACACACCTAAAAAATGGAAAACACGGCTAAAAATAGATTACACAGCCAAAAAATGGACAACACAGGTGGAAAAGAATGAAAAATTACTTTGTAAAAATGCCAACCTCTTTAAAAATTTTAAAACTGCCGTTTGGATAAGTACGAACAAAGCGAAGTGTTTTTCCATCACAAGACCTTTCAACACTACAAACAATATTGTTGAAGGAGGATATAATGAATGATTGACCAGCTAATAGATTATTAATTCTTGATTCTAAACTAGACATAATTTCTATTTTTTTAATTATTTAGTTAATGAATATGATTGGGATGGGGGAAATAATAAGTCTAGTGCATTATGCTTTAATTTAAAATTGCAACCTGCATCATCAACACTTCCATCCTGGTTTCTTTTAATGTTGTAATCAATTGTAATTATGCCCATATCAATTAACAATCCGAATTGATTTACTAAAGGACTTTTTGTGTGTTCAACAGATTTAAATAAGAAATGCTCCTTATTGTCAATAAATTTAGATTCGGCTTTAATCCAAAATGTTTCTTTATGTTTTGTTGCTAAATTATCCTTTAAAACTTGTAACTCCCAAACCAAAAAATCCCCGACTTCTATTCTATCTGAATTTTCAATTAAGTAATCAAGGTCATAATTAGTTCTAAGTATTAACCCCTGAGCATTTCTTCCAGTTGATCTTATTGTATTGTATAAACGAAAACTCCCTTTTTCCCAATAGCCGAATGTGTCTAGTATTTCTACACGACTTTTAAATTTGCTCAATTCCCAGTTTGGAGTTTTGCCAAAAAGCCCTTTTCTTGTTCTTTTTTTATCTCTTGCTGATTTTAGTTCTATACCCTTATAATCTGGGTTTTTTGATGAGTTCATAGGAATTCCCAAATAATTCTCCAACGTCCTTCCTACAGCTGTATCTGCATTTAATAATGCTGGCACAAATCCTTTCGATGAAATTTCTCTTAATTTGAATAGTAATTCTTCAGATATAGCATTACTAAATTGTCTAAACGATGTTATAAACTCTTTTACAGGATTGATAATATTTGAGTTAATCAATGTTTCTAAATCCAATTGAGTAATATTTAGAATATACAAGACCTTTTCAAACTCAATTATTGCTAAAATATTATTTGGTTTTGCATAACTGCCAAGGCCTTTAAACCAAATTCTTGGGTCACCATTCTTTGTATTTGGTCTATATAGTGATGTAACTGAATTTATGACATTATCTTTTCCAATCAATACGGTTTTGACTAATACTTTATTTACTTGACCTTGCTTTTGATTTTCAAAATCATGAATATTTTTAGATTTTAAATAAGTGCGAACAGAACCAGTTGCATCCATTATAGATTTAATTAGCCCAGTTTCTGTTGGTTCAATTAGAGTAAGATCAACCGAATTCTCTGTAAGTAGTTTTATCTTATCTATTTCTTGAGTTGTTAATTTTCTCATTAAACGTTATTTTATATTTTTTAAAATTTCTATAGCAACTGCCCTTGCCATTAATGGAGGAACAGCATTTCCAACTAATGTAAATTGTGGTACTTCAAATTTCCTTTTGTTGCCACCTGTAGAACGCTTTCCTTGAAATACAAATGAATCATCGAATGATTGCAATCTTGCCATTTCTCTAACTGTTAATGCTCTTGGATTTGAATAGTGAATGTAATCATCTGCAATTGTCATAATTGTAGAACTTTGAGAATCTGGCTTTAATACATTGTAATTGCGTTTTTCGGAATCTAATCCAATAGCTTTCAATTCTTTTTTCGCAGCATCATAATCCCCAGTATTTAGAATCACATCAAGTCGTTTCACTACATCTTCATTTTGTTTACTTGTTTTATGATTGTGTAGTGGTGCTACCAAGTGCGATAATGTATTTTCAAGTTCATCAAAATTCCTTACATAAAAAGGGTTCTTCGCATTAGCAAATCGTCCATTTAACCGCCCTTTTTTACTCCATTCGGCATAAGTAAGTCCATTATTTACATTAGGCTTGCCATCAATATTTCTTTTTTTAATTAAGGTTTTCATTTTTTCAGTAGATCCATTGTATTTGGCTTTTAAATCTACTTCTTCATAATGAAACTTTTCTTCATCATTACCTACAAAATCTAAATCAAATAAAGCTTCAAAAACAGTTACTTTTTCTTTTTCGCTTACAGTTGCAGGTATATCTTTAATTAATTTTTGGTCTTTTCTACAACCTATAAATAATACCCTTTCTCTGTTTTGTGGTACTCCATAATTGGCTGCTAAAGCAACGAAGGGTTGTTCAATATTGTACAAACGAATTTGAGATAATATTTCTTGAAACTCCTTCTCTCTTTTAGCTTTTACAACAAATGATTGTAAGCCATTCATACACTCATCGAAAGAGTAAACGAAAATTTCAAGTGATGTAATGATTTGTTTAATCTCAGAAGCATATGTAGGATTAGGTTTTATCTCATTAAAAGCATTGTGTATTTTATTTATAATCGTTTCTGCTTCAATAGATGTTAGGAAGCTGTCGAAATCATCAGCAAAAAAATCATTGTCTAAATCCGAAACTGATTTTTCATTAATTACCTTTTTTCTTATGTAAGAAAGTTCTCTACTACGTCTTAAAAGATTAAAACCATGTCGAATAGTGCTTATGTTTTTATCTGTTTTACTTGTTTTGTAATCTACTATTTTAGGAGTAAGTAATCTGAACTTGTTTTCTACATATAAAATATAGCTATCCTTTAAGTTGTCATATTCTTTATCAGTTGCTTTTTCAAATTGTAAACGCATCATGTAGCAGTCTAAAATAAATGGTTGTTCTGCTTCCATTTTTCTTAGTTCTGCTAAAAAAAGCACCAATTGATTAAACTCTTTCAAGTCAATAATAGAGCGAATTTCTTGCAATATCATTTCCTTAACCTTGCCTTCTTCTTTTGTTAGAATTCCTTTTACGTTTTCCATCACAAAGTATTTAGGTCTTAATTGTCTAATTACTTTGAGATAGTGGGCGAACAAATCATCTTTCTTATCAAACTTTTTTCTTTTTCCTGCCAAACTAAAACTTTGGCAAGGAGGTCCACCGCAAACCACATCAACATCTTTCCCATCTAATTTCTTTAATAGATTTTCTAAAAAATCTGGTTCAGTAATATCTTGTCGTAAGAATTCTGCGTTTAAGCCCAATTGATAATTATACCTAGCCAAATGAGTTAATTCACAATTTTCATTTATATCACTAGCTAAAAGAAAGTCATAAAAATGATTATTTGTTTCTGCTTGTAAAAATCCCTCACTAAACCCCCCCGCCCCAGCAAATAAATCCACAAAGGATATTTTGCTTTTATTTTTGTATGTAGCATCATTCTCACATACTATCTGAACTTCGGTATTTGCCTTTCTACTATTAACTAGGGTCTGTATTTTATCTTTTATATTCTTATCAGTAAGATGTAAGTGTGGTGTTGAAGTAATATATTTTTCAGTTTCTGATTTTAAAAAACTCAAAAACTTATTAATTGCTTTATAATTGTAATCGGTTTCCTTTACTAATTGATTTGTATTGTCCCAATCCTTCTTTTTAATTTTTTCTCCAGTTGCAACTTTAATTTGGGTACTATTTTTTCTTATCACAAGATGAATAGGATAATTCTTGTTTTTATCAACTTTATCTAAATAGAATTTTACATTAACCATCTGACGGACTTTTTTACGGACGCGGACAAACTTACGGACAAATAGTATTTAGAGTAAATTAATTAATGAAAATTTGGTTGGAAATTATAAACTCTTTGCTTCTGTTTTTATTTCACACCCCAAAAATCCAAAAATCAAATGAAAATCTCCCAGAAACATCCTTTTTCCAAAACGCAAAATAATTTACCTAAAAACTATTCTAAATAGTACTGTTTAGAGTAGTAATTAAATTTCTTATTAAATATTCTAAGCTCATTCAATGTTAAAGTCACCCTCTCCAAAATCATTTTAAAAAACCGTATGGAAAATATTGCGTTATTGCATCTCGTTTTAGTACAACTAGAAAATAGAAATTATGTCCATTTCAAACGATAATAGAAAAGAAAAAGAGGGGATAAACATTAGAATGGTATCAGATATTGCAAGGGCATTGCTCATATTAACTGTTGCAGTAATGTTATTATTTAATAATTGGTTTAAAATTCAGCAGATTTCGGAGGTAGATGAGTTGTTGCGTTATATCTTCGGCGGCACAAGTTTGTTTTATGGAAGCTTTAGATTGTATAGAGGAATTAAGCGGGAAGAACTACTTTAAGGTGGGTTAAATAATGTTTTGCAATATGAAAACAAATACTTTTTTACTATACTTCATCCTTGTTGGAAGCTTATTTGCCTCTTGCAATAATGAACATTCCGCCCCTCAATACGATACGCCACAGCAAGGAACCATTCATATAAGTGTAGATGAAAGCTTTAAACCGGTAATAGAAGAAGAAATAAAAGTGTATGAATCTACCTATCCCAATGCACATATTATAGCCGATTACAAACCAGAAGTAGCATGTTTTAAAGATTTGCAGTCAGATAGTACCCGACTAATCATTGTTGCAAGAGGATTGAACAAGCAAGAACAAGAATATTATTATGCAAACCTTCATTTCAAACCCCAATTTTCCCTAGTTGCCTTCGATGCAGTAGTGCTTATAGTAAATCAGCAATCAAAAGACAGTGTATTCACCATACAAAGATTGGAGCAAATACTTTCAGGAAAAGAACCAATTACGGCAATTATGGATGGAAAAAATGCCACTAGCACTGTTAGATATCTGCAAGACAGTATTTTAAAAGGAAAAGCTTTTGGCAATAATGTAGTAGCGGCAAAAAACAACCAAGATGTGGTTACTAAAATAATGAATAACCCCAATGCAATTGGCTTTGTAGGGCTTGGTTGGATAGGTGATAATTATGATAAAGAACAGCAAGAAGTATTAAAAAAAATAAAATTAGGGTTGGTAGAGTGCGTTCGTTGCCCAGAAAAAGGTTTATTTGCCAAGGCTTCACCCGCATCTGTAAGTTTTGCACAATACCCACTAGCAAGGCCGTTGTACTTTATTGTAAAGGAAAACGCAACAGGTTTGGGAACGGGGTTCACCAATTTCTTAAGCTTAGAAAGAGGTCAATTAATATTTAGGAGAGCATCTTTGGTGCCTGCACAAATGAATTTTAATAAAAGAAAAAGCAGTATTTAATATTTATACGTATTCAGTAAAACAAAGTCAATTTTAAAAGAAACAATTAAAAAGTAAAAATTAATAATTAAAGAAATGAACAGATTAGGGGTATTATTGATTGCGGGCTTGCTAATGGCAAATTCTATTATTGCACAAGGGCTTTCAGAAGGCATTAAATTATTGAGTTACGAGAAAAACAAATCAGCATCGGATATTTTTAAGAAGTTGTATGATGCCAATAGTAAAGACCCACAAAATGTGTATTGGTATGGGCAAGCTTTTTTAGCAGTAGATGATGTGAAAGGGGCAAAAAGTATTTATCAAAAAGCATTGCAGGAAGGTGTAAATGATGCTTGGGTATTAGTAGGAATGGGTCATGTAGAATTAATGGAAGGTGGTGATATTAATGCTGCAAAGCAAAAGTTTGAACAAGCTATCACAATGGCTAAAGAAACCAAAGGAAAGCTAAAAGGCAAAACAAATCCAGCAATTTTAGGTGCAATAGGTCGTGCAAATGCAGATGGTGGTTCAAAAGTGGGAGACCCTAATTATGGTATTGAAAAACTGAAAGAAGCAGGTGCAATTGATTTGACCAATGCAGATATTTTTATCAATCTTGGAATTAACTATTTAAAAGCAGGTGGCGACCAAGGTGGAGATGCAGTAAAAGCATTTATGGAAGCAGCCACTCGCGACGCAAAAAACCCAATTCCTTCTTATAAAATTGGCAGAATCTATCAAAGCCAAAATAACAAAGAATTGTTTGAGCAATATTATAATGCTTCAATTGCATTGGATCCTACTTTTCCTCCTGTATATCTTTCTTTATATGATTATTATGCCTATAAAGACGTAAACAAAGCAAAAGAATACATTGAAAAATACATCCAATATGCTGATAAAGCTTGTGAAACGGATTATTTTTATGCTAACTATTTATTCATTTCTGGTAAATACCAAGAAAGTTTAGATAAAGCAAAAGCCTTGGATGCAGGAGATTGTAAGTCTTATATTAAAAACAATTTATTGTTTGCTTACAACTACGATAGATTAGGAGATGCCAATCAAGCAAAAACATATATCGATAAATATTTTGCGAATACACCTGAGTCAAAAATCAGAATTACTGATTATGAAATTGCAGTAACTATTTATTCAAAAATTGCAGATGGACAAGCAACTGCTATTAGTTACATCCAAAAAGCAATAGATGCAGATACTGTGGTAGCACATAAAGTAGCTTATTCTAATCAAGCAGCGGAAATATTTGGCAAAAACAAAATGTATAGCGAACAAATTAAATGGTTGCAAAAAGCTATTCAATTAAAAGGTGGGATAATGGGCGAAGCTGATTACTATAAATTGGCAAATACTGCATTTAGTGGTAAAGATTATGTAGCAACAATGGAAGTTGCTAAGCAATACATTGCTGCATTTCCTGACAAACCACAAGGATATTCTTTTAATGTAAGAGCAGCGAAAGCAATTGATACTGCTGCTGCATTGGGAACTGCTATTGAACCTATCTTACAGCAAAATGAGTTTTTAATGAAGGATACTGTTAAAAACAAGAAAACAACTTTTAATAATTTATATTATTTATTGGTTTACTATAATGACAAATTAAAAGATACACAAAAAGCTATTGAAACTTGTGATAAGATGATTGCTTTGTATCCTACAGCAGGAGGCGAAGAGAATAGTTTTGCTATTAAAACAAAAGAAGCATTACTAAAATCATTAACAAAACCAAGTGCAACAAAACCGGCAAATTCGGCGAAACCTCAAAAATAAATTGATTAAAAAGCCTCTTATTATTAAGGGGCTTTTCTTTTGTATGCTTTGCAACCCTATTTTTGCGGCTCAAACGTTTTCAAGATGACTTGGCTTACAGTTTTATTAGATACAGTTGATACATCTGCTGCTAGCTATTTTCCAATAGGTATTCAACTAATTTTTGCAGCAGGGTTTGTTGCAACAATGATTGGTTTGTCTGCATTAGTAGGGCCTAAACGTCAAACAGGAGATAAATTAGAAAACTTTAGCAGTGGTATCGAATCTCATGGGGATGCTCGCGAACCAATGTCTATTAAATATTTTCTTGTTGCAATTCTTTTTGTTTTGTTTGATGTAGAGGTTATTTTTTTCTATCCTTATGCAGTCAATTTTAGATTTCTAGGTTGGAATGGATTTATTGAAGTAATATTATTTATAGGCTTTTTCTTGATTGGGTTTACCTACATCATAAAGAAAGGCGCACTAACTTGGGAAGATTAAAAACAATTTGAGAATCATCGGGTTATACAGCACAGGCAAAATAAATTATCAATTTTAAAATTATGCGTCCAGTACGTTTTAATATTAACGCAAAAGTTGCAAGCACAAAAGATGCAATTGGTCAAGCTCCTCCAGGATTTGAAGGAGAAGGTTTTTTTACAACTAAGATGAGTGAAGTTGTTGGATTGGCAAGAAAAAATTCTCTTTGGCCGCTTCCTTTTGCTACATCATGTTGTGGAATTGAATTTATGGCAACAATGGCATCCCATTATGATTTATCAAGATTTGGTGCTGAACGAGTAGGATTCTCTCCAAGACAATGCGATTTGTTGATGGTTATGGGTACTATTTCAAAGAAAATGGGTCCTGTACTAAGACAAGTTTATTTGCAAATGGCTGAGCCTCGTTGGGTAATGGCGGTTGGAGCTTGTGCAAGTAGCGGTGGGATTTTCGATACTTATAGCGTTCTTCAAGGAATTGACCAAGTAATACCTGTTGATGTATATGTACCAGGTTGTCCTCCAAGACCAGAAGCTATAATAGATGGATTTATGAGAATCCAAGATTTGGTTGGAGAAGAGAGTATTAGAAGAAGAAATGGTGATCAATACAAAGCACTATTAAATAGTTACGGAATAGAATAATATGGCAATCTCAAATTCTTTAATTCAAGAAAATTTACTTGAAAAGTTTGGCGAAAATGTTTCCAATTTTCAGGATACCTATGAAATGCTTTCATTTGAATCTTCAAAAGAGATTAATTTAAAAGTATTGCAATTCTTGTATGAAGAAGATTCTTTAGGCTTTCGTTTCTTAACTGATCTTACCGCTGTTCATTATCCAAATCAAATTGGGAGAGAATTAGCGGTAGTTTATCATCTACACAATTTGGTTGAGAATATAAGATTGCGGTTTAAGGTCTTTACAAGTATCAATGAGCCAAATGTTTTTACAGCTTCAAAATTATTTGAATCTGCCAATTGGATGGAAAGAGAAACCTATGATTTCTTTGGGGTGAATTTTGTAGGACATCCTAATTTAATCCGAGTGTTGAATGTAGATGAAATGGATTATTTTCCTCTAAGAAAAGAATATCCTTTGGAAGATCAAACTAGGATTGATAAGGACGATGAAATGTTTGGTAGGGGTTAATTAAATAGATTTTAAATAAATAGTAAATAAAGATTTCCTGTTCGGAAAATGTTGCTTATGGAGCATAACATTAAATTACCAGAAGGTTCGATTGAAAAGCAAACAACAACGTTGAATTTGGGGCCTACCCATCCTGCAACACATGGTGTTTTTCAAAATATCCTTGAATTAGATGGTGAAAGAATTGTGAGTGCTGTACAAACTGTAGGATATATTCACAGAGCATTTGAAAAACTTGCTGAAAGAAGACCACTATATCAAATAACACCAATAACCGATAGATTAAATTATTGTAGCAGCCCCATCAATAATATGGGATGGCACATGACGTGCGAAAAGCTACTTAATGTAAAAACACCTAAAAGAGTTGATTATCTAAGAATAATAATAATGGAATTGGCTAGAATTTCAGATCATCTGATTTGTAATTCTATTGTAGGAGTAGATAGTGGAGCTTACACAGGGTTTTTGTATGTAATGCAATCTAGAGAGCATATCTATGAAATTTATGAAGAAATTTGTGGGTCTAGACTAACTACTAATATTGGAAGAATAGGCGGATTTGAAAGAAATTTTAATGCAACAGCTTTTAATAAATTAGAGAAATTTTTAAAAGAATATCCTAAGGTCTTAAAAGAATTTGGCGATTTATTTCTTAGAAACCGCATTTTTATGGATAGACTTCAAAAAACTGGTGGTATTAGTGCAGAACGTGCATTAAGCTATGGATTTACTGGGCCTAACTTAAGAGCTGCTGGAGTTGACTATGATGTAAGGGTGCATAGTCCTTATTGTAGTTATGAAGATTTTACATTTGAAATACCTGTAGGAAATACTGGTGATAATTATGATCGTTTCTTAGTAAGGGATCAAGAAATGTGGCAGAGTTTAAGTATCATTGAACAAGCTTATAAAAAGGTTCAAGAGTTCAAAGGTGCTGAAGCTGAAGTATTTCATGCCGAAGTACCAGAATATTATTTGCCAAAGAAAGAAGATGTTTACACAAAAATGGAAGCATTGATATGGCATTTCAAAATTATAATGGGAGAAACTGCCATTCCATCTGGAGAAGTATATCACAGTGTAGAAGGTGGAAATGGAGAATTAGGTTTTTACTTTATTAGCGATGGGGGAAGAACACCTTATCGATTACATTTTAGAAGACCTTCCTTTATTTATTATCAAGCTTACGAGGAATTGGTAAAAGATGGTATGTTGAGTGATGCAATTATAACAATGAGTAGCCTCAATTTGATTGCAGGGGAATTAGATGCATAGATTTAGAAATTTTTCAAATTAATTCATGAAATTTTCAGAAGAAAAATTATTAGCTGTTGGTGAAATAATCTCTAGATATCCCGAAGGGAAGCAAAAGAGTGCATTATTACCAATTTTGCATTTGGCTCAAGAAGAATTTGGTGGTTGGTTAAGTGCTGAATCAATGGATTATGTTGCTGAAATTCTAAATATTACTCCAATTGAAGTATATGAGGTGGCAACGTTTTACAGTATGTATAATATCAAACCAGTTGGTAAGTATTTATTTGAAGTATGTCAAACAGGACCATGTATGATAAATGGTTGTGACGACATTATAAAATATATAGGTGATAAATTAAATATTAAACCTGGGCAAACTAGTGAAGATGGGTTGTTTACCTTAAAAACTGTAGAGTGCTTAGGCGCATGTGGTTATGCACCAATGATGCAGTTGGGCAAATTCTACAAAGAACATTTAACTAAAGAAAAAGTAGATACAATTATTGAAGAATGCAGACAAAATGCAGCTTTAAATAACTAAAATAAATGAAAAAAATATTGTTTTTTGCTGTTTTGTTGATTACTGCAAGTAGTTCATTATTCGCTCAATCTGCTCAAGAGAAAGAATTTAGGGATAAAGTACAATTGCTTAACAAGACTATTTTCGTTAACAGAGATAGTGTTTTATTAGAATCTATGGTCGCCAAAGACTTGATTTATGGTCATTCTGGTGGAAAAGTGGAGAATAAAAATGAAATGTTGAAAGGGGTACTTTCAAATAAATCTGTTTATGAAAATTTTAATATTGAGATTACTAATATCATACTACAGGAAAAAGTTGGTATAGCAAGACTTACTCTAAGTGCTAATGAAAAAGATCAAAATGGCAAAACAAATCCTTTGAAGTTAGCAATTTTACAGACTTGGGTTAAAGAGAAAAAGCAATGGAAACTAACTGGTAGACAAGCAGTTAAATTGCCTATTTAGTTATTTAAAAGACAAGTCAATTTATTAATTTATTTCGTGGTTAAACACGTTAAGATATATGGCAGTAAAGTTATTATTAGATAAGGCACATATTCCTGGAATAAGGAGCTATGATGTTTATCGTAGAGAAGGCGGTTACCGAGCTGTTGAAAAAGCGTTAAAAGAATTTACCCCAGATTTAATAGTTGAAGAATTAAAGAAAAGTGGGTTGAGAGGTAGAGGTGGTGCTGGATTTCCTACAGGTATGAAATGGAGTTTCATTGCTAAACCTGAAGGCGTACCTAGACACTTGGTTTGTAATGCAGATGAGAGTGAACCTGGAACTTTTAAGGATAGATACTTAATGGAATTTTTACCTCATTTATTGATTGAGGGGTTAATAATATCTTCTTTTGCCTTAGGATCAAATACAACATACATATATATAAGAGGCGAGTATGCTTGGATACCAGATATTTTGGAGAATGCTATAAAAGAAGCTAAGCAAAATGGTTGGTTAGGAACTAACATATTAGGAACTGGGTTTGATTGTGAAATTTATGTTCAACGTGGTGCAGGTGCATATATATGCGGTGAAGAAACTGCCTTAATTGAAAGTTTAGAGGGAAAAAGAGGCAATCCAAGAATCAAACCCCCTTTTCCTGCAATAAAGGGATTATGGGATAGGCCAACTGTAGTAAATAATGTAGAAACTTTAGCTGCTTTAGTACCAATAATTAACATTGGAGGTGAAGCTTTTTCAAAAATTGGTATTGGTCGTTCAACTGGTACCAAGTTAATTTCAGCTTGTGGTAATATTAATAACCCAGGTGTTTATGAAATTGACATGACTATTTCAGTTGAAGAATTTATTTATAGTCAAGAATATTGTGGTGGTATACCTAATGGCAAGCGTTTAAAAGCGTGTATTCCAGGAGGTTCATCTGTTCCAATATTGCCAGCCAATCTTTTGTTGAAAACTTCAAAAGGTGAGCCTAGGTTAATGAACTATGAAAGTTTAAGCGATGGTGGTTTTGCTACCGGTTCTATGATGGGAAGTGGTGGTTTTATCGTATTAGATGAAGACCAATGTATTGTTAAGCATACTTACACTTTAGCTAGATTTTACCGCCATGAGAGTTGTGGTCAATGTTCTCCTTGTAGAGAGGGAACAGGTTGGATGGAAAAAATATTAAAAAATATTGATCTAGGAAATGGTAAAATGTCTGACATTGATTTGTTGTGGGATATCCAACGACGAATTGAAGGTAATACAATTTGCCCTTTAGGCGATGCAGCAGCTTGGCCAGTTGCAGCAGCTATAAGACATTTTAGAGATGAGTTTGAATGGCATGTGCTTAACCCAGAAGAAAGTCAGATAAGGAATTTCGGATTAGCGCATTATGCAGATGAAATACATGTTCCAAACTTGGTATAACTGAATATATGAGCGAGCAACAATTATTTAAAGTAACAATTGACAATATAAGTATTGAAATTCCAGCTGGAACTACAATACTAGAAGCTGCACGTAAAATTGGAGGTGAAGTTGCTCCTCCTGCAATGTGTTTCTATAGTAAACTAAAAGGATCAGGAGGAAAATGTAGAACTTGTTTGGTAGAGGTTAGCAAAGGTTCAGAAAAAGATCCTAGACCAATGCCAAAATTGGTTGCAAGTTGTAGGACAACAGTAATGGATGGAATGGAAGTTAAAAACATTACTAGTGAAAAAGTAACAGATGCTAGAGCAGGTGTTGTAGAATTTTTGTTACTAAATCATCCACTAGATTGTCCAATCTGTGACCAAGCTGGTGAGTGCCATCTTCAAGACCTTAGTTATGAACATGGAAAAAATGGTACTAGATATGAATTTGAACGCCGCACATTTAAAAAGCATGATTTAGGACCATACATACAATTACACATGACTAGATGTATTATGTGTTTTCGTTGTGTTTATACTGCAGATCAATTAACAACAAAAAGAGAACATGGAGTTCTAGACAGAGGCGATCATGCTGAAATAGCTACATTTATATCTAAAAATTTAGAGAATGATTTTATTGGCAATGTAATAGATGTTTGTCCAGTAGGTGCATTAACAGATAAAACTTTCAGATTTAAAAATAGAGTTTGGTTTTTAAAACCTATGGATGCTCATCGTGATTGTCCACAGTGTAGTGGAAAAGTAACTCTTTGGAATCGTGGAGACGAGGTTTATAGAGTAACTGCTAGAAAAGATGAGTGGGGTGAAGTAGAAGAATGGATTTGCAATACTTGCAGATTTGAGCGTAAACAAACAAGCGATTGGATAATTGAAGGTCCTAGAAAAATTGATAGGCATTCTGTGATTTCTCAAGGTCATTATGTTGATACTGTTATGCCTACAGAAACATTTAAGTCAGTAAATAATGGTCGTTCTCCTCATTTATTATTAAATATTCATGATGTAAGTGACGTTAATAATGAAGAGTTAAAATTGGATAATCATACTGCTTCAACACAATCAACAATTTAGAATCATAGCAATTTTAATAGTATCATAATGACAGTACTTGTTTTTGATTGGTTTTTATTTATTGAAAAATTAATTCTAATTGCTATAATAATATTTGCAAGCTTAGGAATTGCTTTATACACAACTTTTGCTGAAAGAAAGGTAGCAGCAATTCTTCAAGATAGACCAGGTCCAAATAGAGCTGGGCCTTTTGGTTTATTACAACCCCTTGCTGATGGTCTAAAATTATTTACAAAAGAAGAAATAATACCTAACCATTCAAACAAAGTTCTATTTATTCTTGGACCAGGTTTGGCAATGACAGCTGCATTAATGACTTGTGCAGTAATTCCTTGGGGTGATAAGGTTGTGATGTTTGGTAGAGAAATTCAATTGCAAATTGCTGATATAAACATTGGAATTTTATACGTATTTGCAGTTGTAAGTATGGGAGTTTACGGCGTTATGATTGGTGGTTGGGCTTCCAATAATAAGTTTTCTTTAATGGCCGCACTTCGTGGAGCAAGTCAGGCTATAAGTTATGAATTAGCAATGGGGTTATCATTGATTGCTTTATTAATGCTAACAGGCTCATTAAGTTTAAAATCTATTGTAACTCAACAAGTTGGAACATTTTGGAATATAGTGTATCAACCGCTTGGGTTTATTATATTCTTTGTGTGTGCAATGGCAGAATGTAATCGTACTCCTTTTGATTTACCAGAAGCAGAAAATGAACTCAATTTTGGATACCATCAAGAGTATTCATCAATGAAATTAGGTTTCTATTTGTTTTCAGAATATATCAACATGTTCATCAGTAGTACTATTATGGCTACCATGTTTTTTGGTGGCTATGATGTTCCTTTCGTAACCTCTCACCTTACCAATCCTAATATAGCAGCAATTGTTGGTATAGTAGCATTAATGATAAAAGTGGTTATATTCATTTTTGTTTTTATGTGGATTCGTTGGACCATCCCAAGATTCAGATACGATCAATTGATGAATTTAGGTTGGAAAAAGTTAATTCCTTTGGCATTAGCGAATATTTTTGTTACAGGCTTCTTTATATTACTTAAGGAAAATCATTGGAGATTTTAATTAAATTAACTTTTAATATTAATGCATTATGCAATTATTAACAAGTAGAGCTAAAAAAGTAGATCGTGCACCAATGAGTTTTTTGGAGCAGATTTATTTATGGAATATAATTAAAGGTATGATTATAACCTTTAGTCATATTTTCAAAAAACAGCCTACAATCAGATATCCTGAAGAAAAAAGAGCTTTTAGTCCTGTTTTCAGAGGTCTCCATGTATTAAATAGAGATGAAGAAGGACGCGAAAAATGTACAGCATGTGGATTGTGTGCAGTAGCTTGTCCTGCCGAAGCCATAACTATGGAAGCTGCTGAAAGAGAAGAAGGCGAAGAAAAATTGTATAGAGAGGAAAAATATGCAGCTAGCTATGAGATAAATATGCTTCGTTGCATTTTTTGTGGATTGTGTGAAGAAGCTTGTCCTAAAGATGCAATCTATTTAAGTGAGACATTTACACCAGCAGATTTTAACAGAAAAAATTTTATTTATAAAAAACAAGATTTATTAATTCCAAATCCAATTGAAAATCCTAAAGGATTAGCAATTGCAAAAGGGCAAGAAGAATTAGTATAATTAAATAGCATGGCAATTACTCAAATCTTATTCTGGTTTTTAACAGCTTTAGCCTTGATTAGTGCTTTAATGGTACTATTAAGTAAAAACCCTGTTTATAGTGTTCTATGGCTAGTTGCGGTCTTCTTCTCAATATCTGGGCATTATATATTATTAAACGCTCAATTCCTTGCTATAGTAAATATGATAGTGTATGCTGGAGCGATTATGGTACTTTTCTTATTCGTAATTATGCTAATGAATTTGAATAAGGAAACTGAGCCCCAGAAGAACAATATCATGAAATTAATTGGGGTAATATGTGGAGGGTCATTACTTTCTTTATTTATTTCTTTAATAAAACAGGCGAACGAGTTGAATAATAAATCTACTTTGTTAAATAAAGGAGATATTGGATTGATTGCCAATTTAGGGAAATCCCTATTTAGTCAATATGTAGTTCCTTTTGAAATAAGTAGTGTACTCTTTTTAAGTGCCATGGTTGGTGCAGTAGTTATTGGGAAAAAATAAATTATTTATATGCCTATACAGTATTATATATATCTAGCGCTTACATTATTTAGTATTGGCGTTGTTGGAGTACTTACAAGACGAAATGCAATAATCATTTTTATGTGCGTTGAGTTAATGTTAAATGCAAGTAATTTATTATTAGTTGCTTTTTCTAAGATGCATTATACCAATGCATTAGCTACTAACAAAGAAACATTAATAGGAATTGAAGGTCAGTTGTATGTCTTTTTTATTATGGTAGTTGCCGCAGCTGAAGTAAGTGTTGGTTTGGCAATCATAGTAATGATGTACAGAAATATTCACTCTATAGATATTAATTTTTTGAATAGGCTAAAAAATTAATAGCAGGATATACATTTATTTAATATACATCGATACATTTAATATGAACAATTTGGTTTTTTTAGTTCCACTTTTTCCATTATTGGGATTTTTAGCCAATGGTTTGGGAAGAAAATCATTATCAAAATCACTTATTTCAATTATTGGATGTACATCAATTTTGTGTTCATTTATCCTAAGTGTTCTTTTGTTTTCTTCGGTTAAATCAAGCGGAGCAATTAATGTAAGTTATTTCAATTTTATTAATGTTTCATCCCTTTGTATTCCTTTTGGATTTCAAATTGACCAATTATCATCATTATTCTTGCTAATTATTACAGGTATTGGATTTCTAATTCATGTTTACTCATCTGTATATATGAATGATGAGAAAACCATTCATTACGGAAGATACTTTGCATATTTAAACTTGTTCGTATTCTCCATGCTGTTACTGGTAATGGGGAATAATTATGTTATCATGTTTATAGGATGGGAGGGTGTTGGACTTTGTTCTTATCTATTAATTGGTTTTTGGTTTAAGAATAATTCATATAACTATGCTGCTAAAAAGGCCTTTATTATGAATCGTATTGGTGATTTAGGATTCTTACTAGCAATATTTTGGATAATTAATAGATTGGGAACAGTTTCTTATGAAGGTGTTTTTGCTAATTTTAATAAGTTATCATCTTACGATTTAAGTATCATAACAATTTTATTATTTGTTGGAGCAATGGGTAAAAGTGCTCAAATTCCATTATATACATGGCTACCAGATGCAATGGCAGGTCCTACACCTGTTTCAGCACTTATTCATGCGGCAACGATGGTAACAGCTGGTATATATATGATTGTACGTAGCAATGTATTGTATTCCCACGCACCATCAACTCAGAATTTTATTGCGATAATTGGTATTGCTACTGCTCTTTTTGCTGCGTCCATTGCATTATTTCAAAATGATATTAAAAAGGTGTTGGCTTATTCAACTGTTAGTCAATTAGGATATATGTTTTTGGGTCTTGGAGTTGGTGCTTACACCGGTTCTGTTTTCCATGTAATGACACACGCCTTTTTTAAGGCTTTACTATTTTTAGGAGCAGGTTCTGTTATCCATGCAATGCATCACGAGCAAGACATTAGAAAAATGGGTGGGTTAAGAAAATACATGCCTATTACCAATATTACCTTTTTGTTGGCATGTTTTGCTATCGCTGGTGTTCCTCCATTTTCTGGGTTTTTCTCAAAAGATGAAATTCTAGCTGCTGCTTTTGAAAAAAATCCTATTTATTACTATTTGGGAGTAATTGGTGCACTAATGACTACATTCTATATGTTTAGATTGTATGCATTAACATTTCTTGGAAAGTTTCGTGGCACACATGAGCAAGAGCATCATTTGCATGAAAGCCCATTTGCTATAACTATCCCTTTAATTGTCTTAGCATTTTTATCAGTTTTTGGTGGATTAATAGGAATTCCAGAAGTATTTGCAAAAAATGCGCATTGGTTAGCTAATTTCCTTAAGCCAATACTTCATGCTAATGAAATTGAAGCTACTGAACCTCATGTAAACAACAATGAGTTAATCATGATGGCAGTTGCCACTACGCTAATATTAACTGTAATAGTATTTACATGGAATAAATTTAAGCGTTATGAAAATACTGAAACCGAACCTACAGGACTAAAGAAGATTCTTTTGAATAAATGGTACGTTGATGAATTGTATGACATTCTTTTTGTAAGAAGCATCGATTTTATAGCTGCTTCATTTAAAAATATTATTGAAAAAAGTGGTATTGATGGTATTGTAAATGGAATTGGTACCATGATTAATTATACGTCAAGACAAGTTCGCTTTGTTCAAGATGGACATGTAGGATCGTATATTTTGATGATGGTTGTTTCTATGATTGCTATAATTTTCATTTGGATAAATGACGGAACTATTATTCAATTAATCAACAAAATATTTTAACTCATTAGCTTTAATGTATTCAAAATAAAATGATTCTTACATTACTCATTCTTATCCCTTTAATCTCTGGCATTGTTTCTTTCTTTTTAAAAGATGGAAACAGTTCTAAAAACTGGGCTTTATTCAGTTCAATAGTTACACTTGCCTTGGGATGCTATTTCTTAACTGATAGTGCACCTCAAAATTTTTCTAGTCAATGGTTACCTACTCTAGGAAGTAGATTCTCTTTAAGTCTCGATGGGTTAAGTAAAATGTTGGTTCTATTGACTACTATTTCATTTCCAGTAGTTTTTGCAGCAACTTATAATAACAAATATCAAAACTCGAATGCTTATTATGGGCTAATGCTGTTAACCCAAACAGGATTATTAGGTGTTTTTTTAGCAAGTGATTGTCTATTGTTTTACTTTTTCTGGGAGCTTGCATTAATACCTGTTTATTTTCTTTGTTCTATTTGGGGTGGTGAAAAAAGAATAGCTGTAACTTTTAAATTTTTCATTTATACTTTCTTGGGTTCTTTATTAATGCTAATTGGCATTCTTTATTTGTATTTTTTAACTCCGAATCATTCTTTTGCTATAAATGATTTTTATTCTTTAAAGCTTAGTAGTTCTCAACAAAATATTGGGTTTTTGCTTTTCTTTTTTGCTTTTGCCATTAAGATGCCCATTTTTCCATTTCATACTTGGCAGCCTGATGCTTATGAACAATCTCCTACTTCAGTTACTATGATTTTAAGTGGGGTGATGGTTAAAATGGGTATCTATGCTGTCATTCGCTGGTTACTTCCTATATTTCCAATTGCTGTTGCTAAATACGGATGTTTGGTAGTAATACTTAGTGTAGTAGGTATGTTGTATGCCTCTCTAATTGCAATAAAGCAAGATGACATTAAAAGATTAATTGCTTATTCCTCAATTGCTCATATCGGTTTAATGAGTGCTGCAATTTTTTCAATGAAAACCATTGGAATGGATGGAGTGCTTATTCAAATGTTTAGTCATGGTATAAATGTACTTGGATTATGGATTGTAGCTGATGCAATTGAACAACAAACAGGAACAAGAAAATTTAGTGAACTAGGTGGATTAGCTCAAAATGCACCAACGCTAGCTATTCTATTTGTTGTTTTAGCATTTGCAAACATTGCATTACCATTAACCAATGCCTTTATTGGTGAATTTTTAATGTTTAATGGATTGTTTCAATACAATGTATGGATTGCCGTATTTGCAGGAATAAGTATCATACTTGGTGCAGTTTATACACTTAATATGGTACAAAGAATTTTTTATGGAGAATTGTCTTCTAATACAAAAGATTCAGTTGATACGAGTATTAATGTGCAGTTAATGCTGATTGTTTTAGTAGTACTTATAATTGGCTTTGGAGTATATCCTCAACCATTGTTTGATTTGACTAAGAATTTACACCATTAGAGAAATCTGTGGTTCTTTTAGTTTTGAATTTTTATTTACTTATTCATTTTTATTTATTAAGATGGATGTTTTTAGAGCTAGTAATTAGCTATAACTATATATATGAACGCAATTATTCTTTCAGCTTTATGTGGTGTGGTTATGATGTTTAGTGGCATCATAGTAAAAAACAAATCTGCGGTAAAAAATATCGCAATCATTGCTTTAGCATTTCTATTTATTGCAAATATTTTAGAATATACAGGCAAGTTTGCCATTAATATAGATTGTAAAGATTTATTGGTATTTGATCATGCAGGTTTATTTTTTAATAACATTATAATAGTTGCTACATTCATTTACTTTCTCCTTACTGGGAAAGCTATAGAAAAAGTAGGTGTAGATGTAGCAGAATATTTTGCCCTTATTTTCTTTGTGCTTTGTGGTGCTACTATCCTTACTTCTTTTAATGGACTATTGATGTTTTTCATTGGGGTAGAAATACTATCTATTCCTTTATATGTTTTAACTGGGGCTGAGAAAAAGAACTTGAAGAGCAATGAAGCTGCATTAAAATATTTTTTAATGGGTTCTTTTTCCACTGGTATTATGCTGATGGGTATTGCTTTAATTTATGGTGCTACAGGAAATTTTGGTTTAAGTGCTAGTTCAGTAAAATCAGCTATAACAGGCATTTCATCTGCAGGTATCATAGCTCCACTTGGATTGTTATTACTATTTGTTTCAATGGCATTTAAAGTGTCTGCTGCTCCTTTTCATTTTTGGGCGCCAGATGTATATGATGGTGCGCCTTCTGTGTTTACTTCCTTCATGGCTACGATTGTTAAAGCAGTTGCATTCTACGCTTTTATAAAACTATTTGCAGCGAAGTTTGAAGATTTTGGTCCTTCTTGGAAATTGATACTTTATTTAGTTATTGTTGTTACCTTGTTTTTCGGAAATATTACAGCTGTTTTTCAGCAAAGTGTGAAAAGAATGCTAGCTTATAGTAGTATAGCCCAAGTGGGTTTCATGCTTTTTGCTTTATACAATTCAAATGATTATACCAAAGAAGGGATATTCTTATATGCATTTGCTTACAGTATAGCAACCATTGGCATATTTGCTATTCTTGTAAAAATGAAAGATTATTCGTTAGAGGGTTACAACGGTCTTGCAAAATCAGAACCAGTTTTAGCGTTTACAAATACAGTTTTCTTTTTATCGTTATCAGGCATACCACTAACAGCAGGTTTTTTTGCAAAATATTATATGTTGGCTTCAGCGGTAAAAGCAGGAAGTCCATTAAGCCTAGTTATAATTGCAGTACTATTTGCTGCAGTAAGTGTGTATTATTATTTTAAAGTAATACAAGCAATGTATTTCAAAGAAGGGAATGCTGAAACATTAGAACCAATATCACAATCTTTTAAAGTAGGATTAATAGCATTATCAATATTGATAATTGCTTTAGGTATTTTCCCAACCTTATTGTTTAATTTCTATTATTTCTAAAAGAAATAATTAATAGCGATATCGTTAAAAAAATCACATTTCTAAAACCGAGTACTCCTATTCCTTCAATACTCATCATGGATAATTGTATTTTTATTATCCAACATGGCAAAGATTTCAGAAAGCGTAGCAGGCTGTGTGAATTGATGATCTATACCAAGTTCTTGGGCTAACAAATTTGCTTCTAACTCAGGCAATGCTTTGAATTCTTTTCTTGCCAATAGTCTGCCTGGTCTAAGCAAGGCCGGATCTAAGTGTTTTATATCTACATTAAACGTGCAGATGATTTGCATTTTAAGCATATCGTTCAAAAGCCCATCTGTCATATTGAGCAAGTTGGTGATGCCTTGTATCCTTGTATCTGCTTCGCGGGCAACCAAAAGTGGCTCGGCATCTTCTATCAGCAAGATGCATAATTTATGTTGGCTATTGTAATTGGCCACTGTTTTTACAAGAAATGTCATAAAAGCTGGATGCACTAAATAATCGACCATATTAGGTGGCATATAAATAACCAAATTGTCGCTCAATGCAATTTCTCTAAGTAGGTGACGGATATAATAAGTTTTGCCTGTGCCGGGCCGGCCATGGAACAGGATAAGTCCTTTGGATTCTGTTTCCAGCCTTTCCATCAATTCTTCATGGAATTTCCTAAACCCATAGCCATAATGTATATCTAGATCGTCAATTTCAAAATCATCTTTTACGGGATAGGATTTTAGGCAATAGTTACCATTGGCCAGTTCTACCATATAAATCTCGGGCTGTTCTTCGGCTTCATAAACCATACAAGCTTCAATAAACAGTGTAAATGAGTATTCAAAATCATCATCAACCAACCCCGATTCTTCACTAGGCCTCAACAGTTCAATATCCCCTGTATGTATGCAACCATCTACTACTTCAATGTCTTCGTCAAATTCCGACTCATCGTAATCAGTAGCTGGAACTGGATTTATTCTATGTGCAAAAACTAGGTAACCTGGGTATTCATTGAAAACAACCGTGTAAGAAGCAATCTCTTTGGTATTGTTGGGCTTGTATCTATATTTTATGTTTACGATATTGGTCTCAAATTCATTTTTTAACCTATTTAACAAACTCAAAGCATCTACTGTGCAATATCTGAAACTTAATGGAGATGGGGTTTCGTTGAAAGCAATAGCATAATACATGAAATGGGCAAATTCTAAAGGTGTGCTTTTTTCAACGATATTTTTAAGGCTTTTCGGTTTAATATTGGTTTCATATTTTGCTAATATGAAATTTGCCTCATAGTAGTAATTTTTATCCAGAGGCTCAACAATTGGGATTTTAAGCAGCAATGAAAAGTTTACCTTTTGAGTTGTATTAATCAGGTTTAGTATCGTTTCATCTTGCTGTTTTTCATCTTCCCCGTAATAAACAATGCTTTTTATAAAAGCTTTAATGGGTTGGCCTTTGTAAAAGATGACCAATTTCACACAATTTCCATGATGATCCAACTCTTTTTGAGTAAAAAAATGGTCAAGCACCTCTTGATTTATTTCTCTTTCTATTGGATTTCCTTCCTCATCATAATTTTTTGAAGATATGCTTTCATAAGTCACTTTGCCTTCTGCATCATAGTTGGTATATTTTATTTGGTGGCCTTTTTGGTTATATACAAAAATTTGTTTTAATTTAATTGCCCCATCGGCATCGGTAACAATCGTTTCTGTGTTTAGACCATCCGTATTATAAAAATAATCACTTATAGAAAACAACTTTTGATTTTCATCATAATAGAATCCCCTTTTTAGTTGGTTAGATGTCCCCTCGTATTCATACACTAATTTACGGGTGATTTTGTTTTCTTGGTTTACTGAAATATGTTCTATTTTTCGTCCTAAGCTATCATAAATATACTTTTCTTCACCTCTTATTTCATTGTTTTTTTTCGACGAAAAATTATATTCTACCCCTTTTTTTTCATAAACTGATGTATAATGATAATTTGATTCAGCATCAAAGTGTTCCCGATGCTTCTTTATAAGTGTACCTGAATTGTCAAACCATAAAGTTAGCTTCTCAAAAAGATCCTCTTTTGGCAAAGTAGCGTCCAAAAAGATCTTCCCCGACCAATTAAAAGCAAAGTATTCCCGTTCTACTATTTCCCTTACGCTTCCGTTTAGCTCATATTGAGGCAAATAGGTAAGCGCATCGTTACCAAAAGTTTTTGTTATCATCTCCTAAGTTCTTTAAACTTTTTTTAATTATAAATGATGAATTGTGCTGTGTTTAAAAATGTTTGCAGTGGTGCATTATTATTCATCTCCATGTAATATGGTATGCCTTTGTTTTAGTTTAGCATAGATTTCTGAAAGCGTAGTAGGCTCTGTAAATGTATGATCCACACCTATGCTTAATGCTAGCAGGTTGGCGTCTATCACAGGCAATGCTTTAAACTCCTTTCTGGCAATCAATCTCCCAGGGCGCAATAGGGCATCGTCTAGTTCTTTTAGCTCTACATTAAATGTGCAGATTATTTGCATCTTCAACACATCGTTTAACAACCCATCAGTCATATTGAGCAGATTGGTTACCCCTTGTATTCGCACATCGCCTGTCCTTGTTGCAAGTAAGGGTTCGGCATCTTCTATCAACAACACACAAAAGTTTGCATCCATAGATAATTGGGTAATGGTTCTAGAAAGAAAGGTCATAAATTCTGGATCAACCAAGTGGTCAACCATATTGGGGGGCATATAAATTACTTTTTTGTTGGCACTTGCCATTGCTCGGAGCAAGTGGCGGATGTAAAAGGTTTTACCAGTACCTGGCATCCCATGAAACAGCACCAAACCTTGGGTTTCTTGTGTAAACCGGTTCATTAGTTCTGAATGGAAAGTTGTAAAATCTTGCCCGTAATGTAGGTTTAACTCTTTTATTTCAAAATCATCTTTAACAGGGTGCGACTGTAATAGGAAATTTCCTCTTGCATTTACTTCAATCATTTGTATTTCAGGCTTGTTTGGCTTTTTGTAAACCCTAGCAAGCTGGATGCAATGGACAATCCTGTTTTCTATACTATCTAATACCTCCACATCAATTTTGTTGGTAGGCAAATACAATGTAGCATTGCATGGATAGAACCCTTCGTGATTGCCCTGAAAATCCTTAATAAACTCAGGAATATCGTATTCATCCCCATCAATGCTTTCGATATTAGAAACATGTACAAGGTAGTTTGTATTTAATGGGAAACCAATGGTATAATTTTTTATTTGCCGTTGCCCCCTTTCAAAATTGTCGAAATCTTTTTCTACTATTTCCCCACCCATTTTCATCAAAAGGTGCAATAATGCTACAGCATCTATTTGTAGCTCACTAAAATCTATTTCCGATGGGTAAGACTCGTTTACTAACGCATAATAAGCAATCGGGGAGAATGACCTATTATCAGGTTGTATCTTGGACATCCATTCATTGTCTAAATGCTTAAAAAGTTTTGAAAATTGCCTTTCTTCAGTTCTTGAGAAATTGTATGGATCAAAAATGTTGTACCCTAAACTTATATAATTGTTTCTATCTGATGTTGCAAGTACGGAATTAGAAATATGGAACGGTTTTGATAAAAAAGCATCAATAGATTCAAACGGTTTCAAGTGTTCTTCACCGTAATAATCAATTTCCCTTATCTCTACATACACCAACTCTGTGTTTTGATAATAAATTTTTTTTAAAACCCAATTTTTATGGTGGTCATATTCCATCTTTTCATGGAACATCCTTAGCTTGTTCTTTTCAGAAATACGTGAACTAGCGTTTTTATAACCACCCGATGCATCAAAATAATGGGCATAGGATGTTGTGTTTTTTACCCTACCATCCGTATCTAACTCAATGCTTTCTTTGGTGTGGCCTTTTGCTGTATGCCTATACTTTTTCCATTCCAAAATGTTATCACTACCATCTTTTCTTATTACCTCAATATCCTCTTTCTTTTTGTTGTATTTATACCTTGTTACATCTATTATGACGTTATCCTTATTGAAGTTGGTAACAGATTCCCATTTGTTAAAATCATTAAACTTATATTCTACCCTTTCGAGGAGTTGTCCATTTTTGTAAGAAGACCGTTCTATCATCTCTCCATCTTCATTAAACTTTCTAGTGCTGCGTTCAGTTTCCTTACCGTTGTCATCATAAACAATGTAATAACCATAAATGCGTTCATCATTTTTTTTAAAATCCCCTTCTTTTGTTCTTCTATCATTCTTATTAAAGCGAGCGATTTCTAAAAGCTTACCTTCCTCGCTATAGTGCCTAATAAAGTTTGATATTAAGTAGGATTCAAATCCTTGAAGTCTTACAATATATACTTCCCCATCCTTTTCAAATGCATCAAACATTGCTGCTTTGGTTTGCTTTACAGGACCGTTTAGGCCTTCTTTTTCCCTGTCTGAATAATGGGCAATATTCTTTGTTTCTTGTTGGTTATTATTAGAGTTACCTTTTTCTAGTGCCATATTGATTTTTATGAAACTTTACAATAATAATTGAACTGGACTAAAGTAATAAAAACGGATTATTTATAGATAAATTGGTTTTGTTTGGAATTATAAAAGCACTTTTAGGTGAATTATAATCTAGGTTTAAAGAATCTATATGTAGTTATCTCCTCCCAACCCCAACTATCTCTTTATAAATACTCAATTCTTTTTCCAATTCAGCTATGCGATTGTCTTTTTCAATTAATTTTTGGTCTGATGTATAACTATTAAGTGGCGGCATTTGGATATCCATTTCATTGGCAAATTCCCTGAAAATATTTCTATGAAGTGCCTCTGAGATTTTCCAAATTATATCAGCTTGCAAACTAGGTCTTCTCAAATATTCAGTAATGCTTTTGGGGCTTTTTAACCCCAATTTCTTTGCTAAAGAGGCATTTGTTATCGATTGGTCTTTTAATAATTTGCTTATCAGTTTCCCTATATGTGGAGCAGCCATATAAAATGTATTTTAAAAAACTATTTCCTAATATGCTTTTGATGATTTAAAGCGATTCAAATATAATGGAAGCCAAAATAAAGCCTTTATAAAAAGTTGATTTGCTCAATTTGATTTATATACATAAACAAGGAAAAAACCTTCCATTTTAGGATTTTACAAGGAAGAATTTGGATGTTCTACACATCATACGGTTTCTTGAACCAATCTGTATGGGTAAGTAACCAATTTGTATTGATATATAACCAATATAAATGGCTATATTCCCTATGTCTCTAGGCTCAATACCTAAACATTTGGGTTAACTACCTACACATTTAGATTTATGACCCAATACTTTAGGTTTTAGACCTAATTATTGGGGTTTACTACCTAAGCAATTAGGTTTATCACCTATATTTCTAGGTTCATTACCCAAGTATTTAGGTTTATTACCTACACATTTAGGTTAATAACCTATGTATATAGGTTTGATTACTACATTTATGGTTATATAACCTAATTGTTTAGGTATGTTTTCTATTAAAGTGGGTAAGTTATCCATAAAGATAGGTATATATCCTATAAATGTGTATGTATAACCTATCCATTTGGGTTCAACGTACAAACTGATAAGCCGTAGAACCAAGCAGCCCACTGCTATCTTTTATTTGAAGTATCCAAATGGTGACGGAATCGGGGAGTTGTCCCTTGATTTTGCCATTTTCACAGGCTACAGGAAGGGTTTTCCAAGTGCGTTTTTCAAAAGGCTGGAAATGGTCTTGTGTGTAACATATAGAAGCAGATACAATAGGTGAAGTGGCAGTTGTTTTGGCTTCAAATGCGCCCGATGGCTCCGTTTTTAGGTGATGAATTTGGGGGATTTCCGCTGACTGGTTTTCCAACCAATGGTTCATAAATGTGGCTATTTCTGGCGGTGTTGCCCCTTCTGTGTGACCATGTGGCATGTCTGCCCGCAGACTAAACTGCGATTGTGAAAACACTTCGTTATAGGTTCTTGCAAACATAGATGGGTTGAAATGATGGTCTTTTGCACCCGTAATCCAAAGAAAATGTGCCTTCGAATAGCGGATAAAATTGGAAGGGTCATATTGCTCCACCCAACGCTTGGCAGAAGTTTGCGACAATTTATTGAGGTTGGCGCGATAGTTTAAACCCACCGTATCAAAATAAAAACCACAGCCATATACGGGTGCAGCCACTTTATACCGAGGGTCAATTCCCGAAGAAATGCAAGTAAGAAATCCACCCCAACTGATGCCCGTAATACCTGTTCGGTTGGTATCTACCTCAGGAAAACTCCTGATAAGTGAATGTGCCAACGCCACATTGGCAACAGCATGATACACCCATTGTTGGTTGAGTGCACTATCGATACTAGTAAATTTTTTAGCGGGGTCTTGGTCTGGCCCGCCCAATGGTAACCGTTGACTATCATTTCCTCGTCCTGCCAAATCCATGGCAATTACAGCATAGCCACGGCTTGCCCAAAGTTGTGCAAACTCTCGAAATGCCTTGCCACCACCACCATGTACAAAAACGATGGCAGGTAAACTATGCGGAGCATCGGGTTTGTGAGTAAGCGTGCCTGGAGAGGCATAATAAGCAAACACCTGTGTTTTAGGTAAGTCGCCATAGCTTACACTTTCATAGATTATTTCTATTACAGTGGCTGTATCGCTGGAGATTATCCTGTGTTTAGGGATAGTCGTTATTAATTTTTTACTCCAAATAGTATTTTCTAAAAATTTTGTTTGTGCGAGAATATTGGTGATGGAGCAAGAAAATAAAAAAATTGAAGAAATACATAAATGAAAGAATATCCTGTTTATCGGTAGCATTGTGACAAATTTTATCTATGACTATTCGTAAAAAAACAATTGTAAGTCTCTAATCTGCGGTTCTGTTTCTGCATCTAAGATATTCAATCGGAAATATTGAGCTTTGATAGGATTAAAAGAGGTTTGATATACTTCCCCAATTTTCTTTCCTTCGGTGATGGCGATCCATTCATCCCCTTTTTTGTATTCTAGCTTAAAGTGTTTGGTATTTTCTTCTGTATGTCCCACAACTTCGCTAATTGCAATTGAACCAATGCTTGTAGGCTTTTCTAAATTGACCATCAACCAGCCGGTCTTTTGGTCTTTGGCTGCTTTCCAAGAAGTTTTTGATGAGGCATCAAAAGCATCATCTGCCTTGAATTTGTCGCTTTCCGTAGAAGATGCCATTGCCTTTTTTCCCAAAGAAGGAATGGGGTTTTCAATGCTCGATTGGATGGTATCTTTTATTTTCAAAACAATTACAGTAACGACCGTATCCGGGCATTGCTTCGGCAATTGTAAAATAGTGTGGCTTCCACTTTGTTGGTATTTAAAATTTTTCTTGGTATCAGACAATAAATAAGCTTTTTCAATCGAGCTTTTAATGGGTACTTTCAATTTGCCATCATTGGGCCAGTGATGCACATGCAAATACAAATTATTGTCTTTTTGTGTGCATCGTCCCCAAGGCAAATAAACAAAAGGGGATGCTTTTGTTCCGTAAATAGCTTCTCCATTTATCCCTAACCATTTGCCTACTTCGGTTAGGATTTTTGCGGAAGGTTCGGGTATTACGCCCTCTTTATCTGGACCCACATTCAATAAATAATTGCCGCCTTTGCTCACAATATCCGAGAGGTTGCGTAACAAAACGGTGCTTGGTTTCCAATGGTGATCCCAAGATTGAAAGCCCCAAGAATTGTTCGTGGTCATGCAGGATTCCCAATTCTGGCCAGGATATCCCAATGCAGGAATGTATTGTTCTGGTGTTTTGGAATCGCCCGGTACGCCGCCGCCCATCCGATTGTTCATGATAATATTCGGCTTTAATTGATGCACCACTTTGTCAATCTTCTGAGCCAGTTCCTTGGTCATGCCCCTTGGTGTGTCCCACCAAATAATTGAAGGAATATCATCGCCATAATTGGACAATAATTCCGTTATCTGTGGAATAGCGATGTTGTTGATATATGTGTCCATGTCCTGCTTTTGGCTGCTGTCCCAAGCAGGCGGAGCTTTGTCGCCCATGCCTGCCAAACCAACAGAACCCCCATTGTTCCAATCCTGCGCTTGCGAATAATAGAAACCCAATTTCATTCCCTGCCGTTTGCATTCGTCCGACAATGCCTTTATCGCGTCCTTTCCATAAGGACTTGCCTCTACGATATTAAAGGGACTTGCCTTGGTTTGGAACATGGCAAAACCATCATGGTGTTTGGCAGTAATGACAATGTATTTCATCCCGGCATCTTTCGCCAGTTTTACCCAAGCGGCAGGGTCATATTGAGAAGCGGTGAATTGTTTTGCTAATGCCTGGTACTCAGCACAAGGAATTTGTTTGTTATACATCAACCATTCGGCATAGTCGGGAATGCCAGCCCTGCCATGAACCTGTTCGCCCTTCCAAACTCCCGCAGGCACTGCGAATACGCCCCAATGGATAAACATCCCAAAGCGGGCATCCTGCCACCATTTCAACCTTTTTTCTTTTTGTATTGGGGTTTCAGTTAAGGTATTTGTTTGTCCAATTGCATAATAAATACAGCAAACAGATAGAGTAATAAGGAGAAGTATTCTTTTCATTGATGTTATACTTTTTTTAATTGAAAGATTATTGGGAGTATTACTCCCCCCCCTTCATTTTCCTCTTTTATTTCTCCATAAATGCTTTAACACCATCACCTGCCACTTTAAATGAAAAAGCATAATCGCAAGGTTGATTTGTTGGGGCAATAATTTCCAATCCATTAGAAGTACGCTTCCATTTCAAATGCTCGCTGCTGCCCAATAATGTTACGTTCTTTATTTTTCCATTTAAAAGTGATGTATTTCCATCTGCCAACGCTTTTATCGTCCATTTTCCATATTTTGGCCAGCCCATTCCAATGGCATAAAGTGTATTGCCCTTCTTTGTAAATCTAACATCAGTAGCATCATAGATTGCTTCTAATCTATCCTTTCCAGGGCCTTTAGGACCTGGTTTGTGTATTCCTTCTGCTGCTATTGCGGCAGGACGTGTGCCGTAAATGGCATCTCCATTCACTTTTAGCCATTTGCCAAATTCTAGCAATATATGTTTGGGTTCTTCGGGTATGGTTCCATCTGCTTTAGGACCAATATTGAGTAAGTATGTTCCATTCTTGCTCACAATATCCACCAATTCGTTTATGAGTTGCTTGGGTGATTTGAATAATTCATCACTGATATAACTCCAAGATTTTGCACCAACCGAATTGTCGGTCTGCCAGAAATCTGCCCTTGCCGTATCCGATACATCCCTTTCTATATCAAACACCCCAGCACCTTTCGCCAAAATATCTGTCTTGTAATTAATAGCAACACCCTTGCTATTCCACTCTTGTGCTTTATTGTAATAATGAGCAGTGAATTGTTGCATGTAGGGCTGAAAATCTTTCGACCAACTTCCCACTACATCAAAATAAACCAAATCTGGATGGTAAGTATCTACCAATTCATTGCATCTTGCTAACCAATCTTTCAAGAATACTTGTCCCTCTTCGCCACTCAAATCTTTTCTATTTGCACGAGCAGGACCATATAAAGAATAATAGTTGGTATCTTGTACATCGCTTGGAAACTCTCTACCACCATTAAAAAACCACCAATGTTCTGCCCGATGGGAGGATAAGCCAAAATGCAAACCATTGGCCTTGATGGCTTTTGATAGTTCGCCAATAATATCGCGATGCGGCCCCATTTTCACTGCGTTCCACTGATTGATTTTGCTATCATACATAGAAAATCCATCGTGGTGTTCAGCAACTGGAACTACGTAACGGGCACCAGAAGCTTTGAATAATTCAGCCCATTCATCTGGATTCCATTTTTCAGCCTTGAACATGGGGATAAAATCCTTATAGCCAAACTTATCGGGCTTGCCATAGGTAGCAACGTGGTAATCATAAGCCTGTGTGCGACTTTTTGCATCACTTTTATACATCCATCTAGGATACCATTCATCGTGATAAGCTGGCACACTATATACCCCCCAATGAATAAAAATGCCAAACTTGGCATCCTTGTACCATTCAGGCACTTGGTATTGGCTCACTATAGATTCCCAATTGGGTTCAAATTTTTTGGCTGGTTGTGATTGTCCCTCTACTATCCAAACATTTGCAATGACCAATAACTGTAGGGTAGCTAATCTCAAATATTTCATGCGCGTATTATTTATTCTTAATCCTTTAAATGGGGTTTTATTCCATTTTCAACACCACTGCATAATCGCAGGGCTTCTCTTTCGGCAAGGTTACTTTCATTCCTTCTGTATCTTGATTGAAAACTATCTTGCTTTTACTGCCTAATAGTTTTACAGACTTTACAATGTTACTTTCGGTATTCTTGGGCAATGAACTAATTGTAATGGTCTCTCCATTTCCTGGCCAACCCAAGATAATTGCATAAAGCGTGTTGCCTTTAGTGGTAAAACGAATGTCCTTAGCTGTGAATGGCTCTTTTGGTTCATTCATGTAGCCCGCCTTTATCATGGTTGGTCCTTCACCAAATTTCTTCCAAGGTCTTGTACCAAAAATCGCCTCGCCATTGATTGGCATCCATTTAGCCAAATCTGCAAGCACTTGTTCACATTCAGGATATAGACTACCATCCCCATATTGAGGAAAGTTCATCAACAGATTTCCATTCTTACTAACCACATCGGCAAGCGTATGAATGACTGTAGCTGTGGTTTTAGTGTGCGACATTTTATCAGACTTCAAAGTGCTTTCCGTATTTAGAAAAAACCAACCACCAAGAGAAGTGTCGTCTTGCCAAGGGTTTGGCGTGATAGAATCTGCAACGCCCCGTTCATAGTCCCTGATTCCAAAGTTACCTTTTACATTGATGATCGCTTCTGGTTTGCCATGATGTTTTGCAGCATTTACATTATAAAAATGGGCTGCTAGCTTTAGTCCTGCTTCTTTTGAAAAAGGTAATGGGCCATCAAAGTATAATAGTTCGGGTTGGTATTTATCAATCATTTCCCGATGGCGAGCGTACCACAATGCTATGAATTCTGGAGAAGGCTTGTCCTTTGGATTGTGTGGTTTTTGGTAAAGAGACCAATAGTCGGGATTGTTACCATCGTAAGGAATCCCTTTTTTATCTCCAGAGGTATCTGCCCCATAACTTCCCTTGTAATAATACCAAGCCCTATCTGCATGGGATGAAATTCCAAAATGAATATTATTGCCCCTTGCTGCTTTAGCCCATTCGCCAACTATATCCCTATGTGGCCCCATTTCCACAGCATTCCAACGGGTGTAGCTAGAGGCATAATTGTCAAAATTATCGTGGTGACAAGAAATGGTAAAAAAGTATTTAGCACCTGCGGCAACATATTTCTTCATCAATGCTTCGGGATTGAATTTCTCTGCTTTCCAGTCTTCAATCACTGCCCTAAATCCCCTGTCTGATGGATGCCCGTAGTGCGCAAGGTGGTACTTGTAATCTGCCGAACCTTGATGATACATATCGGTTGGGTAGCCATTATCAATCCCTGGAACGGAAGCGGGTGTCCAATGGCTCCATATACCAAACTTTGCATCACGGAACCATTCTGGGCAAGGGATGCGTTTTAATGAATCGTTGACTGGCTGAAAAGGCCCTTCAATAAAAGGAGCAGCCATCACTAATTCTGCAGCTTTACTATTGGTAATATCTTTTTCGGGTTGTTTTTGAGCGAATATTCTATTAGGAATTGCAAACACTGTAAAACATAACAATATAACAAACACTTTCTTCATAAAGAAATCAATTAATATTTTACAACGTCATTTAACCCACTATAATGAATATAAACGCTCATGGGTTTATGATTCAAAAATAGAAGCGAAAGTCTGTTTAGCCTTTTTAAATAAGTGTGTACACTACTTACTCGCCACAATTACCTTCCCACCTCTAATCACAGCAACACTCGTTCTATTATTCGCAACCTTAAACTCCAAAACATCCTTTTGCCCATCTTTCCAAAAAATGGTTGCCTTATTGGCATTGGCAGAAATAGTAGGCAATTCTTCACCGTAGGTAAATGGTATCATCAATATTTTAAAGTTTGCTTGGGTAGCATTTCTATCCAATACAATACGGTTATAGCTAGGAATAGCTGATTCAAAATTGGTGAATTGAGCACCATTGAGGTTCTTCCCTTCTTTAGCTACTTCTATTTTTAAGTTGTTGCCCTCACCAGATTCTGCAATGCTATAGAGCAACACCATCGGGTCGCCTTTTTTTGGATTTAGAGGTGCTACCTCTGTTCCTTTTGCCCAATCTTTTTCTAATTTATCATCGTGTGCTAGTACTAATGCACCTGTTGGCAAGTTGGGATATTCGGCTTTCCAAACGCCTTTTGCACTCATGGCTGTCCATTGATACAAATGTTGGTTAGCATCTTTTTTCAAATCATCTATAATAATGCTATAAGAATGATTGCCTTTTACCATACCCGCAGAACGATACACATATTCCATCGGATTCCATTTAGCACGTAGGTTGGGCATATAGTTAGAGAAATTACTGGTTGGCCACCAATAGCGCATTTTGTAAAGGCTGGTACCTACGAAATATTTGAAATTATCTGGACGC